>JACCDK010083290.1_pt1 | contig 26519 bp, 29 predicted proteins | sample 7445871 | NCBI WGS metagenome assembly JACCDK01 (sample SAMN15323436, study PRJNA562643) | freshwater metagenome | isolation source: river surface water | place: USA:Blue River Watershed | collected 2017-08-15 | reverse complement strand
TGTATCACAGGTAATATTAAATTCGTACCACTTATCAAAGGATGGAACTGATACTCATTTATAATATCCATTGCTTTTTTATTTAAAGGAATCAAACTTCTTACCTCGGTTTTACTTCTGTGCTTTGCTATTGAGAACCCACCATTTGAATCTCGCTCCAGTTCGGTTCGTTTGAGTGTTTTCATGTCGCCGTAAGACAATCCTGTATAACAAGCGAATAAAAATACTTTGGTAGCTCGCATTAACCTTTCATCGTCGGTTTCAAATTGTTCAAACTTTGCTAGTTCATCTTTGGTGAGATACTTGATGTTCTCCTCACATCTATCGAATCCACAATTTTTGAAAGGATGGTTTTTTATGTAATCTGATTGATAGGCATCATTCACTACTGCGTGAATGACTTTTAAATATCCATTTAAGGTACTCGTTTTGTAGTTAAATGAATCCATCAGGAATTGCTTAAACTCTTGTCTCCACTCTCTGTTTAACACATCAAGTTCTACATCACTTTTACCAAACTTTAACATATTAAAATCATTTACTCTGCTACCCACAAATTGGTATCTACCTTTTCTCACCTTGCATAATTCACTACTATGTAATTTTACATAACGGGTAAATAATTCGTTCACTTTTAAAGTTGGTTTCACACCACCATTACCTCTGTTGAATATTTTATACTCCGCAAATGCTTTGTATTGTGTTAATGAAGGATCTTCAACGGATTTTATGTATTCGTCGAATAACTTGTAACAAGTTTCCTCCAACTTATTCAACTGCAAATTAACTCGTTGACTTTCGATTGATGTACCTTTTGCTTGCTTTTTAATGTCACACCACTTGCCAGTGTCAATCGTTATTTTGGTAGAGAGAATGAAATCTTTACCAGTTTGCCAACTTGGGAAGATACGTAGATAGATGGATCTTTTTGTTTTGTCGCTTTTTGTTGCTCTAGCTTGTCTGCTAATTCTAATTTGGTAGTACATTTTACTTTTTTCATTTTAATTTAATTTTAGTGTTACACATGTGTTCGGTTATAATAGTAAGCACAAAATGAAAAAAGTCAAGTCCTTGCGCCAAAATTTTTAAAAAAAGTTGCGGTTCACAATCCAAATGGGTGTGGTTCACAAATGATTCACAAAAATTTTGAGTTTGTTTGAGGCGATATGAATTGCCTTAAAACAAAAAAGCCACTCTAGTATTTTAACTTGAGTGACTTTGATGTCTTTTGACTTGCGTCTCTGTGATCCCGCTGGGACGCGTTAAAATCTTACCTATCTATTTGAATAACAATATATTAAGTATTTTTATTTCTTCCCGAGGGTACCAGATAGGGTACTGAATTTCATTTTACATTTTAATTATCAGTTCTCAATCGCAAGGTTGGGGAAACTGGAAGTGACTTTTCATTCAATCTAAATTTGCTGAAAAAAAACAGAAAAAATGAAAAAAACACTATTTGAATTATTGGATGATTTAAAGAATGAAATCATTTGTGAGGTACTCGGAATTATCAGAAGAGAATTTTCTAAACCCACTAAAAAAGAGTTCTACTCTTTGGAGGAAGTATCTGTCATTACGGGACTTTCAAAATCAAGTATAAAAGGTCGTTACAGAAGAGGAACTATTGAAAGAGTTTACAGTGGCAATAAACCATTGATCCCCGCAAGAGAATTAGAGAAACTTCTTTACAAACTCAATCTACAATCCACTAAAAACTAATATTATAAAACAGATTAGATGAACACAACATTTTTTTTAAAGAGCAATCCGAAGGATACATATGGAGTAATTCACTTCCTTTTCTCAACAGGATACGGAAAGGTCAGAAGTAGCACGAAAATTAAAATCTCCAAAAAAGATTGGGCAGTAGGATTTCCGAAAAAATCAGTTGCCACAACGGAAATAAGATTTCTTCTTACAAGTTTCAGAACCAAGCTGGACAAAAAGATAAAAGACCTAATTGAGCGTACAAATAGATTGCCAAATAAATCGGAATTATTGTCTCTTTGTAAGTCCACTATTACGGGTGATTTGAACGAAGAAAATTCAATTTACCTTTCTGACCTGATTGATCAATTCTTTACAGAAAGTGAAAAAAACAACAGCAAACCAGTACAACGAGGAACGATCATTTATAAAAAAATTCACCTCAAAGATTTTTTGGATTTTTGTGGAGTTGGTAGTGTGATCAGTGAATTAACTCCAATGAAAATTGAAGGGTATAGTTCGTATTTGTTTAAGAATAATAATCAAAACTCCACCAAAAACAATTACCGAAAATCTATTATTTCCTTTTTGAATTGGTTAAATCACAAAGGGATCTCTACAGTAGTCAAAAACGTTGAATTTAATAAGTTCGTTGTTCCCGTAAAAGATGTTATTTCCCTAACAGAAGAGGAACTCCTCATTTTAGAAAAGGCAAAATTGAATCCCATCCTACAAAAACAGATTGATGTCTTTTTGTTTGGTTGTTATACTGCTTTATCAATTTCCGATATCATCAATATCTCAAAAGATAAAATAGAGAATGACATTCTACATACAAGACGTGTTAAAACCGATGAGATCTTAAGAATCCCATTAATTAAGGAGGCAAGAATAATTTTGGAAAAATACGACTATAACTTTCAGTCGGTAAACCCAACATCTGGAAGAGTTCAATTGAAAACTGCGTTTAAAGAACTTGGACTAAATCGTAAAGTAAGAATTACAAGTAAAGTTGGGGGAAGACGTACAGAAGATAAAATGGTTCCATTACACCAAGTCATCTCTTGGCATAAAACAAGAAAAACAACTATTACCACTTTATTATCCAAAGGTGTTGATCATACGCTTGTGATGTTGATCAGTGGGCACAAGGATTACAGATCATTCCGACAATATATTGACAGCACAGATATATTGGTAAAGGAGATGGAAAAACTCCGTAAGAAAGACGATAACAAAAACGAAGAATAATAATCACACCAAATATGATTTTAGGATATTTTGAGGAGGTATTCAATCTACCAATAAACTGAATACCTCCCTGTCATCCTCATCATACCTCCCCCCCCTCCAATACTGTTGCGTATGCATCCCGTCCCTTCCCCCAAATCTCAAAAAAGGAACGGTTGATCCCCTAAATTAAATTTTACCGAAAAAAATATTTTTGAGAAAAAATAGGGAAAATTGAATTGAAAAATTTTAGGAAAAATTACCTTAAAATAGGATCCCCCTTTTAAATCGCTCCATACTTTTATTGAAGTAACGAGGTAGAAAGTGCCTTTCCGTAGTATTTATTGATATGGAAAATAAATCTACGACAAAAGCCACTATGAGGAAAGCCCACTTTATAGGCTCAATGATACATCAATTCCCAACCGACATTGCCGAGTTTGTAATAGAAATCTCACCTGAAGAATTTACCACTTGGAATGCTGATACTCTACACGAACTTGAGTTTAATTTCTTTCAAATTCCTCAAAAAAAAATATTTGAAAAAATTGAGTTTTTTATAGAAACAATTGAGGTGGAATCTGACGGCGACAATCAATTACTAACCATTAGGTTTATTCTTGTAGGCGATCTGAAAATTCAAGAAATGGAAGATGTCGGAGTAGCGTTTAGAAATCAGATTTTAACTGAATTTGGGGGTAATTTATACCTAAAATTGAATAAACAAGTTGATCCTATAGATTTTATTATTACTATTTCACCTCTTCAACTAATCAATCACAAAGAAACTTCTTTATTTCCTGATTGGTTGATAGAAAAGGTTCTATCTGAACCCATAATGGCTTTACCAAAATCCTTCTTTATAAACGGACAACATAAACAATTAACCACTTCCTTTTTATAGGTTTTTTGCTGGACTTTGGCTATGTTAGATCAAATCAAAGAAGAACAAGGACAATGGATAAGTTTATCCCTGAAAATTAACCTAACCATTTTTCAGATGAGGTTCAAAAATAAGCTTAATGGGTTTTACCGAAGTTTATCCTCGGGTGGTGGTGGTACACTATTGAATGAAAACAACTTTGTTTGGTTTAATAACTCCTTTAACGAAGGATTTTATCGGGCATCAATTGTTGGATCATATGTTGATTATAACATTTTCCTACGATTAACCGACCTATCCAAAGTCAATATGACTATTCGCCAGTTACTAATTAGAACTAAAAAACTTGGTGCTTTTAATGTTTCTATCAATCAAATTACCGCTACTGAATCAATCAATTATACTGACATTAAGTTATTGTCATCAAAGTATGGTATGTCAGCTTATCAAAAAGTCCTAAAAACCTACAAAAACCAATAGGGTTCTTGTCTGTGTGCGTAGTTAATGGTTTAATAATTTGCGTTTAAGGATATTAATATTTAGATTTGACGTGTACGAATAGTACAAACTTATTAGAAGCGCAGGTCTTCCCTTGGTGAAAAATACGACCAAATATTAACAAAACAAGGAGGAGAATGACTATGTCGCTCGTGTCTAGCACGGGTCGCAATCATTTTTCTTTTGTTTTGCCCTTTGGTCGGGGTTTTCACCGAGATAATGAAAGTTACTCGTGCTTCTTTGTTTACACGATTAAATGAAGAAATGACGGAAGATAAACCACAAATTATAATCCATAAGTCCAATTGGGCGAAGCAACTCATTATTGCGGTTGTTGTATTGGTATTCTTCTTTTTTGCCATTGGTAAAAACCCAAGTAAATCTGATTTCATTCAAGATTGTGTAAAAGAGTATTTGAAAAAAGAACAATCCTTTGGATCCTCTACCTCTAACTATGTGTCAGAAGTTACGACGGGGATATTTGGGAGCTGGTTTGAACCTTTCATTGAGCGAGATGATTACGTGATTTTCAGCAAGTTTAATGTTGAGATAGACAATGATGAATTCAAAATGAAAATCAAAGCGTTTGGGTTTTGGGGAAATATCTTTTTTTCTGAAGGAGTGATGGAAAGAAAAGAGCAGGTTCAATCAGAAATGGAAAAAGCCGAGAGTGAATATGGTTCTTGTGGTGATTTTCAAGAAAACCAATCAACTCAATTTGTGAAAACATTAGATGACTTTAGAACTTGGGTAATAAGTGATGATGGATTTGGCGAAAACAATGTAAAAGCTATTAGTGGACCTAACAATATTGGGAATTTTACGATAACCGATAGTTGGGGAGATACATACGAATATAAATGGGTTAACAACAAATGGGTTTACCAACAATAATCTAAATTCAAAAACACATTATGAAAAGAATTTTTTACATATCACTTTTGATTTTGGCTTTTAATTCTGTTTGTTTTAGTCAAACACCAAGTAATGGTGAATCAAATACTAAAAGTAAAGTTGAACAAAATAAACAACTGATAAAACACCCTGAAATTAATGAGGGTGATACAATTAGGTTAAATAAATTAGTATCCGACTTAGCGGATTCTATCATTAAGAAAGCAGATTGGCAATCATTAGTTGGTAAAACCGCTGCAGACGAAATTGAACTTGTATTAAGAGCTACAATTGACGCTGAAAGTTCTTCTTATATAAAAATACTTGCCGATGGTTATAAAACAATCATTGATGATGAAATTGCAGATGCGGTTGCTAACGGTCGTATTGTTCCTGACAGTTTAAGAAATTTATCAGAAGAATTAAATGAAAAATCAAAACAAGCCGATAACTTCCTAAAAAAATGAATTTAAAATAGTAGTTGATGAATTAATTTAGAAGTTGTTGAAAAAAAATAAAATCGGAAATTATGAAAAAAGCAGTAAACATTTTCTTTACAGTAATGAGCAGTATAGCGGTATTACTTTTCTTGATTGAATCAATCTTTGGTGAAACAAAAATGAATGACCTAAAAATTCATAATATAATTGATTTATTACAAGGAGTTGGTGTCTTGTTTTTAGGTATTGTAACAATTTCAATGAGCATCTTTGTTTGTATGATGATAGTTTTGGTGCCGGTGATTTTTTACAGGCTTTTTAGATCAAATGATTCGGATTTTGAATTTATAAAAGAATGGGGGAAATTAATTTTGATTTTTCTAGCTGGAATTTCATTGTTCTCAATTGCGGGAGTTCAATTAAGAAATTTAAAGCAATTTACTGATGAACCAACTAAAGTCAGAGTTGTGGATCCTTCCTTTGTAAGAATAATGGAAAGTAATGGAAAACCTAAATATTTGGAGGATCATTATTTCTACTATAATGACTCTATTAAAGATTGGGTGTCAACCTCAAAAACTGATTATGTAAAGAAGACACAAAAACTATCCCATTTGCTTTATTCAGTTAAATCAGAAACAAAATACTACTGGAAAGATAAACTAGGGAATTGGTTAGAAGTGAATAAAATGAAATATAATGCAATGAATTCAAAAGGAATTCAAACTCTAAAATATATTCCTGTACCTGAAATTAAATACTACTTATTTACATCCAATGACTGGAAAAAAATAACTAAAGAAGAATTCTTTAAATACCGAGACCTTGACTCCATTGTTAGATATGAGTAAAATAATTTTTGTTTTAATAATAACTACCATCTTGTTAGGTTGTTCATCAAATACTATTGATCCTACCGGTACATATAAGTTAGAATCTGAAACGGAGATTAGAAATGGAGACACCTATGGTTACTTTGGAAGTATTGATGTTAAGAAAATTGAATCTGAAAAAATCGTTATGTCCTTTTTTGTTTGCCGAGGAGCACCAAGTTATAATATGGGGATGTTTCTTGATACAATAGATTACATCAATGACAAAGCGGTTTACACTTGCGATAAATTAGATTCCGCTTGTATTATTAATTTTTACTTCAGTAAAAAAGGAATCAAGGTTGAAGAAAAAACAGAGGATGTCTCCTTTGGATGTGGATTTGGGCATGGTGTACAAGCCAGTGGATTTTATAAAGTTAAATCACGTAAGACCCCTTTAATAAAAGATCCATTCAATAGTAAGCGTTACGAAATCCTAAACGATTAAAAACAGTTCGGGGATGTGTAGTTTAACTAAAGCGAATCTTCAATCGGGAATTATTGTACTATTAGCAGTAATGCTTGCCTCAAGGGTAAATGAAATAATCAAAGAAGAGTGTAAGAGGAATAACTTAACTGAATAAAGAAATATTACTCTAATTAAGTTAAGTTTTTTTTACAGTTACCTTATTACTCAATTTTTTATCCTTTTAAGTCATCATATTTGATCTAACTGGTCTAATTTTAATTAGTACAAATACTAAATAAATTAGTAGATGTACTAAACTTCATTGGGTTATTTCCTTTTCTCATAATGGTGTATTTGTTGTTTGATATTCAGATTGTTATGTTTGTGAAAAAAATATAAAATGAAATTCATTACGATTAGCATGTCTTTAATTCTGATAATTGCTTTGTCATTAGCATTTATCGCTCCAAGGAAAATTAAAGAAAGTTTCATTGAGGATGAATGGTTTTACTATGAATATTACGCCATTTATTTTAGAAAAAACAACCATTATTCACTTTGGAAAAGAAATGGAGAAAAACTAAAATTCGTGGGATGTGGGGAATGGAATCTTAAAAAGGACATTTTCAGAATTAAAAATGTCCCTAATGTTAAGATAGATATCAGTGGTGGTTATCATTTCCAACCTATCCCAAGTTCATCACACCCTTTTACTATTTTATCGTGTGAAGAAAAAGATATTTGGTTAATAAAGAAGGACAACTAATTTATTTCTACTTCTTTGATATTTTCTTGTTTATCCAATCACTTGTTCGGTTTTATTCTAAAATTCGTTAGTGAAAATTCTATTTTTATAAGGGTTCTTTCTAAAAAATAAAAACACCAACTTTCCCTGAAAGTAAGGTGAGAAAAAGGGTTGACGTTATTTCAAGTGGAATTACCGCATAAGTTGGGGTAAGTATACTCTTTAATTTACTTTTTACATTCTATAAATTCGCCGAAAAAATTGAAATCAATGCGACTTACAGATATGTTACTAGAAAACATCAACATCCCATCAAAAACCTCTCTTGGGAAAATGAGCGATAAAGATTTGTTTGAATTGGCAAATCTTAATAGAAAATTTAAACAAGTGATGATCAAGTTTATCTTGAGTGAGGATTTTAAACCTGATATCCCGATGGAAAACAAATTTTATATTAGAAAAATGGGATTACCTGAAAGAATAAAAAATTCGTTACTCCAAAATGAATTTGAATATTTAGATGAACTCTCATTTGTTTCGCCAAAAGAACTTTTACAGATGAAGGGAATGGGTAAAAAAGGATTGAGTGATCTAATAAAGATACTTGATGATTTAGGTGTCCAATTATCTAATTAAAATCTTTGAACTCTATCAAATTTGGCTATACCTTTTTTTAACATCCTAATACCGTAGCGGAAATGCTGCACATTCGTATCAATTTAAGTAGATTAGCCTACACCCATAAAATGATACGAAGATGAAGGTATTTTATTCACGAGTTTCTACTTCTGATGGTTCGCAGAAACACGATAGACAATTAACAGATGTAAAAGGATTTGATTATGTATTTTCAGATTCTTGTTCGGGCTCAATTGACTTATTTGATCGCCCAAAGGGAAGTCAATTAAAACGACTGATAGATCAGGGGAAATTAAAACATCTTGAAATACACGCAATTGATCGTTTGGGGAGATCCGCTTTATCTATTTTGGATAACTATAACTATCTCACTCAACAAGGAGTTAGAATAGTTTGTCGTAACCCCCAACTATCAAATTTTAATGATGAAGGTAAACCTGATCCTTTTTCTGATTTATTACTTAATTTATTCGCCTCAATAGCGCAGTATGAGCGATCTCTAATTGTTAGCCGAATTAGAGAGGGGATTGAAGCCAGGAAGTCAAAGAACTTGTATACGGGGAGAGCCGTAGGTACTTCAGAAACGACGGAGAAGTTTCTAAAGAAGAGTAAGTCCAAAAAAATAATTGAACTTCTTGAAAAGGGTTATTCCTATTCCGAGATCTCAAGTATTGTTCCCTGTTCAACGGGAACAATTGTTAAGGTCAATAAGTTAAATGCTTCCCATCTAATCTCAAGATTTAAGGGAAGCATTTAATAGGAATATCCACCATTGTCTTATTCATTTGGGGATATGGTTTGTGTCCTTGTATCTATATTTCAGTACTCACTCCCCAATTATTGAAGTATTTTTGTAATGAATTAAAATCAAGGTCATGATCATCATTGCTTCCTGAGTACCAAGATATAAGTGCCAAATAAATCGCTGTAGCTCTATTCAAGCAAACCTCACACAGATCTTCTAATTCTTCTAAATCCCAAGGGCTATCATTCATACTCAAAAGAATTTCTTTTTTCATGTCGTCGGTTAATTGCCATGAAATAATAAGTGATGTTTCCATTACAACATCTGCAAGTAATTGAATTTTATTACTTGCTGGTTTTCCGTTTGTTTTTAAAATGTTCATTGTTTTTTTTTTTCACTTTATACAAAAAATAAGATTCACGAAAATCTACTCCAAGTCAAGTGATCAAACTTGTTTTGATTTACGAATCAGTTACCTACTGATTTGAGGTTATATCAAAATCATAGAAGAATTAATTTGGATAGTCAAATGGATTACTCCATTTCTTCCACCGTTGAAGATTTTTCTATTTACTTTTAGTTTTCTTTGTGTAAAATACACTAGAGCGCCCAGTAAGTTATTTTGTTAAATCTTTTTATTAAATAGAATTAATTAATGAGTTGAAAATCAAAATTTACTCTTCAAATATTTAATTTTATAACAAATTGAAATACTAGCTTTGCTGGGGGTTATTCCCTGAACTTATTAAGCCGCCATATTGTTAATTCTTACTTCAGTTGCCTTTACATATGAGGCATATTTCTCAAAACCAATGTATTTTCTGCCTAATGAGATACAAGCTTCCCCGCTGACTCCAGTACCATTAAATATGTCCATAACTGTATCTCCTTCGTCTGTTGTTAGTAGGATTAGTAAAGCAGGAACTGATAATGGAAAAGTTGACGTGTGTTCCATGGGTAGCCCCTCTTCAAAACATTGTTTTCTCAATGGCGCAGTATTAGCAACATTTGTATAAAAGCTATTATCGCGCAACTCTAAGAAGGATAATATTTTAGGATGATCCCCATTTATGCCATAGACACATTTTGTTTCGTCATCCTTAATAAAGGGATATATATTTGAATTGTATTTGAATCCTTTTTTGCCAGATTTTACAAAATGAAATATGTATTCATGCGATCGCACGAATCTATTACCTTCTGTGTAAACAGGATTTCGTTTTGCCCACAAAATTTCATCATTTAGTGTCCATAAACCTGTTCTAAGCATTTCTACTACAAATAATTGGACAACTCCCTGATATCCTTTACCTTCAATTCCCTCACCAATGTTTACGAAAAGTGACCCATTATCTTTTAATACCTTATAACATTCCTTGAAGTGAATAATAAGGTTCGCAACATATTCTTCTTTTGTTTTCTCTAACCCAAGCTCATTAGGGTCGTCACCATAAACTCTCATACGTCGGTAAGGGGGTGAACAAATAATTGTAGAGACCAAATTGATTAGTGTATCGGGTAACGTTTTACTATCTTCATTGTAAACTGAAAAACCCTCTTTAAAAAGGTTGTATTTTTCAGGAACATTTCTTTTCAATTGTTCTGCGTCGGCTTTTTTCTTTAATTCTTTGACATAACTATTTAATGAAAATTCACCGTTGTCAATCTTTATTAAATTTTTTATTAAAACCTCAGTCACATTTTTAATTTTCAATGTTTTCAGATGCTTTAGTGCCTCGTTGATTTTATTTCGTGAGTAAACAGGTATTGCCGAAAGTAGTTTTCTCTTTGTTTCTGATTCTTCAGCTAATCGGGAGTTGAGGTCAGTTCTTGATCCTTTCTTTATTGAAAACAATGATTCTATCCAATTCAATTCTCGGTAGATGTCCATTAGCGATTTCTCACGATGTACATTTGACGAAAATGATAGTTCAATCAACTTTGAATCGGAAATATCACAGAAAATTACAGGTACTAATTTGTAGTTCAATTCAAGAGCAACTTTTAATCTCAAGTTGCCGGACATAACCACCATATTTGATTTCATTACCATAATTGGTTGGATGATGTCAAATGATTGGATATTTTCTTTGAGTTCTAAATAATTTTTAGGTTCCTCATACAATTCACCGAGGTGGGTATTGTAGATCAATGTTTTTGGATCTACATAATGGACTTTTTCTAATTCATTTTTTAACATTTCACTATTCTTAAATACTTGATCTCCAATTCACGGCGGAGAACTACCGTTGTAGCTACACACCGCAAAGTTATGTTGAGAATCAAGTATGTTATGAGTTAGAGCAACCTTGCTATTGAATAAACCGCTTGCTATATTTGAAGAAAAAAGAGATGGAGGTAACAATCCTAAAAGGTCCTCTTGTGGACAATGATATTTTTCTGAATCTTCAAAGCTTGTTTAAAGGTTTAGTCAATAAAAAGAGTGGAATGAAATTTAATTTCATTAACCCTGATTTAGAATATGAAGAAGGATTGGATGATGAAGAAGTTGAGGAACTCACTCAGAAAAAACGAATAGAAATTGAAATTGATTCAAATGATGTAGGAACTTCATTTGAACGATTTTTTAGTTTGTCTAATGGAATCATCAATGACAATAACATAAAAAAAACAGACCTAATCATTTTATTAACAGGTCAAAAGAATAATAGAAATTACTTAAGTTACTGTGATACAAACATTGATAATGTTTTCATTTATACGAGAGGTTGGAATAGAATATATGAACGTTCTATTGATAGTGTATTCCCATTAGCATATGAAATTACGAGTTGGGCATTAAGAAAGTTAATGTTTCAATCCGCTGATGAATTGAACCAAAACGTGCATTTTAATTTGCGGGGCTGTGTGAATGATATGTGTGCAGATATTACCCATCATATCTTTAAGTCAAGGACAGGTGATATTTGTAAAGATTGTCTAACCATTGTTAGGTATAAATCAATATCTAATAAGTACTTGAAGGAAATCAACCGATTAAACGATTCCTTTGCTGGATTTATCAAAACAAGAGAGAAAGTAATATCGTCTGATGAGGAACTCACTATTGAACTGACAGCAATTAATAATAATAAATTCTTCACCATACCTGAATTAGGTAATGCGGTTATTGAAATGGAACCGCTATGGAAGGCAATTTATTTATTGTTTATTCTTCATCCCAATGGAATTATAAGGTCAAAAATCCGTCTTTTTAAAAATGATCTGAGTAAATATATTTCAGATATGGGGCTAAAAACAAAAGATCCAATTAAAATAGACGAATCATTAAATAAAACGTTGTCAAGTGATAAACTTGATAATCTGAATATTGTCATTTCAAAAATCAATAGTGCCATTTCTGATGTTATTCCCGGCGATAGAGCTAAGGAGTTTCAAATCATTAAAGATGGTGACGATAAATCAAAGATTAAGTTCAATAGAGTGAATTTTATAAATGACACCAAATTAGTTTTACCTCCAATAAGTTGAATTCCAATCAACAATAAATACACTAAAAAACAATATAAAAAGTGTAATTAATTGCTATATTTAACCACCGCAATAATAAAAAATGAATCGTATAAAACAAGTGCTTGTTCAAAGAGGAATTAAACAAGTGTGGCTTGCAGACCAATTAGGTAAAAGCTATAATGTGGTTAATGGTTATGTTCAGAACAGGAATCAACCAAGTTTAGAGGTTTTGTATGAGATTGCGAGAATATTAGATGTGGATGTTAAGGAGTTACTAATTAGTTCAAAATAAATGGCAATATTTCAAAAGTCCGTGCTTAATAAATTTATTAAATCACAGGATAGTTCAAAAATAGATTCAGCATATCAGAAATTCTCGGAGATTTTTCTTCAAGCGGAAAGACAAGCTGAGATAAGATCAATGAAAGAAGAGGAATACCAAGATGGGTTTCTTAATGATCTATTTGTTAATGTATTGGGCTATGTCAAGAGACCAAATACAGGGTATAATCTTGTTCGTGAAAAGAAAAATGAAACAGATAGTAAAAAAGCGGATGGAGCCATATTAAAAAATGATTTACCATTTGCTGTTATTGAGTTAAAGGGAACTGACACAAAAGATTTAGATAAAGTTACTGAACAAGGATTTGGTTATAAAAACAACAATAAGGAATGTGAATATGTGGTAATTTCAAATTTTGAAAAACTACGATTCTTTATTCATCATGCGGTTGAATATATTGAGTTTAATCTATTCACGCTGTCAAGAGAGGAATTTACCACCCTATGGATTTGTCTGCATTCCGAAAATCTTTTAGACAATATTCCTGCTAAAATAAAGTCAGAGAGTGTAGTTAAAGAAGAGGATATTACTAAAAATCTTTACAAAGATTACTCTTCATTCAAACAAGAATTGTGGCAAGAGATCGTAAAATCAAATCCAAAGGGTGATCCGTTGGTATTTTATAAGAAAACACAAAAACTCATAGACCGCTTTTTATTTATTTTCTTCGCAGAGGACGCTGGTTTATTGCCGCCGAACTCCATTTCAAGAATGGTTGATCGTTGGAGAATGCTTAAGGATGAAGATGCGTATAAACCATTGTATGATATTTTCAAGCAGTATTTTGGATACATCAATATTGGAAGAAAGGGGCAGTCACCTCAGGATGAAATTTTTGCCTACAATGGTGGACTAATGTTGGCTGACGAAATTTTAGATTCCGTTCAAATTGAAGATGATGTACTTTTGAAGCATGTATCTAAATTGACAAAATATGATTTTTCAAGTGAAGTAGATGTAAACATCCTTGGTCATATTTTTGAAAATTCATTAAGTGATATTGAAGCGGTAACCGCTGAACTTGAAGGTCAAGAAGTAGACAAAACAAAAACAAAAAGAAAAAAAGACGGAGTTTTTTATACTCCAAAATACATCACTAAATACATTGTAGATAATACTGTCGGAAAGTTATGTCTTGAAAAAAAAATAGAATTAAATATTGTTGATGAAGAATTTTCAAAACTTAAAACAAACCGTAAAAAGGAATTACGTAAAAAATTAGATGAAAACCTTCAATCATACCGCAATTGGTTATTAAACATTACCATTTGTGATCCGGCGTGTGGAAGTGGTGCGTTTCTGAATCAGGCATTGGAGTATTTAATTGATGAACATCGTTACATTGATGAATTAGAATCTCAAATTTTGGGTAATGGTTTTACATTCCCTGGCGTTGAAAATCATATTTTGGAAAATAATATTTTTGGAGTAGACATTAATGAGGAAAGTGTAGAAATCGCAAAATTATCTCTTTGGTTACGAACTGCTCAGCGTGGTAGAAAACTAACGTCACTTAACAATAATATAAAATGTGGGAACTCACTAATTGACAATCCTGAAATTGCAGGAGAAAAAGCATTTAATTGGAATTTAGAATTCTCATCGGTCTTTGAAAATGGAGGGTTTGATGTAATAATTGGGAACCCCCCATATGTCCTTTGTCAACCGTCAAATACATCAGAGGAGATTTTAAAGTACTACAAACAGTTTAAAGTTGCTTGTTACAAAATAGACTTATTTCATTTGTTTTTTGAAAAATCAATTGATTTATTAAAAAACAATGGAAACCTTGGTTTTATAACACCTAATACTTATTTAACCAATAAATACATAGAACCACTTCGTAATTTTATTTTAACCAATTCAACGATTCAATGTTTAGTTTCCTACCAAGATGCGGTATTTCCTGATGCAAGTGTTGACGTTGCAACTATAATTTTGAAAAAAGAAAAAAATCAAAACAGTACCATAGAAATTTTGGAAAGTAATTATGGAGTAATTTATTTTCAAAGTTCAAGACCACAAAGTGATTGGATGAATGATGTAAATAAAACATTTAATTTAAAATCAGATTTCACTTTCAAGAATGATGGAGTTGTAAAATTAGGTGAATTATGTAATACCTATTTTGGCATTCAGGCATTTGATCGTAAAACTTCCATTTCTGACACTAAAAATGACGAGAATTATTTAGAGCTAATTGATGGTGGAGATATACATCCATATATTTATGCTTCACCTAAAAAGTTCTTTAATTACAGAAATGAACTAATAAAAAGTGGAGGGGATTGGACTGTATATAACCAAGAAAGAATCGTCATTCGTCAAATTGGACAATATCCTATTGTTGGTATGTGTGAAAAGGGTATTCTCGGCTCAAATACACTTTATAGCGTATACCCAAAAAATAATGAGATAAACCTAAAATATCTTTTATGTATTTTGAATTCGTCATTTATGAAGAAATATTGGATATCCAAATATTCCGATGGAAAGCAACTTTTTCCAAAAATTAAAGGATATCAAATTAAAGAACTACCGATAATGCTTACTGATGAATTTAACCAAAAAGAAATTAGTGGTCTTGCTGATTTAATAATAACACATTCAGAAGAGTTAATATTGTTGGATTCTAAATTTGTCAGTTTTGTAAAAAATAAATTTCCCGATTTGGAAAGTAAGTTATCGTCTTGGTTTCAATTTTCTTTTACCGATCTTTTAAAAGTTTTAAAAAAATCTAAGATTCGTTTAAATATATCAGAAGAAGCAGAGTGGATGCAATATTTCAATGATCAAATAATAAATGCACGCAAAATTCAATTAAAAATCAGTCAAATAAATCATGAAATTGACTGTAAGATCAATGAGTTATATGGAATAACTAATGAAGACATTCATATCGTTGGAAATAGTTAAAATGGACCCAAGTTAAACGGATAGGATTAACCTAAAAAATAAATAAGTAGAAAATTAAAGATTCCATTCGGAGCATTGAATAAATAAATAATGATAAATCCAAATAGAGTTAAACCATTGATGCCCAATATTAAATCAGAATTTAAATTCAACCGGTTAATCATTGTAGGTAATGGCTTTGATCTTGGGCTTGGTTTAGAAACTAATTATAATGATTTCATTCTATTTCATGTTAAAGAGGTTATTAAAAATACCATTAATTTGAGGAAGTTTGACTCTGGACTTATTGAAGCATCTACCGATTTTAATTACGGTGTAAGTTCAATCAATTTGCTGAATAAAAAATTAGATTCGTGTAAAAATGTAACGGATTTAATCGCTTCATTCCAAAATGAGATAAAAATTAAATTCAAAACCTTATTCATCAAAGATGTTTTTGAAAATGTTAAGGTCAATAATTGGGTAGATATTGAATCACTATATTTCAAAAATCTAATCAAACTATTCAAATTGGTTAGCGATAAACCATTTGATAAAAAAGATTATTCAAAGATTGCCGAATTAAATCAGAGTATGGATCTGATTGAGCGAGGGCTTAAGGATTATATTCAAAAAGAACAAAATAGGCATGATTTTACTTATGTTAATTCACATTTCAAACCTCTCATAGATTCATTCTTTGAGCCAATTAGAAAAAAAGAGAATTCATTAATACCGGAACAGGAAAGTAAAGATTCACCCCAAACAGTGTTCTTTGTGAATTTCAATTATACAAATAGTTTAACTAAACTTTTAAAAAATTCTTTTTTAAAAGATAACAGGGAAATTCAAATACATGGTTCCGTAAATGATATGTCCAACCCCATTATATTTGGATATGGAAATGATATTGGTTCTATCTATTCAGAACTTGAGGAAGAAGATAATGCTGAATTATTAAGAAAGATAAAATCATTTGCATATCCTTCAACAAACAATTACCATAACCTTTTAAATATCCTTGATTCCTTACCCTATGAAGTTTTTATTGTAGGGCATTCGTGTGGGGTATCAGATAAAACGATGCTAAATACGATATTCCAACATCCGAAATGTTTAGCAATTAAAAATTATCATTATCAAGGTGAAAAAGAGGATTTTTATAAAAGAATATCAATTTCACGCCACTTTTCCGATAAGCCATTAATGCGTAAACGAGTTTTACCATTTGATGAGTGGGCAAAAATCCCCCAAAAAAAATAAGAAATCAAAAATATCGCTTGACAATCAAAATCCAAAGCGTGATATTAGCCCAAAGGAACTTTGGTGAATCGTTTTGCAAGACAACTGGCAAACTCTTTTGAAGCTTACCAATACTTTGCCTTCAAACATCGTTTTGAGCGATTTAAGGAGAGTAAACGGTACTTCTTGGAAGGTTTAAGTGAAGAGGAGGTAGAGGAAATCTACCATTTCTTCATTTTCATACATTACGCTACATATAATCGCTTGTTTCCAAGGTTCACCAAGGACGAATTATATGAATATTATGATAGGAGAAGGTCAAGTGAGTGAAATGAAATTAAGAGCACTCAAACACGTGATGGATAGGATTTACTCATTGGAGATATTCCCAAAACAGAGTTTCAATCAATTTAGAAAGGATAATCTTTTCTTCATCTCCGGCATGACAATTAAGGAACAGCGGTTTGAGTTTGATTGTTTTTGCTTTTTTGAGGTCTGTATGAAGATTAAAATGAATGTAACAACAAGTGAAATAAGATCGTTTTTTGAAAATCAACGGGGTACTAAAAAGGGTACTTAAAATCAAAAAGGGTACTAAAAAGGGTACTACAAACGTGTACATACAGATACCTTTTTAACACCTTAATAGATTGATAGTGAGGGTATAAATGAAAAAAGCCTCCTTAAAAGGAGGCTTTTCAGTGATCCCGCTGGGATTCGAACCCAGGGCCCATACATTAAAAGTGTATTGCTCTACCAGCTGAGCTACGGAATCTGCCGTTTTGAGGGTGCAAATATACAACTATTGTTTGGATGCAGCAAGGAAATATGTGGTAAATTTGATAAAAATTCAAGGTTAAAGGGCAATAGATTGATTGCCAATGGTCTAATGATATTGAACAAAACAGTCTTTTTAGTTGGCATGATGGGTAGTGGTAAATCGACTATTGGCGCCCGACTTGCCGCTTTGTTGTCACTGCCGTTTATCGATACAGATGAGTACATTGAAAAAGAAGAGGGGCGGTCTGTTCGTCAAATTTTTGAGCAAGAAGGAGAAGCTTATTTCAGAGAGAGGGAGCAACATTTGTTGCAACATTTGCCCAGTAAGGCCTGCGTAGTGGCATGTGGTGGTGGTTTGCCTTGTTTTCAAGATCAAATGAAGCTGCTGCTCGCCAAAGGAACCGTGATTTACCTCGACGCTAAGCCAGAGCTTTTGTTTCAGAGAATTCAAGGTGACGTCCAGCGGCCTAAACTACAAGATTTAGCAGCCTTTACGCGTTTGAAAGCGGAGCGAGAAGCAATTTATCGCAATGCACATCTGACGATAAACGCAGCTCAAGCTATAGATGGTGTGCTCGATGAGATCGTGCTTTTACTTGAAAATCAATAGAGGTCTTTTTTGAAGCCTATTGCAAAATTGAAAAACAACGGAGAAAGGTATTCAGTAGATGCAGCCGTATTGTTGTTTGCGTTGGCGAGTAAGAGGTAATTGAGCGTAACATCACTGTAAATAGTTCCTATTGCCGGAATAGTGTATTTGACTCCGCCCTGCAAGTAGCCTCCTAAAGTAAACAAACGACCTTCGAGAATTTCACTCGGATCCACCTGATGGGTTAAGGCCCAATTGTATTCGCCTGTCACATCTTTATCTTCATAATCTTTGCGGACCTTTCCAATTCCGATGACCAAACCTGAGCCACCGTAACCAGCAAAACCATTGTCGTAGTCATTGCCAATATAATAACGATTGCCGCCTTCAATGGTGAAATAACTGGTTTTGTAGCGGCTGTTGACTGCTAAGATATAGGGAATGCTCGTGTTCTGACTCACAGATGTTACGTAACTTGTCAAGGTGTCGTAATTCGCCTTCGGGAAAGCATAACTGAATCTGCCATAGAGCGTGACATCACCACTGCGTGGAATTTCGAGATGGCCGTGTATGCCGGGCATAGACAAGCTTTGATTTTGTACACTTTGCGTATTTAAAAAGCTGGTCAGGTTCAAGCCTCCGCCATAGCTAATTTGAGCAAGGAGCAGTTGAGGAAAGATAATGACGAAGAGAAGGAGGCTAAAATATTTCATAATCAAAGTGCTAACAATAATTGTTCCAACAAAAATAGGGCCTTTTTCTTGTTCTTTTTTTGTAGTTGTGTTTGTTTTTCATCTAAATTTGTTAGGTAATGACCCGAACGCAATATTTCTTTTCTTTCGTTCTCGCGACCATCTCGTTTATTGCCGCGCGCTCTATTCAGCGCCAAGGCATTCAAAACTACTATGAGCAAGTGGCCGCCGGTGTGCAAAAAGAGTTGGGCGCCATTGACTTCGAGCATCCAGTTTCTGCCCAATATTTGCCAATGGGTTTACAGCCCTTTACGGCCCTCACCACACTAGATTCCCTGCACTCATTTGCCGTTAGTCAAGATTCTCTGCACATTGTGCGCTATGACAACACGCTAAATGCATTTGCGCCTTTATTTGAGTCTACAAGTGATCTGAAAATCACTCAAATAGCCGGCTTTGACTCTACACTCGTGTACCTCGACGAAGCACAAGAACTTCATTTTCTAAATGCGCCATTTGATGAAGCTACTTCCGAATCATACCCTTTACAAAACGAAGACGGTTCAAAGCAATTACTTTGTTATCACCCCAACCTCAAGCGCATTCTAGTACTCAATAGTTCTTTGCTAGAAAACGGCGAGCGTCGTTTCGTTTGTCAGACCTTCCATACCACCAAGCGCCAACTGAGCCAAGTGCCATTATTTGCTTTTGATAGCAAAGAATTGTTGTTTGAGCCCATCTCTTTCGCTATCCAGCCGCAGTCCAATGAATTATATTTGTTGTCGTCTACTGGCGAAGTCGTTATTCTAGATCAGCACGGAGATCTCCTTTCTCGTCATCAGCTTCCAGAAGGCATCTCTGCTCCTAAGCTCATTCACTTTACTGCGTCCGGTGACTTACTCGCTACAGACGCCAGTACCCTGCATCCCGTGATCATGCGCCTGCCTTGGCAAAAAGCACATCCTGATCAAGGGCCCCTCGTTCATTAGTCCGTCCAAAATGGAAAGGTTTTCTACAAAAGGTGTTTTGTAGCCGAACACTTGTTGGTATTTCGTTGTGACAAGAGCGGTTCTCCCCAGCCATTGTTTTTTCTCAGTACTTGTTTGCCCTGTGTAGGAGTCGCACATATTGATTTTCAATTGGAGTGCCAACGCTTCATTGAGCCAATTTAAAATTAGCTCATTGAGTTCATGGACATAAGTGGGCATTTCTGCAAAAATGCGCAGTAGGTCGTGGGCGTAATGTTCAAAGTAGGGGGCATTTGCGTAGGCACTTTCAATGGCACGCCAGTGTTCGGTTTGCCAATTTTTTGAAGCATCTATCTTGACTTCGCGCATGGTTTGTTTTCCACTTTCTGCATGTAAAATTGGCACATTGAGTTGGATAACGCCATTGGCACTCAGTATTTCTGAACGCGTTCGGATGCTTTGTTTGACAAAATATTCGTGTAAGTCGAGGGTTATTTCTCTGGCCTGATGAATGGCGTTAACATAAGCCAGCGAAGGGAAATAGGCACTCGAAAATACCGGCATTTTAGTCGATAAAGCGGAAAATGCGGTCAAAGCGAATACCGAGGAAGGAATCCACAAATGGCGACTTAGAGAACCAAATAAAGGAAGCCCTACCTACAATGTGGTCTTCGGGTACAAAGCCCCAAACACGAGAATCTGCAGAATGGAAGCGGTTGTCACCCATCATCCAGTAGTAGTTCATGGCAAAGCGGTAGCTTGTGGCTTTTTTGCCGTCGATGTATATTTTGTCTCCTTTGATGGCAAGTTTGTGACCCTCATAGGCGCTGATGATGCGCTTGTACCATGCAATGTTTTGGGCATTTATAGCGATACGCTGGCCCTTGCGTGGAACCTGAAAGCGCTGAAAGTCGGTCATGGTGTTGTTGACGTTCAGATCTTTCGGGAATTGGTCCAAATTTGAAATTTGCTGCATTGGCCCAACATTATTCACGCCGTTTACTGCAAGGTCGCTGTATTGTGGGTAGCGTGTTTTACTGAGTTTGATTTTGAAATCGGCTTCAATTTGCTGTTTTTCTTTGCGGGTGAGGTTCAGGATGTAAAATTGGGCATCAGAAACCGCATCGAAGTCGGTTCGAGCGCCATCGGCAGAATTTTCTAGTCCGTAGCGCGTCAACATTTCTTCTGTAGAAGGGAAGCTTACCTTGTTTTTTTCAATACGGTATAATAAGGCTTGACCAGGAGCTACATATGCTCTTTTTCCGTTCACATAGAGCACCGAATTGACAATTTCCATAACGTCGCCGGGCAGGCCTACGCAGCGCTTGATGTAGTTTTCGCGCTTGTCTACTGGGCGGTGAATGAGGCCGCCATGGGTCATGCCTGCGGCAAATTCTTGAGAGTTAAGTGGGAAGTAGCCCGCCGCAAAATGTGCGCGTGCACGTGCTTTCCATTTGTCAAATCCTGCGATATATTCTTTATAAAGGGCTATTTGGCCCAAAGAATCTAGGTTCATAAGATTGACATTTTGCTTGCTATTGATAAACTGACTAAATGCTTCTTGATTGAGCAAGCCATGAAAATCGTGGCCCATGAGGCCACTCGGGGTGCGTGGGTCTAGAATGGCGGTGTCGCCTGAAGGGAAATTAAAGACCACGACGTCGTTGCGCTCAATTTTGCTCCAGCCAGGCAAACGGGTATAGGTTCCTTTCTCCCAAGTTAAATATGATTTGATATTGACAATTGGAACGATGTTGTGGACCAACGGGTAGGATAGGGGGGTAATTGGCACTTTAGAGCCGTAGGCGAGCTTGTTTACAAATAAGAAGTCGCCAACAACCATCGTTTTTTCCATGGAGCCCGTCGGGATCTGAAAAGGTTCAAAAGAGTAGGTACGGATGACGGCTGCAGCCACCAAAGCCCACACAAAGGAATCCCCGTATTCCTTGACGCGTGGTTTGCTGCCAGGTTTGTCTCTAGAGACTTTGTCAAGGATGATCGCGATGAGGTGCCCGATGACTGGCAAGGCCATGAAGAGAATGATGTGGTCTCCCCATTTGCGCTGTTCGAGTTCTTTGGAGTTTGCCCAATTGGTGGCAGGTCCGTATTGTAATTGTTCTTCTTTGGCAATTTTGGCAAAAAGTAGATAAGGAAAGAAGAGCCCCTGCAGTGTTTCGGTAAAGCTGTAAAAACCAAAACGGCGCAATAAACTGACATTGATGGTCATCCACATTACAATGTGTACGCCCGGAAACACCAATAGGAGGGACCACCAGGGCTTATTCAAGACTTCTTTGTACAAAATGAAATAATTGTAGCCTGGCACCATTGCTTCCCATGATTTGCGGCCAAGTTTTGGAAACAAGCGATGCCATTGGGCTATGTAAGGATGCACTAGAATGAGCAAGTAGAAATAAAGGAAACTCATAGGGTGTTTTTTAGAACGTCAGACATCGTGAAAATGCCTTTGCGTTGGTAAATAAATTCGGCAGCCAAAACCGCGCCAAGGGCAAAGCCTTTGCGGTTATGGGCAACGTGTTCGATGCGAATACTGTCGATTTCGCTGGAGTAGGTGATTTCATGGGTACCAGGCACATCTGGAATGCGGTGTGCTTGAACTGGAATTTGGTCTGGAGCAGCATTTTGTAAGCTCCAACCCTTGTAATCGGGGTGAATGGCAAGGATGTCTTGCAAAAGGCTAACGGCTGTTCCGCTGGGGGCGTCTAATTTTTGGACGTGATGTGTTTCGCTCACCTGAATTTGATACTCGCTGTGAGCTTTCATGAGTTGGGCAAGTTGCCGATTCAATTCAAAAAATAGATTGACACCCACACTGAAATTGCTGGCGTAGAGCAGCGCGCTTTCTGCCTTTTTGACAACTTCGGTAACTTCTGGAAGCGCATCTTGCCAAGCGGTGGTTCCGACCACAATTGGGAGCTGCATTTGCGCGCAATAGGCAATGTGTTTTGGAGCGAGTTCTGGGCGCGTAAATTCAATGCAAACATCTGCCTCAGACCAGTTGACCTCTTTTAGATTTACTTGGGAGTTGATTCTAGCTACAATTTCATGGCCGCGTTCAAGGGCAATTGTTTCAATTGCTTTTCCCATTTTACCGTATCCGAGCAGCGCTATTTTCATGTCCTAAAATTACAATTTATCAGCGAAAAGAAAGTTGTAGCCGTGCACCAATATATTGGTTTGGTATAAATTGTGGTTCTAGTGCTAAGCTCAGGTTGGGGTTGGTGTCAAAATGTACGAAATGGGCTTGTGCTCCTGCTTCGGCAATCTGAAATAGATAGACAGCAGCAAAACCTAATATGGAGAGGTCTCGCCAATCTAAATATTGCCGGTAAAGGGATAGAACAGCTTGATCATCGTATGGAGCCCACTTAGGGTTTAGGCTGCCTCCGTTCTGACGATTCGTGTATTCTTGTTTCAGGCTCAGTTGGGTTTGTTGGTTGGTGTACAAAAAATAACCAGTTGCACCGAGGCCGGCGTATATGAGCGGAACTTCCCAAAATGCATTTTTATTTGGCGCTTCTAATGAATTCCTGATTTGCCCGAGTCCGGGTAAGATAGCCGAATAGAGCATGCTTTTTTGATGAAAGCTCAGTTTGACGCTATCTTTTTGCTGAATGGTGTCTTGCGCAAAAGAGGAAAGGGGGAGAACAAGAAAGCATAAGAGGAACCTCATTCCGATTTTTTGAGCATTTCGATGAGGCGCTGGAGCTCAGTTTCGTGGTTGAAATGCACAATAAGCTTGCCTTTTCCATCGGTTGTTTTGTCTATGGATACTTTAGTGCCAAGTTGTTCGGCGAGGTAAGACAAGTAGAGTTTTTCTGTGGTGCTCAGGCTTATTTTTGTTTTGGTGCCTGCACTGGTTGCCGCACCCTTTGTGGTTTTTTCAGGTTTGGCAAGTGCTTCGACGTCGCGCACGGAGAGTTGTTCGCTTAAAATGCGCGCCAGGGCTGCGAGTTGTTCTTTTTCAGAGGCGAGCGCAAGGAGTGCACGGGCGTGTCCCATTGTGACTTGTTTGTCTCGGACAGCTGCTTGTATGGCATCGGGTAACCGAAGCAAGCGCAGGTGATTGGCAATGTGAGACCTCGATTTGGCAACTTTTTCGGAGAGTTGTTCTTGGGTCAGTTTGCATTCTTCGAGTAAGCGATCATAGGAAAGCGCTACTTCTATGGCATTGAGGTCTTCGCGTTGGATGTTTTCGACGAGCGCCATTTCGAGCATGGTTTGGTCGTTGGCGATTCTGACATATGCGGGTACTTCGGTAAGACCAGCAAGCTGTGCTGCTCTAAAACGGCGTTCTCCAGAAATGAGTTGGTAGCGGTCTCGGCCCATTTTGCGAACGGTGAGGGGCTGAATAATGCCGTGGGTTTGAATAGACGTTTTGAGCTCTTCGAGTGCGCTGCGCTCAAAGTGCGTGCGCGGATTAAAAGGGTTGGCTTCGATAGTGGAAATCGCAATAAGTGCAACTGCGCCGGCCGGTACAGCACTTGCACTCGTGATGTCGGTTTCGGCATTTTGTAAAAGCGCGCTGAGGCCGCGGCCCAAGGCAGGTTGTTTTTTTGCGTTAGAGCTCATGGTCTATCTCAATGATTTTGTCGTCGTTTCCGATTTTGGTGAGGTCGTTTTTTTGCAATAATTCGCGTGCAAAATTGAGGTAATTGATGGCGCCTTTCGAGGAAGCATCGTGCATCACTACTGTATTGCCGTGGCTTGAAGCTTCGCTGAGGGTGGTGTTGCGGTGAATAACGGTGTCAAAAACCAATTCTTGAAAATGCGTTTTGACTTCGTCTACCACTTGGTTGGCCAGGCGCAGACGGGTGTCGTACATGGTGAGGATCATGCCTTCGATTTCGAGTGCAGGATTCAGGCGTCCTTGGACGATTTTAATGGTATTGAGCAACTTACTGAGGCCCTCTAGCGCGAAATATTCGCACTGCACGGGAATCATGACGGCGTCTGCGGCCACAAGCGCATTGACGGTAATGAGGCCAAGTGATGGCGAGCAATCGATCAAAATGAAATCGTAGTCGTCTTTGATTTGCGCTAAGGCAGATTTGAGTAGGTATTCGCGGTTGGGCATGTTGATCATTTCGAGCTCGGCTCCGACGAGGTCAACATGTGAGGGAAGTATAAATAAATTGGGGTTGCTGGTTTCGAGGATCGCTTCTTGGGCAGGTCGGTCATTGACCAAGCAGTCGTAGATGTTTTTGACGGATTTAGGGTCAAAACCGGTACCTGAAGTGGCATTTGCCTGAGGGTCAGCATCGACAATTAGAGTCTTGTATTCGAGCACACCAAGGCAACCACCTAAATTAATGGCTGTTGTTGTTTTCCCGACGCCGCCTTTTTGATTGGCAATGGCAATGATTTTACCCATAATGCTTCTATTGAAATATAAAATTACAAGTTGTTGGGCATAATTTCGAGTCCACCAAAAGGAACTTATTAACCATTTTTGCGCACTCACTGTCAATATCATTCATATACAGTTTGTTAGCGAGTACGATGTCCAGTGTTTTTTTCATTAATTTTACCACAATGAATGCAACGAGGTACTTTTCTATCGGAAGTGAGGCGCAAAACGACCTGCAACTCCCTGATGCTACTTGCGCCCCATTTCATTTGATTTTGTACCGCGACCCCAGTCAGCAGATTTTAGTGGCCAATCGAATGGCTCATGCCGTATATGAGCTCAATGGCCAATCCTGTTCCAAAACCATGACGCTACGCGCTGGCGACACCCTATCCATTGGTGCGCAAACCATTAACTGGATGCACATTTTTGGGATCACTGAAGCAGAAATTTCGCTCCAAGAGGCACAAGCCGAAAATGCTGCTCAAGAAAACAAAGGCTTGCGTATGCAATTGATTTTCATTTACCTTGCGGTAGCATTGGTGCTTTTTTTGATCGCTTTTTACATTTAAGCCTTAAAAAAATCCATTGCGCTGTATACGGAATCAGAAATAATTCGTAATATTGCACCCCCGTTCAGTTGAATTGGGCTAAATTTTCAGAGATGAACGTCATTAAACAAATCGAGCAGGAGCTTATCGCTAAGAATGAATTACCAGCTTTCGGAGCAGGTGATACCATCATCGTTTCATACCGTATCGTAGAGGGTAACAAGGAACGTATCCAACAATTCCAAGGTGTTGTCTTACAACGTCGTGGTGCGGGTGCAACCGAAACTTTCACGATTCGCAAAATGTCAGGTAACATCGGCGTAGAGCGTATCATTCCCGTCAACTCTCCATTTATCGATAGCATCACCATCGTGAAGCGTGGTGCTGTTCGCAGAGCACGTATTTTCTACTTCCGTGAGCGCACTGGTAAATCAGCACGTATCCGCGAGAAAAAGAACTTTGCAAAATAAGATACTGTAAACTACATATTCAAAGGAGCTTCGGCTCCTTTTTTTATGCCCTGAATTTTCTTGTTTGAAGTTTCGGCTA
>JACCDK011152042.1_pt1 | contig 26520 bp, 18 predicted proteins | sample 7445871 | NCBI WGS metagenome assembly JACCDK01 (sample SAMN15323436, study PRJNA562643) | freshwater metagenome | isolation source: river surface water | place: USA:Blue River Watershed | collected 2017-08-15 | reverse complement strand
CCGCACGCCGCGCAGAACCCCAATGTCATCGACGTTGGCTCGCTCAACCGTAAGAACAAGGTGGGTGCATAATGTCCGACACCGATACCCGTCAGTCGCTCGCCGATCTGGCTGAGCTCACCAACACTGCGGCCGCCGCCCCGGCTGCGGCCGCTCCTGCTGCCGAAGCACCGGCGGCACCCGTCGCTGCAGCACCTGCCGCGCCGCTGCGTGAACGTGAAGTCGATGCGCAGGGCCGTTCCTACGCAACCGGCCGTCGTAAGGACGCTGTCGCCCGCGTCTGGGTCAAGCCCGGCACTGGCAAGATCACGATTAACGGTCGCGATCAGGAGACCTATTTCGCGCGTCCGACGCTGCGTCTCGTTATCAACCAGCCCTTCGGCATTGCCGAGCGGGAAGGCCAGTATGACGTGGTCGCAACCGTCAAGGGCGGTGGCCTTTCGGGCCAAGCTGGTGCGGTGAAGCACGGCATCAGCCAGGCGCTGACCAAGCAAGAGCCGGCACTCCGCTCGGTCGTGAAGGCCGCTGGCTTCCTGACCCGCGACAGCCGCGCAGTGGAACGTAAGAAATACGGCCGCGCCAAGGCCCGCCGTAGCTTCCAGTTCTCGAAGCGCTAAGACGGAACGTCAAAATTTCGTACAGAAATCAAGGGCTTGCGAGAAATCGCAGGCCCTTTTTTCTGTGTGACCGACCCGCTGAACCATTGGCGTTCCGGGTAAGCAATTTTGGGATTTTGACAGCATTTAAACCGCTTAGCGGCGATCGTCGCTAGACTTACCGGGGGTAAGGGATGGGCAACTGCGACATCATGGAGCTGGAGCAATCGGATGCCCAGCAATTCTTCTGGCAGGCAGCTTGATCTGCAATCGATCATTTTTGGGCCGGGGCCTTGGCTCGCCATTTTGCCTTGGAAGATTTGGTCCTCATCTTTGTTCCGTCGTCGTAACGACGAAACCCAAACCCTCCTTAGGTCGCAACCTTAAGGCTTTGGCATCGGTGCTGATGGCGGAAATCTTGCCAATTCTTCGCTCCTTTTTGAATATAAGCCCTAGTTTTAAAACGAAATCATCGGCACAACGCCATAAGATGATGAGGAGCGTTGCATGAGCGGCTGGAATGAAGGCTATGTTTCAGACATCGGCTATACCTATGGATATTACACAGAGCTGAACCCGCTGCGGACGCGGCTTGCCCTGTTGAATGCGGGCATCGCACTGCCCAAGATCAAGGCTGCGTGTGAGCTGGGCTTTGGCCAAGGCGTGAGCGTGAATGTGCACGCGGCGGCAAGTGGCGTGGCCTGGTCGGGGACGGACTTTAACCCATCCCAAGCGGGATTTGCGCAGGAATTGGCCAGAGCGAGCGGCACTGAAGCCATTTTGTCGGACGAAAGCTTTGCAGAATTCTGTGCGCGCGATGATTTGCCCAATTTCGATTATATTGGCCTGCACGGCATTTGGAGCTGGATTTCGGACAGCAACCGCGCGGTCATTGTTGATTTTATCCGCCGCAAGCTCAACGTCGGTGGGCTGCTTTATATCAGCTATAACACCCTGCCCGGCTGGTCGCATTTTGCGCCGATGCGCCATTTGATGGTGCAGCATGAACAGCGCATGGGGGCCTCGGGCAACGGTATTGTCGGCCGGATTGAAAGCGCGCTCGCCTTTGCAGAGAAGCTCTTGGGGACCAACCCTAATTACCTCAAATCCAACCCGGCGGCCAAAACCCGGTTTGATCCGCTTAAAACGCAAAACCGGCATTATCTGGCGCATGAATATTTTAACCAGGATTGGCACCCCATGTACTTTGCCGACATGGCCAAGTGGCTGGGCGATGCGAAGATGAGCTATGCCTGCTCCGCCAATTATCTAGACCATATCCACGCCATCAACTTTACCGCTGAACAGTCGCAATTGCTGGGCGAAATGTCTGACCAGATTTTGGCCGAGACCACCCGGGATTTTCTGGTGAATCAGCAGTTCAGAAAAGATTATTGGGTCAAAGGACCCCGCCAATTGGCGAAATCAGAACAGCTGGACCAGATCCGTGAAGAACGGGTTGTGCTGCTCAACCACCGTGCAGATGTGAGCCTTAAAGCGGCAGGCCCGCTGGGCGAGGTCACGATGCGCGACGATGTATACGGCCCCGTGCTCGACGTACTGGCCGATCATCACCCGCGCACCATTGGCGAGATTGAGGCCGCGCTGCAGGCCAAGGGCATCAGCCTGCCCCAGATTATCGAAGTAATGCTCGTCATGGGCAGCCAAGGGCAGATCGCGAGCGCGCATAGCCGAGATGAAGCCAAGGCCCATCGCAAGCGGACACATGATCTGAACAAGTATTTGATCAAGCGGGCTCATGCCAATGGCGATATTGGCTATCTCGCGAGCCCGATCATCGGCGGTGCGCTTGGCGTGCCGCGCTTTAGCCAGCTATTTGTCGAAGCCGTCCAGCAGGGCAAGAAAAGCGCGGATGATCTGGCCAAACATGTCTGGGCAATCCTCGCGGGCCAAGGCCAGGCGATCGTGAAAGAAGGCAAGGCGCTGGAAGGCGAGGCCGCCAATGTGGCCGAGCTCAAGGGCCAAGCGAGCGCCTTTTTGGAAAAGCAACTTCCCTTGCTCAAGGCGCTCGACGTCATCGGCTAAGCCCCACCGCCCCTCGACACGGCGATGGCCGGCCCGGCCTAGCCGAGCCCGGGCGCCATTGCTTTGCGCACAACCTGGCCCGCAATCGCGGCGGCCTCGTTAAGCGTATCGCGATCAAGATGCGCATAACGCTGGGTGGTGCGGGTTTGGGTATGCCCCAACAGCTGCTGGACGACATAAATGCTGACGCCATTATTCACCAGATAGCTGGCATAGCTATGGCGCAGATCGTGCAACCGCACATCGGGCAACCCGGCGCGCTTGCGGATCCGATCCCAAGGGTAAAAAAGGGCCGGACAGGGCTTACCCGTTCGATCGCTAGGGAAAATCCATTCTGACTCCGCTGTTTCATACCAGGTAGACAGCAACGCCAAAGCGGGCTCATTAAGCGCGATAAACCGGGGCTTGCCCGATTTGGACAAAGGGACAAATAAAGTGCGCTCGGCAAAATCAACATAATCCCATTTTGCTTGGGTAATCTCATTCCGGCGCGCACCGGTGAGCAGCAACAGCTCAATCGCCTTGGCCGCCACCTGATTTTCATCTTCGCGGATCGACAGCATCAAGGCCTCGGTCTCTGCGGCTGACAAAAAGCGCTCCCGCCCCTGTTCAGGATAAATCTCGACATCGCGTGCCGGGTTGATCTCCAGCCGGGGGACGCCCCATTTCCGGGCCAGGTTCAACATATAGCGCAAGATGATGATCGGCCGGTTGCACGTGCCCGGCGCATAGCCGGCCGCCCGCATCTCTGCCATCATCCGCACAATCATCGCAGCGGTGATGTCATCCAGATACACATCTCCCAAAGCGGGCAGAAGGTGCCGGCGAATGATGATCTCATCGGTTTTCCAGCTGCGCTTATTCTGCACCGCAAAGGGCAGATAGCTGTTGAGCGCGAAGTCCCGGAGCGTCGGCACATTGCGCAGCTGCTCGCGCTCTTGCCGCGGATCGCGCCCCAACGAAATATCTGCCTTGATTTGAATGGCCCGCTTGCGCGCTGCCTCAAACGTGACAATCCCAACCCGACCGATCCGGATCTGGCGCTGCTTGCCATGCAAATCGATATAGCGCTGATAATAGGTTTTCACCCCCGATTGCAGCGCCTCCACAAAAAAGCCCTCCAAACTGGCATCCACCAATTCCGTTTTTCGAAGACCTTCCGGGCAAACCGCCCGGTCGACAACGCGCGAAGTTAATCTCATTTTTGGCATAATAAAATATTCAATCCCTATTCAGAAAAATCATTCCATCTTTGAAAACATAAAACTATCCTAGATAACCGAGACTAAAATCGGACCCCAATGGGTAATTTATTCATTAATCACTATTATAATATAATCAATATCTTTTCATAAATGATTTAATAAATGAAAAGAATAATAAACAAGCATCGGATAATCCTCGGATATGATTAAAGCATAAATATTTACTGTGAAATTATCTAGAGTTTCTGAAGTATTTTCTGTTTTTCCATACCTTCACGCTTACTAATGGTGTGGATAAGTCCGGAACTCTCAAGGGTAGCGCTGGCACGACGTCAACTTCGGGAGACGATACATTTGAAGCGACGCCGACAACGCTTACCGCACTTGACAACCTGAATGGTGGCGATGGATCTGACATGCTCAGCATTATTGACGTTGCTGGTGCTTCCGCTTCCTTCGCAGGAACAACCGTCGCTGGTATCGAAGAGATCAATCTGACCTCTACGAGCGGCCTCGCCTCTGGCGCACTGGATACTACAGCTGGCAACATCACTGGCCTTAAAGTTCTTAATGTTAACTTGTCAGCGCCAACCGCTCACCAATCGATTACTGCTGGCGAAGAAGCCGTGACGCTGACAGTCCAATCGCAGGCTACAAGCAACCTTACTGTTGCTGGTGGATCGGATGTGACTGTTTCTGCTCTGTTGCAGACGACGGGTACAATTACGGTTGGCAGCACACTTCAGCCAGCAACTGGCGCGGTCAATGTCTCGGCTTCGGGTAACTACAGCGGTGCAGACGTGGCACTGGGAGCGATCAGCGTTACAGGTGGTACATCCGTCGTTGTTTCTCAAACTTCTGGCATCACGGCGGCTGAATCCAACGCGGCGCTCACCGAAGGTACTAACCACACGGTCACTCAAAGTGCAGTTACCGTAACTGGCACAGCGGGCACTACTTCTGTGACGGTAAATCAGTCTGCTGCTCAGGACTTGCTCCCCGGATCCGCCGATCCCACTAGCCTAGATTATCTTGGTGGCCAGATCGGTATCGTAAACGGCGATGTCACAGTGAATGATGCCAACCGCCTGTCTTCGACGAAGGTGGGTTCGATTTCCGAAGTCACATTGAACAGCTTTGGGGCAGCTACGATTAACTCTGGCGCGCTGACCACCCTGAACCTGAGCGGGACGGGCGTTTCGGTCGATGCCAGCACATCGGGTGCCCTGCTTACGCCAACGGCCACTTCGATGACGATTAACCTGACCAAGGCGGCCATCACCGGCGCAGTTACGCTTGATGCCGATGTGACCTCGGTTTCCATCAACTCGTCGACCACCAAGTCATCGATAGGCACTCTAGCTATTCCTGGTGCAGTAAGCCTGACGGTTAGCGGCAATGCAGGAGTGACTATTTCGAGCCTGTCCGGGTCAAATATCACGTCGGTCACGAACGCCGGCACCAGTGATTTGACGATCAGCTCCACGCTCGCAACGTCAGTTCTGTATGTTGGTGGTGCTGGAAAGGATAGCATCTCTCTCGGCGCTACGACCAAGGCGATCAACACTGCTGGCGGCAATGATACCGTAACCGTTTCATCGGCCTTCGGCACTGGGGGTTCGGTTGATGCGGGCGAAGGTACTGACACGCTCCGTGGCACGCAGGCAGACCTTGCCAGCCTCTCGGCTACAAATGCTTTTGAGTCGAAGGTAACTGGCTTTGAGCGCCTCACTGTCACGTCAGCATCCGGCACTTCGACAATTGATCTCGCGAACCTCGACGAAATCAATTATGTCACCGTTTCCGGGGCGAGTACCGGTTCCACAACGTTCGCAAACGCGACCAGTGGGTTTGTCCTGAACCTGGGCACTACGAACAACTCGAACACCGTTACGCTGAACAACAACGGTTCGAGCGACTCGATCACTGTCAACGCGTCAGATCTGACGGCTGGCATCACAACTTATGGCGAAGACACAGCTTTCGGCACCATTGTCGCTACTGGCTTTGAGAACGTGACGCTTAACGTTAACGGCGTGAGCTTGTTGACTGGCAAGGCGCTCACGCATTCGATGACGGTTACCGATACAACTCTGAAGAACTTGACGGTAACTGGTGAGGCAGCGCTCACACTCACTCACACGGGAACTGCACTTTCAAACCTTGACGCTAGCTCGCAGACTGGCGGGCTATCGTTAACGACCGGCGACCTCGCAGGTGACGACGCTGGCAAGGCTGTTCTTACGGGCGGGGCCGGTGCGGACACCATCAACGCCGCTGCTGCTAACGGGACCTTGCTGACTTCGGTGACCATTTCCGGTGGCGCTGGCAAGGACACACTGACCGGTTCGGCGACTAAGGCTAACACGCTAAACGGCGGCGCAGGCAATGACAGTCTGACCGGCGGCGCAAAGGCTGACACGATCGATGGTGGTGAAGGAACGGATACATTTACGTTCTCTTCTGCTGCTATTGTTGACCAGGACGGTGTTTCCTCAACCGATGGTGTTGTCATCAACCTATCTGATGCTGCCGTTTCGCAGTCGACCGTCTATACGGCTGTCGGCAAATACCTGTCGGCTGCTGGGGCTTCGGTTGCTGCCGGAACTGCCACCTACCTTTACGGTGGTGAGTCATCGACCAATGCAGTCGTCGTGGACACCCTGACAAGCGTCGAGAATGCTACGGGTACAGAAGGCGTTGACTACATCGTGGGTTCTGCTGGCAACAACGCCCTTCTCGGTGGTGATGGTGTAGACTATATTACGGCGGGCGCCGGCGACGACTACCTGTCGGGAAGTGCTGGAGACGATATCGACACCCTAATCGGGGGCACCGGTAACGACACCTACGCCATAGCTGACTCGACGGGCGTGGACGTTTACATTGAAACAGCGACCGGCGGATCAGACACCATCTTCTTCACTGGTGACTTCACCCTTGCAGCTGACGAAGTTGGGGCCTCAATTGCGACCAAGGCCGCAGATGGCGCTTTATCGAACTTCGAGCAGATCGTCCTGTTCAGCCAGTCTGGCGCCAACCAAGTGGCAGGTGCTTCAGGTGCCGATGCGACGTTCTCGGCCGCTCAAGTCACTGGTCGCACGCTTCTGATCGGGGAGTCTGTAAGCACCGAAGTTACCACTACCTCAATCACGGTTGATGGTTCTGGCGCGTCGGCTGCTCAGACTATTGATCTGTCGGGCTTTACTTTTGCCACGGCTGGTCGGACCTATACAAACGCATCAGGTGCGACTGCTATTATGCAGAACCTGACTTCTGGGACCGACTTGATTAAGATTCTCGGCGGCTCTGACGTCGACACCATCAAGGGCACTAGCTATGGGGACATCATCACAGCAGGTGCTGGGGTCGACTCAATCGATATCAGCGGTGGTGGTGCGGACACGGTAGTGATCAGCAGCCCACTGACAGCGAACCGCGATAGCGTTACCGGGTTCTCGACATCGAATGACGTTATTGGTTTGGTTGAGGCCGAATTCTCAGCCATCAATTTCGGCAATACGGCTGCGGGCACCGCGACTGGTACGGCGTTGAATGCGAGCGATTATAATGAAATCGCAGCTGGTGGAACGATTGTAGCTAATAAGGTCAACGTGATCACCACGGCCGCCGGTTACGCTGACTACACGGCAGCTATCGCCGCCGTTACCGCCGCTGCGGATGGTGCAGATGCATTCATCATGTTCTACAACTCGACGTCAGGTAAGACTGAGCTGTACTGGGATGCAGATGCTGATGCCACTGCCTCCGGTATCTTGATCGCGTCGTTGGACATCACAGGCGCGAACGTTGTTAACCTTTCGAACGCTAACTTCGCGGTGTTTGGTTAAGATAATCTCTCCCCGGGCCGGAGCCATTACGGCCCGGGGAGTTTACTAACGTACCGATCTAAATTCGACCCGCTCTCCCCCCGATCGGAGAGCGGGTATTTTTTCGTCCGAAGCCGCCCGTTTTGTCCACGGCGTGTTCGATCCGTCTGCCCACCCCCCTTATTTCGGAGCAGATGCGATGCCGTGCCTTGGCCTCGATCGAGGCCAGCAGTGGCCCGTCCTCCACCCCCTGTGAGGGCGGGCCATTTGCACGGGCAGAGCCCGCCTCGGCCGCTGCCCATGCACTCCCCCCCCCGATCGGAGAGCGGGTATTTTTTATCCGAGGACATGTCGTGGCGCGTTTGACGATTGATAATATTGAGGGTGATCCAGACGCGCTCAGCGACGCTGGAAAGGCGCAGCTTAAGCGGCTGGAGGAAGTCGTCCGCCGGATCGCGGCCCTGCAAAAGGAACTCGCGATGTTGGAAGAGGCGCGTAGTGCTTTGGCGCAGTCTTTGAAGCGGGTGGGGTAGGCGCGGCGCTCCCGCACCGCCCGGAAGTTGAGGGGTAGGGCCGAGACAGGCAACGCGTGCAGCGCCAGATGGTTAGAAACTGGGGGCTTAAAGCGCCTGCTTCAAAGCATGGCCATACGCCATGCGGGCGGTTTGCAAGATGGCGCGTTCCTCCTCCAGAGCCGCGATGCGGCGGTCGACTGCCTGTAGGCTCACAATCTGCGCCCTGGCGTTATCGGTTAGACTATCCAGCGGGTAGGCCTTGCCATCAATGGTGATGCTGGGGGTGTATAAGGCCTTTGAGCAGGGTTGGGGGGTGTTTTCACGATGCTCTTTCTTGGCGCTGCCCGGTTTTATGCCGTGCAGCTTCTCGTATCCCCCTCGGAAAAAATACGCCTGAGAAATAGGAATAAGCGCGATATTGGCGGCGGCCGAGCTTTCTAAATGAAAACGAACGAACTGGCATCGACCGCGGGGGTGCCCGTGAGCAGCGCGAAGAGCACGGCTTGCTGCGGGCCGCTGCCATCGGGATCATAATAGAGCCCGCCGCTTTGGGTATCATAGGCCAGGCGCGTTTGGGCTGTCATCGCGCTGGTGACGCCCGCCGCGGCAAGAAACGCCTCAGCCTGAAGCGGACCCTGCACGGCTGTGAAGACGGCCTTGCTCAGCACAATCCGATCTTCCTGGCGGGCAAAGTCAGCTATGATGTCCACCCCGGCGATATCGAGCGGCTTTTTGAAGAGGAACTGGTCTGCCCCCGCGCCCCCGATCAACACATCGCTGCCTGATCCGCCATAGAGGGTGTCATTGCCGGCGCCCCCTTCTAGGCGATCATTGCCGGCATAGCCTTCAAGATAATCATGCCCATCGCCGCCTTTCAGCCAATCATCCTGCGCGCTGCCGACAAAGCTCTCGGCCCCGCTGCCGCCCTCTAGGCGCCGCGCGCCCGCGCTTTCCACATAGGTCGTGGACGAGGTCATCAAGATCCGGTCCATCACCTGCTGCGCTGTCCAACTGGGATTTTGTTCAAACAGCAACGCGGCTAGGCCTGCGACATAGGGCATCGCAAAAGAAGTGCCGCCATCGTTGAAAAAGGCATAGCTGCCGTCGATCGTTGGATAATAGCCCGAGGAAGAGGCCATGACCCAAGGCCAGAGGGTATCGCCTGCTTTGTTGGAGCTATCAAATAATCGACCCGTCAGCTGGTCAAAATTCCCGATGGAAAGCGAATATCCGTCTTTTGACGCCAAAGCCGGGCCAGAGGCGCCGAAAATCCCGTGATTGCCGCCAGCGATAAACACCAAGGCATTCTTGGAAAAAGCATAGCCCACGGCATCGCGGATCGCTTGGCTCGTTTCCGAGGCAGAGCTGCCCTGCGCCAGCGCGATGACTTTGGCGCCATTATCGGCAGCCCATCGAATGCCTTGAGCAATCACATCATCATTTGAGCCGTTATTCGCGATGCGGACGTTGAGCAGGCGGGCATTATAGGCCACGCCCGTCGTATCCATCAGCTTTCCTTCATCGCGCCGTGCCGCGATGATCGATGCGACGATCAGCCCATGGTTGACGGAGACAGTCTGCGCCGGATCTGCGAGATTATCATTGTCGATAAAGTCCTTCGCGCCGCCAAATGCAGCTATTTCGGGGTTTGAGGGGATGCCTTCGTCCAGCACGGCGACCGTGACGCCCTTGCCCGTATAGCCCGCGTTCCAAGCGGCGGGCGCACCGATCAGTTCGAGAGAGGTGAAGTTATTCTGGCCACCGGGCAGGTCCGTTTCGCTTGGCTCAAGATCGAGCGCCTTGGCGACGTCAATCAGCCCATAGCCCTGGTAGCTGTTCCAGCTGCCAAAGGTGCCGATGGAATTGGACTCATAGACATATTGGGTCGCCGTCAGCCCCTGAGTTGTCAGATCGGCAGTGCCCGCGCCGCAGAAGAATTTGAGAATGTCTTTCCCGCTGGCATCGCGCAGCAGCCAGGCATGGTCACTCCACGATGTATGGGTCACGGATGTGCCGGGTGCCAGTGTTTCATATTTCACCAGCTCGCCCGATTGGCTGATCCAGAAAACATCGACGGCGGTATCGAGCTTATTGGTCAAGCTGAACGTGAGGCTCGCCCCAGAGTTGCCAGATTTAATCGTCTCGCTCGCCGCGAAGCTGCGGAACAAGATCTTTGCGCCGGGCACTTCGCCCTGTGGCGCGGTCGAGGCAAAGCTGGCTTGGCCATAAACGGGCTGGAGCGGCACAAAGGCTTGGCCCACGGCAACGGTGCCAAGCTTCACGCTGCTGGCCGTAGTGTCGTAGATCAGGGTCTGCGTGCCGTCTGAAAACTGCAACCCAACCCCCTTGGTGCCAACGGGGATGGAAATCTGCGTATCGCCATCGGTCAAGATAATGCTGGAGCCGGACGCACGCGCCGCGAAGGCCGAAAGGGGCTGGTCAAATTGGATAACGTCGTCACCCAGATTGAACGACGGATCAAAGAGGATCACCCCGGCGGTGTTCAACACACGCACAGTTTGCGTTCCGCTCGCCCCCACAATCTGTACGGTGCCGCCTACCGTGATGCGATCTCCTGCATTGAGCACTAGCCGCGCCATAACTCTTCCTTATTCACCCTCGGACTGGTGCAGAATGTAAGCCATTTCATGCGTTTGGAAGATTAACTTTTTCAAAGCCGATCTCACGGCGCACGCGCCACCCGGCGCCTATCGGCCTTTTAAATAAAAAATACCCGCTCTCCGATCGGGTGAGGAGAGCGGGCTTAAGAGTTTAATCGGGCACTAAATTCAGCCCCTCCCCGGAAATGGCAAACCGGGGAGGGGGTTTGGTTTTAAGTTTATGCGATGTCGAAGAAGTAGATCGAGTTAGCTACGTTTGTTGTCGTATTTGACAACTCAACGAGGGCGGCTGCCCCAGTAACACCATCCAACTTTGTCAAAACGTCGCTCGCGCCGTTCTGAGCAAAGACATAGGTCGAACCACCAAACTCAAATGCGAGAGCTTCGCCGTTTGTCGCGGCAACGGCTGCTGCTTCAGTCAACCACTCACCAAGTGTATCAACACCCGAGGCGCCAGCGCCCGAGAGTGTCAAAATACCGCTAGCGACAGTGTAGGTCGTCCCAGCGGCCTGAGCATTACCCGTGCCGTCTGCTTCAACGCTGACAGCCTGATTGGTGGTGGTGTCTGACTGGGTGAGGTTGATCGACAAGGCGTCGACGCTCGACCCAAGCACCGTTGTCGCGGCAGCGCCAAGTTTGGTCGCGTCAGCAAGATCTGCTGCAGTTGCCACGGCACCCGCCAACGTAAAGCCTGTGATGGTATCAGACGAAGCCGTCGTTGAGTCATTTGCGCCACCTGCCACAGAAGCGACCGCAATGACGTCACGACCAGCACCAACCGAAATGCTGTCTGCACCCAGACCGCCGGTGATGGTGTCATCCCCGTCACCACCAGAGATGACGTCGTCGCCGTCACCACCGCCGATGGTGTCATTCCCAGCGTCACCGCTCAGGGTATCGATGCCGGTACCACCAGAAATGGTGTCGTTCCCGGCACCACCGCTGATCACATCCTTCGCTGCGTTACCAGTAAGGGTGTCGTTACCCGCGCCGCCGGTGATCGTTACCGTCGCCGTGGCCGTGGTGTTGGCCGAAGCGAACGTCACTGCCAAATTGGCGGCTGTATCCACAGGGGTACCAGTTGCATCCGCTGGGGTATCGGCGACGACACCCGAGGCATTAAAGCTGGTAATGGCTGTGTTGCCGGTATTCGTCAGGTTCAGGCCGTTGCTGCCCGACACGACAACCGAGGTTGCGCTCGTCGCCACAAGCGTTGCGGTATCAATGGTTGCCGCAACGTTCGCGACTGTCCCGGCGTCAACCGTCGTAATGTTGACAGTTTCAACATTGGCAGCTGTGATCGAGCCGAAAGCGACCGCAGCGCCCGTGCTGTTCGTAAGGCTCAAATTGACGACGTCCGAAGTTCCGGTGAGTGCGCTCTTAACCTGAACGACAAAGCCGGTGCTGGCAGCCAGCGTGTTAATCGTCGAGCCAGAAGCAACGTTATCGAGGACGGCAGTCGTCGTATTGGCACCACCTGCCGCCAAGACGATGTTGGAAACGCCACCCAAGGTGTCGAGGTTCAACGTTGTTGAGGCAGCCAGAGCGTTCGACAACTTGAGAACTTCAAAGCCGGTGAACTTAGCATTGAACGCGGTCGTGTCGTCAGCAGATGCTGCGTCAGCCGAGGCCATGACGATCGTGTCGGTCCCGGAACCAAAGTCGACGGAGCCGCCCGTGCCTTGCGCCGCGTAGACAACGGTGTCGTTGCCGCCACCCATGGTGTGCGCCTTGGTGAACGACGCTGTGAGGGTGATGCTGTCATTACCGGCACCGCCCACGAATTGGCTGCCAGTTGCAAGCGCGGTACCCAGGGTAACGCCGGCCGAGTTCGTGACCGTAACTACGGCAGTGGTAGCAATCGTCTGGCCGGTCAACACGACAGCTTTGTCGCCGCTCACATTGAGCGCGGTAACGCCAGCAGCCGCCAGTGCGTTAAGCGTTGAAGTCCCGACCGAGCCGGCAACGTTGAGGGTTGTGATATCGCTATCGATCGTCACGGTGCCCGACGTTGTGATGCCATTGAGGTTCAACGCGAGCGTTGTGTTCGCCGGGGTCGTCAACGCACCAAGCGTGCCAGCGTTCACCGACGCGCCCTTGCCCGAGAGCGTAAGAGACGTCAGGGCGCCGGAGTTTACAACAGCAGCGTCAAAGTTTGCCAACGTGACCGACGCAATCGAGCCAGCCTTGGTTGTCGAAGTACGATTGACGTCATTGACCGTTACGTCACCGCTCGTGACACCGATAACACCGTCACCAGCAACGCTTCCGTTAACTGTGGTGACCGGCGCCTCCTGCGATACGGTGACAGAAGTCGTCGTAGCCGTGCCGGTAACGGTCACGTCTGAGAGGACCACCGCAAAGTTTGTGGTGTCCGTCGCCGCAGCAGTTGCTTCAGTTGCAGTGATGCCAGCTGCTTGGGAAACGGTGACTGAAGTCCCGCCCGTAACAGCAATTGCCCCCAAGGCTACGTCAGCCGTTGCAGTGGAACTGTAGTCACCAGTGGAGTTAACTGTCACAGCGCCTGTCGGAGCGGTTGTGTTACCAACGGTAATCGTACCGCTCGTTGCGCCCGTTGCGGCGATCGTCACGCTTGTGCCGCCGTTAACAGAAATATTGTTGGCAGCCTGAGCCGATACCGTGCCGCTCACGGCACCAGCCGCGCTGACAACAGTCAAGGCAGCACCAGCAACGGTCGCGGTAACGGCGTTACCGCCCGTGATTGAAGTATTGCCAGTCGCGGTGCTGACCACATTGGTTGTCGCAGCCGCCGTGAGCGTCGTAGCAGCACCCAAGGTGGTTAGCGACGTCACACCGGTCCAAGCCGTGGTGTCGGACTTGATTGCCCCCACGCTGGTAAGATTGACCGCTTCGATGCCAGTCACGGTTGCGCCAGCTGTGGTGTTCGCAGTCGTATCAATGCTCGTCGTGTCGGTGATTTCGAAGGTATCGTCACCTGCGCCGCCATCAAGCGCGTCGAGCGAAGTAAACGCCATAACGCCAGCGGCAGTGTTGCCGATGAAGAGGTCTTTGCCCGCGCCGCCCGTGAAGGCTGCGCCGCGATCGATGCCCGCAGTAAGCGTGAAGGTCTGGCCTGCAGCACCACCACCCGTGCCGGCGGTCACAGTTGCGGTGGTGGCCGTGATGACCTGGTCGCCCAGCGTGTACTTGCCGCTCGACGTGCTGTACGCCAGCGAACGGGTTGCATCGGCGAAAGCGATCGACTTGGCAGTGGTCGAGACCGGGATGGTCACCGAACCGCCAGAAGCATCGGTCAACACGATCGACGAACCGCTGATAGAAGCGGAATAGGACGAAGCGTTGCCGCTCAGCGAGATCGCATCATTTGCGTCAAAGCCGAACAGCGTGGCCTTCGAGCCAGCCAGAACCGTGAGCGTGTCCTTACCCGAGCTACCGATAACATCGGTAGACGTGGACGAACCGAGGGTGAGCGTGTCACCAGGGAAAAATACGAGACGTGCCATTTATTAACTCCCGATTAAATTCGAGTTAGGCGTTTGCCTAAACCCCTTTTTTAGCCAAACACCATAAAGTTAGGATTATTCATCGCGGACTGCGCGGTGGCGTAGTCTTCAACGAATGCAGTCGCACTCACCGCTTCGAGAAGGGTGATGCTGTTCACGACGGAAGCCGTCGAGTTATTGAACGTGATGACCAGGTCGGCCGTCCCGTTTCCATCCGTATTGATCGTCGTGAACGAGTAGCCGGCCACACCAGGCCCGGTTGATGGCTGCCCACCTGTCACGGTGATACGGTCATCAGCGCCGAAGCCTGAGATCTTTACGTTGGTCTCAGAAGCCGCGTTATCGAGGAAGTTAATCCCCGATGCCGAGGCATTGAAGCTGACCGGTGCATTCGCCGTGCCAGTGTCAATGGGCTGCGAATTTGCCGGCGCCGGCGTGGAAGCGACTTGGAAGAAGTCCGCACCGACCAAGGTCTTAACGTCATTGTAAGAACTAATGTTGACGCCATTAGCGTTGATGCCAGCCAGCGTGATGCTGTTGACAATGCCGCCATTATTGTAGGTCATCACGACGTCCGTCCCGATGCCTTCAAAAATATAGTTGCCTACGACCCCGTTCGTCAGGGTGATCGTGTCATCCTTGGTAAAGCCCGTGACACGAACCGAGTTCGCGACATTGGCATTTTCCGTGAATGCGATCGCTGCCTTTGACGCATCGACAATGGCCGTGGTGTTCGCATTGCCATCATCGTCAGAGTCGAGCTTGCCGGCCGCCAAGCCAGCAGCGTCAGCCGTGCCCGTCCCCGTCTCGGTAGAGGCAGCGTTGAAGAAGTTGTAGCCCAGCACGCTTTCAGCGGTAGCTTCATCTTCAACAAAACCTGTGGGGGCAACATCCTTCAGGACGATCTTGTTCACGACCGCGTCGGTCGTGTTGTTATACGTGATCACCAGGTCCTTACCGACCGTGGTAAAGGCATAGTCAGTCGACTTGCCCGACACGTTGATCGTGTCACCCTTCGAGAAGTTCGAGATCTCGACGTTGGTTTCCTTCGACGAGTTGTCGGAAAGCGCCCAGTCTGCGGGGCTGTTCCCGCCAAGATCCTTAGAAGCGTCGATAGCCACCGCGGTCAGCGCCGTGCCCACATCGATCGACCCATCTTCCGGCACAACGGCCTTCACGGTGAAGTTGATCGTCTGGGTGGCGGTGCCGCCCTTGCCGTCCGACGCGGTCACAACAACGCTGTCAGCGCCATTATAATCGGCGTTCGGCGTGTAGGTCAGCTTGCTGCCCGAGATGGCAACCGTGCCCTTCGACGCCGTAGCGGCGGTGTAGGTCAGCGTATCGCCGTCCACATCGGTTGCCGCGAGCGTCACGTCCTTCGGCGCGTCTTCCGTCACGTCGACCGCTTGCGTTGCCGCAGCAAAGGTCGGCGCATCGTTCACCGCCGCGACGTTGACCGTCACTGTTTGCGTTGCCGAGAGGCCCGCTTTGTCGGTGACCGTGACCGTAAAGGTGTCGGTGCCGTTGAAATTCGCTTTCGGCGTGTAGGTGACCGAATTGCCCGAGACGGTCGCCGTCCCGTTGGCCGGCGCCGCTGCCGAATAGGTCAGCGTATCGCCACTGTTCGTGTCCGAACCGGTAAGCGTGAAGGTGGAGGCTGTGTCTTCCTTGCCTGCTACTGCGGGAACCGCAGCCAGGGTCGGCGCAACATTCTTTTCGCCACCGCCAAGCGCAACCGCTGCGATACCGCCTGCAAGCGCAAGCCCGCCGATGATCGGCAGCGCAGAGCCACCGCCGTCAGAGCCTGAGCCGCCGCCATCAGCAGCTGCTGCCGTGTAGAGATTTGCGCCCATGTGGAGCCGAGCAGCCGAAGGGCTCATGGCCGACGACGCATCAGCAAGAAGGACTTCTGCCTCGACTTTTTTGTCGAGAACTTTCTTTCCTCTCGCTACGATTTTGGCCTTTTTGGCATCTGCGTGAGATGCGGAGATTTTTGCCACTTAATACCCCCTCTGGACGTACCCGATCTAAAATATACCTCTTTCGAGGCTTGTTAACACACGTTGCTGTAGCGTTTGCGCCGATTCAGCCAAGTTTTTACGGAGCCAATTTGGCAATATGTCTGCACCAACTTGAATTGTTTCTCATCTCGATAGGCAGCGGGTACGTTGAAAAATGCCAGCTTAAACGCCAGCTTTTGTATGTTTTGGAGAGGTTATTTATCGGCCACGCGGTCTGAAAGTCTATTTATTTGGTAGGGAAATAAGTTCCCGCTGTTGCATCACTGCCGCATCTATCCGCGCCTCTGCCTTGAAAATTATTACTGTCAGATAGGCGCGAATTGATGTTTAGCTGTTATCTCTCTGTCATCGCTTCACTGAAGGTCTTCGACAAAGGTTTGGTGAGATACCGGAAAACTGTGTGTTTGCCGGTTTCAATTTCAGCGGTTGTTGTCATGCCAGGCTGGATTTCGACTTTTTCACCATTGGCATATTGCTTCATGGTTGAAGTATCGACGGCAATGTGGACGCGATAGTAGACGATGTTGCCGGACGGCCCTTGCTCTGTCAGCGTGTCAGGGCTCACATAAATGACCCGGCCCAAAGCCGATCCGAAGATCGAGCTGTCATAGGCGTCGAATTTAAGGGACGCGCGCTGCCCCCGCCGAACATAGGCAATGTCTGATGGCGACATCTTGGCTTCGACAATCAGCTTATCGCCCGTCGGCACGATGCTCAGCACCTCATCGCCGGGCCGCAACACGCCGCCAATGGTCGTCAGCCGAACATTCTTCACGATCCCGTCCGTCGGCGCCTTGATCTCGGTATCCTTCAAGGCGTCGCGCCGCTGGGCAAGGATCTCGCGCGCCGACACCAAGTCTTCCTCAGTCTTTGTATACTCAAGCTGAAGATCCTGAAGATATTTGTTGCGCACATTCACAATCTGCGCGCGAATATCCGAAACGCCGCGCTGCAGACGCAAGACATCGGCACGACTGACATCGCCCTGTTCCAACAATGGCAAATTCATGTCCAATTCCCGCTGCATCAGTGCGAGCATGGATTGGAGTGCTGAAATCTGATCTTGAACCGCTTGGCGGCGCTTTTGGTAGAGCATCGTCTGGTTGGCGACGAAGTCAGGGAATTTCTGAACATCTGCCGGGAAAACGAGCGGACGGTTGAAAAGTTCTGCATCGATCCGCGCCATAGAGCTTTTGAGCGACGCCACCTTGCCTTCGCTTTCCCCCACAGCCGCGGCAATTTTGACGCGATCAAGGCGCACCATCACTTGCCCTCGCCGAACGCGATCCCCTTCTTTCACCAGAATTTCCGAAATCACGCCGCCATCGGTGCTTTGCAGCACCTGAATCCGGCCCGTCGGAATGACTTGCCCAGGTGCACGGCTGATCTGTTCCAGCTGCGCAAAGAGCGACCAGATGAACAAAAAGGCGAAGAAGACAGCAGTCGAAACAACAATGAGCGACTTATGGCTAAGCCAGGCCTGGCGTACGGAAAGAGACATTATTTCTTCACTCCAACAGTCGTCGTCACCGGCGTTGTTTGGGACTGAGGCTTTGGCTGTTGCTGCTGAAGCCGCTGCATGACTTCTGCGGTTGGGCCATCAAGGACAATCTGGCCATTGGCGATCAAGATCACGCGCTGCACCAAGCTCAGCAATTGTAGCTTGTGCGTCACAAAGACCATGGTCGCATCGGGGCGCACCTTGCGTTGTAGCGCGTTCAACACCCGGGCTTCCGTTTCCACATCAAGATTGGACGTGGGCTCGTCCAACAGCCAGAGAGACGGCTGGGCAAGCATTAGGCGAGTCAATCCGGTGAGAACCCGCTGCCCGCCCGACAATCCGCGACCCCCTTCGCTGATCGGCAGCTCAATGCCTCGCGGATGCGCGGCGATCAGACCGGCAAGCCCCGTTTCTTCTGCCGCCGCCAGCAACGCGGTGTCGCCTGGATCAGGCAGACCGAGCAGAAGATTGTCCCGCAAAGACCCGTTGATCAGGCGATATTCCTGAGGAAGATAGCCGATGGATTGGCGCAGCACATCATCAGCGATTTGCCGCATATCCAACTTATCAATCAACACGCTTCCCTGAGCTGGGGCATATAAGCCCGCCAAGAGGCGCAGAAGTGTGGACTTTCCACTCCCGATGCCGCCGATAATGCCGATCCGCTCACCCGCTTGAATCTGGAGGTTGGGCACAGCGATACCCGCCTTGGCCCCTGGATATTGGAACGCAACATCTTTGACGATGATATGCGGGGCCAGTTTGACCGGGCGAAGCAGTTCTTGATCAGGCGTGCGATCGGTTGGCAGTTTCAAAATGCCATCGAGCATATCCAAAGAGGAACGGCTGTAGCTCCATTGGACCAACAAATTGGGCAACTGGCCAATCAGCGGGCCATTAATACGCCCCGCCAAGATAGAACACGCAATCAGCGCGCCCATTGTCATGTTGTTGGCGTGCACCTCTACGGCGCCCCAGGCGATGAGCGCGACATAAGCGAGCTGCTGGATGGTGCCAAAGATATTTCCGGCATAAGACTGCAAGCGCTTCACCGGCAATTCAGAATCATGCACCTCGTCGAGCAGGGCGCTCCAACGTGACATCATGAACCAATGGCCGCGATTGCTCTTCACCGTTTCAGCTGCATCGAGCGCTTCAACCAAAAGCCCGTTCTTCTTATTGCCGCTAATCTGTGCGCGGGCGGTATCTTCCCGGATCATCCTGGCAAAAAGGAAAGCCAACCCCAACGAGATGGGAAAGCTAATCAACATCACCACTGCGATGATGCCGCCAAGTTTCGCCACGATGTAGATGAAGAATAATGCAAAGGGCAGGTCAGCCAGCAGAAACAAGGTGCTTGATGACATCATCGCGCGGACTTGCTCAAGACCTTTAAGCTGCGCTGCCATCGTCCCGATGGAGGGTGGACGGGCATCTAGGCGAACTTCTGTCGCACGCGCAAAAAAGAATTCAGAGACTTCAGTGTCGATGTGGATCGACTCTTCTTCCAGCATGTTGGTGCGCACAACGCGCAGGAGAAAATCAAAACCAATCGCGACCGCTGTGCCCAAGCTTAAGACAAAGAGCGTCGAAAAAGCACCGAGCGGCACCACCCGGTCATAAACCTGCATCGAAAACAGCGAGGTGGCGAGTGCGATAATGTTGATCACAACAGTCGCGACGCTTGCGACGACCAGCGCATGCTTTCGTTTCAGAATAGCCGCCAAAAAGACATCGATTGATTTTTCAAAGACCTGCTGATTCGGCGGGGTTGGGATCAAAACCTCGTAAAGGCGGGTATTTTCTGCCTGCCAGACTTGATTGTCCTTGGCAGTCTGAACGGCGATATAGCCGCCGGGTTCAAATTTCCGCGCAACGGCCCAGCCATTTTCTTCCGAATAGGCCAACAAGGGGAAGCCATGGGCACGCACATGGTCTTCCATCGCCCTAGGCGTTGTCCAGCCGGCCGCCTCACAAAAAACGCCCAGAGCCTCTTCGCCCTCTAGGTTGAGATTGGCACTGCCATTGTCCCATTCCGGCGGCAGATCTATGCCGCGCAGCCGAGCGAGTTTGGCAATTGCGGTCAGCAGGGCTGAGTCGTTGGTCATTTTGAATTATCCACAAACGGGCTCCAGCGACCGGTGCGCAGCGAAATCCGGACGTAAGAAGACATGGCTAAAATTTCGGCATCAGCTTGGCCAAGACGGGCTGACAATGTTTCGCGCAGTGAGTTCATCACATCGAGCCAAGAACGTCGGCCCGCAATGAACTGGCGCATATAGCTTTGGCTCACGTTATTCGCCGTGAACGACGCATTGCGCGAGACCGCGGCGCGCGCGCGCGCCGCGTCAAATTCCGTCATGTCATTATTGAGCCGCTGACGGATTTGGCGCTGCGCGGTCGAAAACTGAGCCGTCAGGGTGTCAAGGCGCGCACGTGCGGCAGACACCGCCGAAAATCTCGAAAGACCGGCGGAGGTTTCCAAACGGGCCACCACACCCACCCGGCTGCCGACAATCTCGTTATACGAATATTGGCCGTTCAACTGTGGAAAGAGCGACGATTTGGCCGCCGCCGCCTCTGCTTTGCCTGCTTGGATTTCGGCGGAAAGCCGCTGCAAAGACGGATCATAGTTTAACGCTTCTTCGATAATTCGATCCGGGTTCTGAAGCGCCAGCCCTTCGATATAATCGGGCACATTGCCAATGTCATAGCTGGGATCTGCCACAAGCTCAGCAAAGGCAAAAAGAGACGCCTGGCGCTGCGCACGGGCAATGGTGAGTTCCTGTTCAATCTGGGCGAGCCGCGATCGGGCAAGCTCCAAATCTGCCAGCGGCGACACCTCTTGAGCCACACGCCGCTCCATAGATCCCACAAGCGCGCGATGCTCCCCAAGGCTTTCCTGGATCAATGCTTCCCGACGGGCAAGCCGCGCGATATCAAAATAGAGCTGCGTGGCATCAACCGCTAATCCGAGCACCGTTTCGCGGTAGCGCGCTTGGGCGGCGTCAAGCCCGGCATTGGCACGATTGATTGTTGATGAGATCCGGCCGGCAGACCAAATTGGGGCGCTGACGGTGACGGAAGGCGCAACCGTGTTGCCGCTATCAACAACGCTTGTCTCCAGCGACAAGGACGGAAAGCGCTGCCATTTGGCGCCCTTTATCTCAGACTCAGCGGCCTTAATGCCGGAGCGCGCACCACGAATGCTGGGATAGTTCCGGCTGATCAAATCGAGCGCCGTCACCAGCGCGGGGGCCGCCGCTAAAGGAGCCCCTTCCCAATCGATCACGAAGCCCGTTTTTGACGGCGCCGATACCGGCAGCGACGGCCCATAAACGGGCTTGGCGTTCATCCCGGTTTTCGCACCATCCTCTAGGGTAAGCGCCCCACCCGAGTCTCCGGCCTCTACGCCAGCCGCCTGACCGACATCTTGCGCGAAAGACGGCACTGACAGGAAGGCAATCGTTGCCATTGCTGTCGAAAAAAGCGCAGTTTTCAGGGCATTTGATGTATTGTCAAACAGGAACACGGTTCTGCCTTCACGGTGCGAGAGAGAGAACCGGCACCATCGTGGCAAATAAATTTGCAACTCACCCAGCCTCTCTCCCCAAGTGGGGTTGGGGGTTAGCATTGGCAATGAGCGTTGCATCAACTAAAGCTGCCAGTTTAGCTGTTAATGCTGCCAATCTAGTTTTATTGAATGTCACTAGCCGCCTTTATGGGGCGAGGTTGGCTAGGGTTTCTAAAGTGCCGCGGAAAGCATCGCAGGCTCAAGGTCCAGCCGATAATAGTCACTGTCACACCAACCGATATGCGTCTTCATGCTGTTCTGCCGATAGCCAACATGCCGAAAGCCGAACGACAGCAGCAATTGGCGAGACCGCGTGTTACGTGGGTCCACATCTGCCAGTAGATAGTCGGTCGCGCGTAAGGCGCGCATATGGGCCACAAAGGCTGCCAGTGCCTCGCGGGCAAAACCGCGGCCCCAATATGCGCGGTTCAGAACATATCCGATATCGGGAAGCCGCCAGCACCCCAGTTTTCCGATAATCCGGCCTTCAAATTCAATGAAGTAGTCAAATGGGCTGGCTTCAGGCTCGTCAAATAAAGGCTGCAACCATTCGGCGGTCTGCGCGAGCGTTCGATGGGCAGCGGAGGACCAATAGGTCATCGCCTCATCGTCGCTAAAGATGGCGTGAACATCCTCAAGGTCCGTCAGGCGGGGCAGCCTGAGCGTCAGCCGTTCCGAGACAATCACCAGCCCTCTCCATAGCCATAGGTCATGATGGGCCTTTACAGATAGGCGGACTTGCTTTTCTCGCAAGCCGAGCCGGATGGGGATGCACGAGGGAGAGAAAAAGGAACCGCCCAAAAAAGGGGAACGGTATTTTCAGCGCTGCGCTTTAGGGTGATGTTAAAATAACTTTTTCTTCAACAATATAGAAACATGTTGGTTCAATTCGCTGTCGGACTGCTAGGGCTCGTTCTCCGTGCTATGCGTGTTTTTGTAAAGGCTTGGGCAAACATTGCGTGCAATTATGGCCTCTTACACGCGCTTTGACCTCGCCGCTAGGCCTTGATCAAGTTCCAAGCTTCGGCTCGGGTGCAGACGCCTCCCCATCCCAGCGTTCATCACGCATCGATCCGTTCAAGGTTTCACAATAGCCATTCTCCCATGAGCGGTGGGTGTGATGAAGCGCGACCTTAAACCGATCTTCGTCAACCATTGTTCTGCGTCATTGCCGATGAACGTCGGTCCGTTGTCCGACAATAACGGGGCCGGTGGCCCATTCGTGACGAACAGATCGGTAAGCCTGCGCCTTCTTACCATCTTCAACGCAAAAGGCTTAGTGCAGCAGCGCTTGTTTTGTGCCTGACGATTCAGGCGGGGTCATCCATTTGGGCCAGCCCTGCATGGGCCATTGGGCTTTTTGGTAAGCGCGACGCGCAATCGACAGCCACTGACGCAAATCCTGATGGGAAAAGGGGATGATAATGCCGTCGCTCGGCGCGTGGCGAAAGCTGAGGCGGAAGATTCCGTCCTGCTCAGAAATATCAATTGCGATGATAAGAAACGGCCCCAAATCCACTCCGTCTGGAGAGGATGTAACCGGCTTTTGAGGGCTCAAGGAGGCCTCGGCTTGTTCCTGCGCAAATTCATTTTTGATCTGCGCATAGCCATCTGCATCGGGCGGACCCAAAAGGACGAAGAGCTGCTCTAAAAGAAGGTCGAACAAGCGCCGTGTCAGCCACCCGCGATACACTTCTCCTGACTGGCCGGCGCCCGTCAGACTGACACGGTCTTCCACCTCGTCATAGACTGTGGTGATGCGACCGATCCCAATCATCATAGCTTTAAAAAATCTCCTGAGGCGGCCGATGCGGGCCGACATGAGGCGCCGGCCCTGCACGCTGCACCGAGACTTTATGCAGGAAGTTCAGCTTTCAGCGCGCTACCATAGGCGTTGCGAGCCGTCTGCAGAATCGCCAGTTCTTCCTGAAGATTTTCAATGCGGCGGTCGACGGCTTGAAGGCTCAGCAATTGCGCCTTCGCCGAATCGCTCAGCGCGTCCGCGTCATAATCTTTCCCGTCAATTGTAACCGATGCCATTTTCATTTCCCTTTATTTTTAATACGCCAACATCGCGGTGGGCGCAGAGCCCCATGCCAATTCCCTTATCGATGCGCAATGGTCGGCTGAAACTATGCAACCGTCGAGTTGAGATCAGCATTCAGCAAAAAAGGCTAGTAAACTTAGGTTTTTCTTGGTTTCCAGAAAGATCGTTTGAAGACGTTGGGTGGTTTTAGGAATGGATCAACTTCGGCTGTTGGATTTGATCGATTTCTAATTTTATGCCCCTCTTCCGCCCGATCAGATCTACGCGGGGCAGTAGACATCTTTTCAGGCGGGATGCTTCTGGCTGTATGTCTGTTCAAAACAAGGCTAGAAACCTCCCGAAAGGAAAATGGAAACAGCAGGTTATGAACGCACGGGCAACGAAGGAGCAGGCAGGGCAGCATGGCTGACGTACAAGAGTCCATCGCAACACTGCTTCAGTTTGAGCAGAAGCATAAAATCAGCATCCTGAAAAACGAGGCGCGGCTGCTCCATATCGTGAAGACAGAACCCGGCCAGCCTATCAAATTTTATTTCGCCAAATCTGGCCTGTCATATCGCGGCTTTTATAACGTGCTACAGAACCTGCTTGAATCAGGTATGATTCAAGAAGTGCCAGGCAAAGAGGATCGGCGCATCCGGATGCTCGTCTAATCAAAGCGGCAAAGGCAGTTGGACGGCTTCTCTTCCTCTTCGGCCGTTGAAGCGACTATATTCCAAGATATGGAAGAAACCACTCGCTAAAAAAAGGCTGTTTGAAGCCTTGGTACATTTGTCAAATCATAGGGATTCTGGAGCAAGATATCCGCGGCGAAGGTCTGGCGGGCTTGGGTGGCGTCATCGGGCATGGACAAATGCCATCGAGATTCCTAATCCTTCAACGCCAGTAGGAGGATGATCTATGCGCCGTACCCTCACCTTAATGACCCTTGGCGCGCTTGCGCTTTTGCCTGCGGGTTGCGCCCGGCGGGATCCCATTCAAACGGATCGGACCGCTTTTACTTTTGACTCCACCTACCAGCGTGCGACCTATGCCCAACCGATTGAGGCGACTTTTGATCGGACTGTGACCGTGTTCCGAGAAGCAGGCTACAAGCTTGATATTGTCGACCGAGCGACGGGGCAGATCAGCGGAAAGCGCGGTAAATCAGGGGATAAGGGCACAAAGTCACCTGGCGATATGCGCTTTTACGCCATTATTTTGCCGGGTTCGGGCAGCAGCAGCCAACTGGCATTGAAGTTTGTGACGCTGGCAAATGTGGGCGTCCCGCTCATTAGTGGGGCCAAGGCGGAAGTCATCATGAGCCAACCCGAGCTTTATGCCTATGTTTTCCGTCGGGTAAATGGCGCGACCCCGACCGGCGCGAGCAGCGGGCTCGCACCCGCTGCGACGAGTGAGGCAACCGACAGCGTCAATGCAGACCTGAGCCCGTTCGACCCCGCAGGCGGGCCGCGATAATCCGTTAAGTCGACCCCTCTGGCGCGCCAAGTTGTCGCTGATAGGATCGGCGTAAGACCTCGCGGACTTCGGCGGACAAGTCATAATTCCGGACCCGGCGATCTTCCATCCCGGGTTCCACAACCAACAGCCCCTGATCGGTCAAGCGCTTGATCGCCTTTACAAAAGCGGCAAGCGATGCGCTGGTGGACTCAAGCACCATCATCGAGGGTGAGGGACCGTTCAGGTACAGATAAAAGAGAATTTCGAAATCAAAAGTAACGAGGCGCGTGCCTGTCTCACGCTCACAAGTTCGAAGAAACTCAACCAACCCGAACATTAATACCACCCCATCATGAAGCGGCGTTTACTAATTAATCTTTAGAATAGTCACTGCTTTAATATAGTGATGTTTTTCATTATTTCTTTAAAAGTATATAACTTAACGCAGTTTTTTGCGATGGGTTTCAAGATCTAGCACGGCGCTGTCTGCGCCATCGGGCAAGAGCCCCAATCGGCGGGCAACTTCCTGATAGGCTTCCACCTCCCCGCCCAAATCGCGGCGGAAGCGATCTTTGTCGAGCTTTTCGCCCGACACCATGTCCCACAAACGGCAACCATCCGGGCTGATTTCGTCCGCCAAGATGATGCGGGCGTACTCATTTTCCCAAACACGACCAAATTCTAGCTTGAAGTCGACAAGGCGGATGCCAATCGCGGCAAACAAGCCGGACATGAAATCGTTGATACGGATCGCCATGTCGGCAATGTCGTGCATCTCTTCCTGAGATGCCCACCCAAAACAGGCGATGTGCTCATCCGTAATCAGCGGATCACCAAGGGCGTCGTCCTTGTAATAATATTCAAGGATTGTGCGCGAAAGCTGCGTGCCTTCTTCAATGCCATAGCGTTTGGACAGTGATCCTGCGGCCACATTGCGGACGACGACTTCAATGGGGACGATCTCCACCTGCCGAACAAGCTGTTCGCGCATGTTGAGCCGTTTGATGAAATGCGTTGGGATGCCGATATTACCGAGGAGCGTGAAAACATGCTCCGAAATCCGGTTGTTGATCACGCCTTTGCCGTTGATCGTGCCCTTTTTCTGGGCGTTGAAGGCGGTCGCATCATCCTTGAAATATTGGATCAGCGTGCCCGGCTCTGGACCTTCATAAAGGATCTTGGCCTTGCCTTCATAGATCTGGCGGCGACGGTTCATGTGGCAGTCCTGACGTCGATAAGTCATTAAAAAGCGCGACGCCCCGGCGAGCGCGGACTGCTCGTCCGTGCGACAACCGGGGCGCTTCCTGCTTTAGCGCAACCTGCGCGCAAGAGCAATGTTATCCCCTCCGCAAAGGCCTACCGTTCATTCGGGCGACGTGATGGGGGGCGGTGAAGCGATAGCGCGGGGATTGGCGCCGGCAACCCGGGAGGCCGCCACAGCCATGCGTCAGGTTGATCCTCTGATGGCTCAGCATCGACATTTGTCCTCTGCCGCTCAATCGCTTAAGGCAAGCGGCATGACACCTCCCCCTTATGATGCGATCATCCTCGGCGCGGGCGGTGCCGGGTTGATGTGTGCCGCCACCGCCGGACAAGCAGGCAAGCGCGTCCTTGTGATCGACCATGCCGATGCACCGGG
>JACCDK011970642.1_pt1 | contig 26521 bp, 26 predicted proteins | sample 7445871 | NCBI WGS metagenome assembly JACCDK01 (sample SAMN15323436, study PRJNA562643) | freshwater metagenome | isolation source: river surface water | place: USA:Blue River Watershed | collected 2017-08-15 | reverse complement strand
TAAATCGGATGTTGGGAATGATTCATATGCCTCTTGAAGTTCCGCCAAATAATTAATAACAGTTTTAGAGGGATCTTGTTTTGTCATATTATCCCCTCTGCAAACTCCAATTCATATTTGAAGAAGAAGTTAGAAATAGACTTCCCTCTCTGTGAGATGTTGGTAAATCTTGTAGCGAATTAACTTCCCCCCAATTATTCTTTTGTGAAAATGCATTTATATCTAGGCGCTTCAGTTCAGCAAACATCTCGGATGCATTTTCAGCGGTTCCAATTTCAAGCATAATATCCATCGTAGAAAAGTTTTCAGCCTTGAGTGCAGATATCAACTTAACTTCGTAACCCTCAACATCCATTTTTACGAAATCGTATCCTTCGGATATAACTTCAGTTATATCGTCCACCTCGACTTCGAATACTTCAAGATCCCCATAAGGGTTTGCTTTCGCTCCCGATAGATGGCTTCCCGTGGTGTTGCCTAAAACTCGAGTAAAATTTAATTTTTCAGAGGTGATTCCAATTGCTTTTTGGCGCAGTGAAAAATTTTCGGTTGCATTTTCTCGCATAGTTTCAAAAAAAAGTTGAATGTGGTTAGGATCGGGCTCATAAGCGGTGACGTCAAATCCGTATTTGCTCATTAACATTGAGTGCACACCTATATTGGCGCCGAGATCTAAAGTTTTTTTGTACTTCTGAACATTAATTTCATACCAGGCAAAAATAATTAGTTCGTCAAGGCCGAATAGGTGAGCAGAACTAATTGAGCCAAAATCAATATTTTTCACAGACACTTCTCCCGCGGCTCCTATTCCGAAGTTGACCCGAGATTTATTGAATTCGTCAGAAAATAGTGCAGTGTATTTTTCGTTCGTTTCCTCCCACCACTTCGAACTTCTAGCATGTTGATCATGCTTACTTGCGATTTCATTAATTAAGTCAATCGTGAGCGGCATTCAACTTCCTTTGGCTTGAGATGGGTTAACAATAGTCTGGGACCCTAAACCCGTCATAAAGACACGGTAATTATGCCTATTATTTTGCGGAAACTATCGAATACCCAAATTCTACAATCCAGATGTCTATAAGCCTGCATGGCACTTACTCGACCAATGCGTGTAATAATGGAGTCGTGCTTTTAAACAAAGAACTCCGAGCAAAAATAGTTGATCTTGCCGTAAGTGCCGGTGAGGGTCATATACCAAGCTCTTTTTCTATCGTTGACTTAATTGAACACATTTATGGAACTGTGCTCAGAATTGACCCAAATGACTCCGCTGACCCGAATCGTGATTACTTCATTCTAAGTAAAGGCCACGGTGCGCTTGCCTTGTATGTGGTACTCAACAAATATGGGCTGCTATCCGACGATGATCTAAATTTGTATGGACAGAGGGATTCAATTCTCGGTGGGCACCCTGATCGAGTTTCTACCTCGTTTGTGGAAGCAAGTACGGGTTCTTTAGGTCATGGATTTCCATTTGCAGTTGGAATTGCATTAGGGAATCAAGTTAAGAAAAGAAGTAGCCGAGTATTTGCCTTACTTGGAGATGGGGAATGCCACGAAGGGAGTGTGTGGGAAGCCGCTAACGTTGCCGCGAATCAAGGTTTGAATAATTTAGTGGCACTAATTGACTGGAATGAATCTGCAATGCAGCTAATGCCGATTGATGACCTTGTTGGGAAGTGGAAAGCATTCGGCTGGACCGTTGTGGTAATCGATGGACACTCCAAACAAGACATGAATCAAGCGCTCAACGGTGATGTTCTTGACAGCCAAGTAAAGCCTTACGCCGTTATAGCAAAAAACGTTAAGGGGAAAGGTGTGCCTCTCGTTGAAGGCCATGGCTTGTGGCATCACAAGATTCCAAATTTTGACGAAGTAAAGTCAATCAAAGAGGCACTCCAATGACATCTCTTCGTCCACAATTTTCTAAAACTATCTCTAAGTTGGGAGGGGAAGATAGTAATTTATTTGTGATTGTTGGAGACATTAGTCACGGTTTGCTCTCTGACTTCCGACTCGCACACCCTGAGCGGTACCGAAATATCGGAATTTGCGAGCCTGCAATGATCAGTATTTCAGCCGGGCTAAATGCCGCTGGATTCAACCCCGTTGTTCACACAATTGCACCTTTTTTAATCGAGAGAGCGTTCGAACAAATTAAACTAGATTTTGGGTATCAACAACTCGATTGCAACTTAATTTCTGTAGGTTCCAGCTTTGACTATGCGAAATTAGGCTGTAGCCACCACTCTTATATCGATGCTGCTTTAATTTCATCAATTGAGGGTTCGCGTGTTTTTGTTCCCGGGAGTGAGAAAGAATTTGATCTACTATTTAGTAAAAACTATAACTCTGACGGGGTTAAATACTTTCGGTTAACTGAAAATGGACATGGTTTTGATACTAATTCTCATAACATTGTTGCTGGTAAAAATTTGTTACTTCGCGAAGGAAGTGACTTAACAATTGTTGCGCTTGGCCCTTCTCTTCGAACAGCAATTGCTGTAGCAGACTCACTAGGTGCAAATGGAGTTTCGGTTGAAGTTGTATATGCCCATACATTTAAACCATTCGACTTAGAATCCGTTAGTAAAAGTGTGAGAAAGACTTCAAACTTGGTAACAATCTCTCAATTGAGTTCGGTGGGTGGACTTGGAGCAATGTGTTTAGAGTCAATTTCAGGCAAATTTCCCTTCAAGTTCCTGAATTTTGAAATTGAAACATTTATAAGAGGATATGGGGACACAGAAGATTTAAACAAAAGAGCCAAACACTCTACTTCTCACATTTCTGGTCAAGTTTTAGAAATGCTGAAATGAGTTTCTGTTTATGAATACTCCAAAAGTTTTTGAACGAAAAACCTCAATTATAACTGGAAAAAGTAATCTTCAAAAAGTTTGGGAGCTGCCGCAGTTACCCTTTACAGAATTCTTTGGGAAATTCAATCCTGAATTTCCAAAAATAGACCAGGAATTAATGTTGTGCCCAGATTCTGGAGTATTCCAACTTAGGTACGAGGTAGACCCCTCATTTTTGTACCACTCAGACAATTACAATTTTAGAACTTTGACAACACCAAAAATTCAAAGAGAATTGGATTTCTTTGTTACGTCTTCTTCCCTTAAATCACACCTAAATTCTGATAGCAGGATTCTGGAAATTGGCGGAAATAACTCGGTTATGGCTGATCAGATTTCGAATTTGTTTAGCAGGTACGTTGTTTGCGATCCTATAGTTGAAGATTCTCAAAACGGAACTGTTGAATACTGGGGAGGTTTAGCTGAAGATAGGTTAGATTCCATTGAAGATTTCCAACCTACCGTGATTATCGGACGGCACGTCTTGGAGCATCTGAGCTCTCCATTTTCTCTATTAGACTCGCTACTGAAGATTCTAAGAAATAAAGTTGTCTTTATTTTTGAATTCCCGAACTTTAGAATAATGCAGCAACGGCAAAGATTTGACGCTGTATTCCACCAGCACTTGAATTATTTCGATGAGTACTCTATTCGAATGCTCGTGGATTCTCTAGGTTGCAAGATTCTATCAATTCAAAATAATCTGGAAGGTTCAAACGGTGGATCACTTGTCGTAAGTTTCACAAACGATGAGGCTGCCCAACCAAGGGAGAATCTTGATCTGAATCCTTTTAGCGGCAACGCATCAGAGAATTTTGATTCATCTTTAAAGTTATTTCAAGATCAAACAGCGTTAGTTGAAGCCACCCTGAAGTCTTGGAAAGGGGAAAAAGTTGGTTTTGGCGCAGGTTTGATGCTTGCCACATTAAATTATCATCTCAGTGGTGAAGTAGAGAATCTCTCCGCAATTTATGATGACGACGAAACCAAAGAGGATGTTTACTATCAAAATTTAAACGTAAGAATAAAAAGTGCGAATCAGTTGCTTGATAAAGAAGATAGTTTGATTTTGATTACATCAATGGAAAACCAACGTAAAGTTTCGTCCCGCTTGCAGGCATTTACAAGGTCAACAATTCTTGGTTTTCAGATTAATTAGTTACTGAAAAGCTCGTCCCTGCCCACCATCTGCAAGCACAATACTTCCTGTCATGAACGACGCCGATTCCGAAACTAGAAATGACACAATGGAAGATATCTCTTTGGTTTGCCCGAATCTTTTAATTGCCATCCGATCACGCACGAAATTTTCTCCGTGTTCTGGTCTGTCCTTCATCACGCCATCCCAGTAACCCCCCGTTGTCATCACGGCACCCGGCATTACTCCTGTGACTACTACTCCATCTGCTGCGACATATCTTCCAACACTTCTGATGTATGCATTTAGGGCAGCCTTTGCCGCACAGTATTGAGGTGGACCTTGATTCTCCAATGCGGATATTGAGCTTACATGGGTGATGCGTCCCCACTTACGTCTAACCATTCCCGGCAATGCTCGTGCATTAACATCCACAGCAAGACCAAGATTAAAATCCATAACTTGCTTGAATGATTTATAGTCTTCAAGAGGGTTTGTTATGCCAAGGTTTCCCCCAGCATTATTTACAATAATGTCGAAATTTGATTCCGATATGTAATCCAAAAAAGTAGCAATTTCACTTTCAGAATGAAAATCTATTTCATATTTTGAGTGACCTGAGCCATCTAGTTTTTCAACCAAGTTCGTTAGTGTTTCGGAACCACGTGATGCCACTACGACCCGGATTCCAAGTCCAGCTAGTTCTTCGGCAATTGATGCGCCGATTCCTCGACTTCCTCCAGTAACTAATGCTTGACGGACCATGTAGAAAGTATACAGTACCTAGGCTCTCTACTCAGCTTGCCCTGTGTGTATAGAACTATAAGTCGTTTTGTCTTTTGGAAATAAACAATCAAATACGAGATCTAATTTCATTTTAATTGGAAGGATTTGGCTTTGAATTTCACAAATTCTGTATGTCACTAATTTGATTCGTAGTCACTCAATGGAAAGCACCGATACTTAATTAATACAAGAATGATTTATAGTTAGCGCATTAACATACTCAAAGTCCCATAAGTCTTGCTTGTACTTCAAAATCAGGAACTGCTTTTCTTAATTCGTCAAAGTTACCTGCAGATACAATTTTTCCATTGTTAAGATAAACTATCTGTGAAGCAGTCTGAATAGTTGAAAGTCTGTGTGCAATTACCACAAGCGTTAAGTCGTAATCAATTTCATTTAGCGCTTTTGATATGAGTAGTTCGGTCTGGGAGTCCAGGGCGCTGGTCGACTCATCTAAAAACAATAACTTTGGCTTTGTGAAAAATGCTCTTGCAATTCCAAGCCTCTGCCGTTGACCCCCGCTCAGCTTAGTTCCTCTCGAACCAACATGAGTATCTATTCCTAAAGGTAATGAATCGATTAATTCATCTAATTGAGCAATCTTAGTTGCATACTCTATTCGGGAATCCGTTGCTTCAGAAGCCGCAAAGCCCATAGCAATGTTTTCTCGTAATGTCCCATCGATTATTTCAACATCCTGAGGAACGTAGCCAATCGCTCCCGAGAACATGCTGATTGCCTCGCGTGGATACATCCCAGAAATCTTCACGCTTCCATGCAGTGGATGAAACATGCCCAACATTAAATCTACTAGTGATGTCTTGCCAGAACCCGAGGGACCAACTATCGCTGTTGTTTTGAATGGAGGTACTTCAAGATCTATCCCTTCAAGTACAAATTTCTCAGAATCCGGGTAGCGATAACTCATATTGGATATAACGATGGAGGGATAAAAATCTTCGTGACTATTCTGATACAGCGGAATATCATTTGACACTAATTCGTCAGGAAGATTTTCAATCATCATCAACGTTCTGTCAGATACTCCAATATTTGATTTTATTGTAATTAAACCTTGTTGTACTCTCAGAACGGCGGGCGCTATTCGAGATCCAGCAGCCATGAATACAGCTAGTGAAGCAACTGCATGTCTTGAATCTTGTAGTTGGAATTGTAGTCCCGCAACCAGAATGGCTCCAACTATCAGACTTCCTTCAATAACGTACTTACTAACCAATGGCAAGAAATTTAACTCTGCATGAATTCTGGAGAGATCATATCTTGCTTTACTGATTGTGTTGGCATAAAAGGGTCTACTATTCCTAACAATGCTCTCTCGAAATGACGTTATCACTTCCGCGATTTTTTCATTACTGTTTACGTTAAGCGACGCTTCCATATTTCCAAAATTTCTTGCTTTGAAATGCATTGTCCTAAATAACAAAACCCCCACCAAACAAAATAGAATAAAAGCAGTCGCGGCAACTATTGGTTCAAGCACAAATAAACCAAATGACAAAACTAGTAGAATTGAAACATCAGCAATCATGTTAACCATAATCCCTACCACACCGATGGTAACCGCATTAACTCCTGCTGTCGTTGAGAAGATTGTCTCTTGAACAGTTTTTGCATTTATTTCATTCAAGTCCTGCATCAAGAAGCGACGAATCAAATTCGTTGAAATTTCGGCGCTTTTCTTACTCATGAAGAACAGAATTCTTCGTGAAAAATATACAGACAAAACGGTCCTACCAATTAGAAATAGAGCAGAAGTTAAGGCAAGAATTGCGGTTTGCTGCTGGAAAGTGAGGTTTTGCAAATTCAAAAATACTAGAACTTGATTAACTCTTGTACCTGGCTGTTGTGATTGAATCCCGGTTACAGATAGTGCGCCAATTATTCCTATCAGCGCGACTCCGATTAAATCTAGTAAACCTAGAAGAATTTGAATAACTACGACAAAGATAATTCTCGTTCTATCTCTTGGCGTAAAAAGTTTGATACAGCGAGTTAAAGTATTCTTTCCAAACAAATTCTTGTACATAACCATTAGATTAAGGGCTCACCCATCTTTTATCAAATACTTCCACTTCAATCAAGATAAAAAATTGGGGTTTGAATCCAGATAAGTTGGAATTAAGCGACCACGGGTGACTGACTTGTTTTCTTCCTGAATAGATTTCACACTTAGGGCTATTTTGGGATCAAAAGAAAAATCGTTGGCGGAGATTGAATTTAGCATCCACAAACAGGCCATTTTTATCTCTTCATCTGAGTTATCAACGATTCTTATTTCTTCGATAGTGAGCTCATGTTCTTCTTGCTCATCATAAGCAATTGATGTGTTTAATATATCTTCATAGCCTAGCTTCGAGGTTCCTCTGAAGATTTTCTTAGGTAAATAAAGTGTTGAATCATTACAGTTAATCATGTTTCTTCCTATAGAAGTCAAGTTAGTTACAAGATTCGGTGTTCCGAATAAACTCGGTAGCAATGAAGGTCCGGAAGTTGAAGTTATGGCAAACTGAGCGTTTGCCATTACGAAGGGGTGCAAAGATCGATCTGAAATATTAATAATCTCTACTGTCGAACTTGAAATTACCTCTGGCCCAATATTTACTATCTGATAGCCATTAAGAATTATTTGCTTAAAGGCATCAAAGTAGGTCTCGGGATTTACATCTCTACGTTCCTTACGTCCTGAATTTCTCAAATGTACTGCCACGTATGGTCGTTGCACTTTTGAAGTCATCAACTTTTTTGATAATTGATCCACCTGTTTGTCCACTAAAGATTTTGAAATAATACTTTTTGACTCATTCTGTCTCTGATTCTCTGTAAAGACTGATTCAATGAAGGCATGAGTTTCTTGAAAACCTTTTGATGTTTTTATCGAATGATAATTTTCATACAAGACCTGTGTGGGCGGAAATAGTTCGAGATTAGACAGATACGGGTCTACGATCGGCACATAGTCCCCGCCAATCAGTTTAACCAGAGCCTCACTTGCAACTCCCTCGGAAATTAGCAAGTATCGCCTGCCCGATGGCACCATTCCAAGATTCTGCGCTTTGGAATGAAGTGCAAGCACTGATAAATGTCCTATAAATTTAGTCCAGCTTTTGCCCAAGAGCGGAGGGAAGTATTCTTTGCTTGCTTCAGCGTCGAAATAGATCCCCTCAAGGAGTGTTTTTCTAATTGCGCGGGCTTGAAAATACAATCCCTCATGATCAGACTGATAAGCCTGACTTATTAGTTTTAATTGAGAATCTAATTTTTTAGTTTCCGAGATTCTTAAGGTTTCTGTAAGACCCAAGTTTGCGGCTAATTGCTTCGAAGGAAATGATTGCCTTTGTCTTCGTTTTAGAATCAGTAGAGCTATAATTGATCGTTTAATCGTGGAATTAATTGCCAGCCTGATTTTATAAAACATTAAACTACCTTTTTTGGGCGAAAATGTACGTGTCCGTGGCCCATCTCGGATCAGAACTAACAACATTTTTTAGAAGAGTTAGAAATAATCGACCTGGCATTTCTCGCATCATTTTCTTTAGGTTACCTAACTTGGTTCCTTCTTCAATTTTATATCGCAGCACTGGTCTCATAAGCTCTTCTTTGGATAGCCATGAAGATAGCATATGCGTTGCTACATAATTGCGTTTAGTGCCAACTTTACTAATACATAAGAAATCCCATTTTTCAGATTTCAAATTGTTTGCGAAAAATTCGGGCGTATATCCGGCAGAGAAGTAGTCTGGACTTCCGTGTGCAATATTTGAAGCTGGGCAACTGAGCCACAAATACCCACCTTTCTTTGTGAAACTTTCTAACAGTATGAAAAAGTTGTTTATATTCCAGATGTGCTCAGCCACTTGCGAGCAAAGCACAAGATCGTACTTTCGGGCCAAGGTTTCTGTATTAAAGGTATTAACATCTAGGTACTCGAATGGTGTAGGGCCGTCGATCCCGTAGAATGTTATCCTAACGTCGCGGAATTTTTTTTTCAGAACCACAACCTCGGGGTCGTTAACGTATCCGCCGATCATGGCAACTGATATCGAGTCATCTCTGAAAGAGGCATCTGAAACATATTTTTCAAATTCATCTACTATGTACCAACGCATGGTATTAGTTTATACTAGCGCGAAGTTTTGGTCGTCTCAAACGGCTCACCGCTTAACTTTATTTACCTATTTGCAAAATAAGGATTCATATAGTTTTGAAATATTGCCGAATTTCTATTAAGTCGCGGTAGTAAATCTAAACAAATTCGCATCAATTTTTTAAATTTATGTACTCCAACAACTCAAAATAGTTATCAAAATGAATTTCATGTTTATCAATTAGAAATGTTTCTTTTACAACTTTTCTAAAGAACGTAGACCTCGACAATTTTTGCATTGGAAAGTCAAAACTAGCATCTCCAATAAACCACGAATTGGACGGAGAAATCTGGGTGGTTTCTTCAAGTAGCTTAAACGGTAAACCCGTTATCTTATCTCCTCCCGCCTCTTCGGATGTGATAACGACATCAAAAAGACCATCCAGTCCAAGTTTAGATATCTTGCGATATTGAATATTCGTTGTTAGATCCGTTACTAATGCTAGGGGTATTCTTTCGTTTTTGAATGCGGCGAATAGATCATTCACCCCTGGGAATAATTCCATTTCAGAGAGAAACACTCCCCAGAATTCTTCTTCTAGTTGTAAGAATTCATTTACTTTTATCTTTATACCTAAAATCCGAAAGGCTTCAATTAAATACAATAGGCGGCTGTGCGAAGCAGCCGTGTTTCCAAGCCTTTTTTTGACTGCATCACGGCCATCAGAGAGTGCATCTTCCACCAATCTATGTTCAACTTTGTTGATCGCGCAAATCGTGGATACCAAACTTTTGTAAGCAATTCTGTTAGGATTTTCATAATCATAAATTGTATTATCTAGATCAAATACCACTAATTGAGGCTTAATTGGTTTGAACATTACTTGCCTGTCTTTTATTTGTTACCATAATTATTGTCAAAGTAGTCATAATTCCGAGACATCCTCCCGGTATTTGAGGCTCGATAAGAAAGAGTTGTTCAAAAGCAGAAAGTTTACGCTTTAGAATTTCCTGCAGTACATTCTGATTGTCATTTGAAGATATAATTTCATAAATATTTTCGTTGAAACTATGACTCTTCTTTACATTAAATTCGGGATATTTTTCTATTTGATTCATAAAATCATCTACTGTCGCATTACCTTTGGCGAGTATCCTTAGGTTTATGTTTCCATTGACTTGAAAAAGATGAAAGTGAATATCTGCATTCAATTTTTGGGGAGCAATGAATAAATGGTAGTCAGAATCTCTTTTTTTGATGCTGCTGAGAATGGATTGGTAGGTTTGACCTCTGCTTGCGTGGTCTCTGTTTAATTTAAGGTTAATACGAAGTTCATCATCCATACTAAGATACACACGCAAATCAGAGAATTCTGTCAGGTTTGGATATAGGGAATGTAACCCTTGCGAGATCAAAAAATCTCGGCTTAGTCGAGGTTTTAGTTGGGAGAATTTTCCTGTCTCGTGGCTGTACTCACGCTGTTCAAAATATTCTCGACGATAGGCCAATTTGTAATCGGTCTCCCATAAATCAAGATAGTTCGCATTTGGATTTAAGTGAGTAGTTTTTTCCCACGAATCATCTCCACGTTCATATTTATGGTAATCATCTCCACATATAATGGAGGCTGTTTCTGGAGTGAACATATCTTTGAGTGCTTTAGCCAAGGTATCTTTTCCAGTTCCACTGTCACCGGCGATGCTCACAGTTAATGGTGCTGTCGCTATTTTATAGCAATCCCCAAGCCGGATAGCTACTTTCAAACTTGAATAGCTCCAAATCACTACGAGGACTGTGGCGAAAGTAAACAATAGATCTCGGACTTCGGGTTTTAGGGCGGGTGTATTCGTTTCTCCAAATACTGTTCGAATTTCAACACCAGAAGATACGTTGTGTGCAAGGAACATTGTTTGAATCAACACGAGATTAAGTCGAGTTTTTTTCTCTTTCGCAAGATTTATAAATATTAGAGGTAATCCCCAGAGCATCCACCCTATTGAAGCCGGAGAAAGTGCGGATATTAAAATCAAGGAAATTCCAAAAAAAGCTACAAGAACTTCGATGGAAATTCTCCCAGCTCTCCAAAGCCAATAGAGTAAGAGAAGGTAAATCAGAGGCAGAATGAAAAGTTTGTTTTCTCCAAAATTCAAGAAGTAGCCAAGAGACTTCATGGACTCTTTGTTGTTAAAGACTATATTTCGAAAGTCCGCCGAGTAGATCCCGGGAAGATACATAATCAAGCCTACCCCAAATGAGAAAAAAGCTGTCAGCCAAATGTTCTTTTTGAATCTAGGATTATCCCAGGCAAACAGAATCAGGAAAGGGAGAACAAGGGCTAGGCTGAATTTCATCCCAATAGCCAAACCTATCAATATTCCTGCATAGCGATACCTATAACTTAGTAATAGGTAGGAAGCAAAGAAAAGGCAGGCGCTTGGGAAGAAATCGTTAAGTCCTAGACAGTAGTTGACCCAGATTATTAGGGGACTGAAAAGAAAAAAATTTATACTTTTCTTCATTGTTTCTGATTTCTCCAAATGTCTCCAAAGTAACCCTTCGACAGTCAACATTTGTAAACCTACGGCAATTTCTAATGCCCTTATTGGGTCTAAAGTCAATAATTGTAAGAATTGCGAGAGCCCTAAACTTGGGACGTAGGCAATCAACATTGCTATCCCATATGGAAATGCGCGATCGTCTCCTCCAGAATTTAACCAGAGACTCCAAATATCAAGGTCGAAAGTTAAATTGTTTAGAAACGGTACAAAATATTCCCCGAGATAAGAAGGGAGAACTAAAAAAATAACAATTAGCCTTATCGAAATAGCAACAGAATATTTAGTTTTCATCGAATCGATTCCTCCCAAACATCTGGAAACTTTGTGCAAGCTGCATCTATTCGCAGATCTAGTTTTTCCATCAAATCTATAATTGATTGCGCTTCGTTTGCATTTAATCTTCCCTGAAGTTCAGGGGAGACTATGCATAGTTTAACTTTTCCGCTTCTCAACCATTCAGAATGCTTCTCTAAATAACTCCAGTTGCCGGTGAATGAATCTAGCCATATCCAACCGGGTTTTAAGTCAACTAAATTAATTGGGTTTTCATACTCTGATAATCTCAAAGCTGCCGGCAAACTTGCAATAAGAGACTTGCGTAGTGTGGGAAAGGGCTGATCCAGAAAGAAGTAATCAGAAATTCCTCTATCGCTTAGTATTTCAACAATTAAATCTTCTAGACCGTCTTCCTTAACATTTAGAATTAAGGTCTTATGCTGGAAGTGATCAAGCCACACTTTGAACTTATCACCAGCCTCAAACGGATTATGGGAGAGCACAACTTCTCCCATATGAATCCTCAAGTCAATTTCGACTCCATACTTTTTAGGTACCTCTTTTAACTCTTGAATCGCGTTTACTCTGTGCTTGATTATCAATTGACACCGCTTCTATGAAGTGCGAATGCATATTTAAGAGTTCTACAAACCATTTTTACGCGTGACTTTAACCCAGTGTTCCAGCTCGATTCTCCAGAATTCCTTTTTGAAAAATCAAACTTTGAGCGCACTATGCGAGATTTTCTCTGCTTTGCAATCAAAGTCGCGTACAGGTCTAAACTAAAGTCTCTTGGTGGACTTCTCCAAGAATCATACAAGCTCTTTGTCATGACTGTTGGTTGCGCGTTAATTTCATATAGTTTAGTTCGGAATATTGCTGAACATATCAACCCCATGCCAGAGCTAAGAAGCCTTTCCATTGCGGAGCGGCCTAAACGAATACCTTTAAAGAAATCAAAATCTGCATTCTGTAAAGCAGCCATAGATGAAACCAAATCGGTTTGAAGGTCAGCATGAGTCCAGCCGACATAATCAGTTTTAAGTATCCTTAGCCCGGCAATTATGCCGCCGCCATATCCAAGATTCTTTTCTAGGTCAAGGATCCTAATGTCGGCACTGGATTTACGATTCATAACTTCGATTGAGTTGTCAGTTGAACCATTGTTGACCAGAACAAATTCAAATAATCCTGAGGTTGCAATTTCTTCACATTGATCTATTAAAGTCACGAGATTCCCAGACTCGTTATAACACGGAATAACAATCCCGAATTTGACTGCGCTCATATTCAAATCATACTTTGCGTGAGAAGACAAAGTGCCTCAAACCAATAAAATTGATGCTAGTTGATGAAAAAGTAGCCACTAGCCAACTTAAAGGCGCATTCGACGAAGTTGAGTAGACAAGATCATTGACCCAAACGTTAATTACAAGCGAAAATGTATAGATCATAAAGTAGGCAGCAGCGCTTCCAGAACTTTTACTAAAGGTGATCCGAGAGTTACCAAAATACCCAACTCCGGTACCTACGATGAAAGATAGAAATTTTGAGATATTTTGATCTCTCTCAAGGCTAACTAAAGAAAAATAGACTAAAAAATCAGCGGCAGTAGCTATCGCGCCAACAAACAAAAAAAAGAAAAGTTCACGATTAAATTTCATCTACTATTCTGCTTCACGGATTTCTAAAGTATTTGTAGGTTAAATATTCTTCCGGTGTTCCAATTGCTATGAAATTATCAACATTTAGGGTTGCAACTTTCATTCCTCGTTTGAATGCTAGTTCAATAAGCGAATCAAGATAAAATTCATGATTGACTCGAATGTTTTTTGCGACTAACTCTTCGATAAGACTAAGTGCAGTTTTACAATTTCTAAATGTAAAGTTACCTGTAATCATGTGCCAATTTTCGAAGTTTAAGGGTCTATCCTTTTTCACAACTTTTCTATCCTTCAAATTAATCCATGCGTATTGTTTAGGATTTAGAAGAGAAATGGGGTAAACATCTGACGTCCAAACAACAATATCGTGCTCTAAGCCCTCACTTGATGCAACTGAGAATATTTGAGGAGTGAATGCATTATCACTTGACAAAACGTTCACGGGTATCGGTTTAGCTTCATTAATACTTTCTAAACCAATTTTCGCTGAGATGGCTTGACCTTCTGTAACTTGCTCTAGGGAAATCAACTTAATATCTTCTCTGGGGGAAATTCCAACCTCTCGTCTTGTAATCACATAAGTTGACTCAAAAGTCACACCCACTGGCGCCGAATACTCCCAAAGATGTTGACCTGCAACCAAAATGTTTGGTTTTGAAACTCCAGTCACTTGTGCAATCCTCGAGCCCAATCCAGCAGCAAGAATGAGGGTATTGGCTTCTATTTTCTCTACAGCATTACCAGGCAGGGAGTTAATCGAATCATTCCAGTAAATCCAATCTTCTAAATCTTCCGGTGTTCCCCATTGGGCAAATTTTTCCATTAAGACCGAGCCTACTTTATGGCCATTTTTCAGCAGGCTCTTATACGTTAGTGAAATGTAGTATTCGCCGTTCAATTCATCTTCATCCTCAATTTGCTCGCGAATTGAGTTGAGCATGAGTGATCCTGTAGCAAATCCGTAACAACCTGAACTTGCTTCTTCATTCATTGGGGTGTCTGTGTACGGTTTCTTTTCTTGAATATCTATAACTCGATCATTCAATTTCTTAACATATGCAAATTTTGTACTGCGGATCATATGCGGGTGAAATCCCGTATAGGTCAATATTGACCCTGACAAGTTTTCTAATTGCTTTAACATCGTCTCAACTTGCCAGACACCTGCCCAATCGCAATAGGAAACGAGGGTTGGCAGATTCTTATCTATTTCTTTTTTTGCGGATAAGATCGCATGCCCAGGTCCAAGTTTATGTTGGGGTATCTCTACAATATTTGCATCAGGCCGAATTTTTAGTATCTCATCCGCTAAGGCTTTTTTCTGTGCATGATCTTTACTGATTATACAAACCACTTTCGTGGCTGATGAGAACATACTTAATACGTGGTCGATAATCGTTCTATCAGTAACTTTTATCAGGGGCTTTATTTCTGGATAGCCGGCGTCGATGAATCTTTGACCCACCCCGGTCATCGGGATTACTACCTGATAGTTCATTCGTTTGCTGCCACTCGAAATTTCTCGGACTCCCAATTTTGTAGCGAATACACTTCCTCGTCGGATAAGTAATTGATCTTTGCCTTGTCTCCTAACAAATCTGCAGCTTTTTGAGCGACTAGGTACATTTGCTTCTTCCAAAGGTTTTTATCCGAAAAATTCATAATCTCCTCCACAGGCATCGAAGAAAGAAAAACGGCATAATCTGGCGTTATTGCCTTGGGATGGAGAAGCGACATACCGATTTCTAGTTCTAATAGATCCGCCGAGTCTGGAACCAAAATCTCGCCTTCGAATTGTTCCAATTTCTTGTATGCCTCTTGCATTGTATTTCCCCAAGTAAGAAAGCCATGATTCTGAAGAATTGCTGCGGTGTGGACTTTGAAGTTAATCTCTTGAGAAATCAAATCGCACAAGTGACGCCCAGGTCGTGCATAGGGTACAAACGCAAAGAGCGGAAAGCTTGTTTTTTTTGCACCAAAGTTGGTCTCTATCGCCATAGAGATGGCGCGTAGTGAGTGAGTATGAATAACGTAGGGAAATGGAATTAATAGATGGAAATCTTTTTCTATGGAGGGTCTAAGTTTATTTAAGGTATCTTCTGATTCGCCAGAGGTGGTATTAACTTCAGCAAAGATTTCTTTCGTAACCGCCTCTGAAAGCCTGGTGCCACTTGCTTTGACCCACATTCTCTCGCCATTTTTGAAAGACGTGTTTCCTCCCGGGCCTTGGACCATAAAGCTATTTATCCCAATTTTCGCCGAGTAAGTATCTAAATCTTCTGGCCATGGCCGATTTCGCATAATTAATCCTACCCAGTGTTTTTAGATCACCTGTTAAGTTATAGTCATATCGTGCTGGCCTGGATTGAAAATCTCCTCAATGGCAGTCGGCGGCGCCAATTCCTGTCAATTTTTGTCCTAACTTTCCTTTACAAACTCTTATTCTCTTGGAGGACAGGTATATCGGTTGGATGGCAAGACGAAATCGCGTGGAAAACACATGCGGCGGGCGAAGATTTCCTCGAGACGGTTAATCTATTTGATGCTGGGTATCCAACCCCGCTGCTTAGAACGTTTTCGTTTGGATTTGCACAATTTACTACAGACGATTTCTTGCTATGGCACGTTTGCATTTTGATTGTAATTTCAGGGTCTCTAGCAAGCTTGGCCTACAGCAGAATAATCGAGTCTGAGTCCAGATATCTGATAGCCGGACTAGCCTGCTCCTACCCTTCTTTTGATTTATTACTGCTACACAACCTCTCTTACTGGACATACATCCCACTATTTGTTTTGCTGTCAAATGTCCTTTACGGTAAAAAGCAGATAGATTCAGTTTTTCTAGTTTTCGCCTTTGTACTGATTGTTTTAACAGCCAAGCCACAATTACTTATTTCAGTTGCAGTATTATTGGTTTGTGTCGGTGTGCTTAATCGACGAGTTAGCAAATCCGTTTTCGCCTTAATCGCTCTTATCGGACTGATCGTTGTACTTGGAAGAACCTCAGAAAACCCATTAGGTCTTGAACTAGATTTAAATTCGTTGGTGAATTTGATTTTGACAATTAATTCACATTTTTTCACTGTAGTGGCTCCGGGTTTAGTCTTAGGTAGTTATGCAATTTCTAAATATTTCAATTCTTCTGCTCTAGTATTCCTGATTTTAACTCTCCCGAATATCCTGGCACTCACAAAATGGTTCCGCTTAATTTTTAATTCAAAGGGTATTCTTCGAATCAAGATTCTGTACCTTTCATTCTTCTTATCCGCTGCAAGCCTTTATTTTTTTCCAAACAGTGGCTGGTCACAGAATAACCTTTTATCTTCAAATATTTACACATCTTTGTTTTCCAGACACTATCTACCAATTGTATTCGTGGCAGGATTACTCATACTACTAACATTCCGTGAGCGTAAGTGGACTAAATTCTTACTCTCTTTAGCCACGATTCAGAATGTATTGCTGCAGGTATTTTTGTTTCACCAGTTGTACGCACCTATTTAGTGACTAACCGAAATTTAGAAACCTTGCCGTCTATTCCATTCGCTTGGAATTAAATTGGTTGGTTCTGGAAGCGCCTTAAACCATGGCTTAGGTGAGAAAACAGGGCTTTCAAACTCATTTCTTAAATAGGCTGCCCACCATGAGAAAGTCGAATTTGCGATCACAAAAGCTTTACAAACTGTCATTATGCGAAGCGTCTCAGCGGATTCTAGGATCTCAGAGTCAATCAGCCGAGTCTTGTCTCTCAGCTCTTTCGGGATTCTCGCCATGGCGTCATTTGGTTGATCACTGAATAACCAAATTTTTTTGTGTCTTCCCGACTGCCACAGATTGGTAATTGATTCCCTGTAATACTCAGCAGACATAATCCCAAAAGAATCCTCCGCTAGATAGTCACCTAGACGCACATGAACAAGAATTGGTTGCTCTTCCTGGGAAAGGAGCAAATATTTTTGGTACAGCTCTTCGCAGACTCCTTGAAATAGAGATTTCTTTATCTTTTTGATTTCCTGTGCCGCTATCTCGCTCTGAAAGTACCCAATTAAGATTTCATTCTGGTCACTCACTTGAAAATTTGTATCATTTCCAAGATCCTTAGAAACCCTAACGAAAAATGGGACTCGTAAAAAATAGAATAGGGTCAGAAAACTTATGCTATTTCTTAACTTTCCAAAAAAGAAACTCGATTCAAGCCTTCTTGGCAAGTATCCCGATCGAAGATTGTAGCCAATCACTTTACTAATTAGATTCCTATGCTTCTTTTCAAGAAGATTAATTGACTTGGGTAGGTTTAAAGAGAGAAGTTCAGCCTGCCCTTTAGAATTCTTTCTTGGATTTAAGTTAACTACATCAATTTCAATTCTTCGCGAATTTGCGAAATGAAGCACGGCAGACGTTTGAAATAGTTGGTTTCCGAGTCCACCAGTTAGAAATATTCTGACCTTCTTAGGCTGTTTCATCTTGATCGCCAGATAAGAAAGGTCGAAAGTATTATTTTATTAATTTTCCATGGTTGGGCAGCAACAAACTTTATGAATTTTGAAAAAGCTATTAGCCTTTCCGTTGAATTACTTTTCTTGAGCACCGTAGATGTCAATCGAATAATTACTATCAACAATGGCAGACATTTTCTGGCCATATATTTGTTGTAGAAGTACTCAACTACAATGTTTAATTGGCCAATCTTTTCTACGTTCTTAGTTAACTGACCGCTTGGGTGATTCCAATATTCATACACGACTTCGTGGAAGCAACTCAAATTGACAGACTTGCCCAAAATATCTGCGAGAAAAATCTGATCCTCTGCCATGCTTAAATCTGGAAATTTTGTAGTGCTTAGTAAATCTGACTTGAATGCAAAACGCCAAAGTCCTGGATTTATAGCAACAGACTCCAATGGTTTTTGCCTGTTAGATATTTCTTTCAAAGTAACTTTTGCTGAAGAGCTATCCACTATCTGAAAATCACCTAAAGTAATGTCAAAACCACTGTTATCCGCAGTCATTATCATTTCCAGAACCTTAGGGGGATTTGGGATGTCATCACAATCCCAAAATACAATCCAAGAACCTTGAGCAGCAGTTAAACCTAGATTCCTAGATCCTCCTGGATTCCGGCATTGGGATTTAATAACTTTTACTTTTGAAGTTTCTCTCAGTTTGATGGCTAACTCTTGCAGTTTTATCTCAACTTGAATGTCATCCGAGTCGTTTACAAAAATAATTTCAAAATTGCTCAAGCTGCTTGATTGGGTCCAAGTATCAATTTGAGAGGTTCCGTTGGGAAAACCCGCAACTGGCACGATGGCGCTAATCAGTTTGGGCCAGAGTCGCTGCTGATGCATGGTGTTAGAGTATATTCACTAAATCAATTTAATCTAAAGAATGACGTGGTGTATAAGGTGTTTTATGTATCCTAAGGTGGCAATTTGTTTTTTAGTTGTAAACAAAATGAAAGAGTTGCCAGAAATTTCGATCACAAGCGCTTACGATCGCACCGGAGCTCAAGTGTTTGTTGGTTACTTAGATAGGGCAGACCTACCGACTTTGAGAAAAGATGTCAAAGTCAACCTGCTATTACTTGAAAATCAGTTTGGTAATTCCGATGATAATCTCGAACGCGAGTACAGAGACTTTTCAGAAGATTCCTTTTACCAAATTGTTCAGCTTAAATGGCAACTTCTTCAAAGAGTTTTGGAAATGGGATACGACTATCTTATTTATTCAGATACAGATGTTTATTGGAATCAGGACCCTAGTTTGGAAATTTTGAATTTTTTTGAAAAAAGGAAAAAGGTCCATATACAAATTCAGAGTTTTACAGATCAGCCATCACAGCCAAAGTTGTGCATGGGATTTGTAGCCTTTAGAAATTCGCAGACAACCAAAGATTTTCTAGCGGAATGCAGATCGAACCATACGAGGCACTCTAGGCAAATTGGTCGTATTGGTGATGATGATGTTGTAACAAAATACTTTGAAGACAAGAACTTTCCGGAATTCATTCATGAATTACCCCAGACTACTTTTCCAGTAGGACGTATGCTCAAAATTTATTCAAAGAAGTCAAAGTTTCCTGGATTGTCCTCTCCTGTGCCATACATTTTCCATGCGAATTATGTTGTAGGCTTAAGAAACAAGATTATTCTAATGAAAGTATTTATGAAGAATTATTCTGTCAACGACAAAAATATAGATTTTAGTCCCTACTTATTGATAGTTTTATTCCTGAAGCAGATTCGATTGATCTTAAGCCCATGGAAAGAGCGCTTATTTAAATAATTTCTTAGCCAATTCCTTTATCTGCATAATTAATGAACTAAACCCCCACGGAATGTAAAGAGCAAGTGCTAAGTATATTTGCCCGAATTTACGACGGCTAACCAGATTTCGATTCTCATAAAGAGCGTCACCCCAGTTGTGCGCCGTCCATCTAGTTACAGCCCTCTTAAAGCCATATTTTGAAAGGTATTCATCGATCTCAGAAATTAAACAGCAATCCTTGTAAAGTTCAGCTTTATTCACTTCACAATAGATCCACTTAACTTCTGCGATTTTTCTCCCGTAGCCCTTTATGGCTCTTAATTCAACGCCTTGGATATCTAGAGCAATCAGTTCTGGGGCAGGCAATCCACCCAGGAGTTGCAAGAGGGTTTTGGTTTTCACTGGGATCGTGTGACTGAGCTCCACTGACGGATGTTCATGAGCATGAGTCCCTAAAGACAAAAGAGACGTGGACTCCGTATTTGTCATTACGTTTAGATTCAAATCTAAATCCGCAATATCCCAAACGGCCGCTTCAATTATCTTATGATTTGACGGAATCCGCTTTGACAGCGCTAGCGCCTTTTGAGGTTGGGCTTCAATCCAAGTGACTGGCCCCCATTGGGCAATTTTGTAGTCTTCAAGTTCCTCCGCGTTGTGAGCACCAACATGGACAATAGTTTGAGGGTTTACTCCCCAAAATTTCTTTAAAACTTTCACAGGGATAAGCACACTTTAGTATAACGTGAATGCATTTAATTGTGAATCACGGTCTAAACTAACTTTCTATGAATGTATCTAGACCGTCGCGAATCAAGGTCGTACACATCTACCTTAAGAGGATCATCCGGTGGCGAAGAAACTCTAGTCCGTATATTTCTGGTGACGCTTTCTCAGATTTAGCAGATTACGTTTTCAATCCACCAAGATGGAGAAATATCAGGGGAGGAGGTTCGATTTCGACCGCACGAATTATTTTTTGTAAAAGCGATGAGTTGGACTTGCTTTTTGATCGGCATCACGATGAAATCAATGCCAAAGTAATTATCACGGGGAATAGTGACTTTGAGTTCCATCATATTCCGAAGAATATTCCGCCAAGTGTTCGAGCGATGTTTCTTCAAAACTCCTTCATATCAGACAACCAATTCATCTTTAGTATCCCAATAGGAATTGAAAACTTTCGATTGGGCGTAAACGGCAATCCAAGATTTATCAAGTCTCACAAATCTAGTAAGGAGAATTTCGGGCGTATTTTATTTGGTCCACTAAGCGCTACCCATCCCGTTCGAGTTTCTGTAGTTAGCCAATTCAGCAAGCCAGATTCAAGGTGGTCGCTACTTACTCACCGGCTCAGCCCACGTGCTTATGACCGAATCGCAAATTCATATTCATATATTGCAGCGGTCCGCGGTAATGGAGTAGATACTCATCGCTTATGGGAAAGTCTTTACAGAGAACTTACGCCTATCGTAGTTCTCGATAACTGGTGGAAATCTCTTGAGCAAATTTTTCCTCAGGTGATAACCATTTCTAATTGGAATTATTCGGAAATTGATATCGCTTTAGGTAGTTACAAAGACGTTGAAGCATCTGCTACATCTTGCGAAGCGCTATGGATGCCCTATTGGAAAAATCAGATAAACAAATTCCTTATGGACTAGAAAGAAGCACCGGTGGCGCCAAAATAGCTGGATTCGACAAATGAACCATCTTTATATCCGTCCAACTCCTTCAGAAAGAACACAGGAGCAGGTAATTTTTCAACCAATAGGCTCAAAGCAATTTGTTCACTTATTCTTTTTGTTCCTTCATTGAAATCAGCCGAGTTACTCGTATTATTTGTGCATATCGTTATCAGCTCCATTAAAACTTTTATACTTTCTTTATCCTCAGTTGAGGGTGTGTAGCCGCCCCAGTAAAAAAAAGAAGTATTCTTCATTGTGGCATTTGGAAATTCTGAAAACCAATCTTTATTCGTTAACGGTGCATAAAAAGCATTTTCACTAAAGTTAAATTCTTTAACGAATAACGTTATCCCGGCTAATTCGGATATTGGTCCATTCCACTTTAAATCTGCATCCATAAAGAATTTCTTCGGATCGCCTAGGGATAAAATTAGGTCTAATTTAGAATCTTGCCACGGTACGGAGTCTGAATCAATTTGTACTATTGTTACCTTTTCTCTAGAAATTGATTTCTTAAGGGCTTTGTTACTAGCCAACTTTGTTGCACTGTCTACATGTAGAACTACTCTCGAATTGGGGTTAAAGAATAGAAAGCTCTCAACGCAGATTTTGGCAATTGACGCATAAATTTCATTTTTTACCACCAACAAATGTGCCTCGTAGTAACCGGAAAAAGTCGAATTAGGTCTTGTATGTAGATAGCGAATAGACATCACAAACCTAATTGCGTGGCTCATTCGCGATTTGGCAAGTCTTTTAAATTTTTTTAGGAGTCTTAATGCAACCATGCTGCATTCTACGCCATAATTAGTATATGCGGGCTTACATCATAAATTTGAAAAATAGAGTAGATCGCTGGGATTCGGCTCTAAGTCAGCTCGATAATTTAGGATTGCCTGTGACTAGGGTTGACGCTTGTAATTCAAATGATTTGAAAGGAAGAGACTCGCATTTTGTGGCGGAAGGTGTAGCTGCTACGTGGAAATCACATCAATTAGCCATGCGGAAATTCTTAGACACTTCTGATGAATTTGGTCTAATCATGGAGGATGATTTCTTGTTGACAAATTCCTGGGAATTAAAAAAAATCTCCCAAGTTTTAGCACTGAATCCTGATTTTGTTCAGTTTGGTTATCTGGTTACCTCGCCGATAGATTGGCTTGAATTAAGAGTCGCTAATTCTTTTGATGTTTTTCTTAAAATGTTGAATAGGTTATGTTCTTATTCCTCAAGAATAAATAATAGTTTGGGAGAAAGGCGTCTGGTCTTAGAACAAGAAGACGTTCCATGGGATTTAGTTGCTAATGACATCAGAGCTGGAGGGCAAGCATATTTAGTATCACGCAAATTCGCGGAAGCGTCGAAATACATGAACACTCCAGCATTTACAAGCGCAGATGGGGTTTTTATGTCGCTCGGTGATGTGCGATCATTCCGAATGTATAGGTGGAGAAAGTCGTTGATTAACCAAACCAACAGCCCAACCTCAGTAGAGAAAAGATATATCTAGTCTTACATAAATTTTGGATCGTAAGTTTGTACGTTATCAAACGGAATAGGTTTCGTGTTCAACAGTTTCTTATTCCATACCTTAGGTGCCCATACTATTTTTTTGTTTCCCGCTGCAACAAAGCCAGACCACCATGAAAGGGTCGAGTTACTAGTGACCAAAATTTTCGCACCGGACAGTATCGCTATAGTCTCCCAAGCATTTGTTTCATCAGAGGTCACTATTTCAATATCCTGACGACTAGTCATAGATAGAACTTGGGCCTTGGTTCCGTCAGTGCAGATTATTGTTTTCGTTCCAGTCTCAAGAAATCGAATTTGTGATTCTAAATTGATCACTCCGGCTTCGGAACCAATAAAGTCAGAGAGCCTCACATGAACAGCTTGGTAATCCTCTACTAGAAACGGAAATCTTTCTATCAACTGGAAATTAAATTTACGCTCACGAATAATCTCTTCTAATCTTCTATGAACTTCAATTTTAATTTCTTCAAAATACATAGAATCTTGAAAGTAACCCCTCTGAATCAGAGCCTTGTTCGTCATGATATCTAGGTGTTCTGTTTGAATTCTTAACTTTCGTTGTACAAAGCGAATTTGATTTGGCATAAATCGCGCAAACTTGTCGATGATTTTTAGAATCAATCCAGCCTTGTTGTCTATTTTTAGTTTTAAATCGTTTGAGGATAGTTTTTGAAAGGTATCTTTCAAATTTTCATCGATTATCGAGTGGTGTTTATCAGCAAATATTTCTATTTGCTCGTGGTTTCCTTTGAGGGCTATATTTAAGGCGTACGACCAAATAAAAAGTATATTTCCTAGTCTGCCTGCACTCTGTATCTTCATATTCGAGTTTTAAATTCGGATACCGTTAGATCCAAGCCTTCCTCCAAATTAACTCTTGGATTCCAATCAAGAATTGTTTTTGCTTTACTAATATCCGGTTTACGCTGCTTTGGATCGTCCTGAGGAAGTTCGAAAAATTCAATTTTAGATTTAGATTTAGTAGCAACAATTACTTTTTCTGCAAGTTCGAGCATTGTAAATTCTCGTGGATTTCCTAGGTTTATTGGCCCTGTAACTTGCTTGTCCGAGAACATTAAACTTATAAATCCATCAATTAGGTCTGTTACAAAACAAAATGATCGGGTTTGGCTTCCATCTCCGTAAATTGATATTGGTTCATTTTTCAGAGCTTGAACGATGAAATTGCTTACGACGCGTCCATCATTAAAACTCATTCTTGGACCATAGGTGTTAAAAATTCTGGCAACCTTTATCTCCGTGCCAAATTGACGATTAAAGTCAAAAAATAGTGTTTCCGCCGACCGCTTACCTTCGTCATAACAGGCTCTTATTCCTATTGGATTGACATTTCCCCAATATTCTTCATTTTGTGGTGAAATCGATGGGTCGCCATAAACCTCACTCGTTGATGCTTGAAAAACAGGAACTTTTAGCCGATTGGCGAGGTCAAGGACGTTAATTGCTCCTAACACGCTGGTTTTTATGGTTTGGACTGGGAATTTTTGATAGTGCACTGGCGATGCTGGGCAAGCTAAATTCATGATCCCATCGACTTCGAAATTCAGGGGCTGCGTTACATCTTGGCGAATCAACTCGAATTTTGGATTCTCTTTCAACGCTTCGACTTTTGAACGAGACCCGGTGTACATATTGTCTATAGCTATAACCTCATGACCGTCTTTAATCAATCTCTCACAAAGATGCGAACCAAGAAAGCCGGCTCCGCCAGTAACCAAAATTCTCATTAGATGCCTCTCGCGATACAAATATATAAATATAAATAGCCTCTACTAAATCGTATCAAATAAATCTCTTTTTTGACTAAATTTTGCCGGCGATGTTGGCACCTTGCTATGGCCATAGATCAGATCGTGGTTCTTAAATCATGTCGTTGAAGCAGTTTTATTACTATTTAACTTAGGGTTTATTCAACATTATGTCTTGCTGGATAGGCGGTAATTTGGTGAAGTATTTTAAGTTCATTAGGAAGTTTGGATTCTTAGCATTTATCGAAGAGGTTCTGGAACGTCGTAAATTGTGGGAATTGAAAACGGGTGACTTTGTGTATTCCGCTGATTCCAGTTCATTCAGTGACACTCTCGAGTACGTAAGTATTGTTAACATCGCTGCAGAGAGCGATGAAACATTCAATCGTTTCAGAAGTAATCGTCAATATAGACAAATCTTGGAACATGTAACAAAAGATCTTGGAGATAGATATCTATCTGAAATAAAAAGTTTAGAAAAGGACTATGCAAAACTTTTTTCTGGCGTGAGAAATGTAGATCAAATTGGTGGGCCTTTGCGTTACAGATACAAGGTGCTGGGTAAACTTTCACCGACAACGATTAGATACATGTATGTTCATCTTCGGCTTAGACACCACTTTGGCTCGTTGGAAGGTTACAGAATCATCGAAATTGGAGGCGGTTTCGGTGGCCAAGCTGCTTTATCTACTACCTTGGAACCTAGTTTACATTGGCGTATTTATGATTTGCCTTCTGTTATCAAATTGCAACGAAAATTTACTGGTGCTTTAGAGTTGAATAAGAAAATATCATTTAGTTCTGGATTGGACTTAGACTCAAATTCGGGAGACTTGCTTATTTCAAACTATGCAATGTCTGAAATATCGAGAAATTTACAGTTGGATTACATTTCGCAAGTAATTGCAAATTGTCCAAAGGGTTATATGACTTGGAATTTGATATCAGAAAAGAATAGTGGTGGCTTAACGGTTGATGAGATTTTGTCTCTAATTCCTAACTCTTTCGCATATGACGAACACCCCCTCACTGATTGGGGAAATAAGGTGATTGTTTGGGGGATTAGTTAGGCAAATTATCTGGGGCGACGTCTGCGTTCGGACGAATTAGGACGCGGCTTGCGAGAACCTCGACTGGGACCTTTGCTTTCGACAACTGGCGTCACATAAGGAATTCCTGAAGGTTCCTGAGCTCCCGTAATTCGCATCAAATCTTGATCTAGTGGCTTTACGCCGACAAATTTAGGAGTAACGCCAGCACGAGAGGTTAACCCTCCAACTGATTTCTGTTGCTTCGTTGTCGCTAGGGTAACAACGGCACCGGCTTCACCAGCTCGCGCAGTACGGCCCGAACGGTGCAAATAGTCTTTGTGATCTGTTGGCGCATCTACATGAACGACAAGCGAAATGCCATCAACATGGATTCCACGAGCTGCAACATCCGTAGCGACCAGTGCCGCATTAGGTAATTGCTTGAAGAGTGCAAGGGTGCGAGTACGAACCGCTTGCGACTTTCCACCATGTAGAGCGCCAACTGGAACTCCCGCATGGGCAAGTTTGTCTGCTAAGCGATCTGCGCCGCGTTGTGTCTTTACGAAGAGAATTGTCTTTCCGTTTCGTGCCGCAATCTGATTTGTGATGTCATCTTTATCGCCAGGATGCATTACCAATACGTAATGCTCCATTGTTGAAACAGATGCACGGTCATTTTGAAGTGAGTGCGTCTTTGGGTTATTCAAGTATTGTCGAACTAAAGCATCTACGCCACGATCCAGAGTTGCAGAGAAAAGGAGTCGCTGACCATTTGGTTTTGCTTGGTCAAGAATTTCCTTAACAACAGGCAAGAAGCCCATATCTGCCATTTGATCTGCTTCATC
>JACCDK011960188.1_pt1 | contig 26524 bp, 24 predicted proteins | sample 7445871 | NCBI WGS metagenome assembly JACCDK01 (sample SAMN15323436, study PRJNA562643) | freshwater metagenome | isolation source: river surface water | place: USA:Blue River Watershed | collected 2017-08-15 | reverse complement strand
TAGGACGTGCTCGATATTTGGCAACGAATGAAACTGCGCGCAGTAATCGTAAAGTAATCATGCAACTACCCATGCAATTGGGCTCACTTGCTTCCGCTCTCCAGGCAGCACAAACTCTTGTAGATATTGCAACCGAGGAAGCAAGAACAACTTCAGAGACACGCGATGAAATTGAGATTGAAAAACTTCAAGAGGCTTATGGAAAAGGCGCCACCGGCCGCGGTATGGCAACTGGTGGATCTAAAGCAGTGAAAGAGCTCGAGAAAGAACAAAAATCTCGAGCCACCCGAATGGTCCGTGACTCAATTGATAGCGCACTCTTAGATCTAGCCACTTTTTACCGGGATGTTATGATGGTCCAATCTGGTTCGACAGAAGCCCTCATTAACTCAGATTTATCTCCAGAGGTAGCCACATATTCCGCTAGTGCACCAGCCAGCTCCAGTATCAAGAAGTTAGACGCCATCATGGAATCACGCACCCATTTAGCAATGAATGCCGCCCCATTGGCTACATGCGAAGCGCTTATGTGCCGCCTTGCTCAGCCTTAACGTTTGGTAGTTAGCACCCCTTGCCATAGTGCAGAATTCCTCTATGCGCCTAGACCATGTTTCTTATGTGACTTCCCATGACCAACTTGCCGACACAGTACAGCGCTTGGGTTCACGCCTAGGCAGCACTTTTGTCGATGGTGGAATTCACCCTAGGTTTGGCACACGCAATTTCACTTGTGCGTTAAGGAATGGTCAGTACATTGAGGTTGTTTGCCCGCTCGATCACCCAGCAACCGAACAAACGCCTTGGGGTAAAGCGGTTTCAAAGAAAGCCAACGAAGGTGGCGGTTGGTTTACCTGGGTTTTCAGCACCGAAGATATCTCACCAATTGAAGAGAAGTTTGGCCGTGAAGCAGTCGACGGTCACCGTACGCGCCCAAATGGAACAGACTTAAAGTGGAAGCAAATCGGCGTTAAAGAGATTGCAGCTTTTCGCGAATTTCCATTTTTTATTCAGTGGCTATCAGCTGAACACCCATCGCAGGATGGAATACCGCTTGCCGAGATCAAAAAAATCGTTATTGCAGACAAGAACCAGTTAGCTGACTCGTGGTTTAAAGAAGATATTCTTTCTTCGCTTAACGATGTGGATATCGAATGGATTGATCCAGCATCAAATGATGACCAATCTGGCATAGTTGCGGTGCATCTTTCAACACTAAACGGTGTTGTCAGCGTAGATTAGGAAATCTTAAGAATTTCTATTCCCGACTAGCGAGGAAAGCATGATCAGAGTGGCCGTCGGAGCAGGCACGATAGATGCAAATGTCTTTAATTTTAAAAAGGAAATTGCCAAGAGAGAAAGTTTTTATCTTGAGGCTCTGCGGTTAAATACTTGTGATTTTGATACAGCAAGGAGTTACTACTCTGGATATGCCGAGAGGACGTTGGGTTCAGCCATAAAAGCAAGCAAAACAGCCCGACGTAAATTTGAAGTGGAAACAAAAGTTGGCGGAGTAACAAATCACGCACCCATACCAATTAACCACCTTTTGGTGAATAGCCGAGTCATTCAAAAATACCAATTTGTTTCGAAAAGGGTTGTAGATGGCTTTGACTCGTGGGTCAAACCATCCAAGATACCAAGACTCTTGACAGACTCGCTGAGGAGGTTAAACCTAGATTATGTCGATACATATTATTTACATAACCATGGACAACTGATGAAATATGAATTGTATATAGAAGTCCTTCAAAAATTGCAGGGATTAGGGATGACAAAATCAATTGGTGTCTCGATAGACCATAAAACAGATCTCTCGATCACCTGGTGTGATAAAATACAAATTCCACTCGCACTAATTGATGAATTTCCTAACTTTCAAGGTGAAATTGTAGTAAATCAGATATTTTCCGGTAACAATGGTTCACTCAAAGACATTTTAGAAAAAATCAAAGGGGACCCCCGAATTATCAAAGTAGTACTTGGCACAAAGAAATTCGACAGAATTGCCAAATTTCAAAAAGAGCTGAATAAACAAGAAAAAGATAATGGTGATTGAGCGCTTAATACTTTCAATTGAAAGTATTAAAGTTGTTCATGGACTTACGCACAATAACCGAGTAAACTTCATGTGTGGATAAATCAACAGTAGAGTGCCCGTTGAAGTTAACAAGCGAGTCATGCAATATTGTGCAGCGCACTGGAAGCGTACGTGACTACCCCGATGTGGGCATACTTGAATGTCTGAGTTGCGGGGTCACGTTTCACGCTAGAGACCTGACACATATTGTCGATTACGAGAATAGCACAATGACTTTTGCTGAAATGAATGGTTTGGTTAAGCCAATGGCTCCAGATGAAGACGATAAGCGGCGAGGAGTTTTTATTCGTCGAAACTTCCCCTCAAGCCAGAAGTCAAAGATTAGTGTTCTTGATTTCGGATCAGGCTACGGAAATCTACTTAAAGAACTTGAACACGATTACGAGATTGAAGGATTAGAGATTGATAACCACGCCCGAGCGAGGTCTTTAGCTGAGGGTTTTCGCGTTCATGATTCACTTGCTGCCGTTGAAGCCAATAGTCGAAAGTTTGATTTGATAACTATGATTCATGTTGTTGAACATCTGGCGAATCCAGTCGAAGTCTTGAAACAACTATCGTCATTGCTGAACAAAAACGGAAGCATTGTGATTGAGACGCCTAACGCGGATGATGCTTTATTGGTTTCTTATAATTGTTTGGAATTCCAGAATTGGACATACTGGAGCCATCATCCAGTACTTTTCAATTTCAAAGGAATTTATAATCTTGTGGAACAAGCTCATCTGAAGTGCATTTTAAGTGAGCCAGTCCAGAGATATAATTTAGCAAATCATATGTATTGGTTAAGTGAAGGGGCTCCCGGTGGACACGTGCATTGGGCCGGATATTTTTCTAACCAGTTGAATAATCTTTACCAGGCTGAACTCTTTGATCGTAAGCAAACAGATACGATATTTGTAAAGGTTTCAAATTGAATTCATTTAGAATCAGGGGATTAATTCAGGCTTTTCGTGGAGGAAAACTTTTAAGTAAGTCTGTATTTTACCGGTTCTTTAGAATTGATAAGAATCAACTTGTCAAATCTCATTTCAGTTATTGGAGTTCGACTTCACACCCAAACTACAGTAATTTTGAAACTGCAGTTAAATTATTTGAGAGTAAACCATTAGAAATTATCGAAACGGGTTCATCGGCCTGGGGCACAGATTCAACAAGACTCTGGAATTCCTATGTATCCATCTTTGGCGGGTCATGTACTTCTGTAGATCTCAGTGACGCGGCATCGAAGAGACTGAGGTTTCAGTTAAGCCGAAGAACCAGCCTTGTGGTTGCTGACAGCGTTGATTTCTTGGAGTCATACCAAGGTCCTAAAGTTGACTTTGCTTATCTAGATAGCTGGGATGTAAACCCCTGGGAACCCTTACCTGCAGCAATTCATGGCTTAAACGAATTTAGGGCCCTCTACCCGCATTTGAAATCAGGCAGCCTAGTTTTGGTAGACGATACACCTAAATTTATGACGGATGAGGAATATCTTCTTTACCCTAAAATGAAAGACTTCAAAGACATATACGGGCAAACTCCAGGTAAGGGGGCGCTAATTCTTGCCCACCTTGGTGATTTCCCTGAGATAGAAATAGTCTCGCATGAATACTCGTTACTCATTCGCCGCAACTAGATTTTCTCGAAAAGCAACATGTACCAGTTCATCAAAATAGGCCCAGAAATTTGTAACCTTGACTTTTCTTCATCCTCCGCTAATCGCAAGGTGTAAGTAGTCATTGAGTCAAGATTGATTGGCTTAGGGAGGTCTATATCGATCTCAAATGGTTCGCACTTGGTGAGTGAATAGTTGTACTGCGCAGCCTCTGCCTTAACAAGAGGGATGCTGTAAGTGTTGTATGACAGGATTCTGTTAGTTTCATGTTCTAGAATTTTAGTGTAAGAGGAGATACCTCCCTCAAAGAATAAACTAGATATCGCAAACCAATTTGGTTGAATGTTTCCGAGAACATTACGAAAAGCAGCCTTAAAATCATCCAGCCAACTGAGTGTCTGCAATGAGACTACCCCATCGAACATATCTGTAGTTTGGTACTGTTGTAAATCTCCCACGAAAAAATTCAATTTGCTTGCGTGGGCTTCTGCACTAAGACGTTTTGCTATTTCAGTAAGCTTTGGGTCAAGATCAATTCCTGTCCATTTCGAATCACTAAATCTTTGAGATAAAGCAAAAGTTGCAGCACCAGCACCGCAACCTAGGTCTAGATAATTTTCATCAGGCATCACTTTGCCATCCAGAAAACTAATGAATTTTTTCGTTGACTCCTTTGTTTGGCGCCACTGCTTTAAGTGGTATTCCATAGATTCTGGCTCACTCCACAATGTCGTCACTCTGGACTCAATTCGAGATCAGGGACATTTTGTTGCGACAAGAGCTGAGCATCTGTCAGGTAACTGTGAGTGGACCTGTGAGTTCTCAAAATTTGCAAATCGAGAATCGCATTTAGGATTTTCTGACCGCGCCCTGCGCTGGCAATCAAATCGCCAGTTGGACCGAAGACAGCACTCTCACCTCCAAGTTCCTCCTGATCTTGCATCCCTACCCCATTAACTCCCACTACATAAGCTTGATTCTCAATCGCCCGAGTTTTCAACAGATGAGTCCATGTGTTGATGCGAGAAATCGGCCAAGCCGCTACAACTATAAATATTTCGGTACCAAAATTTTGATGATTCCTAAATGATTCAGGAAATCGCAAGTCATAACAAATTAACGGGCTGACGCTTGACCCCAAAATGTTTAACTTAAGCACGTTATTGCCCTTAACAATTCCTCCAAATTCCTTGGAGAACAGGTGCAATTTGCTATACGAAATTTGTGACTTTTCCCCAGGGGTAAGCAAGAAACTTGAATTTTGGTATTGACCCAGTTTATTGCCCAAGAGGCCACTTCCTGAGTGAATAACCAATTCCTTTTTGTCGGCGATCGATTGCGCCTGGACAAGAAAATCTATGTACAATCGCGCCATTTCGCTTGGTTCGTGTTGAAAGTTAAAGGCACCAGAAATCCAATGTTCGGGCAAAATGACTAAATCTATAAAATCAGCGACTCGTTCGACTGATGTCAGGACGCGATCTACGCGATTTTTTGGATTCTCACTGACAGCAGAATCAATTTGAAAGCACTGTATATTCATTCTTCTAATTGAAATCTCTAAATACAGGCGCGAGTAAAGTTGAATCCTGCCTGAAGTATGGTACAGAGTCCTTGTTGTTCCTCAAAATTTCGAGGTTTGTTGTCAAGGCATTCATTAAGCTGTTAATTTCGCGACGACCATGCGAAGCTGACTGGGTAATGGTTGGCATCAAAATCTTACTCTCAGCCATGAGAGCATAAAATCTTGTCTTAAGCTGGATGTCAGACCACAATTCGGATGCACCAAAATTTAAATTGAGTGCAACCGGTGGCCCAGTCAACCAGATGTGCTCGCTCCAACCAGTTTCATCTAAAGCCGTTACGATAACCTCCGAAAGCTTTGAGCCATAATTCCAGAGACCCTCAACAACATTGTTTTGCAACATTTCTACACGTGTTTGTCGAAATGCTTCCAGGGAGGAAATCTCCGCCCCATGTGTGCTCGACAGCAAGAAAGTGCGCCTGGTACCCTTCTTATTGGTTGAGCCTAATTCCATTAGGTTTCGAGAACCTACAAGGGCTGAAACGGAGTAACCATTAGCAATCGCTTTACCGAATGTTGACAAGTCAGGAGTCACCCCAAAAAGCGCTTGAGCGCCACTCAAATGCCATCTAAAACCTGTGCGCATTTCGTCAAAGATTAGAACGGTTCCATGAGAACTACAAAGATCCCTGACTTCTTGGAGGTATGTGCGGGTTAAGTCCATTTTGATACTGAGACAAGCAGTCACGCATTGACGATGCATTTGAGGACATTCAATTAGTTCGACCGCAGGCTCCATAATTACCGCAGCGATTTCATTTGGAAAATCACAAAACAAGTTTCTCAAGCTATTCAAGTCCCCATACTTAAAGGACTTTGTTAGCGCGACATGTTCTTCGGGAACACCAGATGGGCTATTTGTTGTTCCAATGAACCAGTCATCGAATGAGAAGAAAGGTTGCTCTACAGGAACGGCAACTAATTTCCTTCCAGTACCCGCCCTAGCGATTTTTACTGCTGCAGTCGTCACATTCGAACCATTCTTAGCAAACTTGACCATCTCAGCGCTAGGAATTAGATCCACAAGCTCTTCTGCTGCAAGAAGCTCAGTCATCGATGGCCTTGAAAGGTTATTTCCTAGACGTGAGGCTTTTCGGGCTGCTGCATCAACTTTTCGATTTGCATATCCAAGCACAACGCTTTTTAGACCCATGCCAAAATCTAGGAACCGGGTGCCTTCAGGATCCCAGACATAGCAACCTCGCCCACGAACGAGCACTGCAGGTGCATTGCCTGGGAATACATCTCTTCCCTTGGAGTATGTATGAGCTCCACCGGGGATAACTCTATCTAATCGATCTTGCCAACTTGAATTACTCATATAGATATCCCTTACTTAAAATGTCTTTTGTCTGCATCAACATTTCGACAATTTTGAAGTCGATAAAATCATCAATTTCAAAAGATTTTATCTTCTGAACTTCAAGCCCCATCGTTTTATCTGAAATAAAACTCTTGTTCAATTTAAGAGCTTGCATTTCCGAGATATACAGGCTCCCTGTTTGAAAAAAAAGTTTGTCAAGCTCTTGCCGCCGCTTGAATTTCCATTTTGAACCGTTGTAAGTGCTTAGGTTTTTGTCGGACTCAAGTTTAAAAGTGAATTGAGGGTGGCCTGCAATGGACTCTGACACTGTGATTAAGTTTTCAAATCGATCCTGTTGGCTGATTAATGCCTCTAGCGCGAAGTCTATGTCTTGAGCTTCTGTCATCGGCGATGTTGGTTCAAGCATCACCAAATAATCAAAAGACAAAGCTTGAGATTCAAAATATGAGATTGCATCAAGAACAACCTCTATTGATGAGGTTTCGTCTTTCGCCAACTCTGAAGGTCTTAAGCGAGAGGCATCCGCTCCAGATTGCGCTGCCACACTGGCAATTTCCACAGAGTCCGTTGAGCAGTAAACATGATCTACAAATTTGGAATTTAATGCAGCCCTAATCGGGTAAGAGACTAACGGCATGCCTTCCAAATGGCGCAGGTTCTTACCTGGGAGTCCTTTAGATCCAGATCTAGCCGGGACTACCGCAAGCACACTCTTGGATTGAATCACCTAGAAATAGTATACGGAAAGATCTAATTCGACTCACCACGCCGTCAATCCACCATCAATTGCTAAAGATGCTCCAGTTACGTAGGAAGCTGCTGCTGAGGTTAGGAATTCCACCGCACTTAGAATCTCTGCTGGCGAACCCATTCTACCAAGAGGCACCTTGTTCGAGTAATTAGCTATAAATTCAGAATCTTGGTTCTCAAAGATTCCGCCCAGAATGATTGTATTGACACGAAAACTGGGTGCGGAATGAACGGCCAAATGCCGAGACAACTGGAGTACACCAGCTTTTGAGACACCATAGGAGATTGGTTTCTCGCCACTGGGATAAATCTTTGGGTCCGGTGACTTTACTCCATAAATCGATGAGAAGTTCACGATACTCCCAAAGTCGTTATTCCTAATGAATTCTCGGCAAACTGAAAACAACGCTGTCAAATTAACTTCAAGTGTTTGTCGGAACTCGTGAAGTTCTAAGTCCAAGAATGAGGAATCGAACCCCTCGCGAGTAACCTTGTCATTCCTAGCAAAAAGATTAACTAAGTTTCGAGCCTGATTTTTCCTAAAGAAGTATTTTACAGAATCCTCATCTGTAAGATCTAAACCCGTTTCCAGATCAGCCCCCAGAACGCTTTTCCCAGCCAATTCCAAGTCCCGCACTAGCGTGGTCCCTAGCAGGCCGGAAGAGCCCGTAACTATAAAGTCGTAAGTCACGTGCGAGCCCTTTTCTTTAAGTCGAATTCAATCATTGCCGGGAGTATGTCTATAACCGTTTGAGCCGGCGATCTACCAAATATCTCAAGACAGTCCTGAGGATCTGCAGTATATGGAAGCGTCTCCCTCACCCTTAGATTGCGGGGATCTACACTTACGACTACTCGGCCCGTTGATTTATTTAAAACTCTCTCGTTCAAACCATTACCCATAAACTCTAATTCTATTCCTAGGTAAGTAAACACCTCACACAGTATCTCACGCACGGAAGTCAACCTTCCTGTACCGAGAGCAAAATTCCCAGAGAAATCTAAATCCGATAAGGACAATAGAAAGTGCATAAATTCTCTGGCAGACCCCCAATCCTTTCGAGCATCCAAATTTCCCAAAAGTATCGGAACTTCGGGATTATGCAGTATTCCAACTGCTCCTGATGACAACTTCTTGGTCAAAAATTGATCTCCGCGGAACTCGCTCTCGTGATTAAACATGATAGGGATAGCTATTCTCAAGCCATACATTTTCCGATAATAGTCAGCGACCTGCAGATTAGATAAATGTGATAAACCATAAGGATTTGTCGGACCAAAAATTGAATCAGATTTCCTTGTCAAGTCAGTTTCTTGATTTGAATTACTGCCAAAAATTTCCGAACTACTTGCGACAACAACTAAAGATTCTGGTGAGTGATTCTTCACAGCCTCTAAAAGATGGAAAACAGCAAATGTATTTACAGAAAAAGTGTGCCACGGCTTTCGAAAACTTTCTGCAGTGAATGATGAGCCTGCTAAATGATAAATCGTGTTAAAATCACGTCTACCTAGGATTTCTGCCAATTCCCCGTAGGATTCAATATCAGCCTCAATTAGCTCGATACGGTCCAAGATTCCCAACTCCCTTAATCGCCAGAAATTATCCGAGGAACTTCTGCGGAAAAGACCAGTAACTTTTTGCCCTGAGTCAAGAAGCATTTTTCCAATCAGAGCGCCATCTTGGCCAGTTATGCCTGTAACAAGACTATTCTTTGGCATACGCATCTCCTAAACGCATCGAGTACAAATCTTTGATAGCGCGTTTAAATCCATTACAATGATCAAAATGCCCTTGCCATACTTCGATCGTTTTTCGACCTTCAATATCCAGTATGCCAGTAAATAACTCCACCTTCTGTACATCTGTTAAGTCAAAATGGGAACCTTCACCATCAATCCCGGTTGCATCGGAAATATGAAAAAATCTGATCCTCTGCCTTAAGATTTGGAGGAAATCCTGCGGGTCAAATTTAAAGTAATTTGACCCCAGAAGAAGATGTGAAATATCCATACAAAGATCTATTTCGTATTTATTGATAAAATCTAAGTCCTCCACAGAGTTCAAAATTTCAAGATTTTCAGAACCCCCAAAATACCAAGCAAACGGCGGCAGCCACTGCATTGTCAGTGTAATTCCCAAATCTTTGAGCTCAGATTGGATAGAAGAATACTGATCAAAATACATTTCTCTTGATAGTTGTGAGCGAACCGGAAAGCTTCCAACGATTAACACTTCATAACCATGCTTTTCCTGAATGTGCGAAACGAAATTAACCGCTTTGTCAATAATTTCCCGACTTCTAGTTGAAACCTCAAGATGATCTGAAATTGGATCAATCAACTGCAATGAGTTGATGTAGTCAGGCAAGTGCAGCGATAACCTTATTGATTTAAAGACGTCCTTGAACTCAAAAAGCCTGTCTACCTCAGAGTAGGAAAGATGCAATTCCAGCGCATTTAGGGGGATCTCATTCTGGACTTGTTCAAAGTCATGTAATCGCACTGGCAAAGCAAGGCCATAATTGTTTGCAAACTCAATTTCTTCCGGCAAGAGTTTTGTTCTTGGATAGAAGTGGGAATTCAGCAGGGGAGAATCCTGAAAGCCATTCTCAAGAAGCATTTTGGATGGAATGCTTTTTAAGGCTGATTTGTCTATTCCCACTTGAGGAGCGCGGTAAACCAATGTTTTTTCATCCAGAAGCTGACCACTAGACTGCGCCTCAGCGAAGTAAAAACTTCTACCAAGATTTTGTCTATTAAGTAGCTCACCTTGATTCGGAATTCTTCCAGTGCTTGGCGTAATGAAATCCTGTGAAGTTGCTTTAAGCATCTTCATAAGTTTAGTGAAGTCACTCAAATCTGAGCTGGTACTTTGATCAAGACCGGGAAGAGATTTATCCAGAGTCAAATGTCTCTCAATTATTCTTGGGCCGTACTTAAGTGACAGAAGTACATACTCCCAATCGCTTTCGTGTGATGAATATCCGACAGGACGACTCCATCTCTCCCTTAAGTGTGAGATGTACGAGAGATTAGAATTGTGGGGAGCGACCGGATAATTGCTTACACAATGTAGTGGGAACCAATTCTCTCCTGGAATACAGTCAAATGCCCTTTCAATTTCATATTCCCAATGTGCCCCAGTGGAAATTAAGACAGGCTTGTTTGTTGACACTAGGAATGTTATCAACTCCGAATTAGTTAACTCCACAGAGGGGATTTTATAGAAGTCAAATTTGTTAATTTGATTACCAAAATCTTCACAATCTTCGACAATAAAGAAACTGATTCCAACCCACAAGCCAAGATCTTGTGCCTCTGAGGTAAGTGTCAGTATGGATTCAACCTTCAAGAAATTTCTCTCAATTTCAGACTTTAGAATTTCGTCCCCAATTTCGTTAGAGCCTGAACTGTAGCTTTTTTGGAGATTTCTATATTGGAATTTGATTGCGTGAACCCCAGCCGCAGCGGCACCTCTAATCAACTCCCGGGCCATTTCGATGGACCCTTGATGGTTAATGCCTAATTCACCGATTACTAATGGAATTTGGTTTTCATCATTAATAAATGTAGAGATATCTTCAACCACTTAATCCACCTTTAATTAATGTATCAGCCCAAACACCAAGCATTTTTTCAACGCTCGGGTCTCGCAGATTATGCAAGTAGGGAACATCATATTCCGTTGACAACGCCCGGACTCTATCAACATATTCTACAGCACTTGACTTGGGGATATTTGAATTTGAATTCAACTGCGAATTAAGAAAAGATGTAAGTGAAGTACCATCAGAGCTTAAATAGTTCTTAAACTCTGGTACGCCAAAAGCAAACGCCCCCTTGTTGGCGAGCTCACATTCAAGCAGCATTGTTCCCGATACTCCAATCACTCCCAGGCATGCGTCATGTGTGACGAAATTTTGGGTATTAGAAAATGCGTCAACAAGAACTAGCTTTTCAATCTTCCTTAATCCGGCATAGAAATTTCTCGCTCTGACCCCAAACATGATCGGGTGTTCCTTAACTAACAACTTGGTGCCGTCTGGGAGAAGCGCTGCAGTCTTTTTGATTAACTCGTATTCATCCTGCCCAAACCCCAAAACCGATGTGCTGTCTTCAGGTCTTGAATGAAGCCCCCAAAAGAAATAGGGCGAAGAAGGCGGCTTATGAATACCCCATTTTCTTATCCCCAACATTCGGATATGGTAATAAATGACTTGTTTCATCTCCCATATCGAGAGCTTGAAAAGGTTCTGTTCAAGCCGAACCACAGGAAATGCATACTTAGTTTTCCTATACCGAAGTCGTACAACAATCTGCTTAGTTAGTCTTGCTAAATTAGAAACTCCGTTTCCTAAATCGCGACCCAAAACATACGGAAGCCTGTAAATCAATTTTTGACCGAATACTTTTTGGAGGTTTCCCGCAGCTGATCGGTATAAATAAGATTGATTGTGAACCATCAAATTCGAGGGGATAATGGCTTGAAAATCTTGAACTTTCAGTTCTAAATATTTTGAAAGTTTAGATTCTGTCGAAAGTGGATGATCTTGACCCAAACCAAAGTTAAGATGTGGTACCCATCTATTGCCAAACCTCGAGACGATATACGTAACATGTTCTATCCCATCGCTCTTTGCGATCTCAAAAAATAGACTATTGCAGAGAGTGTTCCGTTCTATCGAAACTATCATCTTTGGCTTTAGGTTAGCCACTATGTCTTCGCACCAACGGATTGAATCAAACAAAATTTTCTTTTCCCATTTATCAGAAATGGGCAAATAAAAATAATTCCGCTCCCACCCATAGATAAGCTGATTGGTTCTCTCTAAGACTTCGAGACTCCGAGATGGCTTTCTTCGACTCACCCATTCCGATAATGAATGTAGGATCGGGATTATGTCTGGCTCGCGGTTTGTCTGCCAAGAATGATATAAACTTTGTAAACTATGAATTTTGACGGAAAAATCCGTACTTATTGACTCGAGCTTGCGAACATCGTGCAAGAATGTAAAGTAGTCTGTAGCAGCAATTTCAACTCTCAAGTCGGGCCTTAAAGCTCTGAGCTTGTTAGCAAAAATTGCAGCAAGTTCAATTTGCCAAGGTTGTTCAGCAACTATAAGAATTGAATCTTTTTGCACTAGGTGAGCATACTCTGCAGGCATTCCGAAAGAATGGTGGTCAAATCATGTTTAAAAACAAAAAGCCCTTTATGTTGAGAAAACCTTCGGATTTTATCCCTGAAGTCTATAGAGTTGAGGGAATACATCTAGATTTCGGTTGCGGCACTCAACCCAGGAATCCATTTCAGGCAAGAAATTTACTCTCTGTGGACATCTATAGAACGTCGGCGGAGATTCCAAGCCACGAAATTCAGATTGGGGACACCCTTCCCTTTAATGATGAAACTTTCTCAAGTGTTTCTGCATATGATGTTATGGAGCATTTAAGCAGAGACTCAGTAAGGGGAAACGACTTTATTTTCTATATGCAGGAAATTTACCGGGTGCTCAAACCAGGCGGTGTTGCAGTAATCATTTTTCCGGCATTCCCTCATAGAGACGCGTTTTCCGATCCAACGCACATTAACTTCATAACATCTCACACCATTGACTATTTCTTGGGCAATAAGAATGGTCCTTATTATGCTGGAATTACAACTAACTTTTCTGCCAAAGCAAATCACCCGCTTCGCTCTTGGGGTAAATGGCTTCCACTCGACTCTCAATCAACGTCAACAAATCCTAAGAATTTGCGCCGAAGTCTAAGTCTAGCCAAGAGAGACTTTCTTAGATTTATTAGACCGCAACACAGAATTTGGGTCCTCTCAAAAGAATCTTAGAGATAGGCGTGGACAGAAATTGAGCACACATTCCCAAATCTGCCCCTGCTACCATCAAGAGATAATCCCTGAAATTGCGATCTCTGCATAGCGATATTCCCCCACCTAGCTAACTTATAACGGTGAGTTTTAGCTAATGCAAGATATGTTCCGTAACAGTGATACTCACAGGCTGGCGACTGAGTTTGAAAATCTATAGTACTGATCCACGCCCTCAAGCCGGCTTCCCAATTAAGCTCGCCACCTAGCATCTCTCGCAGTAGATCTGGCTGCATAATTTGATGATGGGTTACGTAAGAAACTCGAGGACTTTTCGGTGCACCACTTGATGTGTCCAAAGCCATTTTGAATCTTAAGAAATGCAACTGATACGGAAGATGGTATTCATAACTGATCATCAGCACTTGAGTGCCATCTTCATCCAGCCAGGTTCTAGGAGTCGTAAGCAGGGTATCGGAATCCATAATCAAGACCCCTGCTGAGTCGCTTGTTAACACACACAGGTATTTTAAGACTTGCTGAATTAACCATCCTCTTCGATTCAGAGGAGCAACCTCATTACAGATTTCCAAGAGATTCCCCAGGAGTCGCTCTTCGTCGATAACTTCCAAAGTTGTGCCCTTAACGCCGCCGCCTAGTGTTAGACGAAATTGTTCGATTTCAGAACTTGGCACTATTACCCGGACGAGACGAATTGGATTATAGCTGTTTTTGATGGCTGATCGGATAACCATATTCAAATAAGGTAGATCTTTGAGTGTGGATGGTATCGCAAGTTCAATCGCAGGTAAATCTGGACCCCACTTTATTGGATTAACCGGAGTAGATGCATCCAGGATTTCTCTTACTCTATGGGGGAATGGTGCCGGCTTGGAACTAAGGGCGTTGCTCAGTTTGAAAATCGCAAATTTGTTTCCAAAAAACCCCAAAAAAATTAGAATGCGTTTCCAGGCAGATTTGATTAAACCCCTCAACCCTATTCCCCAATCGCTTCGGATACAATTTTCTTTAATGGATTGATTGGAATTTTAAACGGGCCCCTGGTGAGTCCGTACTTGCTTAATGGTCTTGACCTTCCCACTAAAAGTTTGTGCTGCAATCCAAGATGCCTCACGAGAATCTGATACTCGCTCGCTCGAGCTTCTAACGGACCCCGAAGTTCAATCACTGTACTACCTTCCGGCATGTGAATAGAATTTGCAAGTGCAGCTCCGTACTCACCGATTACCAGAGAAGCTGAATTAAAAATTTCGCGAACTTTGCTGTACTCAAGGTTAGATAAATAGATAGATTGGAAATTGAATTTCTTCTCTAACAATCGTCGAACTTTTCCGATGTTAGTCACTGGGCGAAACAACCCTGGTTCGCGCAGAATTAGTATCCGGCTGTTTGGTTTTGAAATCGACTCAGAGTGTTTCTGAATTCTTGCCCTGATCATTTCCGCGAAGTTCCTTGTTATTAAATGGCCATGGACTAAATCATTACCCTTCATGACCTCGGGCAACGGACTATCAAATTCAAAGAAATGCAATTTATTTACGACTACGCCGGAATTGACGTCAAGTTTAATGAGTTTTCGAGAAGAGACGTGGCTAATCAGCTCCACGATTTGTGGACTGAGTTGGCCTGATATCAATATAGGTACTGAGCGCTGAAGCTGGATTTGATCAGAAAAAAGAATTCTAGGGAGGTCTTCCAGAACTGTGTGCATAAGATTGTTTGTACCCCCTATCAGAATCGCCTCAGGCAAATCCAAATGCTTTTTTGTCGGAAGAGGTGAATACCAGTTTAGATTTTTACCTTGAAATACGACCCCAGGGGTCAGATTCATTCTTTCTCCCCAAGCCGAATGGCGCTTAGGATCCGGCAGGTAGAATTCATTGTCGTGCATTATCAACTGCCCGTGGAGAACTTCAGCCTTGTCAAAGGGCCTGTACAGCCATCCTGTTTCCAACTTAACAGTTGCATTCTCGGAGACAGAAAGACGTTTCAGGTGTCCACGCGTCACAAGTTTGGAATCCAAGAAAACGCTTGAAGGCTTAAAATTCATTTCGGATGTCTGAAGAACGGCAGGAAGATAAGTATTATTGAGAATTTCTGCACTCAGCAGACTGATTTCCTCAGATTGCAATGCGTAACTCAAGGGCTGAGAATGAATTGACATTTCGTCACTTAGTATTCGCCCATGAGTAAGAATCACTTTGTAATGAGACATTCTTCGCACTAAATCATACTCAAGACTTAGATCGTATTTATCCAGTTCGAACCCCAGTAGTCCAAGATTTCTGGAAAAGTATGCTCCCCCCGAATCCAAAACTGAGTGTAGCTTGTATTTAAACTCAGCCAAAGCAGACGCTGAGTACTGTAATTGAATTTCTAAGCCGAGATATTGTGAGCTGATTACAAGAGAAGGCATCTTTGTGCTCAAAATCAAAAAAGCTTTTAACTTTGAAAAAAAATCTCGGAACGATGAATTTGTCTTGAATGCCGATACCTGCACTAAATTCCAAGCTGGAGAGATTATGAATGAAAAATGTACTTGTTGCGCATCGACCCCACTTTTAATCAAATTTGCTTGTTTACGAAGAACCAACCCATTCAGAATGATTCGCACATCGCAGCCGATACTATTTTTCGCGGAGTACATTTAGCAAACTTTTCGCATATTCACTTTCGCCATATCCCTTTGCCAGCTTGGCAAATTCTTGTTCAGAAATCCATTTATTGCGTAAAGCAACCTCTTCCGGTGATCCAATCAACATTCCCTGACGGCTTTGTATAACCCTAATCAATTCTGCCGCCTGATTAAGGTTTTCAACGGTTCCCGTATCTAACCAAGCAGTTCCACGATCCAAGATTCGGAAATCTAGGTTCGATTGAGCAAGGTAGCATTTCAGCAAATCAGTGATTTCAAATTCTCCTCTAGCGGAAGGTTTGAGGAGCGCCGCAAAATCTCTTACTGCAGCATCAAACTTATAAATACCCGGAATTGCATAACCCCGACCTTTTTCAGCTTTTTCTGCTAAACTAGTCAACTTACCTGAAGGATCAAACTGCAAACTTCCGTAGGCATTGACCTCATTTACCAAGTAACCAAAAATAGCGGCTCCAGGGATCTCCAAAAGCTCAAAGACTTTTTTGGCGATTTGGCTGCCATAGAAAAGATTATCACCGAGAATTAATATCGACCCTGAGTTCAATTCATCTTGACTTACTAGATTGAAAGCGTCTGGGAGTCCTCTTGGTTGGTCCTGTTCTACGACCTTGAAGTTCACACCCCAACGAGAACCATCTCCCAACAAGGCTTGGAAGAGTGCCAAATCTCTGGGCGTGGAAATAATTGTAAACTCGCGAATTCCTGCAGCCATCAATAGCGAGATTGGATAGTAAATCATAGGCTTGTCGTATACAGGCAATAACTGCTTTGAGACTACCTGGGTGATTGGCCATAAGCGGCTCCCAGTTCCCCCCGCTAACACAATTCCCCTCATGGTGGCATAGTATCCATATGAACGTGTATCCAATAGGTCCGTTTGTTAATGGCCCGATAGTAGTCACGCGAGCTCGGCATCAAGACTTGAGAGGCTCATTTGAAATGGCTTTCGAGTTCGAAAAGATTAGAGAACAAGTACCAACTCTGCCTCAATTCCAGCAGGTAAATATACTTCAGGGAGTCAAAGGATCGATACGTGGGTTCCATTGGTCAGAGGCGGGGGCGAATCATTGGAAAATAGTGACGGTTGTGGCGGGGGCAGTCCGGGATGTGGTTCTTGACATGAGAGATGACAGTGAGTCACTAGGAGCTGCAAGATACGTCGATCTAGATCAAGGGACTCAAGTTTCGATAGTGATTCCGCCAGGATTCGCCCACGGAATGCAGACCTTATCTGCTAATTCTTCTACAATCTATGCAACGAGTGTTTCGTATTACAAGAATAAAGAAAATTCAATTTCGCCGATTGAATCAGGGTTTAAAGATATCTGGATTGAACCAATGATACTCAGTGAGCGGGACTCAAAATCGGATTCTTTCGAAGGCCCAACCTCGATATACAAATTTGAATTGAAAGAAAGTTGAGAATCAAATGAAAATTGCAGTGTTTGGGGGTGCTGGATTTATCGGATCTCACTTTGTAGACAAGGTGGTGGCCTCTGAACAATTCGAGGAGGTGTTGATAATCGACTCTTTAACTTATGCAGGCAATCAAGAGAATATCAGTGGTTCTCTGGTAGACCCTCGGGTTAAATTCCTCAAATCAGATATTTTAGATAGTAGCAAATATCAAAATCAGATAAAGAATTTTGATTGCGCAGTCAACTTTGCTGCCGAGTCACACGTAGATAGGTCTATTGACGCCCCACTTCTTTTTTCCCAAGTCAATGCATTAGGAGCATCAGTCATTGTAAATACGTGCATGAAAGAAAATGTCGGAAGATTCATTCAGGTTTCAACAGATGAGGTTTACGGTCCAGTAGTTACTGGTGAGTCTACAGAGAGCGCCATGATTGTTCCGACATCCCCATATTCGGCCTCGAAAGCTGCCGCGGAAGTAATGGTCATGGCGTATTGGCGAACCTTTCAATACCCAGTTCTTGTTACAAGAGGATGTAATACATATGGCCCAAGGCAGTTCCCTGAAAAATTGATTCCATTGGCAATTTCAAGATTTAAAGAGAATCTTCCAGTACCGCAGTATGGGAATGGCCAACAGATTAGAGAATGGATTCATGTTGAAGATCATGCTGATGCGATTCTGACCGTTGCGCTAAATGGTAAAGCAGGTGAAACGTACAACATCGGATCTCGTGAACGAATTGCAAATCGAGATATTCTGGAAATGATTGCAAGCTCTCTTCAAGCAGATCGAAGGTTAATCACTCAGGTTGAAGACCGTCCGGCCCACGATTTACGCTACGCTCTTGATTCTTCCAAGATTATGGATGAATTAGCTTGGAAGCCGCTTCGAAATTTACCTGCGTCTCTGGCCGAATGTTCAAACTGGTAGCGTAATTTTGAGTACTGAAAAACCAATTCTCGTTTTCGTCCACTTGGGACCGAGGAAAGTGAACTTCTTGGAGGCTAATATCTCGAGAATTAGGAAGTTGTTTCCCGATGTTAAAATTGTAGTAATTTATGATGAACAAAGTTCACATTTACCAAATGTTATCCACGACGTAGATTTCTTTGAGTATAAGAGAGAATTGAATTTAGAGAGACAATTACAATTTAACCCTGTGATTCAGAGATTTAGACAGGGATTCTGGCAGTTTACTTTAGAGAGATTCTTTGCCTTGACGCAGTTTCACAAGTCAATTCCAGCAAGTTCTATTGTCCATTTAGAATCAGATGTTCTCATACTTCCCAGTTTCCCTTTTGATAAATTCTCGACTTTAAAAAGTATCTACTGGAGTCGATTTAATGAAAGTAAAGATGTCGCAGCCATTTTGTTCCTGCCTAATCTGGAAGAATCCATGTGGCTAGAGTCCGAGTTAGTTAATCAGCTGAAGTTGGATTCTAGACATACAGACATGACAGTACTCAGTAAAATTGCCCATTTATATCCAGAGCGAATCCAGATACTGCCCTCAATTGATAAATCAAGAAATTCGAAACTACTCAATAAAGCTAACAATGAAGTAAAGAATGATTTTGGGGTAATTAGCCAGCAACTAGATTACTTTGAGGGAATTTTTGACCCTGCTGCAATCGGGATGTGGCTTTGTGGGATGGATCCAGAAAATTATCACGGTAAGTTGGTCCTTCATAGCCGGAGCTTCATTGAAACAGGAGATAGTTTCATTGATCCGGGAGGAGCCGGTTACCAGACAGATAGTTTTGGAGGACTGTATATTCGAAGTGAAAGAGGATTAATCCCCATCCACAACCTTCACGTTCACTCCAAAGACATCAAGATTTTCTCAAAGAATTGGATTAGAGAAATTCGAAAATACATTTCTGTAACTTCTCGTCCGGAAACCATTAAAAAAAGATTCTTCAGGAATTACAGAAGGGTTTACTTCTCGCATCTGAAGCAAGGAGATGTTTTCAGGTATCTAGCCACTCATCCATCAATTTACCCGAGAGCAAAAAGTCTCATGAGTTTTCTAAGAAAGTTAAGTTATTAGGAAGAATTCAGCCATCAATTTACAGTAAACCCTACTTGAATCGCTATGATGTGCGGTAGGCAATCGGTAGTATCAACAAGGGATGGCTCGATGAGGATTCTTGTAACAGGGGGCGCAGGATTTCTGGGGTCTCATCTATGCGAGAGACTCATTCTGGAAGGCCATGAAGTCTTAGCTGTCGACAATTTCTACACAGGAACTAAAGAAAATGTCATTCACCTAAAGCCGAATCCAAAATTTGAGTTATTGCGCCATGATGTTACACAGGAGTTGAATGTAGAAGTCGACTACATAGTTAATTTAGCTTGCCCAGCCTCTCCAATTCATTATCAGAAATTTCCCGTCCAAACTTCACGGACAAGCGTTCTTGGAATTCTGAATCTGTTAGATCTGGCAAATTACTTGCGAATCCCCATTCTGCAAGCATCCACCAGCGAAGTTTACGGAGACCCTAATGTTTCGCCCCAAGTTGAAACATATTGGGGAAATGTCAACCCAATTGGTTTAAGGGCTTGCTACGATGAAGGAAAGCGCATTGCCGAAACGTTATTGTTTGACAACCATAGGCAATACGGAACAAGGATAAAAATAGCGCGCATATTTAACACATATGGACCTCGAATGTCGTTCCATGATGGAAGAGTTGTGAGTAATTTTATCACTCAAGCTTTAACGAACTCAGAGATAAGTATTTACGGAGACGGAACCCAGACAAGATCATTCTGTTATGTGTCAGACTTAATCGACGGGCTTATTTTGCTCATAAAGAGTGAGGATGATTTCCTCGGCCCTGTTAATTTAGGAAATCCATTAGAAATCTCTGTCGAAGAGTTGGCCAACAAGGTAATTCGCCTGGCAGATTCACCATCAAAATTGAAATACATGCCTTTACCGTCGGATGACCCCCGTCAAAGAAAACCAGATATTTCACTGGCTGAGAGTCAATTGAGATGGAAGCCGATGATTGGTATTGAGAGCGGTCTTGAAAAGACCATTCAGGATTTCAGAGAGAGACTTCAATCTGAAAAATGAGGAACCTCACTAAAATAATTATAACAAAATTAACAATGTATTTTGATTTAATGGGAATGTTCAGGAATAGTGTCGTGGGAAAATCAATTTCCGCATTAGCCCCGAGCGACTCCAAAACTGTTTATAAACTAACCGGAGTTCAAGTAATTTTCGGTTTACTTGACTTAGCGGGAGTAGCCGCTGTGGGGATCCTTGGTGGGCTGGCAGTGAATGGGATTCAGTCGAAAAACCCAGGTGATCGCGTCACTAAAGTCTTAGAGTTTCTCCAAATCTCACATTTTAGTTTTCAATCACAGGTTGCAATAATCGGCACACTTGCAGCCTCACTACTTATTGGGCGGACATTGCTTTCGATTCTTCTTACTCGTAGAACATTATTCTTTTTGGCTAATAAGTCAGCCGAGCTTTCTTCGAAACTTGTGAGAAAGTTTTTATCAAGAGATTTGGCATACGTGAATTCCCATGCAAGTCAAGAGGTTTTGTATTCACTTACGTTTGGTGTATCTACTGTGACGGTAATCGTCCTAGGAACAACAATAACTTTGGTTTCAGATTTATTCCTAGTTCTATTTCTTGCAGTGGGACTTTTTGTCGTAGACCCAATTGTGGCCTTAACCACCTTCTTCTTATTTGGAATTTTGGGAATAGTTCTTTACTTCCTAATGAGTAAAAGGGCTAAATCCCTAGGAGAAGAAAGTGCGAGATTGGTTATTCAAAGCAGTAACAAAGTAGTGGAAGTTTTGTCTTCATACCGAGAATCTATTGTGCGTAATCGACGCTCCTTCTACGCAGAAGCGATTTCAAATAACAGAGTGAGGCTAGCGCACGTCTCAGCCGAGATGGCATTTATGCCAAACATCAGCAAGTATGTTATAGAAACAACAATAATCATTGGCGCACTCCTCATATCTGCAATTCAATTTATTCTTCAAGACGCAAACCATGCAATTGCAACTTTGACTGTTTTTCTTGCAGCGGGCTCTCGGTTGGCCCCAGCTATGTTGAGAATTCAGCAAGGCGCACTGCAGATTAAGGGAGGACTCGGCACTGCCATACCGACATTGAAGTTGATCGAGGATTTACGTGACGTCACTCCGACTGAGTTTGCAACACCAAATTTGAAAATTGATTACCCAGGATTTGTCCCAGAAGTTTCTATCAAGAACCTTGAATACACATATCCTGGTAAGAGTGAAATGGCGGTTTCGATTCCAAATTTGCAAATTACCACCGGAAGCACTTTAGCGATTGTGGGCCCATCTGGTTCGGGGAAGACAACTTTGGTTGATTTGATTTTAGGGGTTCTAGCTATTGATACGGAGTCTGTGCAAGTATCTAAGTTGCAACCGCGAGAAGCAATCTTGAAATGGCCGGGAGCGATTTCGTATGTCCCTCAAGACATCCTAATTATTGATGGAACAATTAGAGAAAACGTGGCACTAGGATTTCCACCAGGTGATGTCTCCGATAATCTTATCTGGGAAGCGCTCGATAAGGCCCAGCTAAAGCTTTTTGTAAATGAACTTAGTGGTCAATTAGATACTCAGGTAGGAGAAAGAGGTGCGCAACTAAGCGGAGGACAACGTCAAAGGCTTGGAATTGCACGTGCGTTACTCTCACGACCAAAGCTTTTAGTCCTCGATGAAGCAACAAGTGCACTGGACGAATCAACTGAAAATGATTTTACAAAGGCAATTTCAAAACTTAGGGGTGACGTCACCGTTATTTTAATCGCACACAGACTTTCTACTGTTGCAATCGCGGATAGTATTGTATATCTGGAGCGAGGGAAGGTTCGTAAAATTGGCTCTTATCTTGAAGTTAAACGTGATATCCCAGAATTTGATTCTCAAATCCAGGTTAAGGAGTCTCAGTAGAGTCAAGTCGCGAAGCCATCAATCTGAGTTCTAAAGTCGATCGGTCTGGATGTCCCAGCATTCTCAGGAGGCCTAAAGGTAAGGAGAAGAGGTTTAGAGGACCGATTCTAAAGACATTTTTCTCCAAATATTTATTCATCTGGCCTATTTCGGAACTGGTTGGAATTTCCATTGAGAGCTTATTTATATCCAAATTCTCAATCGGAGCAAAGAGAGGAAATTGACTTTCTTTGGTATGAGCAGCGAATTTGTCGGCTCCTACATTTGTCACTAAATTCACTGGTGGAAGCAAACAAACCATCGAATTTTGCTTCATGAATTTTGCCAAGGGCAAATCCCACGTATCCACTTTTCCTAGTAACGCACGTCGAGCACCTACCGCCCAGAATGAATTTCGAGGAGATATAAAATCTCTCAGTAAAATTTTTCCCTGTAAAAGTAAACCATTTCGAAGTACCCCCCACTTTTCGGAGCTTGTCGCCCAGCCCCAAATTTGCGGATAATGTGTTGCACTGAGTTTTGCAGGCTCTGCCATCGAGTTAAACTGATTTCCAGAAATGATAACTATGTCTATCTGGGTTTCAAACTCACTCTTTACTTTTGATATGAAGGGAATGAATCCATTTCCAACCACTAGGTCGTCTTCGAGAATTACACCAAAAGATACCTTTGAAAAGTACCAATCTAAAGCTGTCATTACTCCCACGGCTACACCAAAGTTAGAGCTGCAGCGACGCAGGTAGAACGGTAGTGCATTAGAATTTGAGAATTCTGAGACGATGGCAACTATTTTTTCCTGCTCTTGGATTTCATTGGCATCTCGCGGCCCGTCTAAAGACAGATATACGCTTTGAATTTGCTCACCGAGAAGAGAATCAATGAGCCTTTGAACCCCTTCAACCCTAATGAAGCCTATAATTAAGATGGGCAGTTTATTCACATGAGAATTATATTGCTATTTTACTCAAGTTGAGTCACCTAGAAAAGAACGAGGGAACATGGAAGTTGATTTTACTAAATTATCGATAGCCATTGTTGGAATCGTCAAGAATGCAGAGGAATCATTAGCGCAGGATGTGGTTGAGATTGGAGACGCATTTGCAGATTTTAAGGATTTAAAGTGGCTTTTGATAGAATCAAATAGTTCAGACAATACTGTTGGGGAATTACGAGAAATTAGTGTACGCATATCGAATTTTAACTTCATTTCGCTAGGATTGGTGGGCGTCGATTCTGAGTCCAGAACTATCGGAATGGCAATGGCAAGAAATGCCTACCTAGAAGAGCTCCAGAGTAATCCGATTTATAAAGACATAGATTACTTTGTGGTGGCAGACTTTAATAGATCAAACAAATTACTCAATCGAGATGCAGTACGAAGCTGTTTTGTGAGAAATGATTGGGAAGCCTGTACTGCAAACCAAGATGGTCCCTACTATGACATTTGGGCTTTGCGGCACGAACTCTGGCAACCAAATGATTGCTGGAGGCAACTGGATTTCTTCAAAAAGTACATTTCATTTCCGGAAAAAGCTCTGTTCATGTCAGTGAATTCCAAAATGCTTAGAATTCCAAAGAACAGTTCATGGATTCAAGTCGATTCTGCTTTTGGGGGACTGGCTATCTACAAGAGTCATTTGGCGAAGAATGCCAGATATTCGGGAATTTCTTCGCAAGGATATCCAATTTGTGAACACGTACCATTCCACCAGCAAATCAGCAAATCAGGAAACCGAATTTTCATAAATCCGCAATTGATCAACGTAGGTGTAAATGACCACAGTCAACGCATATCTTTGTTTCGAGCGTTTCTGAGAGTTTTCCATTATCCCTTCAGGCATCTGAATAGAAAATGGAATATGAGCAAATGAAAAAGAGAATATGAAATCGGCTGAAGAAATTCTTCTATCAATAATTGTTCCAGTCTCTAGGATGAGTGGACGTTTAGAAAATCTAAAGTCATGGATTGCTATGGTCAATTCACACAAGGTTGAAATTATTCTGGTTCATGATGTCCAAGATTTGCAAACCGATGGCGAGCTAGAAGAAATTGTGGCTGCGTTCCCCGATAAGAATATAAGACTAGAGAGAGGCTATTGGGGCTATCCTGGAGGTCCACGAAACCTCGGAATCGAGAAGTGTCGCGCAGAATGGATTATTTTTTGGGATTCTGACGATATAGGTTATGTAGAGCAAGTTTTGCCCGAAATAGAATTAGCAGAATCGGAAACCAATTTCATCGTGGGCCAATTCGACATGATTGACTATTTAACTAAAACAAACTGTGGCACCGTTTCAAATACAACCTCAATTTCGAGTTTGTTTTTCAATCCCGGACTGTGGAGAATAGCGATACGGCGCAAAGCTATTTTAGGAATATTTTTTGGATCTGAACGAATGGGAGAAGACCAAATCTTCCTTGCAGAAATTGGCATAGTAAATTCCAAGATTCGTTACTCAGAAAGAAAATTTTATACGTATTTTAGAAATTTTCCCAATCAGCTAACGGGAACGACCTTAATTATAGACAGTATCAGAGAATCCATATTCAAATTGAATAAAGTTTCATACCATTTCGGAGCTGATTCTGAAGAGTTCGTCAAATTAATGATGATTCGAATGAGATTGACATATTTAAAAAATCGGTGGCGTCATTCTAAGCTGACAGCTTTGTCTATTTCTGATTTAAGTCTGGGCGCTTTTCTTCATGGGTCGTGGAAGAAGACAATCCAAGCGATCCTCTTATTTATTGGAATTAGTTTCAAGAACAATGCGAGACGACCTGCCAAGAATTTTGTAGCACTCACAGGGGGACTTGGGAATCAGCTTTTCCAGCTAGCCGGCGCAATGGCCACTAGTGAAGGTTCAGTAGAGATTCTAGGCTGCGTGGGAAAACCTCGGTCTATGTCAGGCTATCCAGATTTGCTGGACTTTGAGTTACCTAGAAGGATATCGATTCACGAATGTAATCGCGAATCGAGAATTCTCAACAGATTTTACAATCTACACCTAAGCCTTGGTTTATCGGATAGGGCATTTTTTAGTTTAAAGCCTATAAAAATCTGCTTAACTTACGCGGCGAACCTGCTTTTTTCCTTTCACCTGAGAGAGCCAGTTAAAATCATAGTCTCGAAGGGGGTTGGTTACGATCCGAACCTTAGACCTAAAACAGGGAACCTCTTATTCGGTTACTTGCAATCTTATAAGTGGAGTTGTGCTTCAGAAACTTCAGAGGAACTTCAAAAAATCACATTAAGGAGAGGCAATTCAGAGCTAGAGGGTTTTGAGAAAGAGGCCAGTAGTAGGTCAATTCTTGTGCTGCACGTTCGACTAGGGGATTACAAGAGTGAACCCAACTTTGGAACACTTTCCGAAAGATACTTTGATGCCGCTCTCAATGAAGCTTTTAAAAGAAAGTCGTTCCAAACGATCTGGCTTTTCTCGGATGAGCCAGTTGCTGCCCTCAGCTTCATACCCACAGAATTTCACAACAAGATAAGAGTGATCAAAGACGACGGCAAGTCCCCTGCTTTTTCTTTGCAGTTAATGAGGCTTGGATCTGGCTACATAATTGCCAATTCAACGTTTAGCTGGTGGGGTGCTCGACTTTCAAGTTCGCCGGGCGCTTTGGTGATTGCTCCCAAAACTTGGTTTACCGGCGCCCCCGAACCTCAAGAACTTATTCCCCCAGACTGGATCCGGCTCTAGCTTTTTCTTTACCCTTGGAACACAACCAACGAGAGCTGAAAAGCGCAGAGAAATGTCCGTTTTATCCCCTTCCCGCGACAATCTAGACTGGGATTCGTAGTATGGGATAGAGGCAGCGACGGCTGGCTCTGCAAGATAAAACCGGTTAATGAAGGATCAATAAAGTGGCACTTAGCGTATGGACAGTTGCTGAACTGGGGGCTTTTTACACTGAGCACCGTTCAGAGCTACTCGCGCATGCCAATCGCGTATTGAAGGACTCAGCTAAGGCTGAAGAGATTACCCAAGACTCACTTATCAAGTTCATGCTCGCTGCCCCTGAGCTTGAGTCTGAGGAACATGCTCTCTCTTATTTACACCGCACCATCGAAAACCTTTGTATTGACTACTTCCGCATGGAAGGCCGCCGTCCAAACCTTGTCGTTATCGACGATGCCCAGGCTGAAGTAGAAGCAAAGTGGCAGGTGTCTGGGGATCACTCAGAAGTTCTTTCTCAAGCCGAAGATGCAGCAATTATTCGCCAGGCTTTGGCTCTTCTCTCGCCTGCTGAGCGCGCAGCGCTTGTTATGTGGGAGATGG
>JACCDK011224456.1_pt1 | contig 26528 bp, 24 predicted proteins | sample 7445871 | NCBI WGS metagenome assembly JACCDK01 (sample SAMN15323436, study PRJNA562643) | freshwater metagenome | isolation source: river surface water | place: USA:Blue River Watershed | collected 2017-08-15 | reverse complement strand
TGCCAAAGAGGAAGCCAAACACTTTTTGTTGCTTCAAAAGCATTTGATCGGCATGGGCTATGACTATGGCCTCTTCCCTGCGCACAATTCTTTATGGGACATGGCCGAGAGAACCAAGGGTGACATCTTGGCACGCATCGGCCTGGTGCCAAGAACCATGGAAGCGCGGGGCCTGGATGCATCACCCGGCGTGAAGAACAAACTGATCAGCGCAGGCGACTTGGCTGCTGGGCGCATTTTGGACATCATCTTGGAAGATGAAATTGGCCATGTGGCCGCGGGCAACCGTTGGTACCGTCACGTCTGCCAAGAACGAGGGATGGATCCCATTGCGACCTACCGCGAATTGATCGTGCAATACGATGCGCCCAAACTCAAATCACCCTACAACCTCGAAGCACGGCGAATGGCCGGCTTTGACGATGAAGAACTGAATTACTTGGCTGCCAACGGCTTGTAAGCCGTTACATCAATTTCAACTTTGGCATCGATCATCAAGCGTGCTTCTGTGGTCGAGCGCGCAGGACGGTGATTGCCAAAGCACTCCATGTACACACGGTTGAAACTGCCAAAGTCTCTCGCATCGTTCAGCCACACCGTGGCTTTGCACACATCGTCCAAGGTACATCCTGCCAACGCCAGGGCTTGTTTCAAACGCTCAAACACTTGGCGGGTTTGCGCTTCAATACCACCGACCACCACTTCGCCTTGATCGTTGGTGGGGACTTGACCCGATACAAAGACAAAGTCGCCAGCGCGTGTGGCGGGTGACAAGGGCCTGGCCAAACGGTCAGAGGCAATTGGAGAAGTTCCCAACATTTCTACGGGCATATGGATCTTTCTAGACGGTCAAATCTTGGCGTGAAGGCCCACAAACAAAGACAGTGGGCATCGGTATGAAACCGTGTAGCTTACAAGTCAAAACTGTCTTTTATTTACAGGAAAACCCTGTTTACACCTTATTTTGAAATGGCATAGAGTCAAAAATGTAAAAAATTTACATTTTTGACCCAACCCTAAGGAGACCCTCATGCTGCGTTTGCCCCGTCGACATCTGCTCGCATTGCTCATGGCCACATTGCCCTTTGCCACGCTGGCAGCGCCTCCCAAGGGTGGTGCTGCCAACTTGGCCATGATTGGTGAACCACAAAGCTTGGACCCCATGGCTTCAACGGCCGATTTGGTGGGAACCATCATGCAACATGTGTACGAGACCCTTTACACCTTTGACGGCAAGTGGAATGCAGTGCCCATGTTGGCCGATGGGATGCCCAAAATTTCTGCCGATGGACTCACCTACACCATCAACATTCGCAAGGGTGTGAAGCTTCACAGCGGCCGGGACTTGGATGCACAAGACGTCGTGGCGTCCTTGAAGCGTTGGATGGAGATGGCCCCTCGTGGCAAATCGGTGGCCAAAGATACGGTGAGTTTGGAAGCCAAAGGTGCACTCACGGTGGAGTGGAAATTTTCTGCACCCAGTGCTTCCTTGTTGGCCCAATTGGCATTGCCCTCCGGCATGGCCATCATCATGGCCAAGGAATCGATTGCCAATCCGCTGGTGAGCTTTGTGGGTACCGGTCCCTATAAATTCAAAGAGCGCAAGCCAGATCAGTTTGTGGTGCTGACTCGTTTTGATGCCTACAGCGCACGCACTGAAGCGCCCTCGGGCTATGCCGGCAAACGCGAAGCCTTGCTGGATGAGTTGCGCTTCACGCCCGTCCCCAACGCCAACACACGGGTCGAAGGTGCGCTGTCTGGCCAATTCCACTTTGCCGATCAGCTCAATGTCGACGCTTTGCCCCGCCTTGAGAAAGGCGGCCCCAATGTGGTGCCCATCATCACGCCTTCTTTTGGTTTTCCTTACATGGTCTTCAACACCAAAGAAGGTGTCTTGGCCAATCAAGGAATTCGTCAAGCGATTCAAATCGCCATTGGCGAAGGCGAGATGTTGACGGCCGCTTATGGTGACAAACGTTTCTTCACCGTTGAGGGCAATCACTTTCCACAAGGAACACCTTATTACTCAACGGCTGGGACCGATCAATACAACAAGCAAGATGCCAAACGCGCCAAAGACATGGCTGACAAAGCGGGCTACAAAGGCGAAACCATTCGCCTCTTAACCAGCCGCCAATATGAGTTCCACCACACCATGGTGCAAGTGATGGCCGAGCAATTGCGCGCAGCGGGCTTCAAAACTGAAATGCAAGTGGTCGATTGGGCCACCTTGGTTCAGCGGCGCGGCGACTCCAAAGTGTGGGACATTTACATGACCCACTCGGGTCAATTCCCAGAGCCGATGCTGTCCCCACCTCAATTGGGCGAAGGCGCACCAGGCTGGTGGAGTTCACCTGCCAAAGCCAAAGTCTTGGGTGATTTCAACCACACCACAGACCCCGCCAAGCGCGCGCAACTGTGGTCTGCTGTTCAGCAAGTGGTCTACACCGAAGTGCCTTACATCAACGTCGGCAAGTTCAGCAGCTTGTCTGCAAGATCCGCCAAGCTGGAGGGTTACACCCCCGCCACGTGGCCGTTTTTCTGGAACGCAGGCTTGACCAAGTAAGGCTCACTCGATGAGGCTTCAGCACCTTGGACGCTCGCTGATGAACCGCTTTGGCGGCATGTTGGCGGTGCTGTCTTTGGTGTCGGTGTTGGTGTTCATTCTGACGCGCTTGGCAGCGGGCGATCCAATCGCTTTGCTGCTGGGCGATCAGGCCAGCCTCCAAGACATTGCCTTGGCCAGGCAACGCTATGGCTTAGACCAACCTTTGTTCACGCAATTTTTATACTGGGCGACAGAAATATTGCAGGGCAATTTAGGGCAATCCATTTTTCTGCAAATGCCGGTCACACAAGTGCTGTTAGACCGCGTTGAACCCACCCTCACACTGGCCGTATTGGCAGTCAGCATGGCCATGCTGATAGGCGTTCCCTGTGGCATTGCAGCCGCTGTGTGGCGAGGCAAATGGATCGACCAGTGCGTCAGCACCTTGGCCATGTTAGGGGCCAGCATGCCCAGTTTTTGGATGGGCTTGGTGTTGATTCAACTGCTGGCTGTCGGCGCAGGATGGTTTCCGGTTTCTGGTTACGGTGATCCAGGCGCCAGCTGGCTCACAAGACTGCACCATTTGCTGTTGCCTGCATTCGTTTTGGGCACTTTGAACTCTGCGCTCATCATTCGATTCACCCGTGCCTCGATGTTGGACATCTTGAACGAAGATTACATTCGCACGGCACGCTCCAAAGGCTTGTCGGAAATGGCCGTGGTGTTGAACCATGGTTTGCGCAATGCCTTGGTGCCCATCCTCACCGTCTTGGGCTTGACACTCGCCCTCATGATTGGCGGTGCCGTGGTGACGGAAACGGTGTTCAATTTGCCGGGCCTTGGCAACTTGGTGGTGCGCGCCGTGTTGCGCAGAGACTATCCCATCATTCAAGGCGCATTGCTGGCCATTGCGGGGGTCTACGTCATCATCAATTTTCTCATCGATGTTTTGTACATGGTGGTTGACCCACGGGTAAGACATGCTTGAGTGGCGCGAAACATTCCGAATTTTGTTTGCACGGCGCGTGGTGTTGTTGGCGGCCTTGCTGCTGTTGGTCATGGTGCTGATGGCAATGTTGTGCACTTGGGTTTTGCCCTATGAACCCATGGCCATGAAAGTCAGTCAGCGGCTGAAAGCACCCAACTGGAGTCACTGGTCTGGCACCGATGAACTGGGTCGCGACATGACCAGTCGGATTTTTTATGGCGCACGTTACTCGCTGGCCATTGGTGCCGGCACCGCTTTGTTGGCCGCATTCTTTGGCACATTGATGGGTTTGTTGGCGGGCTTTTTCAAAAGCCTCGATGCCGTGTTGATGCGCCTTGTGGATGCCATGATGGCCTTTCCCGATATTTTGCTGGGCATTGCCCTGGTTTCTATTTTGGGCGCCAGCCCCTTGAATGTGGTGCTGGCCCTGACCTTGGTCTATACACCGCGCGTCGCCCGTGTTGTTCGTGCTTCTACCTTGGTCATTCGGGAGTTGCCCTACATCGAGGCCGCACAGGCCGTCGGGCTGAGCACGCCACGGTTGCTGCTCAATCACATTCTGCCCAACTTGATGTCGCCCATCTTGGTGCAATGGAGTTTCATTTTTGCCTATGCCTTGTTGGCAGAAGCGGGGCTGTCATTTTTAGGCGTGGGTGTGGGCGCAGAAATTCCCACTTGGGGCACCATGGTGGCGTCCAGCACCCAATACGCAGACCGTGCGCTTTGGACTTTGTTTTTTCCTGGACTGGCCATTGTCCTGACCGCATTGTCATTGCAAGTGCTGGGCGATGGTGTGCGCGATTTGTTAGACCCACGACTTAAGGGCAGTGCATGACCCCTGACACTGCAGCCGCAATGCTCACGCCAACGCCAACTTTGCGTGTTCGGAGATTGAACACCACCTTGGTTCAAAAAAATGCGCGTTTGAATTTGATACGCAGCATCGATTTCGAGGTGATGCCTGGCGAAACACTGGCCTTGGTGGGTGAGTCGGGCAGTGGCAAGTCTCTGACCGCTTTGAGCATCATGCGTTTGCTGGCACGCAACGCCCATTGGGATTGCCAAGGCGAAGTGATATTTCAAAATGGCACAGAACCTGCACAAAACCTGCTGAATTTGTCAGAGCACAACATGCGCAAACTGCGAGGGCATCAGGTGGCCATGATTTTTCAAGAGCCTATGACCTGTTTGAACCCTGTCATGACAGTGGGTCAACAAATTGCAGAGTCGGTTCGTTTGCACCTAGGTCTCGACCCAACTGCTGCCAAAGCTTGTGCCCTGCGTGCATTAGAGCAAGTTGAAATTCCGGCAGCGCATCAACGCTTTCATGAATACCCACACCAACTTTCTGGTGGCATGCGCCAGCGCGTGATGATCGCCATGTCGATGGTTTGCGAGCCCCGCCTGTTGATTGCTGACGAACCGACAACGGCATTGGATGTCACCATCCAAGCGCAAATTCTGAACCTCATGGGTCGGTTGCAAAAAGACACTGGCATGGCCATGCTGTTCATCACGCATAACCTGGGTGTGGTGGCGCACCATGCCGCGCGTGTGGCCGTGATGTATGCCGGTCAAATTGTGGAGCATGGCAAAGTGGGAGACGTGTTTGCCAAACCGCAGCACCCCTACACGCAGGGATTGCTGGCTTGTTTGCCCGGAAGGGCCCGACAACTCGCCAAGCAAAGCGGTCAAACCGTCGCATTGCAAGACATTCCCGGGCAAGCACCGTCGATGAACCAAACACTGCAAGGGTGTAGCTTTGCACCGCGATGCAGCAAATGCCAAACTTCCTGCAATGAAATCCCCCCCGCATGGCGCGGATCCTCAGAGCACAAAGCTTTGTGCCACTTTGAGCTTGCCGCATGACCCTCACATCGCCACCCCCCTCCAACCTGCTGCAGCTGGAAAACCTCAGCGTGGAATTTGGCAAAGGCGAACAACGCGTGCGCGCTGTCGCCAACGTGAGTTTGCAAATTCGCGCGGGTCAAACCTTGGGCTTGGTGGGCGAATCGGGCTCGGGCAAAAGCACCCTGGGGCGAGCCATTTTGAAGTTGGTGCCCATCACCCAAGGCCAGATTTATTTTGAGGGTCAAGCCATTCAAGATCTTTCGCCATCGGCCATGCGCCCCTTGCGCCGCCAAATGCAGATGGTGTTTCAAGACCCCAGCTTGAATCCTCGCCAAAGGGCAGGAGACATGCTCAATGAAGTGCTGGACACGCATCGACTGCACGTGGGCGTACAACGCCAAGCACGCATTGAAGCATTGTTGGCGTTGGTGGGGCTCAAAGCTGAACACGCCACTCGCTTTCCTCACGAATTTTCAGGTGGGCAAAAGCAACGCTTGGGAATTGCACGGGCATTGGCCACAGAATCGAAATTCATCGTGGCAGATGAACCTCTGTCCGCATTGGACATGTCCATTCAAGCGCAAATTGTGAACCTCTTGATTCGCTTGAAATCACAACTGGGCTTGACCCTGCTCTTCATCTCGCACGATCTCGATGTGGTCGAGTATTTGTGTGATCACGTGGTGGTGATGTATTTGGGTCGGGTCATGGAAACAGCGCCTGCTGCAGAATTGTTTGCCAAACCACGCCATCCCTACACCCAAGCCTTGCTTGCAGCAGCGCCTGTTCCCGACCCCCAACAACCGGCTCCGGTGGTGGTTTTGCATGGCGAACCGCCCAGCCCCCTGAACCCACCTTCAGGTTGCGTCTTCAGAACGCGTTGTCCCCATGCCCTTGCGCAGTGTGCAGAACAAGTGCCAGAGCTGACCCACTTGGGACTTGAACACGCTGCAGCCTGCATTCGCCTTGATGACATTTAAACAACCATGACCCTCCAACTCAACGCCTCCTTCAAAGGTTTTCCTGGCCACTTGGCACCCCTCGATTTGAAAGATGTGGGCGCACAGCGTTGGCAAGTTCTCAAGGGCGATCTGCCCTTTCCTCTTGCCATCGTTCGCCAATCTGCCCTGCAGCACAACCTGCAGTGGATGCAAAATTTCTGCAAACAGCGCGGCTTGGACATTGCCCCACATGGCAAAACCACCATGTCACCTGAGTTGTACCAAATGCAGCTGAACGCCGGCGCATGGGGCATCAGTTTTGCCACTGTGTTTCAAGCCAGCTTAGGTGCACGCAATGGCGTGAAACGCATCATCATTGCCAACCAGGTGTACCAAGCGCCTGACTTGGATGCGTTGGCTGCCTTGCTGCAAGCCTTTCCAGAATTGCGGGTTTACTTTCTCGTCGACTCCATGGCTCAAATGGAAGCCATCGCACAATGGCGGGCTAGCCGAGGTTCGCAGCTCAACTTGACGGTGTTGATTGAGTTGGGCATTGAAGGCAAACGCACCGGCTGTCGCGACCATGCGCAAGCCTTGGAATTGGCCAGGCTGATCAAGCACACACCTCACATGCAACTGTGTGGCGTTGAAACCTATGAGGGTGCACTGGCCACTTGCAATCATGCGCACGATCAAACGCATGTTGCAGCCTTGATGGCACGCTTGCAGCAGCTGACCGTCGCTTGCGAAGCGGAGCAACTTTTTGAGCACGATGAAGTCTTGCTGACTGCGGGTGGATCAGCCATCTTTGACTTGGTGGCCAAGGACCTCAAACCGCATTTGAAGCGCCCTGCACGCGGTATTCTGCGCTCAGGTTGCTACCTCACACACGACCATGTGCAATACCGAAAAATGTTGCAATGCGTGGGAGAGCGACTGAACTTGCGCGAGACCCTCAAGCCAGCCTTGGAAGTCATCAGCAGCGTGCAGTCTTGTCCAGAGCCAGGCTTGGCGCTCCTCACCATGGGCAAACGCGATGTGTCCTACGACTTGGACTTGCCAGTTGCCTTGTGGCGTGCCCAATTAGGCGATTTGGCGACCCGGGGGGTGCCTTCGCATTGGCACATCGAAGCGCTGAACGACCAACATGCTTATCTGCACTTCGACGCTTCAGCCCCTGTCAATGAGCATCCACAAGTAGGACAGTTGGTCGGCAGCGGTATTTCCCATCCTTGCACAACTTTTGACAAATGGCGCTGGATGCCAATGATCGACGAACAATTCAATGTGGTCGATGCGATTTCTGTGAATTTTTAAAACCATGAATGCAGTAGCCTCCTCTCTGCTCAAACGCATGAAATCCAAGGCGAATGCCTTGCCACGCGCACAGCAACAGGTGATTGCCCTGATTTTGAAAGATCCCGAGCAGGCACTGACAATGAGCGTTGATGCTTTGGCCGCGCAAGCACATGTCTCGATGCCCACCATCATGCGAACGACAAGGCAATTTGGCTTTGAAGGTGTTCGCGAATTTAAATTGGCACTGGCCCAAGATTTGGGACGGACGTCCTCAGTGCATCGAGCCGTCAGCTTGGAAGATGATTGCGCTGTGATCGTCCAAAAAATTTTGGGCAGCACAGCAGCCTCCATCGCTGCATTGCAACATCAACTCAACCCCAACACACTCAACGAAGCAGCTGACCTCCTTGCACAAGCCACGCGCATCGATTGCTATTCAGTTGGCACCACATCGGCGTTCATGGCCGACGATTTGCAAGGCCGACTGTTCCGATTGGGCAAAGCAGCGCACGCCATTCATGATGCGCACAAGCAACTGATTTCTGCAGCCTCCTTGGGCATCCATGGCGTTGCAGTGGCCATTTCGCACGTGGGCCGGATGCCTTTCCTTTTAGAGTCGGTGACGTTTGCGCGTCAACAAGGTGCCAAAGTCATTGCCATCACACAGCCTCACACACCCCTGGCTGACATGGCGGATGTGGTGATTGATGTCATGGTGCCGCCTGATGCCGTCATGCGCGTGGGGACGGAGGCCTACATTGCGCACCTCTTGGTGATTGAACTCTTGATGATATTGGTCTTGCAAAAGTTAGGTCCCAAGGCCATTGAATTGCAATCGCAATACCGTGAAGTCTTGCATCAGCATGGTCAAGACGTTGATCAACATCCCTGGATTCAATGGGCTTGGCCCCATTCAGAGAAAGAGGCCACTTGATGCAACAAGCAAGCGCAAGCCAGTCCATGAACACGCATTTGCTTCAAAACGCCAACCTGCTGGATGGCACTGGCGCACCTGCACGGGTTTGCGATGTTTTGATTCGTGACGATCGCATCGCTCAAATTGCTTCGCACATTGATCCCAAGGCATGCGGCGCAATTGACATCGTCAATTGCCAGGGCCTCACCTTGGCCCCAGGCTTCATCGATGTGCACACGCATGACGATGCGCAGGTCCTGCGTGACCCTCAGATGCTGGCCAAAGTGTCGCAAGGTGTCACCACCGTCATCACAGGCAATTGCGGACTGTCCTTGGTTCCATGGGTCACTCAGAACCCCATTTCACCTCTGGACCTGTTGCACACCACCGAATTCAAATACCCCAGCCTGAGCTCCTATGCCAAGGCCATTGAAGCTGTGAAACCTTCGGTGAATGTCGCCTCGTTGATCGGGCACACCACCTTGCGAGCGGCCCACATGGCTGATTTGAACCGTCCAGCGAACGAATCCGAGGTTTTGGCCATGGCAGCGCAATTGACACACGCCATGCAAGAAGGTGCATTGGGCCTGTCCTCCGGTTTGTTTTATCAACCCGCAGGGGCTGCGGATGCAGAAGAAATGAAAGCCCTGACGCGCGTGGTCGGGCAGTACGGTGGCGTGTATGTCACACACATGCGCTCAGAAATGGACAGCATCATTGACGCCATGCACGAAGCCGCAGAGACAGCCAAAGCTGGCCGAACACCTTGGATCCTGTCACATCACAAATGCGCAGGCCCCAAAAACTGGGGTCGCACCATTGAAACCTTGGCCTTGATCGACCGAATGGCCAAGACACAAGAAATTGGTCTGGATGCTTACCCCTACAACGCAGGCTCTACCTTGCTGCGCACGGACCTCGTGGATGGTGTGATTCAAATCTTGATCACACGAAGTGACCCGCATCCCGACATGGTGGGTCGTTATTTGGCAGACATTGCCTCTGAATGGGGCTTAAGCCAACAAGAAGCTTGTCAGCAACTGATGCCTGGCGGTGCGTGCTATTTTCAGATGGACGAAGCCGATGTACGCCGCGTGTTGCAACATCCACTGACCATGATTGGCTCAGACGGATTGCCGCACGATGAGCGCCCTCACCCTAGGTTGTGGGGGACTTTTGCCAGAGTATTGGGCCACTATGCGCGCGATGAAAAGCTTTTCAGTTTGCCCGAAGCCATCCACAAAATGACGGGGCTTTCTGCAAAACGCTTTGGCCTCAAAGACAGGGGCCAGATCAAAGAAGGCTGGTTTGCCGATTTGGTTTTATTTGACGCAGCCATCATTTCCGATCAAGCCACTTTCGACCAACCTTTGCAAATGTGTGCAGGCATTCAAAAGGTGATGGTCAATGGAATGTGGTCTTTCAATAACGGTCGCACTCCCCAGCAAGGGTCAGGCAAATTCTTGCCCCGCGCATAAATCACCAAGACGCATCAACTTGGCGGTTCTTGCGCGTTGCGGTCTCTTGCTGTGGTAACCACGAGCGAACATACTCTGCGCTCAATTGCGTAGGCGTTACTTTGATTCGCAGGTGTCCTGAACTGCTCTGGACATCGCCACTGTTGTAGTGGTAGTCTTTGGCCAAACTGGCACCACTGCTGAAGTTTTTGGCACTGGGTTGCGGTACGGCTTGGTACACAATGCCATCTAAATCTTGTTTGGCGTACAAGTGATCATGGCCATGAAAGACCGCTTTGACTTTGTGCTTGACCAACAATGCATGAATGGGCAATTCCCAACCGGGTCGCCGAGAAGCAAAACCAGCACTGCCATCTAAATTTTTGCCGCCCCATTCAAAAAACGGTGCTGCTTCTATGCCGCCTCGCATCTGCCCATCCAAGCCGCCCACCAGGTTGTGAATGAAAACCATTTTGTGCTTGGCTGGGCTGTCTGCCAATGTTTTGCTGAGCCATTGATATTGCCGCTCGCCCAGGGTGAGATTCCAACCATCTTTGTTGGACTGCGCAGGACTGCTCCAATAAGGATCTAACACCACAAACAGCGCATCACCCCACTGCCATGCGTACCAAGAGGCCCGATCACCCGTCTGCGCATCTTTCAATGTGTCTCCCAGATAAAAACCATCGGGCTTAGGGTTGGCGAAATAAGTTTGTCTGGCAGTTGTTGCCCACACTGGAAGCGCATTGTTTGTGCCGTTGAGCAACCAACCCAATTCACCATCGTGATTGCCATTGACCAAAAACAATGGGACTGAATGTGTCACCAAACCAAAATTATTCCGCTCATAGACATAACGTTGATTGACAATGGCGGCATTGGCGGCAGCTTGCACCGTGGCCGTCAAAGGCTCGCTGTACTTTTCAGTCATGAAGGTATCGCCCAAGTCAATGTGGAAATCGGGTTGATCCAACAAAACATTGCCCAAGGTTTGCTTGTATACCGCCAGGTCTGAGTTTTCATCAAGGTGAGAATCAGCCTGAAGCGTGAATGTGAAAGACGTACCAACGGGTTTGGCTGTACTGAAGCTGTAGGTTGACGACACCAAGTTGCCCGTGCTGGTTTGCAGGGTCAGTTTGTAGGTGTATCGCGTGTTGGGTTTGAGACCCGTCAATTGAATTTCCTTGGGCACGCTTGAGGTGACCATGCCAGCCGCCATCTGGATGTCTTGCATCGCCAAATTGGATTGATAGGCCACATTCAGTGCGCCAGAGCGTGATGTCAGCACGAGCATTTTGATGCTTGTATCGGTCGGTGCTGCCAACAAAATATTGCCTTCAAAGACCTGTGTGGCATCTGGAACTGCCGGGGGCGTGGCGATGGGTGTTGCAACACTGGCTGTTTCAGTCGCTCCCCCGCCACCCCCGCAACTGGCACAGACGGCGGACACCACAATCAAAATGCACAAGCGCAAGGTTTGGAATGCCATCAGACCACCTCAAGGTAAAGTGTAGGTAAAAGCGACCTCGCCATGCACCTTACCGGGACCTTCATCTTTTTGGAGGTAAGTTCTGACGTAATCAACTTTGACTTGATTGGGGCTCATACTCACCCGCGTGTAGCCCGTGTTGGGAAACTTATCGCCCGTGAGGTAAGCATCTGCATTCCATAGGGTGTAATTGGGGTCTGCAGGCTGCGACAAAGTTTGGTAAGTCACGCCATCAAGTTTTTGCCGCACCCAAATGTGATCATGCCCTTGGAAGAAGATGCTGACTTTGTTGGCGGCCATGAGTTGGTGGATGGGCGTGGTCCAAGTTGGCCGTTGCACAGCAAAGTCCAACTGCCCATTTTGGCTCGCACCACCCCACTCCCACAATTTGGCCAACTCAATGCCCCCGCGCCCTGTTCCCATGACGTGGTGCGCAAAAACAAATTTGAATTTGGCCTTGCTTTGTTCAAGCGTGCGTTTCAGCCAGTTGTATTGGGCATCGCCATGGGTCACATCCCACATGCTCTGGCGCTTGCTCGTTCCACCAAATTGATTGTCGACTGCAACGGGTGACTCCCAGTAGGGATCAATGACCACAAAAAGTGCATCCCCCCAAGTCCATGCGAAATAATTCCGCAACAAGCCAATGAACGGAATCTGCTCTAAATTACCCGAGTAAAAGGCGTTGGGGGCAGGTTGAGAATAAAGAGAATTCCTTGCATTTTGGGCCCAGACCGCCACATTGTCGGGCGTACCGTTCAACAAATAACGTGCTGCCTGCTCGTGATTGCCATTGACCAAATACAAGGGAGAGGTACGGCCTATCAGGTTCAGATAGGGTCTTTGCAAGGTATAGCGTTCGCGCACTTGGGCTGACGTGATGGTGTCGGGGTTGAGGGTGTCGACGCTGAAGTCGTCACCACTCAAGATGTAAAAATCAGGTTTGTCTGCTGCAGCGCGCAACAATGTTCGCTTGTACAAATCGGCGTCAAATTGTGTTTTGAGACGCTCGGGATGCGAATCACCCTGGATGGCAAAAACAAAGGCCTGTCCCGCTGATTTGGCTGTCTGAAATTCATATTCGGGCGTGACCACCACCTCCTTGTTGTTGCTGGCTTGAAATCGCAAGCGGTAAAAATACCGCGTACCCGCTTTCAAATTTGTCAGCATCATCTCTAGCGGCTTGTCCATTTGAAGCTGCACAGGCCCTGTTTGTTGATCGTATTGAAGGCTGTTGGCTCCATACTCAATGGAGACAGCACCCTGCTGATCTGCGCTGTGCACATTGAAAGTGATGGCATCTGCTGTGGGTGAACCCATGACCCAGGTTGCACTGAAAGCGCCAGAGGTGACGGCATCGGGGGGCATTGGGTTGGGTACAGATGGACCCGAGCCCGAAGGCGATGTGCTTGCAGTGTCACTGGGCACAACCGTTGAGCCACCACCTCCTCCACATGAGACCAAGGTTGCACACAGGGCCAAGAAGGTGAACTTCAGACGCCAATTCAAAATTTGATCCATTGCGAACTTTCAGTGCTGTCAATCCACCTTTGCCGCGGCTTGCTGGCAATCACCAAAACTTTTCCCCAATGCGGTGGGAGTTTGGGTTGGACCACCGACAATTCAGAATTGCCAGTCAATTGAACGCTGAATTGAACCGGCTCTGTGTGCGCATGCGCGTTCGGATTCACCAGTTGTTGCGCCAAGTCCAATTGAATTTGCTGCCTCACAGACTGCCAAGATGCGAATTGCCAATCACCCCGTTGCGCCATCTTGTCTTTGTTCAATTTGAAATTTATGTTTTGTTGATAAAAATTTTGAGCTTTTGTGAACAAATCTAAAAAGGCATCATCGCCCAGGCTCGCCAAATGAATGTAGATTGTTGGTGCCGTGATTTGCACACCCAGAACCGGTTTGAAAAAATCTTGAGGGCTGATATAAAAAGTAGCTGAAATGTGCGAGGACTCTCTTTGCACAAGACTCAGTCTGTTGGATGCCACTTCATGCGCATTGGCCAATGACATGGTGCAGAGAACTGTCAAGCAACAAGCAACTGCATTGATCAACCAACGCGCCCACCCCCCATGTAAAGTAAATGTCTGATTCATTTGCAATAAATCACATCGGGTTGGCTGACAGCACCCGCAGCATTTTTGAATTGAAATGCCCAGCACAGCGTCTTTCCTTTGTTCTCAACCTTGGCCAACGCAGTTTGCAATTCAACATCCGCCAGGGCCTTGTAGCGAATTTTGTAGGTGCCCGCCGAATTGGTGTAAGCGTCTTTGCCTGTTTCTGTGCTCACAAAAGATTTTTCCGTGGTGAATTCCAAAACTTGATATGAATCAGCCATGTCTGTTGACAAACTCATGTTGGAAACACCAAACGGTGTGACAGGCGGTTGTCGCATGGGAGAAAACTTTGATGCTTGATTGGCCAAGTCTGGGCTAGGTACACCACGGAAGCACGACAAAATATAGGGCGACACCGAACTGACGTGGTAACTGTAGCCAGAAGGTGCATTGGAGACGCTGCTGGTGTTACCTCCACAAACACCATCGCGACTTGCAATTTGGCCATCGGCATTGTTAAACCCAAATATTCCATAACCATCCAAAGCCCAACCGACAGGGTGGGTGTTCCAATAGCTTTCAGGCTTATTGGCCATCAGACAAATGGGCGCGGCATGGTAGTGGTAATCATCCGCACGGCCAGCATGGCCATTGCAAATGTCCAATTCACCCAAGACTTTGGTATCGCCGTTCTGACACCCCCCCTGCTTACACGGGTTAAAAATAGGGACGCCATTGACTGCAATGCCGATGGGTCCATCGACAGCAGACACAGGATTGACAGCCCACTCGGGCGTCAATGGGATTCGCCAGCCATTCGATCCCCAAAAGTTTTGTGCTGTTGGCACCTGTAAGTTGGTCGCTGTAATGCCATTCATCATGGCGTGTGAAGGCAGACCTTTCGAGCTGACATACGCATACTGCGCATCACAATTGACACTGACGGGTACTTGTGCGCTGGCTTGAATTGAATTTCTCACCCACAGACATGCGCTGGAGGCGCCTGTTGAAGCACTTGTTCTTGAATAACCCGCCTCCAGCGTGGCTTGCCCCAAAATGCCGTTTGCCATCAAATTCAGCAATTCAACGCCCGTCACAGTGCTGGTCGTTGTTTTGAGAGGTGTTGGATAGGACAGCGCATACAAAGTGAATTTGTATTTCTTCAAACCAGGGCCTTGGGAGCAAGGCGGCTGGTACGCCAATGTGGGGCCATCACTGCCTGCACCATAGGTACCTACCAACACAGAGTTTTTGGGAAGCCCTGTCAATGAAGCGGACAGGTTGTAATTGACCCAGTTGTATTTCAACGTGCCGTCGCCAGGGTCAGTGCTCATCAACAAGGCAAATGATTTGGTACCCACGGGCGCATTTCGCCAAGTCAAAGATGGACTCGAACCAGATCCGTCACAGGTCACATCCGCAGAGAGAAGTCCGTCAGAACCCACTTCCGAACTGCTCAGTACAAATGCACTGCCCACCACTGGATCGGGTGTCGTGGGTGTCGTGGGTGTCGTGGGTGTCGTGGGTGTCGTGGGTGTTGTAGTTTGAGAGATTTCAGCAGTACCACCTCCGCCACAGGCAGAGACCAGAGCACTCAACAAAATGGCACCCAAATTGGCACGCAACAAAGCTTGGCGTTTCATAGCGTCCCCATCGAAAACTCTAACAACACATCAAATTGCCGCAACTCTTCCATCTCATGCAAGTGATGCCAATACCAAGCCCCCAAGGTCAGGGAGACGAGCAAGGTCATCCCCCACCACCATCGCTGCGACGGCCATGCCAAAACCTGAATGTCCTGAGGCGCTTGATTCTGAAGCTTTTGAGTCATTGACATTTCTAGCCAGGCCTTTGCCAACTTGTCTTCAAAATCAAGTCGATGAACGGGTTCTGCATCCAACTGCATCAGATTGCGAACGGCCTGTTTTTCAATTTCTTCTTGCATCATCATCTTTCTGTCAATTTTTCACGCAATGCATTTTTTGCCCGCCAGAGCAATTGATCAACTGCATTTTTTTTCAGCGCCATGACTTGCCCAATGTCAACGGCAGTCATGTCATGAAATGCCCATAAAACCAAAGCCATGCGTTGCTTGCTTGACAGCGTTTCCAACGCTTGATGAACAATTTCTTGGTGGAGACGAAGATCAATCTGGAAATCAGCCATCACTTCATCCCTTGCTTCCAACGTGTCAATGTCTTCGAGGCTTCTGTTGTGTCGAATGAAGGCATGGCATTCACGCATCACAATCTTGTTAAAGTAAGTTTTGAGAGATGACTGACCTTCAAATTGTTCTGCCGAACGCCAAAGTTGGTACACAGCCTCTTGCACGACCTCCTCAGCAGCATCTTGGCTTCTTAAAATTCGCCAAGCCATTGCGTGCGCAGGTTTGATCAAGAGGCTCATCAAACGCCTGGCGGCCGCTGCATCGCCCTGCTTCGAAAGGCGTAGCAGGTCCTTTTCTGCCTTCCAAGACGAGACTTCATTCATAAAAGTTCATGCCATGCATGTCGTGGCCCTCAAGGCCAATGCTTCCTCTCTTCAGGTGACATGAATTCGAGCAGCATCTCTCTGCGTCGCTTCAATTCTTTGCGCTCTGCATCTGGCAACGATGTGATGTAGTTGCGCGCCTCTTGCTTCACTTGCTTTTTTTGCTCATCCGTCAGCTTTTTCCATTGCGACTTGAACTTTTCACTCAGGTCACGACGTTCCTCAGGGGACAACTTCTTGATCGCTTCCAAAGACTTGTCAAAGTACATCGATCGCTCAGCAGGACTTGCCTCCCTCAATTTGGCATGAAGCTGCTTGGTATGAGCCATGCGCTGATCGAAGGTGTAATTGACTGATTCGCGAGGATCGACGGGGTCTGGAACTGCGCCTTGCGCAACCGAACCGCCAAGCAAGGTTAGAACAAGTAAAAAGTATGGCATCCACCGTTTCATAAGTCTCCCCACTGAATTGCTCAGGTGTTTCAAGCTTAGAGGCTCGAGGTGCTTAAAAACTTACGCGGCTGGAAAAATTCAATGCATCAGCCCCTTGGGTGGTGCTGCGCATGCAAGTTCTTCAAGCGCTCCCGCGCCACATGGGTGTAGATGGTGGTGGTCGATATATCGGCATGCCCCAACAGCACCTGAACCGACCTTAAATCGGCGCCGTGGTTCAGCAAATGGGTGGCAAAGGCGTGGCGCAAGGTGTGCGGCGACAAAGGGGCGGTGATGCCAGCAATGACGGCATACTTTTTGATCAAGCCCCAAAACATGATGCGTGACATGGCAGTGCCAGCCTTGGGGCCACTGGCCGTCACAAACAAATCTTCGGTTTGCCTGGCGCCCAACAAAGCACCCCGACCGTTTTGCATGTAATTGAGCAAGCTGTCTCGGGCCATGTCGCCAAAAGGCACCAAACGTTCTTTGCTGCCCTTGCCCATGATGCGCAAAATGCCCTCGTTCAATGAGACGTGCAAAGTTTTGAGCTTGACCAACTCTGAGACGCGCAAGCCACTGGCGTACAACAACTCCAACATGGCTTTGTCGCGCAAGCCTAAGGCTGTATTGGCATCAGGCGCTGACAACAGCGCGTCAACCTGCTCTTCTGACAAAGTTTTGGGCACGCGCAAGGCTTGCTTGGCAGCCAGCATTCTGAGCGTGGGGTCGACTTGGACAATGCGTTCTCGCAAGGCCCAACGGTAATAGCGCTTGAAAACTGTGAGTCGCCGGTTGGCCGAGGTGGCTTTTGAGAGGCTGTGCCTGGCGGCAAAGTAAGCCTGCAAGTGCGACTCTTGAACACGGTCGAGTGGCGTGCCAGAAGATGTCTGAAGCCACTCCGCCAGTGCTGACAAATCTCTGCGGTAAGCAGCCAAGGTGTTGGCTGACAAACCGTCTTCAAGCCAAACCGCATCAACAAAGCGGTCGATGGCGGCTTGGCTGTCGGGCGTCATCAGTCCAATTTGAGTTTTTGATCGTCCACTACTTTTTTGTAGATCTCAAACTCAGCTTTGATTTGCGCAGCAAACTGCTCGGGTGTATTGGCCACAATCAAAGAACCGGTGTCTTCAATGCGCTTGCGCACGGCAGGATCTTCGAGGGCTTTTTTAACGCCGCCGCTGATTTTGTCGACCACTTCTTTGGGCAAATTCTTGGGGCCCAATATGCCGTAGTAGGCCATGCGATTGACCGGCTCCAGACCGACTTCTTTGAAAGTGGGCACATTGGGCAACTGCGACAAACGCTGAGGAGCCGCCACCACGATGGGAATCAGCTTGCCCGCTTGAATGAATGGCAAAGCCGATGGCATGTTGTCAAAAATGATAGGCACTTGGCCTGCCACGGTGTCGTTCAAAGCCGGGCCTGCGCCACGGTAAGGAATGTGGGTGATGAAAACACCCTGCAAACTTTTCCACAACTCCGTCTGCAAATGACCAATGCCGCCCGTACCGGACGATGCGTAAGAATATTTGCCAGGGCTCTTTTTCAGTTCGGCCACAAAATCTTTGTAGTTGCGCGCAGGGAAACTGGGGTGCACCGCAATCACATTGGGGGTGGCCGCAATGTTGATGATGGGTGTGAAATCCGTAATGGGGTTGTACGGATTTTTAGGGTTGATGGCCGGGTTGGCAGCAGTGGTGGACACAGTGGCCATGCCCAAGGAATAACCATCCGGTGCAGATCTCACAGTTTCGGTGGCACCCACCACACCACCGCCACCGGCTTTGTTTTCCACAATCACCGACTGGCCCAAGGCTTTGCCCAAAGGGTCAGCAATGACGCGCGCCACGATGTCCGTGGTACCACCAGGCGCAAAGGGCACCTGCAATTTGATGACTTTGTTGGGGTAATTTTGAGCCCAAGCTGCACCCGATGCAGCGCCCAAAATGGCCAAAGCAGCTGTGGCTACCAAACTTGTACGACGGTCCATCTGAACTCCTTCAAAAAACTTCACAACATCATAAGCAATAACTCGCCCACTTCGGAGGCAGAAAGCACAAAGACTGCCTTATGCTAAGGGGGTGAATTTTGCCCAACTCTTATTCCCCGACTTTTCCCTCATTCTGTGCGGTTACTTTTTGTGCCGTTACACAGCACTGAACCGCCCCGTTTGGCAGCAAGCCGAGTACCTGGTCTATTATTTTTTATTCCCAGTCTTGCTGTTTCACTCCATTGTCAAAAGCCCCTTGGATATTCAGGCCACTTCCAGTTTTTTGTTGGCCGGCATCAGCATGGGCTTGATGGCCATTGCCCTGTCTTACAGCCTGCCCTACTGGCCTTGGCTTGGCAAACGCATTGACAGGCGCGACCACGCCGCCAGTGCACAAGCAGGCTTTCGTTTCAACTCCTTCATCGCCTTGGCCTTGGTAGAGCGACTGGCTGGCCCGCAAGGCCTCTTGCTGATTTCGGTGCTGATTGGCTTTTGTGTGCCCATGTTCAATGTGGGGGCTGTATGGCCCATGGCACGTCAAGGCGAGAGCGGCTTCCTGCGAGAATTGATTCGCAACCCCCTCATTTTGGCCACCACAGGCGGTTTGGCGTTCAACCTGCTGGGGCTCCGCATCCCGGCATTCATGGATCCCAGCTTGTCGCGCATTGGCGCAGCCTCTCTGGCATTGGGATTGATGTCAGCTGGCGCTGGCATGGAGCTCAAAGCCCTCAACCAAGGCAAGCTCTTGGGCACCATGGTCTTGACATTCAAGCACTTGGTCTTGCCTTGTTTGGCGTGGGGCTTGGCGCAATTTTTCGAGCTCAATGCGCTGCAAACCACCGTGTTGTTGATTTTCTCGGCCCTGCCCACGGCATCCACCTGTTATGTCCTGGCGGCACGCATGGGTTACAACGGACCGTATGTGGCCGGATTGGTCACGCTCTCCACCCTGCTGGGCATGCTGAGTTTGCCATTTGCCTTGGGCGTCCTGCGCAACCTGCGTTTTTAAGCGCCTTGCTTCAAAGACCAGGCCACTTGCTCTTGCACCACTGGGTCTGCATGGCTTTCCCAATGTCGAAGCCCTTCGCGCAAAGCTTGTTTTTGATTTTCTGACAATTGGGAAGACGAAGCCAGGGCATTGCCAGCAGCCAAAGCCACATTGCGAAGCCACCTGACATGGCCAATGCGCCGTATGGCGCTCCCCTCGGTCATGCGCAAAAAGGTGGCTTCGTCCCAAGCCAACAAGTCGACCAACTCGGGTTCGTTCAGCGTTTGACGTGCGTCAAAGTCGGGCAAGGGACTGCGTTTGGCAAACTTATTCCACGGACACACCCACTGGCAATCGTCACAGCCATAGATTCGGTTGCCAATGGCGGCCCTGAAGTCGATCGGAATCGGTCCATCGTGTTCAATGGTGAGGTAAGAAATGCAGCGCCTGGCGTCCAGTTGATAAGGCGCCACGATGGCTTGTGTAGGACACACCTCGAGGCAGGCTGTACAGGTGCCACAGTGATCGGACACAGGGTCAGTGAATGGCAAAGCCAAGTCAACAAACAACTCACCCAAAAAGAAAAAAGAGCCGGCTTCTCTTTGCAAAACCAAGGTGTTTTTACCGCGCCAGCCTAGGCCGCTTCGAACTGCCAATTCGGCTTCCATCACCGGTGCCGAATCGGTGAACACGCGGTGGCCAAATGGGCCTAACAGGGTCGCCATGCGCGCTTGCAATTTTTGCAATCGACTGCGCAAGACCTTGTGGTAATCGCGCCCCCTGGCGTACACCGACACCACACCCTGCTGCGATTGCGCCAGGCTCTGCCAAGCCGATTCGGCCGACAGCTTGTCCACATTGCCAGGCAAGTAGTCCATGCGCACCGTGATGACACTGACCGTACCGGGCACCAATTCTGCAGGCCGAGCACGTTTCAGGCCGTGGCTTGCCATATAGTTCATGCTGCCGTGAAAACCTGCCGCCAGCCAAGCCTTTAATCCCGGCTCAGCTTCGGTCAAATTCACACCTGTCACGCCAATTTGCGAAAATCCCAATTCACGGGCTGCTGTTTGCAGCGCCACCCACACTGCCGCAGCGTCCACAGGGCGTGCAGGTGATGCATTAGAAAGAGATTGATGAGCGGTGTTCACCCAGCGATTGTAGGAACTCTGAAGCCACAAGCTTCGGCCGACTGGCTATGGAAGAACGAAACTGCCACGCAAACTTATGCCCAAGCCTTGGCACAGCAGCCAGGTTTGCAAAATGCGTACATCGAGCTGGTGGGCGATTTAGGCGCAGGCAAAACCACTTTCGTGCGCCACTTACTCAAGGCACTGGGCGTCCAAGGTCGCATCAAAAGTCCAACCTATGCCGTGGTTGAACCGCATGAGGGGGTACACCCCAGCAACCAAGCAGCCCTGGCCATTTGGCATTTCGATTTTTACCGTTTCAACGATCCCCAAGAATTTGAAGAAGCTGGATTTCGCGATCTGTTTGCCAGCACTGGCTTGAAAATCGCAGAATGGCCACAGCAAGCGCAAGGCATGTTGCCCCTCGCCGACCTTCAACTGTGCTTGACTGTCAACGACCAAGAAGTCCGTCAAGTTCAGGGGGTGGCCCGCACCGTGCATGGCCAAATGATTCTGCAGGGTCTCTTGGCGACCTTAGCTTCAGCTCACCATGCACATTCAGCGTCGTGATTGGCTCAAGGTTTCCAGCCTGGCTTTGATGCTGGGATGGGCCGATATCAGCAAAGGTGCCAGCCTGGTGGCCGTGCGCGTTTGGCCAGCCAAAGACTACACACGGGTCACCTTGGAATCGGATGTTGCACTCAAAACCAAATACACCTTCGTACCCTCTCCCCCTCGCTTGGCCATCGACATTGAAGGCTTGGAGCTGAACCCTGCTGTCAAGGAGTGGGTCGGCAAAATCAAACCCGACGACCCCAACATCACGGGTGTGCGGGTGGCGCAAAACAGCCCGGGCATCGTGCGCATGGTGTTTGATTTGAAGCAAGCGGTTCAACCGCAAGTGTTTGCGTTGACACCCGTTGGCACGTATCAGCATCGCTTGGTGTTGGACTTGTATCCCACCGCCCCCATTGACCCGCTTGAGAGTTGGATTGCTGAGCGCACTCAAAGCAACGACCCTTTGAGCGACTGGCTCAACAAGCAAGCGAATGCCTCGCGTCCCAACGCCAGCCCATCCCCCAACCCACCGGTGGAAGCCAATGCACCTGCCAACACACAAGCTGGCAATGCTTCAAGCACCGATCGTTTGATCATTGTGGCCATCGATGCGGGTCATGGTGGTGAGGACCCTGGTGCCATTGGGCCCAACGGCACCAAAGAAAAAGACGTGGTCCTGCAAATTGCCTTGAAACTTCGCGATCGGATCAATGCCACCAGCGTCAAGGGCAGCCCCATGCGCGCCTACCTCACGCGCGATGCCGACTACTTCGTCCCCCTGCATGTGCGTGTTCAAAAAGCCCGCAAAGTACAAGCCGATCTGTTTGTCAGTGTGCACGCCGACGCTTTCTTCACACCCAACGCGCAAGGTGCCAGTGTGTTTGCACTGAGCCACGGCGCAGCGTCCAGCAGTGCAGCACGGTGGATGGCACAGCAGGAAAACAAAGCCGACTTGATTGGCGGCATGAACTTTGGTGTGAAAGACACGCAAGTGCAACAAGCCTTGCTTGACATGAGCACCTCTGCACAAATCAAAGACAGCTTGAATTTGGGCGGCGCGATATTGCGAGAAATCGGCGGCGTGGGCCGATTGCACAAGCCCAAGGTTGAGCAGGCTGGGTTTGCTGTTTTGAAAGCGCCAGACATTCCCAGTGTGTTGGTCGAAACCGCCTTCATCAGCAACCCCGACGAAGAAGCCAAACTGTCAGACCCCCATTACCAAAACAGCGTGGCCGATGCCTTGGTCAAAGGGTTGCAAAAATACTTTGAACGCAACCCGCCTTTGGCGCGCAAGCGCGCCACTTGATCAGACAGCCGGAAAGGCCTTCATGCGGGCGCGAACTTCTTCCCAACGTGCGGGGTTACAGCCGCGGCGCATCACCACCAAGGTGGCGCTGGCCAAGGCATGCGCCAAGACATCTTTGAGTATTGCATCCGTGGCTTGAGAAGCCCACTTCTGCAAATCAGAGGCATGGACATCGGCATCTGCATGGTGCAGCGCGCAAGCCAACAAACCCGCCAAGAAACTGTCGCCAGCACCTACGGTGTCGATCACTTTCACAGGCGCAGCTTCACGCGCTGCGTAGACCTTGATCTCATTTCCTCGACGAACCAACAGCCGCGCACCTTCAGCACCCAAGGTCAAGGCCATCCACTGCGCCGAGCCCAAGCGCATCAAATGCAGCGCTTGGTCCATGGGCGTCTCGCCAGGCAGTTGCAGATGGGCCAGGTCCTCGTCACTGGCTTTCAGCACATCTGCACACTTGGCCATTTCTAAAACATGCGCACGGTATGCCGCCAAGTCGGGCATCACGGAGGGGCGCAAATTCACATCCACCACAATCCAACGACCGGCCGTCTTTTGCGCTTTCAACCAAGGCAAGTAGTGCAGTGCATCGGCAGGGTCCAAGGCCAAACAGCCCGTGCACGCAATTTCCAACTGGGGCTGGGCTTCGCAAACAGCATTCATGCCCGCTGCAGAAATTTGCCGATCAGCGACGCCCTCTCTGTAAAACGCGTAGTCTGGGTGACCGTGAGCGTTCAAAGCCACCACAGCCAAGGACGTGGTTTGAGGCACGGGTGCAGGCTTGGCCAATTGAACCCCATCGTCTGTCAAAGCCTTGGCCAATTGACGACCGAACCGATCACTCGACAGGGGATTTTGATACAAAGTCGGCACATTTTGACGGCCCAGGGCCCGCGACAAATTGAACACTGCCCCACCTAAGCAGGGCTGAAAATTCCCATCGTTTTGGGCCACCAAATCGATCAAGGCTTCACCAGCGGTGACCACACGGGGTGCAGCATGTGCATGGGTGAGGGTCTGAGGTGTGGCTTGTGTCATGTGCTGATTTTATGTTTGGCGGGCCCGCCAAGCGCCCCACAAGGCGAACAAACCGGGTACGAAAATCATGGCCCAAATGATTTGGCTCAAGTGGGCTTTGACAAAAGCGGTTTCTCCAAACAGATACCCTGCCAAGGTCAAACCGCAAACCCAAATGAAGCCACCCAAGACGTTGTAGGCCACAAATCGGGAGGGCGTCATGGCAGCCACACCCGCCACAAATGGCACAAAAGTGCGAATAAAAGGCATGAACCTGGCCAAAACCACGGTGATGCCGCCGTAGGTCTCGTAAAAATGGTGCGCTTTGTCAAAGGCAGCACGGTTGAAAAAGCGTGAGTTTTCCCATTGAAACACCTTGGGCCCGAAGTACCGACCCCAACGGTAATTGACCTGATCGCCCGCGATGGCGGCCACCAACAACAGGCCCATGGCCAAAGGCAGGCTGAGCAGGCCGGTGCCGCACAAGGTGCCGACCACAAACAAGAGGGAGTCACCAGGCAGAAATGGCATGACCACCAAGCCCGTCTCCACGAACACAATCAGAAACAGCAAGGCGTAGACCCAGGCGCCGTAATTCGCAACGAAAGCTTCCAAATAGCGGTCGACGTGAAGTACAAAGTCCAGCAGTTGCATCAAGGTGTCCATGGGCTCATTATCCCAGTCTTATGCCCCTTTCAAGCCGGCACCAAGCTCAAGGCTGGAACACCTACAATTTAAGGATGAGCTTGACCCAACCCCGCCGAACCATCCGTGAACTGCCCGATGTGCTGATCAGCCAAATTGCGGCGGGTGAAGTGATCGAGCGACCAGCCTCCGTGGTGCGTGAATTGGTCGACAACGCCCTTGATGCAGGCGCGCGCCACATCACGCTGCGCCTCTTGGGCGGGGGCATTCGCCTGATCTCGGTCGAAGACGATGGCTGCGGAATTCCCGTTGAAGAATTGCCCGTGGCCTTGAAGCGCCATGCCACCAGCAAGATCGTCAGCTTGGAAGATTTGGAATCGGTGGCCACCATGGGCTTTCGGGGTGAGGCGTTGGCGGCTGTCAATTCAGTGTCCGAAATGAGCCTGTTGTCACGCACTGAAGGTGCAGCCACTGCGTTCTTGTTGGATGGGCAAACCGGTGAAGTCCGGCCTGCTGCGCGTGCCGTGGGCACAACGGTGGAAGTGAAAGAATTGTTTTTTTCAACCCCTGCTCGTCGCCATTTTTTAAAGTCAGAAAACACCGAACTTGCCCACTGCATTGAAGCTGTCAGGCGCCATGCTTTGGTGCGCTCAGAGGTGAGTTTCGCCATTTGGCACGAAGGCAAAATCGTAGAGCAATGGCGCAGCCATCCTGGTGAAGCAGGCTGGAACCAACGCTTGGCCGATGTGCTGGGTGAAGACTTTGTTTCATCCTCCGTCAACATCGATTTCAGGTCAGGCCCCGTGCACGTGCGTGGCCGCGCAGGCACACCCGATGCTGCACGGGCGCGGGCCGATCAACAATTTGCTTATGTGAACGGTCGTTTTGTGCGCGACAAAGTGATCACACACGGTGCGCGCAGTGCCTATGAAGATGTGCTGCACGGCCAACGCCAACCGGTGTATGTGCTTTATTTGCAAATGGACCCCACACGTGTGGACGTGAACGTGCACCCTACCAAAATTGAAGTGCGGTTCAGAGACAGCCGTGAAGTTCATCAGGCCATGCGGCATGCGATTGAACGCGCCTTGGCCGTGCCACGCGCGCAACTGCTGACCGGCAACGAAACAGCCGTGCCTCAAGGCAAGTTGACAGCAGATGCAGCCGCTTCATTTTTAAGCCCAACACCCGCGGCCCCTGCGACCCCAAGCACGTGGTCGCAGCGCGGCATGGCATTTGGCAGTGATCGCAGCAACCCTGACCCTGCCAAAGCCATGGCCGACCTCAAAGCGCTTTGGGGTCAAGCAGATCAAATTCAAGAACACACACCGAGTTGGACGCCAAACACTGACAAAGCCCCTGCAATGCTTTCACACAATGAGAATGCTGCGCAAGAGTGGCCTTTGGGTCGCGCCATTGCGCAGCTTCAAGGCGTTTACGTCTTGGCTGAAAACAGCCAGGGCCTGATCGTGGTGGACATGCACGCCGCCCATGAACGCATTGTTTATGAACGGCTCAAACAACAATTCGACACCACCCGCATCACCTCCCAACCGTTGCTGATTCCTGCATCGTTTGCCGCCACGCCCCAAGAAATCACCACTGCAGAAAACTGCGCAGAGGTGCTTCAGCAGTTGGGCCTTGAAGTGTCTGCGCTGTCTGCCAAAACTTTGGCTGTTCGCGCGGTGCCAACCTCTTTGGCGCAAGGTGATGCTGTGGAATTGACCCGCAGCGTTCTGGCCGAATTGGCCCAACACGATGCCGCCACGGTGGTGCAACGCGCCCAAAACGAAATCTTGGCCACCATGGCTTGCCATGGTGCAGTGCGGGCCAATCGAAAACTCACCCTGGACGAAATGAACGCCTTGCTGCGACAAATGGAGGCCACCGAACGGTCGGACCAATGCAACCACGGCCGACCCACTTGGCGACAGGTCAGCATGCGCGAATTAGACGCCTTGTTTTTGCGAGGCCGCTGATGTCCGACACACCCACAACTTCGCGCAGCCAAGCCATGACGGTGCTGCTGCTGGCCCTGCTGCTGGGCTTGCAACCGGTCACCACCGATTTGTATTTGCCCGCCCTGCCCGCTTTGACTCAAGGCTTTGGGGCCAGCATGGTGCAGGCTCAACTCACCCTCACAGCCCTGCTCCTTGCTTTCGGAACGTCTCAGTTGGTCTGGGGCCCATTGTCTGACAAATGGGGCCGCAGACCCGTTTTGTTGGGCGGCATTGCCGTCTACGCGGCATCGGCCATTGCGTGTGCTTTGGCGCCTGACATTGAAACCTTGATTGCAGGCCGTACACTTCAGGGCGTGGCCATGGGCGCTTGCGTCATGGCCGCACGGGCCGTCATTCGTGATTTGTACGAGCCCGTACAAGGCGCCAAAGTGATGTCCCAAGCGCTGTCGGG
>JACCDK010598522.1_pt1 | contig 26559 bp, 24 predicted proteins | sample 7445871 | NCBI WGS metagenome assembly JACCDK01 (sample SAMN15323436, study PRJNA562643) | freshwater metagenome | isolation source: river surface water | place: USA:Blue River Watershed | collected 2017-08-15 | reverse complement strand
GACTTGCACAAAATAAAAAAATCTACCATCTTTGCAGACCAATTCAACGGAATGGTCTAATAGCTCAGCTGGTTCAGAGCACCTGCCTTACAAGCAGGGGGTCCTAGGTTCGAATCCTAGTTGGACCACCATAATCCACCTCAAAAGGGTGGATTTTGTGTTTTTAGGGGGTTTCAATTAGTTTAATAAACAATTCTTGATATCCTTCCACATATTATTGGTAAATCCTGATAACTTTCATTACGTTTTAAATATATTTGTTAGATAATTTTTTAATCGTTTGAAAAATGAAAACGAACCTATTCCTTTATTGTCGAGGTTTCATTGGATTATTTTTCATCATTTTTGCGCACATGCAATCAGAAGCTCGTTTTTCGAGCTTAAATCAAACCGATTCCAGCTCGTTTAAACAGTTCAAAGGGTCTATTTTGGATAGTAATACAAAGAATGAACTCATCTTTGCAAGTATTACGATCTCTGGAACAACCCTTTCTACCATAAGCAACAGCGAAGGTAAATTCTCCATAAAAATCCCTTCAGAAAAGCTGAATGCTAGTCTAATCATTTCATTTTTAGGTTATAAAAATAAGCTGATTCCAATCAAAGATTTAAAGCCTGAGAAAAATATCTTGTATCTAGAACCCAGTAACACCATGCTTGAAGAAGTGGTGGTGAAAGTACGGGATGCCAAAAATATTTTTTCAGGGGTTTTGAACAATCGCCTCCAAAATTATGGGGATGACGCCTTGCAAATGACCGGTTTTTATAGAGAAACAATTCGAAAACGGCGTTCTTACGTCTCCCTTTCCGAATCCATTGTGGATATTCAAAAACTTCCCTTTTCCGTGGGTCCGCAAGACCAAATCAAACTTTTTAAGGGTCGAAAAAATGCCGACTATACCAAATTAGACACCGTACACTTTAAATTACAAGGAGGACCGTATTCTGCTTTATTCATTGATTTAGTCAAATATCCGAGTTTTATTTTTTCTGAAAATGCATTCGAATTATACGATTTTAATTTAGAGGAAATTACCTATATAAATGACAATCAAGTGTTGGTTTTGGCTTTCAAACAAAAACCTTCCTATGAAAATCCACTCTATTTTGGGAAAATGTTCATCGATGCAAAGAGCCTCGCCATCATCAGCGCTACTTTCCAATTAAATGTGGAAGATAAAATCAAAGCAGGACTTTTATTTACACGCAAAAAACCGAAAGGCGTGGATGTTTATCCCACCGAAGTACGCTATCAAATTAATTATCGACAACAGAATGGGAAATGGATTTTTGCCTATTCCCGTGGTGATCTGACTTTCAAATTAAATTGGGACAAAAGATTATTCAATACCGTTTATACGACCACCTTGGAAATGGCAGTAACGGATTGGAAAAAACAAGATGCCTTCGAAAATCAAAATACCCAAAAACTGAACTCGAATGTGATCATGTCCGATAAAGTTTCCAGTTTAGCTGATCCGGATTTTTGGGGAGAATACAATATCATAGAACCTGAAAAGTCTATTGAAACTGCCATCCGAAAAATTCAAAGAAAATCATTAAATGATCGATCGAATGATTAAGTAATACCATTTTCTTCCTTCAAATGCGACCACCTTACATTTAATAAACATGTGAATTTAAATGTATTACACTCAAATTTCATAAATTTTATTTCTTCTGCTTTTTAATTTCATTTAATTTGAAATGAAAATTTGGTTTTAAAAAGACTCAAAAATCATCTATCCGTATGAAAATGAATCTTCCATGGATTGAATCTCCCTTTTTCGAACAAATTATAGCCTCCAAAAACCTTAGCAAGGATGAAGAAAATATTGCAAGAGAATATCATACAAAAGGTTTTGCTGTGATTAAGAACGCTTACACTGAGGCAGAAATTGAACAGGTAAAACAAGAAATGGATAACAAGGGTTTTAATCCTGATTTTCCCTATGTACACCAAAGAGACGAGCGCCGTTGTCAAGACCTTTGGGATTACTCAGAACCTGTGCGACAATTTTCATGTAAAGAAAATATCATTTCCATATTAGAGACGCTTTACGATAGAGAAACCATACCTTTTCAAACCTTAAACTTTAAATTCGGCTCCCAGCAAAGAGCCCATTCAGATACCATTCATTTTAGCTCCTTACCAGCCCGCTTCATGTGTGGCGTTTGGGTAGCCCTTGAAGACATCAACGAAGAAAATGGTCCCCTTTTTTATTACCCGGGATCACATAAAACCAAAGAATTTAATTTCAATGATTTTCGCGACGACCTATTAGACAATAGCTACGATAATTATATCCAATACGAAGACTTCATGGAAGAATTTCTAAAAGTCTCCCACTTTCAAAGAGAAATTTTTAAAGCTCAAAAAGGTGATGCCCTCATTTGGTCTTCCAATATCGTTCATGGAGGAATGCCTGTCTTAAAACAAGGGAGTACTCGCTACTCCCAAGTGACCCACTATTTTTTCAAAGATTGTATTTATTACCAACCCATGGGCTCAAATACCATTACAGGAGAATTGGCGATCCGACTAAATTTAAAAAATTTACGAACTAAAAAAGCGGAAAAATTTACCTATAATGGGTATGAAACCAAACTTATTCGCTCTTACCGTAGATTGTATCTCATTAATCATCATATTTTTTATCCAAGTATTTTTCGCTTTTTTACGGATATTATTTTTATCCTAAAAAACCATGGTATCAGTAAACTTTGGGGATTAGTTTCGAATAAATTAGGAATTAAAAAGAAAGTATAGAATTATACTTTTCTTATTTTAATTTTAAATAAATTAATATTACCTTTAGATTAAATCAAATTCTAATTATATCATGAAAAAATTAATCTTACCCCTATTTTTAGGAACCTTACTATTCACCTCTTGTGGAAGTAAAACTGAAACCAAATCTGCATTCAATCTTGATTCTACCAAAGCAGACATTGAGGCTTGGAATTTAAAATTTGAGGACATTGTAAAAAATAAAGATTCTGTTGGTTTTGCCAATTTATATGCAGAAGATGCAGTGCGCATGCCACCAAATGCTGCTGAAATAAAGGGAAGAACTAATATTCTAAAAAGTGTTGTGGAGCCCTTTAAAATCATAGGCTCAACTAATCTTACCATGGTCGATGCTTGGGGTGATGAAAATACTATTACGACAACTGGTACTTACGAGCACTTTTTACCAGATGGAAAATCAGTTGAAAAAGGTAAATATATGGGAACTTTCAAGCGTGTAGATGGTAAATTAATTTCAGTTAGAGATATCTGGAATTCAGATAATGCAGCTGCGCAATTGGGTAAATAAAAATGCCTTTCTGTTTGAAATTGAAATTCATTCAACAAAAAAGCCTTCAAAATTGAAGGCTTTTTTGTTGGGTTTATTTGAAAATCTTCCCTGCAAATTCGGAGAGATACACTCGCCAATTGGTCCAGGTATGTCCACCTTCACTCTCTCTGTAAATATACTTGAACGAATGCTCATCTAATTTTTTACGCATGGTCACTACACTTTCTATCAAGAAATCATCCTTACCACAGGCAATCCAATAAAGTGCTGGATTTGCTTTTTTCAAGGCTTCAATTTGTTGATCTCTTTTAGAAACATCTACTTTAATGCCAAATCGACTCAAATCAGCAAATCCCATACTCATCACACCGATATAACTGAATAAATTTGGATTCTCAAAAGTCGTATTGATGGTTTGCAATCCACCCATGCTTAAACCAGTTAAAGCACGGTTTTCTTTATTTTTCTTGACACGAAAATGGTTTTCAATATAAGGAATTACATCTGCCACTAAACTCTTTTCAAACAACATACTTCCCATGCCACCTACCGGATTATCTGATGCAGGTAGTACTGGGGTAATTACATTGGCTGCAGCCTGAGTTGGATTTCCATTCGTCATTACCACAATCATCGGTTTTGCCTTGCCTGCATTGATCAAATTATCTAAAATATTAGGTGCGACACCAAGTGTTGGCCATGCCTCCTCATCGCCACCGCCACCGTGTAATAAATACAAAACAGGAAAAGACTCTTTAGAATCTTCGTATCCTGGGGGTGTGTACACCTGCATTCTACGAGTCAAATTTAGGGACTTAGAATCATACCAAATTTGATGTACACTTCCTTTGGGACCCGTTTTTGCCCAATATAAATCTGATGCAGGTCCATTTACATACAAAAGACTTTCTGTTCTGAAAGTTCCATCACGAGCCACTTTTAAATTAGCGGGATCCAAGGTATTAACACCATCGACAATAAAGGAATACCCATATAATTCAGGTGCCAATGCTTGTACCTTTGTAGACCACACGCCAGATTGGTCCTTAACCATCTCAACTAATTGACGAGAAGCTCCTTGACCATTTGTATTAGGTACCATCGGCATCCAATTTCCAGATAATTTTACGGAAGAAGCAGCAGGTGCTTTTATTCGAAAAATTACATCATTTGTAGAGGTGATTTCTGGAGAAATTAATCTTTCCACTTGTCCAACTTCCTGCGAATAGGTATGAAAAGAAAATAAAACCGCCATAGCGGTTAATAATTTGTACTTGATTTTTTTCATTATAAATAGGTTTTTTTCAATATTACTAAAATATCAGGAGAACCTAATGAAAATTCGCCGTCGATAGGATAAAAAATATACTTATTCAATGGATTAAACCTATTTTATCGACTCAATTCCTTCGGTGGTCGTTTCTCTTTTATGATTTGAAGTTATTGAAGTAAATTGGAAAAAATTATTACGCGTGAAAAGAAAAGAATTTCTAAAAAAGACTGGATCAATTATTGCAACGGCCCCTTTGGCTCTTTTATCCTGTTCCAAAACAATTGATGAAGAAATTAATACCAATGCTACCCCTGTAAATCCAAGCAGCAATGGCAATATTTCAACTACCTGTACGGTGAGTGACCCTGAGGAGGTCGGACCATTTCCTCTATATAACAAACGAGATACAAGTATCCAACATGTGGATATTACCGAAGGAAAAACGGGAGTACCGCTTAATTTGAATCTTCAAATTAAAAATGTAACAGCCAATTGTGCGGAATTAGCCAATGCCCAGGTAGTTATTTGGCATTGTGATAAGGATGGATATTATTCGGGTTACAACAATTCTGGCTATTTGGGTACACAAGATAATACCAGTAAAACCTTTTGTAGAGGTATGGGAAACACCGATGCGCAAGGGATCGTTCGATTCAAAACCATTTATCCGGGTTGGTACCAAGGTCGCGCAACTCATATCCATGCACAAATTTATGTGAATGGCGTTTTAAAACTTTCCACTCAATTTGCTTTCCCAGAAGAGGTGAATACTTGGGTTTACAATTCAGCCTTATATAAAGCACACGGACAAAACCCGACTAAAAATACAACGGATAATGTTTTTAGAGATTCCATTGAAAGAGAGTTAGCCACACTAACCCCTACTGCAAGCAACGATGGATATGATTTAGCCTTTATTATTAAAGTGGCGGTGTAAACCTACTCTCGCTGCATATTATATAGCAAGGTTTGGATTTTCCACTCATTACCCTCTTTTACAAGTATAAAAACGTCAACGCCTTTGTGGGAGAATTTACCATTCAAATAAAAAGCATAGGGTACCCAAGCAGAGGCCACCTCGTGATCTATGTTGATAGGACCCCAGGAAAGGACCCGCTCATCCATCTCACCCGCTTTTCTACTCACAACATTCTTCACAAAAGAAACAATGGGCACCTCCCTAATGCTTGTTCCTTCAGGCTTTATCTGACTAACCTGCAATACCGCTTTGTTCATAAAACAAGAACTTAAAGCAGATGAATCAACTGATTTCATTGCAGAGAACGTTTTTAAAATTACAGCTTTAATTTGATCCTCATCAGTCGATGATTGGATTTTGGCCTGAACTCCAATGCTGTATGTTAAAGCAAAAATCAATAAGAAAACACTATTTTTCATTTTTTTATTTTTTATTCGGCAAGGCACTCAACATTAAATTTATAAAGCCATCCATGGATTTATCCTCAATCCATCGAACAACGGCAACAATGTCATTTTCTGTATCCACATAAATGGCATTGGTACCATTGCCAATGTGGGCATAGGCAGATGCTGGCGCAGAAGGATATAATTTACGATCTGTATTTAAAAAATAATTCATAAAACCATAAGCAGGATTGACCGGAGTAGGACTTGTGGCTTTTTTGATCCATTCTTCAGATAAAATTTGCTTCCCATTCCAATTCCCTTTTCTGAGTGTCAACAGGCCAAATCGTGCCATATCATAGGCGCTAATAAACATACCTCCTCCAAAATGTCCACCACCACTTACCGATTGCATCCATTTACCATCTACAATAATCCAGGCATTTTTATAGCCCGCCCAGGTCCATGTATTGGAAGCCCCAATAACTTGCATCACATTTTCTCTCAACACTTCGGGCAATGGTTTTCTCCAAACCATGGTGGCCGCTAAGGCCAATGCATTGACGCGCGTATCATTGTACTTATACACTGTACCTGGCTCAAACCTTTTCCTCGTGATCCATTCAGCAGGTTTATCTGATGGCCGATCGGCCCAATCGGGCTTTCCCCATAAAGTCCCTTCCCAATCACTGGTTTGTCTTAATAAATGCTCCCAAGAAATTTTCCGATTATGAATCGATTCAAAAGGATAAATAAAAGAGGTCTTTGCGATTGGATTTTCATCTGCTTGTAGGCCCGAATGATAGGCCGTTTCAATCGGCGGTAAATAAGTATACACTTTATCATCTAATGACCGGATTAAGCCTTTATCATAGGCCAATCCAAGCACGGTAGATAACATGCTTTTAGTAACACTATGTGTCATTTCAACAGAAGAGGGATTTCCCCATTCAGCAATGATGTAGCCTTTGTATAGAATCAATCCAGACGTCCCGCTTCGATCTGCCATGGGTCCAATTGGGTCTGAAAAAGGCTCTTTACCATATTGCATGGCTTGTGATAGCCACAAGTTTTTAGGAAGAGTGCTTTCATGCGCTGTTGCGAAGGCAACAGCCTCTTTTATTTTGTTGGTATCTATCCCAAAAAATTGAGGCGATCTATGTTCCCACTGATTAGCGGATGGAAAATAGATTGCTTTTTGTGCCTTTGCTCGCATGACAAACAGCAGAAACACAATAGAGAGAACTAATTGTAAGGAGGATTTCATTGGATTAATTTGTTGCAAGAAGAATGGTATTCATGATTTGATTGTATATTCGAATTTACAATTTATTTTCAAAAAATGAATGCTCCATAAACACACACATATCCTATGAAAAAATTGATTTTTCTTTTCTTGATAGCCGGTTATTTCTGCTATTCACAAGATTCAATTACTGCGCAAATGGTAAAGCATTCTGGAAAATTAATAGACGTCCATTTTACCGACCAAGAAATTTCCATGATGTTAGAAGAGGTTAACAGCAATTTGATGGATTATAAAAAAATGCATCAAATGCCCTTAAATAACAAGGTGGCAATGAGTATATCTCAACGTCTAAAGGCGGATCCAACAAAACAAGAGAAGATTCATTGGAACTATGATTTAAAACAAAAATTACCGCAGAATAAAAATGACTTGGCCTTTTACTCCATTCGACAATTGGGATCCCTTCTTCGAAATGGTTCCATTAGTTCAGTAGATTTAACCAGCTTTTTCATCAACCGAATCAAAAAATGGGGAGATACCCTTCAATGTGTCATTAGTGTGCCTGAGAATTTAGCTTTTGAGCAGGCCCGGAAGGCAGATCTTGATTTCAAAAAAGGGATTGACAAAGGTCCATTGCAGGGAATTCCATATGGTTTAAAAGATTTATTTGCAGTAAAGGGCACCAAAACCACTTGGGGAGCTCAACCCTACAAAGAGCAAGTCATAGAAGAAGATGCCTATGTATACACAAGATTAAAGGAGGCGGGTGGTGTTTTAATTGCTAAATTTACTCTGGGAGCCTTAGCCATGGGCGATTATTGGTTTGGTGGAAGAACTAAAAATCCATGGAATTTGGAAAAAGGATCCAGCGGATCCTCCGCTGGTTCTGCATCTGCTACCGTAGCTGGTTTGGTACCTTTTGCCATTGGAACAGAAACCCATGGTTCCATCATTTCGCCCAGTCATACATGTGGAGCCACCGGACTTCGTCCAACCTTTGGCAGTGTAAGTAGAAGTGGTGCCATGACGCTCAGCTGGAGCCTGGATAAGGTAGGACCTATTTGTCGATCTGCAGAAGACGCTGCCATCGTATTTAGTTTCATTCATGGAACAGACCACAAAGACGGCAGTGCAGTAGAAGCAGCCTTTAATTTCAATCCCACATCGCCCATCAAAAAATTGAAAATAGCCTATGCGAAAAACTTATTTGATAAGCTAAGTGCCAATGCCATGGAATGGGAATTACTTCAAAAATTGAAATCTACTGGACTTGATTTGGAGGAAATGAATTTCCCTGATTCAACTGTTTATCCTTATGACATGATTGGGACGGTGATTGGCAGTGAATCAGCAGCTGCATTTGATGAATTTACAAGAACAAATTTGGATGATCAGATGACTCGACAAAATAAATTCGATTGGCCCAATTATTTCAGGCAAGCTCGATTAATTCCAGCCGTCGAGTACATCAACACGCAGCGTTATCGTTCTTTATTGATGGAAAAAACAAATGAAGCCATGCAAGCCTATGATGTGGTTATTGTACCAAGTTTTGGAGGCAAGCAGCTAGCAATTACCAATCTTACGGGTCATCCTGCCCTTTGTTTACCTATTGGTTTAAACAAAAACGGATTACCAAGCAGCATTACCTTTTTATCCAATTTATTTAAAGAGGAAGCCCTTATCCGATTGGGCATGTATTTTCAATCGATTACCCCTTATGATGAATTACATCCGACAAAGTTTAAATAAAGTATAAAGTCAAAAAAAATGGGATGGCTTTAGACCATCCCATTATTCTTTCAATAAAATATAAATTACTTTTCAGAAGCTGTAGCACCTTTAGCAATGCTATAAACAACCAATCCGAAACCAATTTTATTCACAGCATCGGCAATATTGTAAGCTAAATCAACAGGAGAAGATTTACTTAAATCTGCACCTTCCGCTAATCCAGCTAATAAATTACCTGGTAACATCATGTAACCAATTGGGTAAATTGCCCAACCAACCAAAGTAAACCAACGCATTACCTTGTAACCTGATGTAACATGGGAGTTAGTGGAAGCAGCAGCCAATTTAGAAGCCTCACCCATGTAGATTTCATAAATAATGAGGGCCCAACCTAAAGTTGAGATAATTCCCCACATTACATTTTGATCTGGAGAAACTGCTTCGCCAATGTAACCGGCAACCAACATAACCACAGAGCCAAAAATTAAACGAGAAAGAAGACCCGTTTTAGCCCCTGCTGGCTTTAAAATTAAATAATATTCAATACACATCAATGGCACAGTTAAGGTCCAATCGATGTAACGGAACTGAGTTGGAGAAACACCTTGTTCCAACCAAACTCCTCGCATGTAGTAGTAATGTACTGCTGCGATAAATGTAATCAAAGCGGAAATCAATAAAGAAGTTTTCCACTTGTCACTAACTGTACCTCTTTCCACAATGAAAAAGATCGAAGCAGCAAGCATCGACATGTAACCTGTGAAAAAAGTAAATCCAATGTAATCTCCGGCAGCTAAAGTGCCATTCAACAAAATGTTTAATGTTTCCATAAAATGGTTTTTTTTAATTGTTATAAAATAAGATTACTAAACTTGTACTATTTCAATATTAAATAATAATTTTTAAAAAAAATAGCGATTGTTAATTTTTTTTAAAAATATTAATTTGTGCATGATGGCAAAATGAGGAAGTGTTAAAAGTGAAAGGAAAATAAAAAGAGGATACAAATGTAAGTCTTTGTAAATCAGAAAAATATAAATCACACCTAAAAAAAACGCCCCTAGAGAAAATGGGAGTAGTTTTTTGTACAATTCCAATAAAGTAATACCCAATCGATTTTTCATCAAAAATAGGCTGTTAATCGAATGACATAGGGTAAAAAATAGAATAAAAGAAGGAATAAGTGGCAGTAAGGTTCCGAGGTATAATGTCAAAAAAGTATTCAAAAAAGAAGCATAATTTGCTCGATTAAAACCTAGGATAAAGCATAAAAAACTAATTGGTAAAATCTCTTTTGGAATTTGATTTAGAATTGGAACACCCATATTCTCAACAATTTGAACTACTTCAGGCCAATGGCTACTTAAAATAATTCCTAAGATTCCGACTCCTAATAAAACTAGTTGAACATATCGTTTAAGGGAGGAGGAATCTTCCGATTTCGTGATATCCTCCAAATCTCCAAAATGAAAAATACTGATGCCTATAAATACAATAAATGAAAACAAAGGGAAAAGCAGCCATAAAACTGCGTAAATAGCCATAATACCCAAATAAAGAATCACAAATTTTACAGAATGGAACTTCTCTCCTCTTTGGGAGGCCAATTTTTCTGAAATCAAATGGTCACCAGCCCCATGTGGAATTCCCAAAAAAAACATCAAAATTCCAGACCCAATTAAGTCGATTGTAGGATCCCATGGACCAATTAATACATTCAATAGAACATAAAGCAAAGACGAAAAAGCACCCAAGAACAAAGAAATAAATTTTATCATTTTAAAAAATGCTTTAAAAACAAGGGGATATCTAATTTTGATAGGAGAGATATATCTTGAGAAAGACTACTTTTATCATCTAAAAATCGTAAAATATCAACAAAAGATACTTTTGCAAACAAACGATCCATTACCGAAGGAATTTGAATCATTTCATTTTTCATGATTTTCAACAACATTTTATCATAAAATGCGAATCTTTTGGGAGTCGTGAATTCATTTTGATTTGCAATGGACTTGGCGTGTTGGTGCATCCGATTAAAAGCATACCCTGTGGAAGGTTTGATCATTCCGGCAGAAACTCCTATTTTGAAAATTTTTGTTGGCTTTGGACCCACAATTCGATGCATAGGAATGCTACCATTTTCTTCTGATAGGATTTGAAAAGGTTTATTCCCGAATTTTTGCTTTACATAATCAGACCAAATAGAAGAGTACAGCTTCGAATCAAAATCTTTTGAAGTAAATACGGTAGTTTCAATTAAAGCCTGATGAGGTGAAAAAGGCAAAATATAGTGAAATACAGCCATTTCGGAGGTAGAAAACCCAAGACTAAAATCCATTATTGTAAAACAATCTGAATCAAAAATTGCTTGATCAAAGGATATGAATTTGCCACTAAAATGCTGTTTAATTCCATTTTCAGGGATATATTCTAAGCGACTATCGGCTACTTTTAGGGCTTTAAATTGTTGCCCATTCTCACATATGACCACTACATCAGAGGCATTCTCTGAAACTTGCTTTACTTTTTGATTAACCCATACAATTCTCGGATCATTGGGAATAAATTTTTCAAAAAAATAAGAAAAAAAATGGGAAGAGGAAATGTAGTGATAGGAATAGGGAGCTATTGATTCTGCTTTGGTTTGATTTTGGGAATTGCAAAAAAGCATTTTTTTCCAAGATTTTTCTACTAAAAATGGAAAACTGGTTTCTGTATCACTGGTCCAAAAGCACCAACTTTTTGAAGTTCTATCTCCGGAATCAAAAAGAAGGATGGATAATTGTTGATCCTTATCTGCTTGAATAAGCTCATACAGCAGCTGAAGGCCTGAGGCCCCTGCACCTATAATAGCCACATCATAGACTTTCTCTGCTTTCAATATAATTTTATTTAGATTAAATTATATTTTATCAAAGGTAAAAGAAATTTTGACGAAACAAAGAGCTTGGTCAATAACAATTGGGAGAGGATGAAATGGAGGCAAAAAAACCAATCCAAATAATAAAGTATTCCACTTTTTTAATGAACATGTAAAATTTGTTCTAAATCACACAAAGCTTAGTACCTTTACATTCATGAAAGAAGAAGAAATCAATCGAATTATTGAGATGGCATGGGAAGATCGGACACCCTTTGAAGCCATTACCTTTCAATTCGGAATATCTGAGGCTGAAACAATTAAAATAATGCGCCAAAATTTAAAACGTTCAAGTTTTAATTTATGGCGCAAAAGAGTTAATTCTGGCGTTAGCCAGAAACATTTATCCAAAAGACTGGCCGATATTAAGCGATTCAAATGTAGTTTACAACGTACAATTACGTTTAATAAAATTTCGAAAAGATAATTCTCCTACTTTTCAATTAAACTCTTCATGATCCATTTCTTGAAATCAGTCCGTAATGGGGCTGGATTACTAGATGGTCTTTGCATCAAAACCATAGCAATCATTTCGTGCTTTTGATCTATGAAGAAAATAGGTCCTGTTGCACCACTCCAATACAAGGTTCCTGCAGGGCGTGGATCTTCCCCAATCTCTTTTCGTTTAATCGCATAACCAAATGTAAAACCATTGTTTTTCAATTGGTCAGTTGGTGTAATGGCCGCTTCTAAATTCAATGGCGTTTGATCCGTTTTCATCATCGCAATCGTAGAGGGTTTTGCAATCCGAACCCCATTGAGTTCACCATCTTGTAATACCATCTGACAAAATTTAAAATAATCAATCGCAGTAGCATGCAATCCGCCAGATCCAGAATAATAGGTTTTTTGACCACTTATTCGAATACTTTTTTCGGATCCTGGATCTATGAGACTTAAGCCTCCTTTCCCATCTGGTTGATAATAGGATGTAAATCTTGGTGCATCTTTAGGATCCAAGAAAAATTTGGTATCCACCATTCCTAATGGATCTAATATTCTTTTTTGAACAAAATCTTGAAAAGGTTTTCCTGTAATAACTTCTACCACTCTGCCTGCAACCAATAAACCTGGACCGTAAATCCATCCTTCACCGGGTTCGTGTGTCAAGGGCAACTTTGACAATTTCTTAACATAATGCGCCAAATCACTTGAATAGGCATCCTTGGTAATTGCATTGTATATTTCAGGCATATTGCCACCATAGGCACTTGGTTGACCAGTGGTATGAGTCAATAAATGCTTTATCAACATGGGCTTGCTTGCTTCCTTTGTTTTATAAATCCAATGCCCATCTACACTGTCTTTGGAAATTAAAACTTGTTGAGAAGCAAATTCTGGTAAATATTTACTTACAGCATCCGTTGGCTTACATTTTCCATCTTCCATCAATAACAAGAGCGCTAAGGTAGCAATGGGCTTGGTCATAGAGGCTAATCGAAAAATAGCATCTTTTCGCATCGGTAGGTGTGTCTCCATTTGCGATTCTCCTTGTGCAGTAAAGTGAACCACTTTACCTTTTCTAGCTATTAAGGTTACCGCACCTGCAATTTCCTTTTTTTGGATCGATTGACTTACAAAAGTTTCGTACTCCTTCAATACATTGGCATCAAAGCCCAATGACTTTACTTCGGAAGAACTGACTGGCTCTGTACTTACTATTCTCTTTTCAGTTTTTTTTACTCCCTCATAAACACCTTTTCTAAACTCATCTCCAAAATAAAACTGATAAGGATTAGGTGTACTTAAAGCACCAATCTGCGACATAAAAATGCCAATTACATCGTCCTTGGGATTGACAAAAAAATGAGTAGAATTGGCCCCACTCCAAAAATATTCCCCAGCAGAAACGTTCGGTCGATTGGCCACTAATGGATCTTTTAACATCCCAAAACCTAATCCAAATCCATACCCAGGCTCTAAATTTGTACTTCCATCTTCATCTAAAGCTATTCCTGTAGCAATTCGATAAATTCTAGCATTTTGATCTGGTTTTCTCGTAATGGAAGCTGTTACATCTTCTTGCATCAATTGCAAGGTTTCTTTTTTCAAAATTCGTTTTCCATTCAATTCCCCTCCATAATACAACATCTTAGCAAATTTCAAATAATCATCCATAGTCCCCCATAAAGCATTTACCCCAGCAAAAACAGTCACACCATTACTTTGTGGTTGCACCTTGGAACGAGTTAAATTTTTCCCATCAGCAAAATCATACACGATCATGGCTCGTTTTTGTTGTTCTGGCATTAAATTGTAACCAATGTCTTTCATTCCTAAGGGCTGAAAAATGGTTTTCTTTAAATAAGCATCTGTTGTTTCACCTGTCAAAATTTCAATTAATCGAGAAATGACATCCGGACCAAAGGAGTAATTCCATTTACTGCTGGGTTGATAAGAAAGTGGAATTTTTGCCAAGGCTTTCACCCGTTTTTCGATCGAAGTCAAAGTCGTATCATAGAGCAATTTATTCCAAATTTCACGATCCATTTTAACCATCGTAATACCATGTGAAAGTCCAGAAGTATGACTCAACAATTGTCGGATGGTAATTTTAGAGGATGAAGGAGTGGTTCCACTGGCAGTACCTTTTTGAACATCATTAACCACTTGAAGATTTTTAAATTCAGGTAAATAGATTTCGACAGGATCATCTAATTGAAACTTGCCTTGTTCATACAAGGTCATCAATGCCACCGAAATAATCGGTTTCGACATCGATTGTAGATAATAAATTTCTTTACCGTTCATGGAAATATTATTTTCTAAATCTCTTTTACCATAAAATTTATCAAAAACTATTTTGTTTTTATGAAAGACAAGACCATGTACGCCCATCAATTTTTTAGTCTGAACCTCTTTTTGCAGGTAAGAATCAAGGGTTTGAAAATTCTGTGCAAAGGAAGAATTTGAACATAGGAGAACAATTCCTAACAGAAAGAAATATTTTAACAAGGTTTTCATAGAGAAGAATTAATTATTTTCTAAATAAGAATCAATATGTTGAACAAGGGGAATTGTTTTTTTTCGGACCCGCTTATAATTGGCAAAACTAAGTTTTGCCAAAGCTTGTTTTTGGAAAAGAAAATTTCCGAAACGCCTTTTAAAATCAGCATCTAATTTCAAATTCCGAACCTTTACTTGTAAATCAGGCGTTATGGCCTGTTTTATTTTTGGAAATTCAGGATTCACATGGGAGATGCTTTCATTTTGTGGACTTGCCAACCAAAGTAACATTAATTCGCCTGGAAAATTATTATCGATGAACTCAAAGAATACTTTCCATTGGGATGTTTCTTGATCAAAGGCCCTAAATTCGGCCATATCCGCCTCAACTTCATAGGCGGTAATTTCCTCAACTAAGGTTTTGTCTTTTATCAAGCGCAAGGAGCCTGAATTTTTCATTAATTCAAAGATTCGTTTGTCGTTTGAAAAGCGATACATGTACATGCTTAAGGAATCTGCAATTTCTTTCGGACTTACATTTTCTTGCATGAGTAATCGAATGGCTAGTCGTTCATTTACTTGCAAGGTAGGCATTCCTACTTTCAAGAGGCTATCGATCGTTCGATCATTTCGTACCACTTCGGTTCGGAACAATTCCAAATACTCTTTTGCTCTTTGATTTTCTATTTGATGCTCTCTTAAATTCTCTGCTACAAATCCGAGGGTAACTGCTGCAAAGAGCATAATGAATTCTGTAATATACTCTTTGATTTTCTTAGGGATGTGATGGGGATGATGAACTTCCATAAAACACGTTAAAAACTTAAAAATAAAATCAAGATATGAAAATTACTTTTTAAATATTTCAAAAATGGCACAAAACCATAATTAATTGGACAAATTAAAAGTATTTTAAACAAAATGATTACCTAATTCAACCTTTTTAAAATAAGTGAAAATAGGTATTTAACATATTTTCACTTATTTTTTGACAAATTAATTCGAACAAATAATTAAATTTAATTTAAAGCCTCATTTTAAATCCTCTTTCATACCTATTTAAAATTCATTTCATTTTATATATGAAACAATTCTATTCTGGAATTATATTTATATTCTTACTTATCCATTTATCTTTTGCTGCACATATTTCTAAGGCAAATACATTTGAACTTAAATGGTTTAATCATGATAGAAAATTATTGATCAAAATAGATTTAAAAACGAATCAGGTTTTTAAGGAAAATATAACATCGAGAGGATTTGACTTTATTGGCAACCTAAGTTCTCAACATCCTGAAATTACCTCTTTGGATAGTCATTATTTTGTCATTAAAGAATTTAAAATTAAAAATAGAGTCATCATAAGTTTAAAAGGTACTAGCCTGGTTTACGAACTTATAAAAAATGATAAGACTTATCAGTTAAAAAGATTAGATAATTCTTCTTTCAAAGGATTTAATTTCTTCGCCTATCAGTTCGTTCGAAAAGATACACTCTTCAGCATTGGAGGTTATGGTTTTTGGCATTACAACAATACATTAACTTTTTTTGATGAAAAAAATAAAGGCTGGGATATCTATAAATATTCAAATGATGCACCCGATGCCATTGCTTATGATGTTTGTGGATACGATGATCAAAATGATGGCATTTGGACTTTTAATTTCATTAAACCGGAAAAAATCGCAGAGGGAGGAAATGATCAATTTCTTTATTTTTTTGATTTCAAAACTAAAAAATGGGAAGAGAAAGGTAAGGTAAATAAAGCTCTTTTTTCAAATTATAATAATTCAATTGAAAGAGCCTGTTGGATAGCGAATAAATTCGCATTTAATGGTAAGGAAGGTGTTATACTAGTTGATCCTTTAACTAACAAAGTTTCCATTAATGATCTTAGTAATCGATTTCTAGGTAATGGAAATGAATTAATTCAGGAAAAAGATAGTCTTTATGTGTACAATCCAAAAGACATGAATCCACATGAAAAGTACCAAGTGGTAAAACTTTCCATGAATCAGTTTTGGGAACATTTCAAACCAATTGAAGATTCGTTTTTAGAACACTCATACTTTCAATCAAAAAGCACATGGTTTGGGATCTTAATTGCATTCTTGATAATTGGTTATTTATATGTAAGTAACTTATACAGAAAAAAAGAAAATACCATTTTCAATGAAAATGAACTGAATATTTTAAAAATTTTAATCCACAATGAATCGGGATTAAGTACTGATGAATTGAATCAATTCTTAGATATATCCAAAAAGAATATTGACATTCAGAAAAACCAAAGAAATCAATTCATCAAAAACATTAATTCGAAATTTCAAATTAAATATGGTGGAGATAATTTAATCGAAAGAAAAAGTTCCGAATCGGACAAGCGTTTTGTTTCCTATAGGATCAACGAGCATTATGTCTCTTTATTAAAATCAATCATTCATTAAGGTGCTGCAAATCCAGATTTAGCCAAATCATGAAATAAATTTTCTACTTTTTGGATACCAGCTGAATCATTGATATCAAAATAACGATATACCTCTAAATCTGCCTTATGAATTGCATTTTCTTGGATCGCACCTTGTGATTTATAGGCTGAAATTACCCAATCTGCAACAATTTTATAACTTAACTTATCATTTTCTTTGAATCGAAATGCCCTATTCAAGGTAAAAAATGGTACATTTTCTTTTATTTTGGTTTCCGGAAAACCTAGTAATTCTGAAAAAATCAATGGTTTAGCCTCTAATGTACTTGGGCTGCCTGCTATAATAATAGGTTTTTGAATTCCTTTCATTCGCTGAACTGCTCTTAAAGCCAAAATAACTGCTGTTTTATGGTGACCATGTTGACCAATATGAGGAAGCATGGTAAAGATAAAATCATAAGCTCGATCCTGTAAAATCTTATCCAATCTTCTTTGAACCGTAGAAATATCCCAATTTTTACCTGAAATATAGGGCATTGGATCAGTTGTATACCAATCATCTGGTTGCTCCATAAAGTAAATATTTCGTATACCCATGATTTTAGCTGCATCTAAAATTTCTTGCTTTCTTATCAGAGGTAAATGGTCACGGGCTGTCAAGGAATCAGTAAGGTTTAAACCATAATACATGGCACCTAATTGGGAATCAGCAAAGCCTCCACCTCCATCGGTCATTACTGCCATGTCAACAATTCCTTTTAATTCATGTGTTATTTTAAATAAGCTAACAGAAAATCCTGTTTCATCATCTGGATGGGCGGTTACAACCAATACCTTAGGACCCTGTGCATTTGAATTAAAATAAAATATAAAAGAGAATAGGATTAAAATTGAATTACTTGACAAAATTTTCATCGGTTCGAGAATTTATAAATTTTTCTTTTTCAATTCACTTATTGCAAAATTTGCTGCACGAGCAGTCAAAGCCATATAAGTTAAGGATGGATTTTGCGTAGAATTACTTGTCATTGAAGACCCATCTGTTACAAAGACGTTTTTACAATGATGCAATTGATTCCATTTATTTAACATCGACGTTTTTGAATCAGCTCCCATATGAACCCCTCCCATTTCATGTATATCCAATCCGGGTTGAAAAAATTTACGGTTATTAATTTTTATATTGGTGAATCCAGCAAGCGTCAACATTTCGGTCATTTGTTCGTGATAATCTTGTTCCATTTTTTGGTCATTATCATCTTTTAACACATGTAATCGTGCCAAGGGAACCCCCCAAGCATCTGTTAATTGTGTATCCAATTGAACATAATTGGATTGTTTTGGAATGGTTTCTCCCATGAAATGAGACGAAACAGTCCAATTGCCATACTTTTTCTCAAATAAATGATTTTTCAATTCACTTCCCCAGCCCTCTTGGTTCAGTTGAATTCCTCTACTTGCCGAAAATCCAGCTGCGTACCCTCTTAGAAAATTGGGAGTATCTTGTTTAAAAACATTTCTAAACCGAGGAATATATGATCCATTCGGACGAATACCTTCAGGTTTACTTTCTTTCAATCCTTCATATTCGGCAGTCATGCCTGTCTGAAAATTATGAAAATGCATGTATTTCCCCAATATACCATTATCATTGCCTAAACCATTGGGAAATCTATTTGATTTAGAATTCAATAAAATAATATTAGTATTGACGGTAGAGGCATTGACAAAAATAATTTTTGCATAAAATTCCATTTCCTCCTTCGTATTTCGATCAATTACTTTCACTCCTTTTGCTTTACCCAATTTTTCATCATAAATAATAGAATGAACAACCGAATCTGGACGTAAGGTTAAATTTCCAGTCATCCTGGCCCAAGGCAATGTAGATGCATTAGAACTAAAATAGCCACCGTAAGGACATCCTCTTTGACATAAATTTCGATGTTGACATTTTGCCCTGCCCTGTTTGTAATGTATTTCCCTTGGTTCTGTTAAATGAGCGCATCTACCGATGATCACAGGTCTACTTCCCTTATAAAATTTAGCCATTTGATCTGTAAAATGCTTTTCTACACATGACTGCTCGTGTGGCGGCAAAAAGTCACCATCGGGCAATTGTTCCAAGCCATCTTTATTACCTGATACTCCAGCAAAATGTTCCACATGACTATACCAAGGCGCCAAATCTTGATAGGTAATTGGCCAGTGGTTGTCAAAACCATCTCTTGCCGGACCCTCAAAATCAAATCTACTCCATCGTTGTGTTCCACGCGCCCACATGAGGGATTTACCTCCCACTTGATATCCTCTTATCCACAAAAAGGGAGCATCTTGAATATAGGGATGTTCTTTATCCTTCACAAAGAAATGCTGGGCATCTTCATTAAATGCATAACATTTACTTGCAATTGGATTTTCTTCCTCTAAAGCTTTGGGAATTTGATTCAAGTGAGGGAATTCCCAAGGTTCCATGAGGGTAGTAGGATAATCAACAACATGCTGAACATCTCTTCCACGCTCCAAAACCAAGGTTTTTAATCCTTTTTCACATAATTCTTTGGCAGCCCATCCACCTGAAATGCCAGAACCTATGACAATGGCATCAAAGGTTCTTTTTTTAGTACTATCGATATTAAAATTAGCCATTCTAAATTTGAATTGGGGTACAACCATGGTAAAAACCTGGAGCAATTGTGTAATTACGATGTTTTGTTAAAAAATACTCCGAATTAACATATGCTTGAATAGTCAATTTTTTCATGAGTTGAAGGACCATTCTATCTTCTGTATTTCCACTTGCCTCCACGTTTTTTAAAAAATCGATTTGTTTTTCAAGGCTTAATTGTTCAAATTTTTGTTTAAAAAGCCTTTCACATTGTTCATCAAAACTAGTTAAACTATGCAAAAATGTCTTTTTCATTTGACTGTCAAAACAATCATTCAGCATCCTTTCAATAAAATTATGAACGCCAATTGTGCGAGCACCCGGCGAATCTGTTTCTGGAATTATTGCATTGACGATTGAAAAAATCAATGAATTAGACCCATTGAATGTTTCTGAGTTCCAAGCATTGGCCCACGATGGCAAACTCATGGCAGTCAATGCCAAACTTATTTGTTTGAGTACGGATCTTCGACTATATCTCATAATTAATTTTAACTTTTTTACCTGTTTTTACTGCCTGAAAGATTGCATCAACTATAACCATATCTTTGAATCCCTCTACCCCATCAACAGGAATTTCAGGTTGCTTTTGGTCTAAAATTATTGCTGCCATTTCATCCATTTGACGTGTTTGATGTGTCACATGGGGATGTTGAATTTCACCTGTATGAGTTCTACCCTTTATAGGACCATAACCGGTACTAGGTTGCATTTCAGCAAAACCCTTTGTTCCTGTTAAATAAAATTTATCTAAATAATTGAGAGCATATGTTGAAAGACATGAAGCGGTTGCTCCACTTGGAAATCCCATTTGAAAGGTGATTGTTTCATCTACTCCCTCCTTGAATTTTTCAAAATTAGTCTTTGTCTCTTGAGCCGTCACCCAAACAGGATCTTCCCCAATCATGTAACGGGCCCCATTGATGGAATAAACACCAATATCCATCATTGCCCCTCCTCCGGCCAATGCCTTATTCAACCTCCATTGTTTTGGGTCTCCAATAATAAATCCGGATAAACCTTGAAAAAATAAAATTTTACCAAAATCACCCCTTGCCCGAGCTCGAACAATATCTAACGTAATTGGTTCAAAATGCATTCGATAACCAATTAATAATTTAACGCCATTTTGTTGACAAGCATCAATCATTTTTTCAGCATCCTTCGCATTAGTTGCCATCGGTTTTTCACATATAACATGTTTCCCTGCCTCCGCCATTTGAATGGTTTGTGGGCAATGCAAGGAGTTTGGAGTAGTGATATACACTGCATCAATCTCCCTATTATCTTTTATTGAACCAGCATTTTCGTAACTGTATTGTGAGGAAGCATCAACACCGTAAATGGAACCAAATTTTTGTAATTTTTCTGGTGTACCACTGATCAATCCGGTAATTTTTGCTCTTTTACAATCCATCATCGCTTTGCCAACTCGTTCTGCATAGGATCCTAAACCCATTTGTGCAATACGTAAAGTTGGCCCATCAGCAATGGAAAGATTTGTTTGATCAGCTAGGAAAGGTTTTGCAATAAATGGAACTGCTAAACTTTGAATAAAGGCTCTTCGAGTACTCATAAGATAAATTTTTATTAAATATATTATTTTTTTAATATAAAGTTATCTTTATTTAAGTGGCCTAATTGAATTATTTCATTTCTTTCTCAATCACTTCTATCAAAGATTTTGCTTCTTTTTTCAATTTTTCTTCAAAATACATTATTACATAATTTGATTTATCCATTGAAAAAAAGTTCATCATCATCGCATTGATTTTTTTAGGATCCTCTGTAATGAGAGGAGGATTTCCGACAGGAAGCTCATTTGAAAAGTAATTACTAACCTTTTTGCCAGAATATTTCATTAAAACTTTAACATCAAACACCTCTGCACCTGCTCTAATATATTCTCTTGCATAATTCATTTCTCCATCTTGAAATTTCTCAAGAGCCGTAATAGAATTTTCATAATGTTGAATAGCTTGAATGATTTGCTGATTATGAATTAAACGTAAACCTCCCGCATTTTTCAATTGTTGAAATCCAGCATCTGTCCTCTCAAATAAATAACGGATATGCAACCTTCTGGCATGAAAATAGAAAGGCCCCGTATCTTTTTTATAGGCATCATTATAATAAATATTAGACAAAGAATCGCAAATATGGGTTCGAATGGTCCGATAATATAAATTGGAATCTACCATATTTATATCCATTTTTAGATCCTTGACAATCAAACCTAAAAATTCCTTTTCTCTTTGTCTTTCTACAAAATGTTCTCTGTAATTTTCTACAAAGAAACCTAAAGTCACTGCTAAGAAAAGCATGAAAAACTCCCCAAAATATTCTTTCCAATTTTTTGGGGAGTGGTGATGTGGGTGATGAACTTCCATTATTTTGCCATTAAGTCAGTTCTTCCTTTCAAGTCATAGGTAGAATATCCAAAATCTACTTTTTTGTCTTTATTGAAGTGAATGGTGAGTGTCATTGGAGAAACAACAGAATCGCCTTTTGCATTTTTAACGGTCGACCACATCCAACCCGTTACGTACACACCAGGTGTAACATTTTTTTGCCTCGGTTTTTTAACATCAAATGCAATGTAAACACGGTCATGGTAACTCAATGAACTAAATTGAGAAATTCTGGAGGACAATGCAGACTCTAATTCTTGTTTTGTTTTTGTAATTGCCCCACTTGGGTGAACAAATTGAATGCTATCTGCATAGGACGAAATAGCGGCAGCTACATCTTTCTTTGCCAAATTATTCATCGTCTCATCTAATACATTAGTGAATTCCGTACCAGGGTCAATCATCACAATTGATGCTGAATCATTGGAGGAATTGTTTTTCTCTTTGGCATTTCCACAAGAAAATAATAAAGCTGAAAATGCAATGAAAGCGAGTTTTTTCATGATTTTAATTGTTTAAATTTTTATAACTAGGTAATTCCTTTTAAAATTATTGAATAGGTACTCTCGATAAATAATCAATACGAACTACTGTTCTGAGCGCCTGAGCTTTTTTATTCAATTCATCTGATTTTGCATTATTTTTTCGTACAGCATTTCGCTCGCTTTGATGGGTATAATAATCTATGCGTGATTTATCAGGCAAAAGCATCATATAGGTATTAGTAGGATAGCCATCTGTTGCTCGATAAACAATGTAATTATAGGAGAAACCTAATGATTTGTCCAATGCATTACTTTCTTCAATTAATTTTTCGTATTCTGTTGTTTTATCAAATGGAACCGTAAAAATGACCACTTTTCGAAAGTCATAATTTTCTACTTTAAAATCGGGAACCAACAAAGTATTTTTTTCTACTGCGGCCCATGTTGAACGCAAGGTCGCTTGTGATTGATTTTCTCTACTAGCTTGAGAAATTTCTTTCAATTCTTTACCAACTCGTTCATTTAATGCCTCCCTTTTAGCGATGTACTCACCCAAATTTTTCTCTCCCTTCACAAAAATCATGTTATAGGTTCTACCCGATTCAGAAGTATGGGCGACTCTATTAGAGAGAATTCCACCTGATTCTTTCATCCACCAATTGCGAACAATTGGGTTGTTTTTCTTATATAAATCAATGTCTTTTACCCTACTTTCAATTAACATGATATAGGTCTTGTCGGTAGACTGTGCAAGAATTTGAAGTCCCGTAAATAGGATCAAAAATGATAAAAATAATTTTTTCATGTGATAAATAATTTAAGATTGAAAATATGTCAACAAGTTACTTGATGGAAGGTATTCGGTAGGCAAATCAACATTCTCTTGTTTGTCCATTTTTTTAAAAAATTTGTCTAGATATCTTGCCTTCACCCTAATTTGACCTATTTTTCAATTAAAAATCCATTTAATTTGTAACCTAGCCTGTAAACCAAAAAATGGATTCTGATGAAATTGAAATTTCTTATTTTGTGTACTTTTTACTCTATTGGAGTCATCGCACAGGGAATCAATACTAAAAAAATTGAAAAATACATCCAATCTAAAGTAGATTTGGATGATTTCAGTGGAGCGGTTTTAGTTGCAGTAAACAATCGAATAATCATTCAAAAAGCATACGGGTTTGCAAACAGAGAACTCCTGGTTCAGAACAAAACAAATACAAAATTTAGAATCGGTTCCATTACCAAGCAATTTACTGCAGCTGCTATTTTGCAATTGGCAGAAAAAAATAAACTTTCACTCAATGACCCCATAACTAAGTTTTTCCCACATTATCCAAATGGAGATCAAATTACTGTTCATATGTTATTGAATCATAGTTCAGGAATTAAAAACTATACAAACCTTCCAATTTTTCCTAAAATAGCAACCCTGCCCTTTCCGAAAGATTCAGTTATTTCAATCTTTCGAAATGAACCATTGGATTTTACCCCAGGAACAGCATGGAATTATAGTAATTCTGGATACTTCTTATTGGGTTGTATAGTTGAAAAAGTTAGTCAACAATCGTTCAGTGAATACATACGTATAAATTTGATTGAGAAGGCGGCACTAAAAAATACATCCATGGATCAAATTGACAAAATTATTTTGAAACGGGCAAATGGTTATTTGAGGAATGGAAAAGATTGGAAAAACGCTGATTTCATTTCAATGGAATTTCCATTCAGTGCAGGTGCCATGATATCAACCATTGAAGACCTTTTTCTATGGAATTTAGCTTTGCATCAAAATAAAATTGTATCTCCTAGTTCTACTCAAAAACTAAGCAAAGCCTATCTTGGTAACTATGGATATGGCGTTTTTGTGGATAGTTTATATTCACATTCAAGAATTGGCCATACAGGTGGTATACCAGGCTTTATTAGTCAAAATGATTATTTTCCAAAAGAAAAAATACATATCATTATTTTGTCTAATTTTAATTTTAATTCAGGAGGAATGGCGAAAGCCATTGCCGGAATTTTATTCAAACAACCCTTAGCACCCATATATCAACACAAAGCGATTCAATTATCCCCTAACGAATTGGTTAAATTTTGTGGCAAGTTTCAATTGAATCAAAAACAATTTGAAATTAAATTAAAAAATGAAAAATTATTCATCACGATACCAGGAGAACCTGAAATAGAATTGATTCCTGAGTCCAGAACAAAAGTATTTCTTGCGGATCAATCAGACCGTCAAATTGAAATCAAAAGTAGCTTTCAAAAATCAAACTATTGTTTTATCAACAGTGGAATGTTGGAAAATCTAAAAAAGATTGAACAATCATTTAATCCTTAATTTCCTTTAAATAAAAACTTGGATTCAGGCCTACACATTTTTTAAAGGCAGCATAAAAGGTAGATCGATTTTTAAATCCACTTTGATAAATATTGGCCTCTAATGTAAATTGGCTATTCTGACTTGAATTCACTAAAAAATGATGGATTTTCAACCGATTGATGAATTCAGAAAATGACATTCCAAAATATTTTTTAATTTCAGAGGATAATTTTATGGACTGCAAATCTAATTTCTTGGCCAATGTGGACAAATCACATTCTGCATCCAAAAAACAATTCGTTTGCAAGATGTTTTGAAAAAATACATTAGCGGCTTTATTATCTACATACTCAACTTTAAGTTTTGGTAAAATACTTTCTAAAGAAGGAATCAGTTGATCACTCTCCTTTTCTGAAGGAACGATACAACCATCTAAATTTTCTTGCACATTGGGGGTAGCAATAAAATAGGAAAAAACCCCAATACCTAAAAGACAGGTTATTAGTTTTGCCTCTGAATCAAATATGTGAAAGAAATTGAGGGTTAAAAAAGATCGATATTCAATTGCAAAATAGACAAAGATAAAAATGCAGAGAAGCTTTAACCAAAGCAAGGTATTTTGGTTGACATAGGTATATTTTTTGCCAATTTTTTTTTGTGTTAAATAAATGATCAAAAGCGTATAAATGGAATATAATGAAACCAAAATCATGGAGAAGGGCTGTAAAAAAGCTGAGGGGAAAAATCCTACAGGTCTTAAAAGCAAATAATCAGGTTTTTTAAAAAATATTAGTAAAATTTTTGTCTTATCCTCATGGCTCAGTAATAAATCAGGCATTACACCAATTGTAACAATTAGAGGAAATAAAAAATGTAAATAAGCTATAGGTTTTATTTTTTCTTCTGGATTCAACATTCCCCGAACATAAAATAAAAGTAATATAGGAATTATAGCCCTTAAAATATTGGGGGACCTGAATAAGAACAGCATATTCAAGATATCCTTTGAAATCAATGCATACGTATAAAATTCAATATAAACTATTGCAAAAACGATACCAACAAGCCAATAAATTTTTGAATATTGATGAAATCTAACGAGTAAAAAAAGGATAAATAGTAGTCCAACTCCGCTTGTTAAAAAACTAATATATGGAATTAAATTATACATTATAATGAATAGGTAGAGGGGCGAATTGATTGGACCAAATTATAAAAAAATGGACAAATTAGATAGAAAAAAGGACAAATAAAATAATGTTCAAAATTCTTAATCAATAGAAATTAAGGAAATTGTTTATTGCTTTTTACTAAGAAAGAATACTTTGACTCTAGTTAAGATTTACGGTATCTTCTGTAAATAATGATTATTACTGCAATAATTCCAAACAGGATAGGAAATGTCATAGGTCTAGGATTTGATGAATTAAATATACAAATATG
>JACCDK011951218.1_pt1 | contig 26562 bp, 20 predicted proteins | sample 7445871 | NCBI WGS metagenome assembly JACCDK01 (sample SAMN15323436, study PRJNA562643) | freshwater metagenome | isolation source: river surface water | place: USA:Blue River Watershed | collected 2017-08-15 | reverse complement strand
CCTTCTAAGGTCGTTTGTATTTGGCAAGCCGCTGAGGCCATTGCAAAATCGCCTTTTCGGATGGCCGTTTCTTCAAAGGCTGTGCCGATGCGACCGCCTTGCCAGACTGGCCAGGTGATGTCGGTCAGCGCTTCTGTTTCGCCAACTGCGGTGAATATGGGGCCTAAAAAGAAGGCATCCGCTTGAAGTGTTCGAACCCCTTCAGTTGTCGATTCGAGCTGCAAACGCACATCCAAGACCATGGCCGCCAGTGCCAGTTCAGCAGAGGGATCGGCGTGAACCAAACTGCCCCCCACGGTGCCACGGTTGCGAGTTTGCTCATGGCCCACCCACTGAATGCCTTTGGCGATCAAGGGCAAGTGGGAGTTCAGTTGGGGATGAAACTCCAAATCACGTTGCCTGACACCTGCACCCAAGCGCACTTCGTGGTCATGCAATTGGACGTCTTTCAGGCTGTCCAAGCGGTTGATGTCAATCAGGCAGGCGGGTCGGGCCAGTCGCATGGCCATCATGGGCACCAAACTTTGGCCGCCCGCGATCAATTTGGCGTCTCCACCATACTGGTTCAATGTCTCTAAGGCATGAGACAGCGTGTCAGCTCTGACGTAGTCAAAGGGTGCAGCTTTCATGCGCACGCACTCCTCATCGACAACTTGCTTTTTCTCACGCAGGACTCCTCTGTATGGTTTCTGAGTTTCGGGCCCTTGGGACGGCCATGCAAATCAGTTTATTTCACGGACTTCGAGGAAATCTCACATCTGTGCAAGAAATCTAAAGCTTGGGTAAGATGGCGGTATGAGAAAACTTCCTCCATTGAATGCGGTGCGCGCTTTTGAGGCTGCTGCACGCCATGTCAGCTTCACCAAAGCAGCCAAAGAACTTTTTGTCACACATGGCGCCGTTAGCAAACAAGTGGCCACCTTGGAAGCCTGGTTGGGCACCACTTTGTTCAATCGGGCGCAATCTCAGCTCAGTTTGACCGATGCGGGACGCACCTTTTTGGCCGCCGTCACGCCGGCACTGGACCGCATTGCGGTCACATCCATGCAATTGCTCGAGCAAACGGAGCCCACCGCTTTGCGCATCAGTGCACCACCCACGTTCACTATGCGCTGGCTGATTCCTCGCATTTCTGCTTTCCAAAGACGCCGAGGCGGGGTGGAAGTCAAACTCACCACCTCGACAGCGGCCGTTAATTTTGAGGACCGTGTTTACGACGTTGCCATCCGTGGCGCGCATCAACCTTTGCCAGGCATGCTGTCTGTGCCCTTCATGACGGAAACCATTGTGCCGATCTGTCATCCCGACTTGTTGGAGCAAGACAGATTGTCCGATCCTCAGCAATTGAAGGACCACACCTTGATCAGCTACGACACCGAACCCATGGCGTGGTCTGAGTGGTTGCCCATGGCGGGACAGGCTGACATGCGTGTTGCGCACACCTTGCAGTTCGAGCAAATGTACTTTGCTTTGCAAGCGGCCGCAGAGGGCTTGGGGGTTGTGTTGGTGCCACTTTTTTTGGTGGCCGATGACATCATTGCAGGCCGTCTGTGCGCGCCATTTGGGCTTTTGGGTGCCAGACAACGCCGCTATTACGCCAATGCGCCGCTCAGCTCGCAGGAAAGTCCCGTCATTGAAGGCTTCTGTGAATGGTTGCTGAAAGAAGGTCAAGACACAGAGCAGTCGATTGATCAATTGGCTCAGACCATGGGTTGGACCATTTCAGGCCACGCTGCTGTATGAGTATTTCTCGGGTTTGGTCTGATGCATTTGAAAAACAATGCGTGCATCATTCAATTCTCATTTTAAATTTGCAGTCATGAGTCAAACACAAACTGGGTATCCCGATCTGCACGATCATTTGGAAAGCCTGAAGCAACGTGGCCTGTTGCAAGTCATCGATCGTCCCATCGACAAAGACTCAGAATTGCATCCCCTGGTTCGCTGGCAATTTGTGGGCGGCATGGACGAAGCCGAACGCAAAGCTTTCCTCTTTACCCACATCGTCAATGCGCAGGGTCGTCGATACGACATCCCTGTGGTGGTCGGTGCCTTGGCTGCCAACCGAGAAATCTACAGCGTGGGCATGGGGTCTTCCGTAGAAGACATTCAAGCGCGTTGGGACAAGGCGATTGCCAACCCCATTCCACCGCAGATGGTGGACAAAGCCGAGTGCCAGGAAGTGATCCATGAAGGGGATGATTTGCAAGGTGAAGGCCATGGCCTTGACATGTTGCCCATTCCGATTTCAACCCCTGGTTTCGACAGTGCACCCACACTGACGGCGACCAATGTGATCACGGTCGATCCTGAAACAGGCGTTCAGAACATGGGGACTTACCGCTGTGCATTGAAGGCCTCCGATCGAATGGTGGTGCGCATGGCCACGCGTGTGGGGGGTGCCGGCGGCTATTTGCATTACCAAGCTTGGAAAAAAGCAGGCCACAAAACCATGCCGTGTGCAGTGGTCTTGGGTTGTCCACCTTTTGTGGCCTTCATGGGGCCTCAAAAATTGCCCATTGGCATGGATGAATTTGACGTGGCAGGCGGTTTGGCAGGTGTCCCCATTCAAATCACCCGTGGCCGTACCGTTGATTTGCGGGTTCCGGCACAAGCTGAAATTGTGATCGAAGGTCAGATCGATTTGGACATGCTCGAGCCTGAGGCACCCTTTGGCGAGTCCCATGGCCACGTTGCCTTGGAAGAGTACAACCTGCCCATGAAAATCACGGCCATCACGCATCGCTTCAAGCCAATCATTCCGTCTTACATCAGTCAAGTGGCGCCCAGCGAATCCAGCGTGATCAAGCGTGTGGCCTACGAGCCCCTGTTCCTGGCCCACTTGCGCAGCTCATTGGGCATTCGTGGCGTCAAGAAAGTGTCTTTGCACGAGCCCCTCACAGGTTTGCTGCGCGTCACCATCGTGACCTTTGAGAAAAGCACCCCCAAGACAGAAATTTGGCGCGCTTTGTATGGCGCAGCTTTCTTCAAAGGCGACTGCGGCAAGATCGTGATTGCGGTCAATGAAGACATTGACCCCGACAATGCCGATGCTTTGCTGTGGGCCATGGCCTATCGCATGAACCCCGTTGCTGACGTCCGCACCTTGGATCACCGTGGCCAAGGGCATGGTCCCAAGCGCGAAAACGATGGCGAAGAAGATTCAACTTTGCTGATGGACGCCACCATGAAAGGTGACATGCCGCCATTGGCTTTGCCCACGCAGCCCTACATGGAGCGGTCCAAAGCCATTTGGGAAGAGTTGGGCCTGCCCAAATTGCGTCCTCAAGCCCCTTGGTATGGCTATTCCTTGGGCGACTGGTTGCCCCAATGGGATGCTGCCGCAGAACGTGCCGCCACAGGTCGTTATTTAGAAAACGGCCAAATCAGCTTGAAACATCAGCGCAACGATGTGAAGGCGGAATCCAAATTCAGGCCTGACGAAGTTTGAATGTCGCAAATCACACCCACACCATGACAACACCACCACCTTCCTCATCCAAAAGACGATTGATCGTCGGCATCAGTGGTGCTTCTGGCATTGTGTACGGTGTGCGCCTCTTGCAAGTGCTGCAGCACTCTGACATTGAGACGCACCTGGTCATGAGTGACTCCGCCCGCATGACCCTGTCCACCGAGCTGGACATGAGTGTGAAAGAAGTCGAAGCTTTGGCCACCGAGGTCCACAGCGCTAAAAACATTGGTGCCACCATTTCCTCGGGCTCCTTCAAAACCATGGGCATGGTGGTTGCACCTTGCTCCATCAAGTCCTTGTCAGAAATTGCCTACGGCATGACCAGCGGCTTGCTATCGCGTGCAGCGGATGTGGTTCTGAAGGAGCGTCGGCGATTGGTGTTGTTGGTTCGCGAAACACCGCTTCACACAGGTCACCTTCGCACCATGCTTCAAGCCTCAGAAAATGGGGCTATTTTGATGCCGCCCGTGCCCGCACTGTATGCGCGCCCCAACTCCATAGACGACATGGTCAATCACACCGTAGGACGTTGCTTGGATTTGTTTGACATCGAAACCGCGCTGGTCACACGCTGGGCTGGCATGGGCCCCAACAAGTAAAGCATCGCCATGCAAACCTTGTTCGTCTATTACAAATTGCCAGTCACAGAACACGGCAAGTGGCGACCCCTTGTAGAAGCTTTCCAACATGAACTGAGGCAAAAGTGGTCTGGCCTCAGCACATCCTTGATGCAAAGACCAGAAGCCACGCCAGAGGGCATTGAAACTTGGATGGAAATCTACAGCCACGAAGAGGGCGTCTCGCAAGACATCATGGACAGCATTGCGGCCTTGGCCGTTGCGCATGGTTTGCCCCCCAAAAGAATGGCTGAGTTTTTCATCCCACTGCGGTAGTTGTTGACAAGAAAATTAGCATGCAACAAGACATTTTGATCAACTGGTCCCCACAGGAGACGCGCGTCGCAGTGGTCGAGATGGGTGCTGTTCAAGAACTGCATGTGGAGCGGTCACTTGAGCGTGGCTTGGTCGGTAACATTTACCTTGGCAAAGTTGCCAGGGTCCTGCCCGGCATGCAGTCCGCCTTCATCGACATTGGCTTGGAACGAGCCGCTTTTCTTCATGTGGCCGATGTATGGCAAAGACAGCCCGAAGGTGAGCCGCCGCAAGTGGCCAGAAGTTCGCAACCTTTGGTGCCCATTGAGAAACAAGTGTTTGAGGGACAGGCGTTGATGGTGCAGGTGGTCAAAGATCCCATCGGCACCAAAGGCGCACGGCTCTCCACCCAAATCAGCATTGCAGGTCGGCATTTGGTATTCCTGCCACAAGATGATCACATTGGCGTGTCACAAAAAATTCCAACAGATCAGCGTGACGCCCTTCGACAACGATTGCAAAACTTGGTGGGTCCTCAAGGTGGCGGCTTTATTTTGCGAACCAATGCGGAAGACTCTAGCGATGCTGAGCTGGTCGATGACATCGCGTACCTTCGTAAAACCTGGGCTCGCATCAAAGATGCTTCGACGCGGCTTCCTGTTCAATCCTTGTTGCATCAGGATTTAACCTTGCTACAACGGGTGCTGCGCGATTTGGTGTCTGAATTAACTCAAACCATCCGCATTGATTCCAAAGAGCAGTTTGAAGGTTTGCTCACCTTCGCCAAAGAGTTCATGCCAGCGTCTGTCGCGCGTCTTCAGCTGTACAAAGGCGAGCGACCCATCTTTGACTTGTACGCCATTGACGAAGAAGTTGCCAAAGCTTTGGGTCGACGTGTGGATTTGAAATCTGGGGGTTACTTGATCATTGACCAAACCGAGGCCTTGACCACGGTCGACGTCAACACGGGTGGCTATGTGGGTGCGCGTAATTTTGACGACACCATTTTCAAAACCAATTTGGAAGCGGCGCACGCCATCGCGCGTCAATTGCGTCTCCGAAATTTGGGCGGCATCATCATCGTCGATTTCATCGACATGGCGCGTGAAGAACATCAAAGTGCTGTGTTGGATGAGTTCAAGAAGCAGTTGGCCAGAGATCGCGTGAAAACGATGGCGGGCGGTTTTTCACAATTGGGTTTGCTTGAAATGACACGCAAACGCACGCGTGAATCTTTGTCGCACATGCTGTGCGAGCCTTGTCCCAGTTGCGAAGGCAAAGGCAGTGTCAAAACCACACGAACTGTTGTTTATGACATCCTGCGTGAAATTTTGCGAGAAGCCAGACAGTTCAATCCCCGTGAATTCAGGGTGGTCGCTTCGGCATCGGTGGTGGAAATGTTGCTGGACGAGGAGAGCCAGCACTTGGCTGCACTGTCAGATTTCATTGCAAAACCCATCTCCCTTCAAAGTGAATCGGCCATGGGTCAAGAGCAATACGACATTGTTTTGCTTTAAAGGGCGCCGCTGGGTAGTGAGCCGTTTTCGCCTTTTTGGTGAAGTTTCGTGTATGCACCCCCTGCGTGAAGCAGGTCGACGTGACGTCCTTGCTCAACGATTTCACCTTGGCTCATGACCACCACGCGATCGGCATGTTCAATGGTTGACAAGCGGTGCGCAATGATGAGGGTGGTGCGTCCTTTCATCAGGTTGTGCAAGGCCTCTTGGACCAGTCGTTCTGATTCGTTGTCGAGCGCAGAGGTGGCCTCGTCCAAAATCAAAATGGGTGCGTCTTTGTAAAGCGCTCTGGCGATGGCCAAGCGTTGTCTTTGACCGCCCGAAAGTTGCGTGGCATTGTGCCCAAGCACCGTGTCGATGCCTGAGGGAAGACGTTCAATGTGCTCGGACAGATTGGCCGCTTTCAAGCAGGCCAAGATTTTTTGCTTGTCGATTGCTTGACCCAGCGCAATGTTGGCACCGACCGTGTCGTTCAGCATCACCACATCTTGGCTCACCATGGCAAACTGGGATCGCAGTGCTTGCAATGGCCAATTGGCAATGTCGACGCCACTGAGTTTGATTCGACCTTGAGACGGCAGCACAAACTTGGGCAGCAAATTCACCAAGGTGGTTTTGCCAGAACCTGAGGGGCCGACAAACGCAACGGTTTCACCGGGTTCAATTGTCAAGTTGAAATTGCGAAGCGCTGCAGGGGCGTCGCCAGCATACTGAACGGTGACGTTTTCAAATTCAATGGGTTGAGATGCGGCATGCAAGGCCGAATGTGAACTTACCAGATCTGCGTCGGACTCGGTGGTGGACGCGCTTTCAATGGCCACCTCTTCCAGAAGTTGCAAGCCGCGTTCTAAGGCAGCCAAACCGCGTGTGATGGGCGTGGCAATGTCGGCCAGACGTTTGATGGGGGACACCAACATCAGCATGGCCGTGATGAAGGCCACAAAGCCGCCCACGGTGGCGCCTTGTAGGCCACTGCGACTTTGAATCAGTGCAACCACCAGCACGGAAGACAAGGCCACCGCGGCCATCAATTGCGTCAAAGGTGACATGGCAGCTGACGCGACGGTCGATTTCAAAGCCAAATTTCGAAGGCGTTGACTGAGAATTTGAAACCTGGAGGCTTGAGATGATTGGGCGCCATGAAGCCGAATGATGCGGTGCGCCAATACGTTTTCTTCAACCACATAGGCCAACTCGTCGGTGGCGGCCTGGCTGTCACGCGTGAGTCCGTAAAGGCGCTTGGACAGCTTTTTCATGATCCAGGCCGATCCTGGCACTACCACAAACACCACCAAGGTCAGTTTCCAGTTCAGGTACATCAGATAGGCAATCAAGGCCACCAGGGTAAAGCCATCGCGCGACAGACCCAGCAGCGCAGAAATCAATTGGGTGGCGCCGTTCTGTACCTCATAGACCAGGGTGTTCGAGAGCGCGCTGGCGGATTGCTTTCCAAAAATGGCCATTTCAGCTTGAATCAGTCGCTGAAACAACGCTTCACGCAATGCTTGCATGCCATCGTTGGCGATTCGGGCCAAGGCATATTGCGACACAAAAAAAGCCAGTCCACGAATCAGAAAGATGCCAATCACGGCAATGGGGACCCACCATAGTGGCAAAGATTTTTCGGAAAATCCTTCGTCCAGTAAGGGTTTGAAGAGCGCGGGAATCAGGGGCTCGGTGCAAGCTGCCACGACGGTGGCCGTGATGGCCAAGAACCAGACGGCGCGCTGTTGGCCAAAAAAGGGCCATAGGCGGCGCATCCTTTGAAGGAATGAAATTTCCTGGGATGCGGTCTCTGTGGCAGTTTGTGTCATTCGTTTGATTTTACTGCGTGTCACCATGCTAAATTAGCGGTGTTTTGGCAGACTTGACGTATGAAGAAGACCCCACTTTTGACCTGTTTTTCCCATTCCAAGCGGCAGATCGGCATTTTGACCCTGGCCTGCTTGTGTTTTTCAACGACGGCCTTGGCGCAGTTTAAAGTGGAGGTGTCGGGTGTTGGCATGACGCAAGTCCCCATTGCCATCGCCACTTTCAAAGGCGAGGACGCCGCTCCGCAAAAAACCTCTGCCATTGTTTTGGCCGATTTGGAGAGAAGCGGCCAATTCAGGGCCATTCCCATGACCGGTGTGGTGATGGACGAATTAAGCCGACCCGATTTTCCTCAGATGCGGCAAAAAAATGCGGATGCCTTGGTGTCCGGAAGTGCCACCCGATTGGCCGATGGCCGTTATGAGGTTCGCGCCAAATTATGGGACGTGGTGGCGGGTCAGGACCGAGGCGATTACCGTGAAACGGTTGCGGCGGCTGATTTGAGGTTGTCAGCCCACCGACTGGCCGATTGGGTTTATGAAAAATTAACAGGCGAGAAGGGCGTGTTTGCAACCCGAATTGCCTACATCACCAAAACCACAGGCAAGTACAGCCTTTGGATTGCCGACGCCGATGGCGAAAACGCTCAGTCAGCTTTAACCAGCTCGGAGCCCATCATTTCGCCTTCGTGGTCACCCAAGGGCACACAGTTGGCTTATGTTTCGTTTGAATCGCGCAAGCCGGTCATTTATGTTCACGAATTGGCAACAGGCAAGCGCAAGGTCATGGCCAATTTCAAGGGCTCCAACAGTGCGCCCGCTTGGTCGCCAGACAGTCGAAGTTTGTTGGCCACCCTCAGCCGAGATGGTGGCTCGCAGCTGTACCAAATTGATGTGAGCTCTGGTGAGGCCAAACGACTCACACAAAATGCAGGCATCGACACCGAACCCACTTACACCCAGGATGGCTCAAAGATCTATTTTGTGTCTGACCGAGGCGGCAGCCCTCAAATTTACCGAATGTCTGCCACTGGCGGCGCGGTTGAAAGAGTGACATTTGGTGGAAGTTACAATATCTCACCCGCACTCAGCCCTGATGGGCGGTGGTTGACTTACATCAGCCGCGTTGGGGGGCAGTTCAAAGTTCAAGTGATGAACTTGAGCACCGGCCAGTCCAGCGCCATCTCTGACACCACAGCCGATGAGCGCCCTAGCTTCGCACCCAACAGCAAGTTGATTGTTTACGCCACCGTGTTTCAAGGACGCGAGGCGCTCATGACCAGCACTTTAGATGGCAAGATCAAAGCCAAATTGTCCGGACAAAGTGGTGACATTCGTGAGCCAGCCTGGGGTCCTTACCGATAATTTTCTTTTTGGAGTTTTGAATGATCAAACGCAGTCTTTGGATTTTGGCGCTCACCGCCGTGTTGTCAGCTTGTTCTTCAGGTGTCAAATTAAGTGATGTACCTGTTGAAGACAAAAACGCTTCCAGCGTCGACGGTGCACAAAGCAGCGTGGCTGCGGTTGTGAGCGGCAAGGCAGGTGCTCAAGGTGTTGCGCCTGCTGGCGTCAATGTGGTTTATTTTGATTACGACAGCTTTGCTTTGAAGCCCGAAGCACGTGCAGTTTTGGAGCGCAATGCCGCGCATTTGCAAGCCAACAAGCAATTCAAAGTGCAACTTGAAGGTCACACCGACGAGCGTGGTGGCCGTGAGTACAACTTGGCATTGGGTCAAAAGCGTGCTGAAACAGTTCGCCGCGCTTTGACACTCTTGGGTGTCAGTGACGCCCAACTAGAAGCCGTGAGTTTTGGCAAAGAAAAACCCGCAGCCAGTGGTTCTGACGAGGCGGCTTTTGCCAAAAATCGCCGCGTCGAAATCAAATACTGATCTTGAACTGAAGTCTTGACCATGAAGCATTCTGTGTTTTATCGCGCCATCCAATGGAGCTTGGTGGTTTTTTGCATGGGCTTCAGTGTCATCGCACAGGCGGGCTTGTTTGAAGACGACGAGGCGCGCCGTGCCATTTTGGATTTGCGTCAAAAGTTGGATGTCACGCAACAAGGTTTGAAAGCCCAAGCGGAAGACGTGGCGGTGTTGCGAAGGGCTTTGCTTGAACTTCAGAATCAAATTGAAGCTTTGAAAGCTGAGCAGTCTGCACTTCGCGGTGCCAATGAGCAATTGCTGCGTGAGTTGTCTGACATTCAGTTGAAACAAAAAGACGTGCTGCAAACGGTTGACTCGCGGCTCAGCAAATTCGAGCCCATCAAGGTTGTGTTAGATGGCTTGGAGTTTCAAGCAGATCCTGCAGAGAAGAGAGAGTACGAAGCAGCCTTGGCAGTGTTCAGAACAGGTGACTTTGCTGCAGCTCAAAATGTTTTCTTGGCGTTCCTCAGAAGGTACCCCACCAGCGGTTATGCGTCTTCCACCTTGTTTTGGTTGGGCAATGCGCAATACGCCACCAAGGATTACAAAGAGTCCATCGTCAATTTCAGAAAATTGCTGAGCATTGCACCCCAGCACACCCGAGCTGCTGAGGCCATGCTGGCCATCTCCAATTGTTTGGTCGAGCTCAAGGACATCAAAGCCGCTAAAAAAGCCATGGAAGATTTGGTGAAGGAGTACCCCAGCTCTGAGGCAGCTCAAACGGCCAAAGATCGATTGGCACGCTTGCGTTAACCCATGAGCCAAGATCAACTTGCCCAGTTGCAGTGGCTGGTCTTGGCTGCAACGGGCCTTGTCTCCGTGTTCTTGGGTGCATTGATGCACCGTACGCACTTTTGTACCATGGGCGCTGTCAGTGATGCAGTCGTCATGCAAAACTTTGACCGATTGCGTCAATGGGCCTTGGCTTTGGTTGTGGCCTCCTTGGGTTTTGGTGCCATGTCATTGGCTGGGCTTGTTTCTCCCCTCAAGTCAATTTACGCAACCCCCGCGGTGTTCTGGTTGTCATCTTTGCTAGGCGGATTGCTGTTTGGTTGGGGCATGGTGTTGTCTTCCGGATGCGGCGTTAAATCGTTGGTGCGCTTGGGGGCGGGCAATTTAAAGTCCTTGGTGGTATTGATGGTGATGGGCATCTCTGCGCTGATGGCCATGAAGGGTGTGCTTGCCATGCCGCGTGTTCATTTTCTTGAAACGATCACCTGGGCTCCTGAACAAGGTGTTTTTCTTGGTCAGTGGATCTCTCATTATTTGCAAGTTGACTTGGGCCAAGGTGTTTTTCTGGCAGCGCTTGCGTTCAGCATCTTGCTCACTGGTTGGATTTTCAAAGACCGCGATTTTTGGACATCATTCAATGTTGGAACTGGTTTGTCTGTGGGCCTGGTGATTTGTGCTTTTTGGTGGATCTCTGGCGTGTGGGGCCATGGCATGGAGCACCCCGATACATTGGAAGAATTTTTCTTGGCCACCACCAGCCGAAAAATGGAAGCACTGAGCACGACAGCGCCTGTTGCCATGATTTTGGACGCGCTCCTGTACTTCAGCGACGGTACCAAACGCCTGACCTTGGGCATGATGAGTGTGATGGGCATTTGCTTGGGCGCATTCATCAGTGCAAGAATTTCTGGCACCTTCAAACTGGAGGCCTTTGTTGGCAAATCAGATTTGCAAAGGCACCTCATTGGCGCGTGCTTGATGGGTTGCGGCGCTGTACTGGCCATGGGATGCTCTGTGGGTCAGGGGCTCAGTGGTCTTTCAACCTTCAGTTTGGCCAGCTTGTTGGCAAGTCTGGGTATCTTGTTAGGCGCCTACGCTGCCATTTGGCGAGATCTTCAGCAGGCTTGAGTGGATGTCAATGGTCCAAACGAACATCACCGAGCGTCGTTTTGGCGGCATGGCCAGACTCTATGGTGTTGAGGGTGCAGCTCAAGTTGCGCAGGCACATGTCATGGTGGTGGGCATAGGGGGCGTAGGTTCCTGGGTTGCAGAATCCTTGGCCCGAAGTGGCGTCGGTGAGTTGACTTTGGTGGACATGGATCACATTGCCGAGTCCAACATCAACCGTCAAATTCATGCATTAGAGTCCAGTGTGGGTCAAGCCAAAGTGATGGCCATGAAGGACCGCATTGCACAAATTAATCCTGAATGCCGTGTCCATGTCGTAGACGATTTTGTGACACCTGAAAACTGGCTCGAAATATGGCGCCAAGTTCAATCCGATGCTGATTGCCAATCACCCATTTTGGCCGTTGTCGATGCATGTGACCAAGTGAAAGCCAAAGTGACCATGGCCGATTGGGCCATTCGACAAAAGAAGTTTTTGGTTGCCTTGGGCGCAGCAGGTGGCAAACGAGAAGCCCATCGTGTGGAGCAGGGCGATTTATCGCGGGTCACACACGATCCTTTGTTGGCCCAAGTACGGTACCGATTGCGCAAAGAAAAAGGTGCACCCAAGGATGGCAAAAAGATGGGCGTCTCTTGTGTTTTCAGTCGTGAAAATGTGGCCCCTCCCGATGCCTCTTGCAACATCGAAGGTGATGGCAGCTTGAATTGCCACGGGTATGGGTCGGTTGTCACTGTGACTGCCAGCTTTGGCATGGTGGCAGCTTCGTTGATCTTGAATTTTCTTGCCAAGGACTTTGAAAAAGCCAAAAAATGACGCTATAATTTAAGGCTTGAGTAAAGGGGGGTCGGTAGCTCAGTCGGTAGAGCAGCGGACTTTTAATCCGTTGGTCGCGAGTTCGAATCTCGCCCGACCCACCAATCACTCAAGATCTTTTCAAAGACCCCGCAATGCTTTCGTTTTGCGGGGTTTTTTCTTGCTCAAGTTTTTCAAGCTCTTCTGACCAGGCCAACCACTGTGCCTCCAATTCTTCCAAGGCTTGGTTCACAGTCTTCAATTGTTTGCCGGTTTCGGCAATGGCTGCAGGTGACAGGGCTTGCGTTAATTGATGTTCGAGCGCATTTTTTTCCGCTTGAAGTCGATTCATTTCAGCATCTGCTTTTTCAATCGATTTTTTCAAAGGTTTTGTCAGGGCGTACCGCTGCTGACGAAGCAAGGCGTCTTCTTTTTTTTGCGCAGCGCTTCTGTTAGGTGAAGTCACGATGGGCTTGCTGACCACCTCGAGGGTCGCAGTTGGGGCCAACAAGGCCGCTGCGTCGTTGACCTTCGCTTCTTCACGCAGCCGTTTAGATTCTTCAAGCAAGTAGCGTTGGTAATCGTCAAGGTCGCCGTCAAAGGGTTTGATTTCTCCACGGCCAACCAACCAGAACTCGTCGCACACAGCGCGCAGCAAAGCGCGGTCGTGGCTGACCAACATCACTGTGCCTTCAAATTCATTGAGGGCCATGGACAGCGCTTCGCGCGTGGCCAAATCTAAGTGGTTGGTCGGTTCGTCCAGCAATAACAAATTAGGACGTTGCCACACAATCATGGCCAACACCAAGCGTGCTTTTTCTCCACCACTCATGGAGCCCACACTTTGCTTCACCATGTCGCCTGTGAAGTTGAAAGTGCCCAAGAAATTGCGCAAGTCTTGCTCACGTGAAGCTTGACCGGGTATGGTGCCCAGTTCTTTCACCAAGCGAATCATGTGCTCTAGTGGGTTGTCGGCGGGATGCAAGACATCCAATTCTTGCTGTGCAAAGTAGCCAATGTTCAAGCCTTTGCCTTCTGTCAATTCGCCTGACAGCGCCTTGATGCTGCGCGCAATGGTTTTGACCAAAGTTGATTTGCCTTGACCGTTGGCACCCAATATACCGATGCGCTGTCCAGCCAGAACGGACTTGTTAACTTGTTTGACAATGACTTTGTCTTGGCCTTCTACCGAATAACCCAAGTTGGCATCGGAGATGGCCAACATGGGGTTGGGTAAGTTTTGTGGCTCTTTGAATTCAAAGGTGAAATCAGCATCCGCCAAGACGGGTGCAATTTTTTCCATTCGCTCAAGCGCTTTGACGCGACTCTGTGCTTGCTTGGCCTTGCTGGCTTTGGCTTTGAAGCGGTCAATGAACTTTTGCAAATGGGCGATCTTGTCTTGTTGCTTGGCGAAAGAAGCTTGCTGAAGTTCAAGTTGCTGTGCCCTGAGGGTTTCAAAGGCAGTGTAGTTACCGCCATAACGGTTTAATTTGGCGTGTTCGATGTGCAGGGTGACATCGGTGACAGCATCTAAAAATTCCCTGTCGTGGCTGATCACAATCATGGTGCCTGTGTACCGCTTGAGCCAAGCCTCTAGCCAAACCAAGGCATCCAAGTCCAAGTGATTGGTGGGCTCATCCAGGAGCAGCAAGTCAGAGGGGCACATCAATGCGCGGGCCAATTGCAAACGCATTCGCCAGCCACCCGAGAAGCTATTCACGGGCTGGTTCAATTCAGCGGATCGAAATCCCAAACCTAAGATCAATGATTGTGCTCTGGGCACTGCATCGTGTTCTCCGGCATCTGCCAAGTCGACGTGCGCATGGGCCATGGCCATGCCATCCTCAGACAATTCAGCGGCATGAAGGGCCGCTCGCAATTCAGCCAACCGTGTGTCGCCACCGAGCACAAAGTCCGTTGCACTCTCGTCAGTCTCTGGCATGTTTTGGGCGACTTGCGCCAAGCGCCATTGTTTGGGCATGGCGAAATCGCCACCGTCCTCATGGAGGCTGCCATTGAAGAGGGCAAACAGCGTTGATTTGCCGGCGCCATTGCGACCCACCAAGCCTGCTTTTTCTCCCGGATTGATGGTGACCGAGGCAGCATCGAGCAACACTTTGGCGCTACGGCGCAGCGTGACATTTTTCAGTTGAATCATGAAGAGGTTTGTGCGTCTGCGGTTCGCAAAGAGCGACCGAGAAAGATCAATTCGGAATTGGGATGTGATTTGAAAGAAGGGACAGGCAAAAAGCCCAGCGCTTGGTAAAGGGCCAAACCCGCTGAATTGCTTTGCCACGTGCTGAGGACTGCTTGATCATAGCCTTGGGCTTGGGCTTTTTGCAGAAGGTCTCGAATTAAGACTTTGGCGCCGCCTTGGCCGCGGCATTCGGGCTGAATGTAAAGTCGTTTGATTTCGCATGCGCCTGGCAATTGCGTGGACGCCAGTGCGCCGCAACCGATGACCTGTGCTTGCGGCATGGTCTCGCCTTGAGCGATCAACAGCAGCGCTGCACCGTTCGGCGGGCCATACCGTGCGGGCAGGTCCTCGAGGTCTTTCCAGATGCTGCTGAAGTGGGGCTGGTCCAGATCGTTTGCGGCATAGGTTCTCAAGAGGCTGTCGAAATGCGCCCAATCTTGCGTTGATTCAATGAGGCGTGTTGACACATGAGTTGAATTGAACAGCACGCTCATGACAAGGAAACTTTTTCAATGGCTTCTTTGGTCAGCAGCAAGACTTGGTCTTCTCCGGCGCTGGTCTCCAGCCAGACTGCTTCCAGCCTTGGAAAGGCCGCTTCGAAATGATCTCTTTCATTGCCAATTTCAAGGACCAAGATGGCGTTGTCGTTCATGCGCTCGGGCAAGTCTTTCATCAACTGCCGAATGAAGTCCATGCCATCCAGACCACCTGCCAAGGCCAGCAAGGGCTCGGCTTTGTATTCGTCAGGCAAAGCCTGCATGCTGGCTTCGCAAACATAAGGGGGGTTGCAAAGGATGCAATCGAACTTTTGCTGAAGGCCTTGAAGTCCATCGCTCTCAATCAGCTGAATGCGATGGTTCAATTGGTGCTTGTCCACATTGATCTGAGCCACAGCCAAGGCCGCTGAGGAAATGTCAGCCCCTGTGACTTGAATGTCTGGATACGCCATGGCACACAACACGGCCAAGCTGCCATTGCCCGTACAGAGGTCCAAAAAAGCATGTGATTTTTCGGACAACCAGCCATCGAATGCGCCGTCGGCAATCAGTTCCGCGATGAAACTGCGCGGCACAATGCTGCGCTCATCGACATAAAAAGGAATGCCTTGAAGCCAAGCTTCCCGAGTGAGGTATGCCGCCGGCTTGCGTGTTTGAATGCGCTGTGCAATGAGGGTTTGACAAGCTGCGATGGCGTCTTGTGGGATGTCAAGAACATGGCGTGCAGGGTTCAACGCCTTCACTTGGTGGTGCAGTGTTTCCACATCGACTGACAAGTCCAAATCCAAAGGCAATTGGAGTTGCCACAGCACGAGCCACGTGGCTTCATCTTGTGCATTCAACGTGCCGTGACCATATGCCAATGGGGCTTGCGCCAATTGAAGCGCGCAGGTTTGGACAAGTTCTTTTAAATCCATGGCAAGCGCGCTTCAAGTCGCCTTGCCAAGTTGGCGGGCACAAGCCTGATTCAAATTCAGCAATACTTTTTTGTAGATGTTTTTCAGGGGCTCAATGTCAGCCAAAGCCACGTGCTCGTCAATTTTGTGAATGGTGGCATTGGGTGGGCCCAATTCAATCACTTGAGGGCAGGTTTGCGCAATGAAGCGGCCGTCGCTGGTGCCGCCAGTTGTGGACAGCTCTGTGTTCAAACCCGTCACCTCGTGAATGGCTTCTTGCACGGCTTTGACCAACGTACCTGGCGTGGTGAGAAATGGCAAACCGCCAAGTGTCCACTCAATTTCAAACTTCAATTGGTGCTTGATCAATACATCGGTGAGCCGTTGCTTCAAGGTGGACTCTGTCGATTCGGTGCAAAAGCGGAAATTGAAATCAATCACCATTTCGCCGGGAATGACATTGGTGGCACCGGTACCCGCTTGAACATTGCTGATTTGCCAGCTGGTGGGCGGAAAAAATTCATTGCCTTGATCCCACACCATGCTGGCCAATTCTGCCAAGGCAGGTGCTGCGCGGTGGACAGGATTGTCTGCCAGCTGCGGGTAGGCAATGTGGCCTTGGACACCTTTGACGACCAGTTTGCCGCTGAGGGAACCGCGTCGTCCGTTCTTGATCATGTCGCCGGTTTGATGGACGGATGTGGGTTCACCCACAATGCAAAAGTCGGGTGTTTCTTGTCGTTGCTGCAGCATCTCACAAATGCGCACCGTGCCATCGAGCGCCGGGCCTTCTTCATCACTGGTCAACAAAAAGGCAATGCCCAAAGCAGGATTGGGGCATTCTTGGTAAAACTCTTGCGTGGCCACCACCATGGCAGCCAAGGAGGTTTTCATGTCACTGGCGCCGCGGCCAAACAATTTGCCATCGCGGTGCGTGGGCGTGAAGGGGTCGCTGGTCCACTTTGGCAGCGGGCCTGTAGGCACCACATCGGTATGCCCCGCAAAGGCCAAGGTTTGGCCAGAAGTGCCTGCTTTTTTGGCCCATAAATTTCGGACGCGAAAATTTTCAGGTCCTAAATCAATCACTTCGCACTTGAATCCGAGCGGCGCTAAGTGTGAGTTGATCAGGGGAATACAGCCACCGTCATCGGGTGTGACAGAGGGCATGGCGATCAATTGCTCTGCCAATCGCAGTGTGGCGCTCATGCGGGTCGTCCTGTGCGAATGAAGCGCGCAATTCGGTGGGCGGCTTCCAAGCATTCTTCGGTTTCGGCAACCAAGGCCATGCGAACGCGTCCTTGCCCAGGGTTCCGCCCATTGGCCACTCGACCGATGTAGCTACCGGGCAAAACTGTGACGTTTTCTGCCGCATAGAGTTCACGTGCAAAGTCTGTATCGCTGTTGTTCCAAGCAGCAGGCACACCCGCCCACAGATAGAAACTGGCGTCGGGCAATTGAACGTCCATCACCTCGGCCAAAACAGGTGTGACTTGCGCAAACTTGGTGCGATACAAGTTGCGGTTTTCGATCACATGGGCTTCATCATTCCAAGCTGCCACACTGGCCGCTTGCACCACACCGCTCATGGCGCATCCGTGATAGGTGCGATAAAGCAAAAAGTCTTTGATGATGGCGGCATCCCCGGCCACAAACCCACTGCGAAGACCCGGCACGTTGCTGCGTTTGGAGAGGCTGGTGAATGAAATCAGACGTTTGAATTCTGTGTAACCCAACTGGCTGGCCGCTTCTAAGCCTCCCAAAGGCGGCTCGTCGCGGAAATAAATTTCGCTGTAGCACTCGTCTGAAGCAATCACGAAGCCGTATTTCTCGCTCAGCTCAAACAGTTTTTTCCATTCGGCCAGTGGCATCACCTTGCCGGTGGGGTTGCCAGGGGAGCAAACAAAGACCAGTTGGGTTTGAGCCCAAATGGTATCGGGCACGGCATCCCAATTGGCTGAAAAGTCTGTATCCGGTGCATTGGCCACGTAATACGGCTGCACCCCACCTAAGAGCGTCGCCCCTTCGTAGATTTGATAGAAGGGATTGGGGCTGATCACGCGTGCGCCTGGCTGACTGGGGTCCAACACTGCTTGCGCCAACGCAAACAAGGCTTCTCGCGAACCGTTGACCGGCAAAATTTGCGTGGCAGGGTTAACGTTGACGGCGTAACGGCGCTGGAGCCATTGAGCACAGGCTTCGCGCATGCGCAACTCACCCAGAGTGGCAGGATAGCCCGACAAGGCCGTGTCAAGCGACTGAATCAGGGCTGTTTTGATGAATTCGGGCGTGGCATGTTTGGGCTCGCCAATGCCTAAGCTGATGGGGCTGCGGTTGGCAGGTGGCGTGACCCCTGAAAACAATTGACGGAGGCGCTCGAAGGGATAGGGCTGTAGGCTGGCCAGTAAGGGATTCATGCCCGCAATTATCCGGGATAGTTGGGGCCTATTTCGCCTTAATTTCAGGGGAAATCTGCGTCAGATCCGTGGTTCGGGTCGGTTAACATGGAGGTTTGAGGCACAAGGTGTGCCTTTTGACCCAATTTCTAACTGCTGTGCGCCTTAATTCCATCAAATTATCAGGATTCAAATCCTTCGCAGAACCTACTAATTTTGTGCTGCCTGGCCAACTGGTCGGGGTGGTTGGCCCGAACGGGTGCGGCAAATCCAACATCATGGACGCGTGCCGATGGGTTTTGGGTGAGTCCAAAGCGTCTGAGTTGCGCGGTGAGTCCATGCAAGACGTTATTTTCAATGGCACCAACACACGCAAAGCGGCCAGCCGTGCCAGCGTCGAGTTGGTCTTTGACAATGCGGACCACCGGGCTGGCGGTCAGTGGGGTCAATTTGCAGAAATTTCGGTGAAACGTGTCCTGACACGCGACGGCAACAGCAGCTACTACATCAACAACCAACCCGTGCGCCGTCGTGATGTGCAGGATGTGTTTTTAGGCACAGGTTTGGGCCCTCGCGCCTACGCCATCATTGGCCAAGGCACCATCAGTCGAATCATTGAGTCCAGACCCGAAGAGCTGCGACTCTTTTTGGAGGAGGCTGCGGGTGTTTCCAAGTACAAAGAGCGCCGCCGTGAAACAGAAAATCGCTTGTCAGATACACGTGAGAATTTAACGCGGGTTGAAGACATTTTGCGTGAGCTCAATGCCAACCTCGAGAAACTGGAAAAACAAGCGGAAGTTGCGCAGCGCTTCAATGATCTGAAAGCGGACAGCACACTGAAGCAACAACAGTTGTGGTTTTTAAAGCGTGCCGATGCCGAGTCAGATCAAGTCAAAATCAAAGCCGAAGTCGACAAAGCCGTCATCGACTTAGAAGCCCGCATTGCCGATTTGCGTCACGTTGAAGCCGATCTGGAAACCGTCCGCCAAGCGCATTACGCTGCGGGTGATCAAGTCAACCAAGCCCAAGGCTTGCTCTACGAGGCCAGTGCCGAAGTGGCCCGATTGGAAGCCGAAATTCGATTTGTGGTGGAAGGTCGTCAACGCGCTGAGCAGCGACTGGCACAATTGCAAGAACAAACGGCCGATTGGTCGGAACGCCAAGTTCAAGCCCAAGCTGAGTTAGAGTCATTGGCGGAAAAGGCCCTTCAAGCGGAAGATCAAACGCTCACGTTGGCCGCCCAAGTCGAAGAGCAAGCCCAAGCCTTGCCAGATTTAGAAGAAGCACTGCGCCAAGCGCAAGCCAAAGCCAATGAACAGCGCGGTAGTGTGGTTCAGGTGCAGCAGCAAATTCAAGTGCTGGCCGCCGATCAGCGCAACATTGAAGATCAAACACGTCAATTGACCCTGCGCCGTGAGCGCTTGGTGGCGGATCGCAATGCGTTGGACGCCCCAGACGAGCAACGCTTGCTGAATTTGCAAGCGCAATTGGCACAGGCCGATGAATTGGCCAAAGCGTCCACGGCACGCTTGCAGGAACTCGAAGAACAAACGCCGCGCTTGGACCAAGAACGACGTGACAAGCAACAAGCAGTGAACGATGAGTCTGCCAAGTTGGCTGATTTGTCTGCCAAGATCGAAGCGCTTCAATCTTTGCAAGAAAAGGTGAAAACGGACGGCAAGCTCAAGCCTTGGTTGAGCAAGCATGGTTTGGACGATTTGCAAGGCCTGTGGCGCAAGATCCACATGGAACCCGGCTGGGAAAATGCCATGGAGTCTGCACTTCGTGAGCGTTTGTCGTCCCTTGAAGTTTCACGCCTCGACATGGTCAAGGCCTTTGCTTCAGATGCACCGCCTGCCAAGCTGTCTTTTTATGCGCCACCCAATGGCACTGCCACAGTGCCACGCAAAGGATTGCCATCGGCTTGTCGACCTTTGTCGGATTTGTTGCGCCTGTCCGATGCGGGCTTGTCTGCACTGTTGACGGATTGGTTGCAAGGTTATTTCACGGCGCCGTCTTTGGAAGATGCCATGGCTTGGCGCGATCAGTTGCAGGGCAGCGAATGCTTTGTGGTTCAAGCGGGCCATGCGGTTGGCAAACACAGTGTCAGTTTTTACGCACCAGATTCTGAACAAGCCGGTTTGTTGGCGCGCGCCCAAGACATTGAAAATTTTGAAAAGCAATTGCGTGCGCAAACACTGATTGCAGAAGAAACCAGAACGGCTTCCGTCCGCGCAGAAGCGGCTTACTCAGATGCCTCACAACGCTTGGTATCGGTGCGTCAAGAAGCTTCTGAAACCCAATCGAAGGCACACGAGTTGCAGGTTGAAACCCTGCGTTTGTCTCAATGGGCTGAGCAAACGCGCACTCGCAGTGAACAAATTGCCAGCGACTTGGCCGAGGTCGATCTGAGCCTAGAGGATTTGCAAGAACGCCGCATGACAGCGGAAGGTCGATTTGAAGAACTCGACATGCAATTGGCCGACAGCCAAGAGCGTCATGCCCAGTTGGATGAGCGCGTCATCGAAGCCGAACGCAAATTGTCGGAATGCAGAGAACAGCAACGCACCTTGGAGCGTTTGGCACAAGAAGCAACTTTCTCGCAACGCAGCTTGGATGCTCGACGTTCAGAATTGCAACGCGGTCTTGAAACGGCGGCTCAACAAATCCAATCCATTGCATCTGAGCAAGAACGCGCCACCGATGAGTTGTCGCGCCTGACCGATGCCGCTGCCCAAGCAGGCCTGCAAAATGCGCTCGCCATGAAGTTGGAGCGCGAGCAGGTCTTGGGAGCAAAGCGCAGTGAATACGATGACCTGACTGCCAGGTTGCGCGCCAGCGATGAGCGCCGCATGAGTTTTGAACGCGAACTCGACCCCCTGCGTCAACGCATCACAGAATTGCAATTGAAAGAGCAAGCCTCCCGTTTGGGCCTTGAGCAATACACGCAGTTGCTGGTCGATGCTGAAGCTGATCTGGAAGCCTTGGCCAAATCGATTGAAGAAGGCAATGTTCGATTGACAGGCCTTCAGTCTGAGATTGACCGCCTGAACCGTGACATCGCAGCCTTGGGTGCGGTCAATTTGGCCGCCTTGGAAGAGTTAACTGCGGCGCGCGAGCGCAAAGTGTTCTTGGACGCACAAACGGCCGATTTGACGGAGGCCATGACCACCCTGGAAGACGCCATCAAGAAAATTGATGCCGAAACACGCGACTTGCTGGGCGGTACCTTCAAAATTGTGAACGAGCACTTTGGCCGCATGTTCCCTGAGTTGTTCGGGGGAGGTCATGCGCGATTGGTGATGACAGGTGATGAAATTTTGGATTCGGGCGTTCAAGTGATGGCTCAACCGCCTGGCAAAAAGAACCAAACCATTCACTTGTTGTCGGGTGGTGAAAAAGCCCTCACAGCCATTGCCTTGGTGTTTGCCATTTTCCAGCTCAACCCAGCACCATTCTGTTTGCTCGACGAGGTGGACGCGCCACTCGACGACACCAACACCGAGCGCTATGCCAAACTTGTCAAAAGCATGGGCAAGGAAACACAATTCTTGTTCATCAGCCACAACAAGATTGCCATGGAAATGGCAGAACAACTCATTGGCGTCACAATGCAAGAGCAAGGCGTATCGCGCATCGTGGCGGTCGACATGGAAGCTGCAGTTTCGATGGCCGAACTCACATGAATTGAAGACAGCGCATCTGTTTGAACCTTTACCTACGCACAACACACATGAGCTCATTGCAAAACAGTTTGGCCTTGGTCGGTGGTTTGACACTCGTCGGCGTGGTTTTGTACAACTTCTGGACGGCTCGCCAGAACGCACCCCGACAAGCCGAGCCTGACAATGCCGCGCAAGATCCCAGCCTTCAAATTCGCGAGGCCGACCCTGCACTGAGGACTCAAGATCCCAGCTTTTTGGACGATGCGTTGGATGTCTTGCCCGTGCCCGACAAAAAGCCGCCTCTGGATGCCTTGATCGATGTCATCGCGCCCATCGAAGTGGATGCAGCTGTCTCGGGGGATGCCGCTTTGGCCGCATTGCCTGCAACACGTCGCGTTGGAACCAAACCGTTTGCCGTAGAAGGCCTGAGTGACATCAGTGGCGAGTGGGAAACCCCAGTGGCTGGCCGTCGGTACCACTCTTTCCAAGCCGGCGTGCAATTGGCCAATCGCGTGGGACCCTTGAACGAAATCGAGTTTTCAGAATTTGTCATCAAGGCGCAGGCTTTCGCCGATGCCATCAATGGTGCGCCCGAATTTCCAGACATGCTGGAAGAGGTGGCCCGTGCCCGTGAGTTGGATCAATTTGCCAGCGAACATGATGCGCAATTGAGTTTCACCATTTGTGCCACAAGCTCTGCGTGGAGTCCTGGCTACATTCAACAGCATGCCGCGCGCTGGGGTTTTGTGGCGGGCGTCATTCCCGGGCGCATGGTGTTGGCTGCACCAGTCCAAGGCTTGCCACCCATCTTGTCCTTGTCCTTTGATTCTCAGGCCGCCATGGCCGATGACCCGGCCTTGTCCGCGATTCGCGAATTCACCTTGAGTTTGGATGTGCCGCAGGTCCCGCGTGACGAGCATGCGTTTGCACGCCTGCGTGAGGCAGCCCGCATCTTGGGTCAGGAAATGGACGGTGTGATCACGGACGGTGCAGGCCATGCGCTGACCGATGAAGACTTGAATGCCATTGCGGCCGACCTAGAACAACTGTACGACGCGCTAGACCAGCGTGAGCTCTCTGCGGGCTCACCTCAAGCGCGTCGATTGTTCTCTTGAGTTTTTTGCATCCCATTGCCCTTCGATTCGGCTTTGATTGATCGTGAATTTAGACCTATTTGCGGATTCACATGACGACCCAGCGTCAACGGATGTTACTGCGCAAGCAGCTGACTTGAGGCGACAACTTCACCACCACGCGCATTGTTATTACACCCTCGATGCGCCTGAGGTGCCTGATGCCGAATACGATCGTTTGTTTCGTGCTTTGCAAGCTTTAGAGTCTGCGCACCCCCACCTGAGAACACCCGATTCACCGACTCAACGCGTCGGCGGCGCGGTGTTGCCAGAATTTCAGACAGTTCGACATCAAGTCCCGATGTTGAGCATCCGCACAGAGACCGATACCGAATCCAGCGGCGCCATTGCATTTGATACACGGGTCCGCAAAGAATTGGCCCTGAGCGATGCCGATCCTGCGGTTGACTATGTGGCGGAATTGAAGTTTGATGGCTTGGCCATGAGTTTGCGATACGAACAAGGCGTCGTTGTGCAAGCCGCAACACGCGGCGATGGCGAATTTGGTGAAGATGTGACGCACAACATTCGAACCATTGGTCAAATCCCTTTGCAACTGCCATCCGATGTTCCAGCGGTCTTGGAAGTTCGTGGCGAGGTTTACATGCGCCGCGATGACTTTGAGTCATTGAATGCGCGGCAGCGTCAAAAAATTGCGGAAGGGGCCAAAGGGGAGAAGACTTTTGTCAATCCACGCAATGCCGCTGCAGGGGCCGTTCGCCAATTGGATTCCAACATCGCTGCACAGCGCCCCTTGAGTTTTTTTGCGTATGGTCTGGGCGAGGTGATAGAGGGCGAGTCCACATTCAAAGCCTTCGAAACGCACTATGAATTGCTTCAAAGTTTAAAACGCTGGGGCTTTCCTGTCGCAGAACAAACGCGCTGCGTTCAAGGCGCGAAAGGTTTGATTGCATTTCATGCGCAAATTGCCGCTGAAAGAGATGCCTTGCCCTATGACATTGATGGCGTGGTTTACAAAGTCAATTCTCTTGCGCTTCAAGCGCAATTGGGATTTGTGACACGCGAACCGCGATGGGCTGTTGCGCACAAGTATCCAGCCCAAGAAGAAATGACGAAGGTCTTGGACATCGATGTTCAAGTGGGGCGCACGGGAAAGCTAACACCCGTCGCCAAATTGGCCCCCGTGTTTGTGGGTGGTGTGACGGTCACCAATGCCACTTTGCACAACGAAGACGAAGCCCGTCGAAAAGATGTTCGCAAAGGCGACACAGTGATTGTGCGACGTGCAGGTGATGTGATTCCGGAGGTGGTCAGTGTGGTTCTTGACCAACGTCAGCCCGGCGCATCGGTTTTCACCATGCCCACCCAATGCCCTGTTTGCGGCAGTCCTGCACTGAGGGACGAGGGCGAAGCCGATTACCGTTGCAGTGGTGGCTTGTTTTGCAAAGCACAGCAAAAGCAGGCCTTCTTGCACTTTGCACAGCGCAGAGCGGTTGAGGTTGACGGCTTGGGTGAAAAATTGATAGACCAATTGGTCGATGCAGGCATTGTCCATACCTTGCCTGATTTGTACAAAATGGGTCTGACCTCCTTGGTTCAACTCGACCGAATGGCTGAAAAGTCAGCCCTGAACATCCTCAACGCATTGGAAGCCTCTAAGTCCACCACGCTACCGAGGTTCATCTACGGTCTGGGCATTCGCCATGTGGGTGAGGCGACCGCCAAAGAATTTGCAAGACACTTTGGCACGCTGGATGCTTTCATGGGTGCGGATGAAGAAGCACTTCTGCAAGTCGCGGATGTTGGGCCAGTGGTTGCCAAAAGTGTCATCACATTTTTTGCGCAAACTCACCATCAAGAAATCGTTGCACAACTTCGAGCATGTGGCGTTCATTGGGAAGAGGGACCACCCGCAGAGCGCCCAGCCCAAATTTTGTCGGGTCAAACGGTGGTCTTGACCGGAACGTTGCCTAACCTCAGTCGCGATGCGGCCAAAGAAATGCTGGAAGCTGCAGGCGCGAAAGTGGCAGGGTCGGTCAGTCAAAAAACCAGTTATGTGATCGCAGGATCTGAAGCTGGCAGCAAGCTCGACAAAGCGCTAGCCCTTGGCATTCCAGTTTTGGATGAAGCGGGCTTGATTCAATTGCTTCAAGGAAAACAAGATGACAGTGCGTGACATTTTAAAAATGGGCGATCCTCGTTTGCAGCGCGTTGCCCAGCCTGTTGAAAAATTCAATACCCCTGAATTGATTCAAGGTTTGGCAGACATGAAAGAAACCATGTTGGCCGCTCATGGTGCAGGTTTGGCAGCACCTCAAATTGGTTGGAACGTGCAAGTGGTGATTTTTGGGACGGGTCAAGTCATTCCTCGATATCCTGATGCTGCGCCAGTACCCTACACCGTGTTGATCAATCCCAGCATCACGCCTTTGAGCGACGAGATGCAAAACGATTGGGAAGGGTGCTTGTCGGTGCCGGGTTTGCGTGCTGTCGTGCCTCGCTGGCAAAGTATTCGATACACAGGTTTTGATGAATGGGGCCATCCAATTGACCGAACCGCCGAAGGCTTCCATGCCAAAGTGGTGCAACATGAATGCGACCATCTGGTGGGCATTTTGTACCCACAGCGTGTTCGCGACTTTTCAAAGTTTGGCTTCAATTCAGTGTTATTTCCTGAATTGGCCCCTGAAAAGTCGGCTTAAAGTTTGGCCAAACGCATCAATGCGGCTTGCAAGGTCGCATCTTGTTTGGCAAAACAAAAACGAATCACGTTTTGCTCAAAACCATCGCCATAGAAGGCTGACATAGGGATGGCGGCCACACCAATTTCTCGCGTTAACCATTGACAGAATTGGGACTCGCCCAAATTCTTCTCCGGTACGGACAGATCAGAGATGTCGACGCATTGGAAATAGGTGCCTTCACCGGGCAGCAATTTGAAGGAGGTCTTGACCAAACCTTCTCTGAACAAGTCGCGCTTGCGTTGGTAAAACTGCGGAAGCTCCAAATAGGGCTTGGGGTTTTGCATGTACCTGGCCAAGGCATGCTGAACGGGGGTGTTCACCGTGAAGACGTTGAATTGGTGAACCTTGCGAAACTCCACTGTCAATGATGCAGGGGCAGCCACGGTGCCCACTTTCCAGCCAGTGACATGGTATGTTTTGCCAAAACTAGACACCACGAATGCCCTTGCGGCCAAGCCTTCGTAACTGGAAACGCTGTGGTGTTTCAGGGGGGCGTACACCATGTGCTCATAGACTTCATCGCTGATCAGCAACACCTGCGTGGGCGCCAAAATGTCTTGAAGTTTCAGCATGTCCTCATGCCGCCAGACCATGCCACTGGGATTGTGCGGTGAGTTGATCAAAAGGGCACGGGTCTTGGGCGTGATGGCCGCTTGAATTTTGTCAAAGTCAGGTCTGAAGGTGCCAGGTGTCAACGGCACGCGCACCACAGTGCCGCCAGCCATTTCAATGTTGGGAACGTAGCAGTCGTAGCAAGGTTCTAAAACAATCACCGCGTCCCCGGGGTGAACCGCCGCCAGCATGCTCGTTAAGGTGGCTTGGG
>JACCDK010017601.1_pt1 | contig 26567 bp, 22 predicted proteins | sample 7445871 | NCBI WGS metagenome assembly JACCDK01 (sample SAMN15323436, study PRJNA562643) | freshwater metagenome | isolation source: river surface water | place: USA:Blue River Watershed | collected 2017-08-15 | reverse complement strand
TGGAGAAGATCGCGCTGGAAGACGAATATTTCGTTTCCCGCAAGCTGTACCCGAACGTCGACTTCTACTCCGGCATCGTGCAGCGCGCCATCGGCATCCCGGTGAGCCTGTTCACCGCCATCTTCGCCCTGGCCCGCACCGTGGGCTGGATCGCCCAGCTCAATGAGATGATCGGCGACCCCGAGTACAAGATCGGCCGCCCGCGCCAGTTGTTCAACGGCTCGGTCAAGCGGGATGTGAAGCCGATCGCGCAGCGCTGATCGGGGCAGACCCCCAGCGCAAGAGCCACCCTGCGGGGTGGCTTTTTGCTTTTCGCGCCTACAACGTGGCCTGGATGGCAGTCCGCGGCGCCGGGGTGATCTCGGGCAGGACCCCAAACCAGGCGTGGAAGGCCGGCCTGCTTGAGCAGCATGCCCAGGCCATTGACCGTGCGGTGACCGCGCTGGCGGGCAGCCGCCGGCAGGGGAGTCTCCAGCGGGACATGGACCACGTCGGACACCAGGGCAGCAGAACACGCCCGCCGTCCATCGATTCTGTGAACTTATGCCGTCAGGACGGGGATGGTTCCTGACCGCCCAGGAGGAACCTCTGGTGATCCTCCGATGTCAGGCGTCCATCGGCCAACGCGTTGCTGGCCGCCCGAAGCAATTGCTCGACGAGGTACGAATGGCCCTCCTGCCTGGCGACTAGCAAGGTGGAGGGCGTCTGCGGATTCGAACGACCCTCAAGTCGGCACAGATTCTCTGCAGAACTGCTGGACTTCAGGAGCACTTGTGACTCCAGGAATCGGTGGATGTCCTCACCATCCCCCGAGAAGACCCGGTACCAATGTTCTGCCGGAGCGCACCCGAGCGCGCGATTCCGACCTGGGTAATATGAAATAACGCGCTTGTCGCCCGCCTGCTTGTCTCCGGCCTTGGCGTCAAGCTGCCCCATCCAGTCCTCCACGTGGATGAACAAGCCCGCGCGGTCTTCAGGCCGTTTGCCGAAGTAACTTTCAAAGGCGACTCCCGGCAGCATCTCCTGCAAGTCGCATCGCACGCTCCCGAGCGCGTTGAACTCGACACGCCGGCTCGTGACTGTCCGGTTGGGATCGTAGAGGCTCATGACATAGCGCGGGCCGCCCACACCGTCCGGCTTGCAACGCAATTCGACGCTCATGACATGCCCCTGCACTGCCAGCAGGTAATGCCGGTACTGCCCGATTTCCATGCCCTCGAATTGTTTGTGGAGGAAATCCGTGAACGCCGAGAGGTGAACGATGGATCTTTCGGTCCGGGTGCCGAAAAGTGAATTTTCCAGGAAATCTTTGACAGAGGAGGCGAGGTTTGCAGCGATCAGCCCTGGCGACGAAAGAGACACATTCGAAAAGCGTTTCCCCGGCGAATCCCCTGAGCCCGCAGGGGCCTGGAACTTCCCCTCAGCTTGTTGTGACGGCCGTGCTTGGGCCGCCAGATGCGCCCGGCGGCGAATGATCCAGTCGGCAGCCAAGTGGCGGCACCAGACAGGGCCACTGCCATCCGAAAATTCAGCCTGGCCGTTCAGATTGGCATCAACCACATCGGAATGACTCTCAAATTCAATCCCTGAAACGTCAGTTTCCTCCGAGTCCGTCCTCTCCTGGACGGCCTTTGTATCCCGAAGGACTGCTACCTGTCGGCTTGCCAGACTCTTGAGTTCCCGCAGAAATGCAACCGAATCCCGGTCATAGGGACGCCCACTGATCCCCCGGATCTCGACACCATCGGGCAAGTCACCGGGAAGCGGTAACACCATCCCGCGCTGTCTGGCCAGGGCGTCCAAGCTGCGCCACACCGGCTTGTCGAAGGCGGCCAACACCTCCTCGTCGAAGCCCTTCAGGTTCAAAACCTGGACGACAGCCCGTGCATCGCCGGGACCTCCCCGCGCACTGGCCCAGCCCGCCGGCGTAATGCCTGGGCCTGAATCCGACGATCCCAACAGCTTCAGCAACTGGTCGAGGACTTCCTTCGCGTGCTCAGGGACAACCCGTTCCAGGGCCGACCTGAGTGCGGCCACGCCCGGACCGGGAGGATGAGGCGGGTCATAGAGAACTCCACCGTGTGAGGCACTTGACAAGGCAGCAGGCTGCACGAGGCTCTCCCAGGCAACTGATGAGCAGTCGCCAGACTTGAGGAACCTCATCCGTATGGAAGTTCGAGTTGAATTGTTGCGTCCGGGTAAATTCCGTTTTCATCCCGCTCCCGGCAGGCCCAAGAAGCCCCCATCCCCAACCGATAAAATGAAGGGTTGCACAAGGAACCCCCATGGGACGCACCCTCTACGACAAGATCTGGGACGAACACGTCGTCCACACCGAGGAAGACGGCACCGCCATCCTCTACATCGACCGCCACCTGGTGCATGAAGTCACCAGCCCCCAGGCCTTCGAGGGCCTGCGCGAGGCCGGCCGCAAGGTCTGGCGGACCAGTTCCATCGTCGCCACCGCCGACCACAACACCCCCACCACCGGCTGGGACCGCGGCTACGACGGCATCACCGACCCCATCTCCAAGGAGCAGGTCGTCACGCTGGACAAGAACATCACCCAGTTCGGCGCCGCCGCCTACTTCCCCTTCCTGAACAAGCGCCAGGGCATCGTCCACGTCATGGGCCCCGAGCAGGGCGCCACCCTCCCCGGCATGACCGTGGTCTGCGGCGACTCCCACACGTCCACGCACGGCGCCTTCGGCGCGCTGGCCCACGGCATCGGCACCTCCGAGGTCGAGCATGTGCTGGCCACCCAGACCCTGCTGGCCAAGAAGGCGAAGAACATGCTCGTGAAGGTCGAGGGGCAACTCGCCCGCGGCGTCACGGCCAAGGACGTGGTGCTGGCCATCATCGGCAAGATCGGCACCGCCGGCGGCACCGGCTACACCCTCGAATTCGCCGGCTCCGCCATCCGCGGCCTGTCGATGGAAGGCCGCATGACCGTCTGCAACATGGCCATCGAGGCCGGCGCCCGCGCGGGCCTGGTGGCGGTGGACGACAAGACGATCGACTACGTCAAGGGCCGCCCGCTCGCCCCCACCGGCGTGGAATGGGACCAGGCCGTCGCCTACTGGCGCACCCTGCACTCCGACCCTGACGCGAAATTCGACGCCGTGGTCGAACTCGACGCCACCCAGATCCTGCCGCACGTCACCTGGGGCACCTCGCCCGAGATGGTGCTGGACATCGCCGCCCGCGTGCCCGATCCCGACAAGGAAAAGGACGCCAGCAAGCGCGGCGCCATCGAGCGCGCCCTGACCTACATGGGCCTGGAGCCGGGCAAGGCGATTGCCGACATTCACGTGGACAAGGTCTTCATCGGCTCCTGTACCAACAGCCGTATCGAGGACATGCGCGAGGCCGCCGCCGTGGTCAAGAAGCTGGGTCGCAAGGTCGCACGCAACGTGAAGCTGGCGATGGTGGTACCGGGCTCGGGCCTGGTGAAGGAGCAGGCCGAGCGTGAAGGCCTGCACGAGATCTTCCAGGCCGCGGGCTTCGAATGGCGCGAACCGGGCTGCTCCATGTGCCTGGCCATGAACGCCGACCGCCTCGAGCCGGGCGAGCGCTGCGCCTCGACCAGCAACCGCAACTTCGAAGGGCGCCAGGGCGCCGGCGGCCGCACCCACCTGGTGTCCCCCGCCATGGCCGCCGCCGCCGCAGTGCACGGCCACTTCGTCGACATCCGCCAGTTCGCCTGAAGAAAGCGCCCATGGAAAAGTTCATCCTCCACAAGGGCCTCGTCGGCCCGATCGACCGCGAGAACGTCGACACCGACGCCATCATTCCCAAGCAGTTCCTCAAGTCGATCCGCAAGACCGGCTTCGGCCCGAACCTGTTCGACGAATGGCGCTACCTGGATCCGGGCGAGCCCGGCCAGGACCCCGCCTCGCGCAAGCCCAACCCCGATTTCGTCCTGAACCAGCCACGCTACAAAGGTGCCTCGGTGCTGCTGGCGCGCAAGAACTTCGGATGCGGCTCCTCGCGCGAGCACGCGCCCTGGGCCTTGCAGCAGTACGGCTTTCGTGCGCTGATCGCCCCGAGCTTTGCCGACATCTTCTTCAACAACTGCTTCAAGAACGGCCTGCTGCCCATCGTGCTGCCCGAGGCGCAGGTGGCCAAGTTGTTCGACGAAGTCGCGGCCTTTCCCGGCTACGAACTGACCGTCGACCTGGAGCGGCAGGTGATCGTCAAGCCCCAGGGCGAGGAACTGCCCTTTGACGTGCAGCCTTTCCGCAAGTACTGCCTCATGAACGGCTTCGACGACATCGGCCTGACCCTGCGCCAGTCCGACAAGATCAAGGCCTTCGAAGCCCAGCGCCTGGCCACCAAGCCCTGGCTGGCCCATACCCTCCACGGATAAACACTCCCCATGAAGATCGCAGTCCTGCCTGGTGACGGCATCGGCACCGAAATCGTCGCCGAGGCGGTCAAGGTCCTGAAGGTCCTGGACCTGAAGTTCGAGATGGAAACCGCCCTGGTCGGCGGCGTGGCGTATGACGCCCACGGCCATCCCCTGCCCGAAGCCACCCTCCAACTGGCCAAGGACGCCGACGCGGTGCTCTTTGGCGCGGTGGGCGACTGGAAATACGACAAGCTCGAACGCCAGTTCCGCCCCGAGCAGGCGATCCTGGGGCTGCGCAAGAACCTGGGGCTCTTTGCCAATTTCCGCCCCGCCATCTGCTACGAGCAGCTGGTGCACGCCTCCAGCCTCAAGCCCGAGCTCATTGCCGGCCTGGACATCCTGATCATCCGCGAGCTCACCGGCGACATCTACTTCGGCCAGCCCCGCGGCCGGCGCGTGGCCACCGACGGCCACTTCCCCGGCGCGGAGGAAGCCTTCGACACCATGCGCTACTCGCGCCCCGAGATCGAGCGCATCGCCCACGTCGCCTTCCAGGCTGCCCGCAAGCGCCACAAGCGCGTGACCAGCGTGGACAAGGCCAACGTGCTCGAGACCTTCCAGCTGTGGAAGGACGTGGTCACCGAGATCGGCAAACAGTACCCCGACGTCGCCCTGGACCACATGTACGTGGACAACGCCGCGATGCAGCTGGTGAAGGAACCCAAGAAGTTCGACGTGGTGGTCACCGGCAACATGTTCGGCGACATCCTCTCGGACGAAGCCGCCATGCTCACCGGCTCCATCGGCATGCTGCCCTCGGCCAGCCTGAACGCCAGCAACCAGGGCCTGTACGAGCCCTCGCACGGGTCGGCCCCCGACATCGCCGGCAAGGGCGTGGCCAACCCTTTGGCTACAATCCTGTCTGCTGCCATGATGCTCCGCTTCTCCCTGAACCAGCCCCAGGCCGCCGACCGGATCGAGTCGGCGGTCAAGCATGTGCTCGCCCAGGGTCTGCGCACCGCGGACATCCATTCGACAGGCACCACCCGCGTCGGCACCCGTGAGATGGGCGACGCGGTCGTGGCCGCCCTCACCACCAAGACCACCATTAAGAGCTGACCCGGCTCCGGTTCGTCGCGCCCGCCCCGGCCAAGACGAGCCGGGGAGACCGGCCCCACGAATCAATCTAGAAAGGGCGATGACGATGACTCTCAAGCACCACCCCCTGGTCGGCCTGGTCGGCTGGCGCGGCATGGTCGGCTCGGTCCTGATGGACCGCATGCAGGCCGAAGGCGATTTCGGCCTGATCGAGCCGGTGTTCTTCTCCACCTCCAACGCCGGCGGCAAAGCGCCGGCCATGGCCAGGAACGAGACCACCCTGAAGGATGCCCACGACATCGAGGCCCTGAAGAAGTGCGAGGTCATCATCACCGCCCAGGGTGGCGACTACACCACCGAGGTCTTCCCCAAGCTGCGCGCCGCGGGCTGGAACGGCCACTGGATCGACGCCGCCTCCACCCTGCGCATGAAGGACGATGCGGTCATCATCCTGGATCCGGTCAACCTGCCGGTGATCAAGAATGCCCTGGCCAAGGGCGGGCGCAACTGGGTGGGCGGCAATTGCACCGTGAGCTGCATGCTCATGGGCGTGGGCGCGCTGTACAAGGCGGGTCTGGTCGAGTGGATGTCCTCCATGACCTACCAGGCGGCGTCGGGCGGCGGTGCTCAGCACATGCGCGAACTCCTCACCCAGTTCGGCGCGATCCACGCGGAGGTCAAGTCCCTGCTGGACGACCCGAAGTCGGCCATCCTCGAGATCGACCGCAAGGTGCTGGCCCGCCAGCAATCGCTGTCCGCGGCCGAGACGGCCAACTTCGGCGTGCCGCTGGGCGGCTCGCTGATCCCCTGGATCGACAAGGACCTCGGGGACGGGATGAGCCGCGAGGAGTGGAAGGGCGGCGCCGAAACCAACAAGATCCTGGGACAGGGTGCAGGCTTCGGCACGCCCGCCGTGCCCGTGGACGGCTTCTGCGTGCGCATCGGCGCCATGCGTTGCCACAGCCAGGCCCTGACCTTCAAGTTGAAGAAGGACGTGCCGGTGGCCGACCTCGAGGCCCTGATTGCCGCCGACAACGCCTGGGTCAAGGTCATCCCCAACACCCGCGAGGCCACGCTGGCCGGCCTGACGCCCGTGGCGGTCACCGGCACCCTGGGCATCCCGGTGGGCCGCATCCGCAAGCTCGCCATGGGTCCCGAGTACCTGGGCGCCTTCACCATCGGCGACCAGCTGCTGTGGGGCGCCGCCGAACCGCTGCGCCGCATGCTGCGCATCCTGCTGGACGCCTGATGGGGCCCTCGCCTTGTCACCCGGTTGCATTACTGTTATGGTGATTTGAGTTACCCCTGTGTCAAGGCGAATCCCCGAATCATGAGCCTCCCGCAGCCCGCGCACCGAGCGGTGCGCCCTGGTGCCGCGCCAAGCGCCTGGCGCGGCACCGCCATCGCCCTGGCCATCGCCTGCGCCCTGGGCCTGTCCACCCCGGACGCCCAGGCCCTGTCGCTCGGACGCGTCACCGTGCAGTCCGCGCTGGGCGAGCCGCTGCGCGCCGAGATCGACATTCCCCAGATCACCCCGGACGAGGTGGCCAACCTGCGTACGGCCCTGGGCAGCCCCGAGGCCTTTCGCGCGGCCGGGATGGAACGCAGCCCGGCGCTCGCCGGCCTGCAAATCAGCCTGCAACAACGCCCCAACGGCACCCATTTCCTGCGATTGAGCAGCGAAAGGGTGATCAATGAGCCCTTCCTGGACCTGATCCTCGAGGCCAGCGGCCCCGCCGGACGGATCGTGCGCGAGTACACGCTCCTGTTCGACCCGCCCAGCCTGCGCCAGCAGGCTGCCCCCGCCACCCCGCTGCCCGCACAGGTCACCGGCCCGAGCGCGCCCCCGCCGCCCGCGCCGGCGGCAGAAGCCACGGTCACGCCCGTCTCCCCCGCGCTCTCCCCCTCCCCTCCCGCCCCGCCGGCGCCCGAACCTGCCGCCGCGGCTGCGGCCAGCGCTCCGGCCGCGCCCGCCCCGGCACCGGCACCGGCACCAGCTGCAGCCACGGCAGCCTCGGCCGCCGCCTCGAGCCCCAAGCGCCGGGTCACGGTGCAGGCCGGGCAAACGGCCGGCGCGATTGCCGCGGCCAACCGGCCGGGCACCGTATCGCTGGACCAGATGCTGGTCGCGCTCCTGCGCGCCAACCCGGACGCCTTCGTCAGCGGTAACGTGAACCGGCTCAAGGCCGGCGCTGTGCTCGACATGCCCTCCGAAGAGCAGGCGGCCGCGATCGGCCAGCCCGAGGCGCGCCAGACACTGGTGGCCCAGAGCAAGGACTTCAATGAATTCAAGCAACGCCTGGCCGAAGGTGTGGCCGAACGCCCTGCCGCCGCCAGCGCTGCGGGCCGTACCGCATCCGGGCAGGTGCAGGCGCGTGTCGAGGAAAAGAAGCCCGCCCCCGCAGCATCTGACCGCCTGACGCTGTCCAAGGGCGCGGTCGAGGAAGGCTCTCGCGACGGCAAGGCGCCCGAGGACCGGATCGCCCGTGAACGCGCCGAGCGCGAAGCGGCGGCACGCGCGGCCGAGATCGATCGCAACATCGCCGACCTCAAGCGCCTGGGCAACGAATCCGCCTCGCTGGCCACGCCGCCCGCAGCGGCAGCCTCGGCCGCGTCCGGCGCCGGCGGCATCCCGGTGCCCGCGCAGGTCCCCGGGGCAGCCGCTGAAGCGGCTTCTGCGCCCGCCTCTGCAACGGCCCAGCCCCGTCCGGCCACCCCCCCCAGCGAGGCGTCCGGGTGGCTCGACAGCCCCCTGCTGGCGGGCGCGGCCGCCGCCCTGGTCGCCCTCCTGATCGGGCTGGGCCTGTACCGGCGCCAGCAGCTTGCCCGCCAGACCGCCGCCGCTGAAAGCCCGGAGGCCGACGAGAGCCGCCTGGAGCCGGACTCCTTCTTTGGCGGCAGCGGCGGCCAGCACATCGACACCGCCCATGCGCCCAGCTCGATGATGTACTCGCCCAGCCAGATCGACGCCGCCGCCGACGTGGACCCGGTGGCCGAGGCCGATGTCTACCTGGCCTACGGGCGCGACCTGCAGGCCGAGGAGATCCTGCGCGAAGCCTTGCGCACCACGCCGCAACGCGTGGCGGTTCACGCCAAGCTGCTGGAGATCCTGGCCCGGCGCAACGACCCGCAGGCCTTCGAATCGGTGGCCCGCGATGCCCATGCCCTGACCGCAGGCAGCGGGCCGGTCTGGGCCCAGATTGCCAGCCTGGGCCTGGAACTGGACCCGGCCAATCCGTTGTACCTCGGGACGGCACCCGCCCCGCTCGCCAGCGCCACAGCCTCGTCCCCGGACACCGACACGCGGGCAGACGCCGCTGCGGCCCCGGCCGTCCCTCCCGGACTGGACCTGGACTTTGCCTCCTTCAAGGCCCAGGCTCCAGCCACACCGATGGTGCAGGCGGGCGGCAGCCCCTTCGATTTCGGGGACGAACCTGAGCCTGCCCCCGCAGCGAAGGCCGATCACGCCGCGATGGATTTCGACCTGGCGGGCCTGTCGCTCGAACTGGACGACCCGGCCCGCAACACCCCGGCCACCGCCTCGAGCGACGCCCTGTCCACCAAGCTGTCCCTGGCCGAGGAATTCCTGGCCATCGGCGACACCGATGGCGCGCGCAGCCTGGTGCAGGAGGTGCTGGCCGAGGCTTCGGGCGACCTGCGGCGGCGGGCCGAACGCCTGCTCGCCGAACTCGGTTGAATCCCCAGGCGCCCCCGGGCGCGATGACGAACGCTGCCGAGCGTCCTCTGCAACGCTGGGCACTGGGCGTGAGCTACAACGGCCAAGGCTACGAAGGCTGGCAAAGCCAGCCCTCGGGCCGCACGGTCCAGGACCAGCTGGAGGCTGCCTTGTCGCAGTTTGCCGCCGAGCCCGTGGCCACGGTCTGCGCCGGCCGCACCGACGCCGGCGTGCATGGCCTGATGCAGGTGGTGCACTTCGACACGGGCTTGCAGCGTGAGCCCTTCTCCTGGGTGCGGGGCACCAACACCTTCCTGCCCCCCGACATCGCCGTGCAGTGGGCACAGACCGTGCCGGCTGAATTTCATTCGCGCGCCAGTGCCACGGCCCGAAGCTACGCGTATGTGCTGCTGGAGTCCCCGGTACGCCCCAGCGTGGACGCGGGGCGCGTGGGCTGGGTGTTTCGCCCGCTTGCGGCCGGGGCGATGCAGGCCGCCGCGGAGACGCTCCTGGGCGAGCATGATTTCACCTCCTTCCGTGCCTCGGGCTGCCAGGCGCGCTCCCCGGTCAAGACCCTGCGCCGCATCGACATCACGCGCCGCGGACCCTACTGGCGCTTCGAGTTCGAGGCCAACGCCTTCCTGCACCACATGATCCGCAACATCATGGGATGCCTGGTGGTGGTGGGCCAGGGCCTGCAACCGCCGCAGTGGATGGGGGAGGTGCTGGCAGCACGCAGCCGCGATGCCGCCGCCCCCACCTTCTCGCCCGATGGCCTGTATTTCCTGGGCCCGGTGTACGACCCTTCCTGGGGGCTGCCCAGCCAGACGCCCCCCTATGATTGGATCCCTTGAACCACCCCCGAAGCGCCTGCGGCGCTTCCCCCTCCGGGGGGCGCCCGCAGCGGACCGGCAGAGCCGGATCCGCGCCGGCACGGACATCGATCGGCGCACTCAGCATTCCATGAGCATCCGGACCCGAATCAAGATTTGCGGACTCACCCGCGAGCAGGACGTGGACGCGGCCGTCCAGGCGGGCGCCGACGCGGTCGGCTTCGTCCTGTACGACAAAAGCCCCCGCTACGTCAGCCCCGCGCGGGCCGCCGAACTCGCGCGGCGACTGCCGCCCTTCGTCACGCCCGTCCTGCTGTTCGTCAATGCACCTGCCGCCCAGGTCGCTGCCGCCTGCGATCAGGTGCCCGGCGCCTGGGCCCAGTTCCATGGGGACGAGACCCCGTCCGAGTGCCGGGCCGCCACCGGGGGCGGGAGCGTCCCCTACCTGCGCGCGGCCCGTATCCCCCTGGAAGCGCCGGACCGCTTCGATTTGCTAGCATTCGCCTCTGACTTCTCTCACGCCCGGGCCCTGCTTCTTGACGCGCATGTCGAGGGCTACGGTGGCGGCGGCAAGGCATTCCATTGGTCACTTCTTCCACCAAGCGTCAACGCTCACCTCGTCTTGTCTGGTGGGTTGACACCTGCAAATGTGGGCGACGGTATCGCCCAGGTGCGGCCGCGCGCGAAATCGCTGGCCGTTGACGTGAGTTCCGGCGTCGAGGTCTCCAAGGGGATCAAGGACGCCGCCAAGATCCACCAGTTCGTCGCCGCCGTGCGTGCGGCCGACGCGCTCCTTGCAGGCAGGACGCCATGATTTCCTATGACCAGCCCGATGCCGCGGGCCATTTCGGCCCCTACGGCGGCAGCTTCGTCAGCGAGACGCTGACCCACGCCATCGAAGAACTGAAGGCGGCCTACGCCCGCTACCAGCACGACCCCGAATTCCTGGCCGAATTCCAGTACGAACTCAAACATTTCGTCGGCCGCCCCTCGCCGGTCTACCACGCGGCGCGCACCAGCCGCGAGATGGGCGGCGCGCAGATCTACCTCAAGCGCGAAGACCTCAATCACACCGGCGCCCACAAGATCAACAACGTGATCGGCCAGGCCATGCTCGCCAAGCGCATGGGCAAGCCGCGCGTGATCGCCGAGACCGGCGCTGGCCAGCACGGCGTGGCGACGGCCACGATCTGCGCCCGCTACGGGCTGGAGTGCGTGGTCTACATGGGCTCCGAGGACGTGAAGCGCCAAAGTCCCAACGTCTACCGCATGAAGCTGCTCGGGGCCACCGTGGTGCCGGTGGAACTGGGCTCGCGCACGCTCAAGGACGCCCTGAACGAGGCCATGCGCGACTGGGTCACGAACGTGGAGAACACCTTCTACATCATCGGCACGGTGGCAGGCCCCCACCCCTACCCCATGATGGTGCGCGACTTCCAGAGCGTGATCGGCCAGGAGTGCCTGGTGCAGATGCCGGAGATGACCGGCCGCCAGCCCGACGCCGTGATCGCCTGCGTGGGCGGCGGCAGCAACGCGATGGGGATCTTCCACCCCTACATCCCGCACCAGGGCACGCGCCTGATCGGCGTGGAGGCCGCGGGCGAGGGCCTGGACAGCGGCAAGCACTCCGCCTCGCTGCAACGGGGCAGCCCCGGCGTGCTGCATGGCAACCGCACCTACATCCTGCAGGACGAGAACGGCCAGATCACCGAGACGCACAGCGTGAGCGCGGGACTCGATTACCCCGGCGTCGGCCCGGAGCATGCATGGCTGAAAGACATCGGCCGCGCCGAATACGTGGGCGTGACCGACAGCGAGGCACTCGACGCCTTCCACTACCTGTGCCGTACCGAGGGCATCATCCCCGCGCTCGAGTCCAGCCACGCGCTGGCCTACGCGATGAAGCTGGCCAAGACGATGCGCAGCGACCAGAGCCTCCTGGTGAACCTGTCCGGGCGCGGCGACAAGGACATCGGCACCGTGGCCGACCTGTCACAGGCCGATTTCTACTGCCGCCCCAGCTGCCGGGGGCAAAGCGTCAAGGGCGAGACCCACGTGGTGGACTTCAAGCCATGAACCGCATCGCCGCCACCTTCGAACGCCTGAAGCAGCAGGGCCGCAAGGCCCTGATCCCCTACGTCACCGCCGGCTTTCCCTATGCCGACCTCACGCCCGCCCTGATGCAGGGGATGGCGGATGCGGGCGCCGACATCATCGAGCTGGGCGTGCCCTTCTCCGACCCCATGGCCGACGGCCCCGTGATCCAGAAGGCAGGCGAGCGCGCGCTGGCGATGGGCGTGGGCATGGCCCAGGTGCTGGCCATGGTGCGCGCATTCCGGCAGGGCAATACCACCACCCCGGTGGTCCTCATGGGCTATGCCAACCCGGTGGAACGCTACGACCTCAAGCACGGCCAGGGCGCGTTCATCCGCGACTGCGCGCAGGCCGGGGTCGACGGCCTGCTGATCGTCGACTACCCGCCCGAGGAGTGCGAGCAGTTCGCCGCCGACCTGCGGGCCCATGGCATGGACCTGATCTTCCTGCTGGCACCCACCAGCACCGAGACGCGCATGCAGCAGGTCGCGCGCGTGGCCAGCGGCTACGTCTACTACGTCTCGCTCAAGGGCGTGACCGGCGCGGGCCACCTGGACACCGGCGCGGTGGAGGCGATGCTCCCGCGCATTCGCCAGCACGTGAAGATTCCGGTGGGCGTGGGCTTCGGCATCCGCGACGCCCAGACCGCGCGCGCCATCGGCCGGGTGGCCGATGCGGTGGTGATCGGCACCCGCCTGATCCAGATCGTCGGCGAGCTGCCGCGCGATCAGGTGGTGGCCGCGGCAGGCGGCTTTCTGGGCGAGATCCGTCAGGCCCTCGACGCGTAAAATCGCGCATCCAAGGAGTTCCCTATGTCCTGGCTCGAAAAGCTCCTCCCCCCCAAGATCCAGCCCACCGACCCGACCGAGCGCCGCAGCGTGCCCGAGGGTCTGTGGGTCAAGTGCCCCAGCTGCGAATCGGTGCTTTACAACACCGACCTGGCCCAGAACCAGAACGTCTGCCCCACCTGCGGCCACCATCACCGCATCTCGGCGCGCAAGCGCCTGGACGCCTTCCTGGACGCCGAGGGCCGCTACGAGATCGGGCAGGAGGTGCTGCCGGTCGACCCCCTGAAGTTCAAGGACAGCCGCAAGTATCCCGAGCGCCTGAAGGAGGCCCTGGAGAACACGGGCGAGACCGATGCCCTGGTCGTCATGGGCGGCGCTGTCCACAGCATCAACCTGGTGGCTGCCGCCTTCGAGTTCGACTTCATGGGCGGCTCCATGGGCAGCGTGGTCGGAGAGCGCTTCGTACGTGGCGTCCAGACCGCGATCGACCAGAAGGTGCCCTTCGTCTGCTTCACCGCCACCGGCGGCGCACGCATGCAGGAAGGGCTGCTGTCGCTGATGCAGATGGCCAAGACCAATGCGGCCCTGACCCGCCTGGCGCAAAAGGGCCTGCCCTATGTCAGCGTGCTCACCGACCCCACCATGGGCGGCGTGAGCGCAGGGTTTGCCTTCATGGGCGACATCGTGATCGCCGAGCCCAAGGCCCTGATCGGTTTTGCCGGTCCCCGCGTGATCGAGTCCACCGTGCGCGTGACCCTGCCCGAGGGCTTCCAGCGCGCCGAGTTCCTGCAGCAAAAAGGGGCGGTCGATTTCATCTGCGACCGTCGCGAGCTGCGCAAGACCGTGGCCCACGCCCTGGCCATGCTGCAGCGCCAGCCGGGCGACGCGGTGGCCTGATCAGCGCAGCACGCTCGCCTGCACCCAGGCGAGCACGATCCCCGCGATCTGCAGCACGAGCAGCAGGGCCAGCGGTGACAGGTCGATCCCGCCCACCATCGGCAGCACGCGCCGGAAGGGCCGCAGCAGCGGCGCCGACAGCCGGTCCAGGATGTCCGCCGTCAAGGAGCCCTGCCCATGCTGGCTGGCCTGTACCCAGGACAGCAGCGCCGACACGATGATCATCACGGTGAGCGAGGAGATCGCCAGCCGCAGCACCCCGAACAGCGCCGCCAGGGGCAGCAGCACGGCCGCAGCGCCCGCGCCGGCGAGCAGCCACAGCACGAGCACCTGCAGGAGCTCCAGCAACCACGCACCCACCAGGCTGGCCGTGTCCCAGCGTCCCAGGGCGGGCAGCACGCGGCGCAGCGGCAGCACCAGCCAATCGGTCACCGCGAAGACGAAGCGGCCGAGCGGGTTCCCAAAAGGCACACGCTGGTGCTGCATGTAAAGACGCAGCAAACAGGCGCCCCCGATGAGACCGATGACAACGTCCAGCAGCAGGGAAACGATCTGGTAGAGCATGTAAAGGGTGGGCAGGAAGCTCGTGGGATGATAGCGACCTGACGTGGTGAACAATGTGAACGCGGCCTTGACCTTGCAATCCCTGCCCCTGTTTCCCCTGGGGACCGTCCTGTTTCCAGGCGGCCTGCTGCCGCTGCGCATCTTCGAGGTGCGCTACCTGGACATGATCCGCCGCTGCCAGAAGACCGGTGCCCCCTTCGGCGTGGTCTGCCTCACGCAAGGCCAGGAGGTGCGCCAGCCCGGGCGTACGCAGGAAGGATTTGCCGCCGTCGGCACGCTGGCCACGCTGGCCGCGGTGGAAGCCCCGCAGCCGGGCCTGATGATGATCCGGGCACACGGCACCCAGCGGTTCCGGATCCAGTCCAGCGAGCAACTCAAGCATGGTCTCTGGGTCGCGGATGTGGAACAGATTTCGGACGACCTGAGCGTCCCGGTGCCGGACGACCTGCAGCCCACGGCCGAGGCGCTGGGCCGCTTGCTGGAGACCCTGCAGGCGCAAACGGCAGAGGCCGGCGGCGAGATGCCTGTGCGAGAGCCCTGGGCCCTGGCGGACTGCGGCTGGGTGGCCAACCGCTGGTGCGAGCTGCTGCCCATGCCCACCAGCGTGAAACAGCGCCTCATGGAGCTGGACAATCCCTTGGTACGCCTCGAACTGGTGGGTGACCTGCTGGCCCGCAACGGGATCACGGGCGACTGAGCGGTCCCCTCAGCGGGGCGGCTGGTACTCCGGCACGTAACCTCGCAACCAGGCGCGCAGGTCCGCATCGGACGGCGCCGGTCCGGCGGACGCCACCCAGCGCACCACCGCATCGACATCCATGGCCAGCTGGCCCGACACGCGCGCCACCCGCAGCTTGGGATGGGGCGTGGGTAGCGTGGTCTCATCGTCAGCGAGCAGCTCCTCGTACAGCTTCTCGCCCGGGCGCAGGCCGGTGTAGGTGATCGGGATCTCCTGCTCGGTGCGGCCGGACAGTCGTATGAGCAGGCGTGCGAGTTCGGCGATCTTCACCGGCTCTCCCATGTCCAGGACGAAGATCTGCCCCGAGCGCCCCATGAGGCCGGCCTGCAACACCAGCTGCGCCGCCTCCGGGATGGTCATGAAATAGCGCACGATGTCCGGGTGGGTGACGGTCACCGGCCCGCCGCGCGCGATCTGCGCCGTGAACAAGGGCACGACCGAGCCGCTGGACCCGAGCACGTTGCCAAAGCGCACCGACACGTAGTCCGTGTCCGGGTACGAAGCCGCCACGCCCTGCACCACCAGTTCGGCCAGGCGCTTGCTCGCACCCATGACGTTGGTCGGGTTGACCGCCTTGTCGGTGGAGACCATGACGAAGCGGCGCACGCCCTGCACGCCGGCGACCCGCGCGGCGTTCAGGGTGCCCAGCACGTTGGTGCGCACCGCCTCGATCTCATTGAGCTGCTCCATCAGGGGCACATGCTTGTAGGCCGCGGCATGGAACATCACCGACGGGCGCTCGCGCGCGACGATGGCCTCGAGGCGTTCGGCCTCGCGCACATTGGCGGTGTAGTAGAGGCCGCGCATCTGCGGGTGTGCTTCGCGCAGTTCCTGTTCCAGCTGGTAGATCGCGTATTCGGAAACATCCACGCACACCAGGCGCGCCGCGCCCAGGCGGGCGATCTGGCGGCACAACTCCGAGCCGATGGAGCCGCCCGCCCCCGTCACCAGCACCGTCTGGCCGGAGACCATGGCCGACAGGCCTGCCACATCCAGTTGCACCGGCGCCCGTCCGAGCAGGTCCTCCAGCTCGATACGTCGCGGGACGGAGCCGTCGCCCTGGATCCACTGGTCCGGCCGGGGCAGGGTCAGCACCGTCAGGCGGGCCACGTTCACATTGAGCAAGGCTTCGCGGCGCGCGGGAGACCCGGTGGCACTGGCCACCAGCACCGTCTGGACATCCTCGTCCTGGCAGAGGTCGGCGATGTCCTGCAGCGTCCCGAGGACGTGCAGGTCCTGCAAGGTCCGTCCGACTTCCGTGCGGTCCGGGGACACGATGCCCACGGGCAGCCATTGCGCGGCGCCCTTGAGGACACGCAGGGCCTCGGCGGCCTCCTGCAGGGTGCCCACCACCAGGATCCGGCGTCCGCCCGGCACATCGTGCCGGCGTTCATGGAGGCTGCGCTGGGCAGCGCGGGCCGCCGCCATCAGGGCCAGGGCGATCAGCGGGTGCAGCAGCAGCACCGAGCGGGGAAACTGCGGTACGCGCAACATCAGGACCGCCGCCGCGGCCAGCAGGCCCGCCACCGCCACGCACCTTGCAAGCTGTCGCAACTCGTGCAGGCCGGTGAAGCGCCAGACCTGGCGCGGCACGCGCAGGAACACCAGCATCACCCCATACAGGGTCAGGGACAGCGGGAGCGTGACCCACGCCATCTGCGCGAACTCAGGCGGCACGTCCAGGTTGAACCGCAGCCAGAAGGCGATGGCCCAGGCCAGGCCGACGAGCAGCAGGTCGGCAGCCAGGACGGCCAGGGTGTGCTTACGAAACGGCATGGTCGGAGGCGGATTGCACCAGCAGCCGGCGCAGGTGACCGATCACGCGCTCGATCTCGGCATCGGTGAGGTTGGACCCCGAGGGCAGGCAGATGCCCCGTTCGAACAGCCGCGCCGATACATCGTCGCCGGCTGCATGGGGGAAGTACGGCGCGCCAGAGAACAGGGGCTGCAGGTGCATCGGCTTCCACACGGGCCGCGCCTCGATGGCATGGCGCTCCAGCGCGCGCAGCAGACGATCACGGCGCACCGGGCCGTCGGCGCCCCCCAGGGTGAAGCAGGTGAGCCAGCGCGTGGAGCGGTAGCCGGCGGGCTCGGGCATCCACTGCACCTCGGGCCGGTCGGCCAGGGCCTCGCGGTAGATCTCGAACACACGACGGCGCTGCTCGACGCGCTGCGCCAGCACCTTGAGCTGGCCGCGTCCGATGCCCGCCAGCACATTGCTCATACGGTAGTTGAAGCCGATCTCCACATGCTCGTAGTGCGGCGCAGGCTCGCGCGCCTGGGTGGCGAGCTTGCGGGCATGGGCCATGAGGCCGGCGTCCTCGGACACCAGCATGCCGCCGCCGGAGGTGGTGATGATCTTGTTGCCGTTGAAGGAGAAGATGCCCACGCTCCCGAAGGTGCCGCTGGGTCGGCCCTGGTAGGAGGCCCCCAGCGACTCGGCGGCGTCCTCCAGCACGGGCACACCATGGCGCTCGCAGATCGGCAGCAGGGCGTTCATGTCGGCGCTCTGGCCGTACAGGTTCACGATGACCACCGCCTTGGGCAGGCGGCCCTCGGCCTTCGCCCAGGCCAAGGCGCGCTCCAGGGCCGCCGGCGACATGTTCCAGGTGTCGGGCTCCGAGTCGATGAACACCGGCTTCGCCCCGCAATACAGCATCGGGTTGGCGCTGCCCACGAAGGTGAGCGAGGAGCAGAACACCGTGTCGCCCGGCTTCACACCCAGCAGGATCAGCGCCAGGTGGATGGCCGCCGTGCCGGAGCTGACCGCGGCGGCGTGACCGGTGCCCACCAGCGCGGCGAGCTCGCGCTCGAAGCCGTCCACATGGGGGCCCAGGGGCGCGATCCAGTTGGTGCGAAAGGCCTCTTCGACGAAGGCGCTCTCCTCCTGCCCCAGGTGGGGCGAAGACAGCCAGATGCGGGAGGCAAGCTCGCGCGCGGACACGAGATCGACGGGCCGGCCGGCGCCATCCACCACCGGCACGTGCAGGATGCCCAGCGCGTTCATGCGTTGCTGCAACTCGGCGGGCGAGGCGTTTTCGTCGGCCACCAGGGGTTCGCGTCCGGGCAGGTCGGCCAGGGTCTTGTCGGCGGGCACCTCGGCCAGCACGGCGCGGCGCAGGTCGCCGTCGGTGATGGTGCGCACCAGGCGGCCCTGGCCGTCGACCGCCAGCAGCACGCCCTGGGCGGTGTCGTCCATCACGGTGAGCGCCTGCTTCCAGGGCAGGGTCACGGGCACGCGCAAGGCATGGAAGGTATCGGCATTCATGGCGGTGGCTCGGGGCGTCAGTAGGTGTTGACCTTGTTCATCAGGTCCGGGGCGAAGTCCTGCGTCGCCAGCAGGCTGACGATGCGCTCGCCGGCACGGCCGTCGCCGTAGACGTTGGCGGGCGCGTAGGGCCCATGCGCCAGCTGGGCCTGCAGGGCGGATTCGATGGCCTGCGGCATCGGCTCGCAATCACGCGTGTTGGCATTGCGCTGGCGTGCGTTCTGGCGGCTGCCGACGTTCACCACCGGGGTGCCGAAGCTGGCGGCCTCGATGATGCCCGAGGACGAGTTGCCTGCCAGCAGATCGGCATGGCGCAAAGCACTGAGGTAGGTGTGACGCCCCAGATGCCGGATCCGGCGCACGCCCGCACCCTCGAGTGCCTTCAGGATGCCACCGCCGCCGGCGTCAGCGTTGGGATCGAGCCAGACCACCTGGCGCCCACTGGCAAGGACGCTGCGCTCGAGGGCCGTGCGCAGGGCCAGGGTCTGCGCATGAGCGTCGCTCGCCTCCTGCACCACCGGGTGGAACACGATCAGGACGTAGCGATCGTGGGCCTGCAGGCCCAGGGCCTGCAGCGTGGCCTCGCGCGAGAGGCGAGCATCCGCCTGGATGCCGTCCAGACTCGGCGCGCCCGTCACCCACACCTGCTCGGGGCGTTCCCCCATGCGAACCAGCCGTTCCCGGGATTCATCGGTCGCCACGAAATGCCAGTGACTGAGCTTGCTGATCGCGTGGCGTACAGGTTCATCGACCGTGCCCGAACGCTCACCGCCATGCAGGTGGGCAATCGGAATACCCCGGTGCAGGGCCGCGATCGCGCCGGCCAGCATCTCGCCTCGGTCTCCGAGCAGCAGGACGATGTCCGGCGCCTGTTCGCGCAGGGCGTCGGTCAGACCGCTCACCGCCAGGCCGATCCCGTGGGCCATGGCATCGGCGCTGCGTTCGTCCACGCCGGTCGGAATGCGGGCGACGATGGGCAGGCCCGCGGCCTCGATCTCGCGCACGGTGAGGCCATAGGCTTCACTCAGATGCATCCCGGTCACCGCCACCTGCAGGGACAGCGCGGGATGGGCCGCGATGCGTGCGAGCGTGGACGCCATCAGGCCGTAATCGGCGCGGGTACCGGTGACGTACAGGACCTTGCGCATCGTTCAGGCGCCTTCCAGCAGGTCCCAGGTGAGGGTGGTGTCGGCGGCCACATCGGCGGCCAGGCGCCGGCCCGGCAACGTGGCCAGGTGCTCGGGCTGGATGCCGGTGCCGGGACGCCGCAGGACCAGGTCGGCGGCGGTGAGGACATGGCCACGGGGACGCGCCGCGGCCAGCACCACGCTGCGCCGGGCCACGTCGCGGGTATTGGCCTCGACCGGGGTGGGCTGCTTGACGCCGTCACCGCGCATGGCTTCCACCAGGCGGATCCCGCGGACCATGGCGGCAAACTCCTGCGGATCGGCCGAGGCGCGGTGGTCGGGCCCGGGCAGGGCCTTGTCCAGGGTCAGGTGCTTCTCGATCAGCGCCGCCCCCAAGGCCACGGCCGCCAGGGCCGCCTCCACGCCCTGGCTGTGGTCGGAGTAGCCCACCGGCAGCCCGGTGGCCTGCGCCATGGTGGGGATGGCCCGCAGGTTCAGGGCCTCGGCCGGGGCCGGATAGGCCGAGGTGCAATGCAGCAGGTGCAAGGTGCTGGCGTCGGGCGCAGGATGGCCCGCGGCCACGCGCGCCTCGCGCACCCACTGCACGGCCTGCTGCACCTCGTCCAGCGTGGCCATGCCGGAGGACATGAGCATCGGCAGGCCGGTGGCGGCCGCGTGTTGCAGCAGCGGCTTGTTGGTGATCTCGCCCGAGGGGATCTTCAGGCGCTTCACCCCCAGGCGTACTAGCAGGTCCACCGCCGGTTCGGAAAACGGCGTGGAGAAGAACTCGATACCGATGCGCGCGCAGTGCGCTGCGACCCGGGCGTGGCCGGCCTCGTCCAGCTCGAGCGCCTTGATCATGTCGAACTGGCTGGTGGCGCCGGTGTTGGTGCGCTGGTAATCGGCGGTGGCAGCACTGCGCGTGACCACGTCCTCGGCGCGGAAGGTCTGGAATTTGACGGCGTCGGCACCCGCTGCCTGGGCGGCGTCCGCCAGCTTCAGGGCCAGGGCGACGTCGCCGTTGTGGTTGACGCCGGCCTCGGCGATGACGAAGACCTTGCCGTGCTTCATGACTGCTTCTCGTGTGCGTGGGGGGAAATCGCGCCGGTGCGCCCGCTCGTGTAGAGCCACTCGGCGGTGTCGAAGTCCAGGCGGTCGTCGATGTCGATGGAGCGCTCACGCGGCATGACCAGGGGGTGCATGTCCACGCGCCAGAAGCCTTCGCGCACCGCGCGGGTCAAGGCATCGCGGCGCCAGACATAGATCGCGCCGTTGAGGCCCCAGACCTCGGGCACCGCCTGGCGGGCGACGGCCTGGCCGGAAGCCAGGGGCTTGGACAGGCGCAGACCGCCCTCGGGCGCGGCCTCGACCAGCGTGTAGTAGGGATTGTGGGAGGGCTGGGTGACGCTGACCACCAGGCCGGCCTGCCCGCGCAGGGCCAGGGCCGCCTCCAGGTCCTGCGCGCTGCGCAGGGGCGAGGTGGGCTGCAGGTCGACGATGGTGGCGATCTGCATGCCGCCCGCCTCGAGGTGCGCGGCCAGGTGCTCGATCGCGGGCAGCTTGCCCGCGGTGTCGGTGGCCAGTTCGGCGGGGCGCAGGTAGGGGACCTGCGCGCCATGGTCACGCGCCACCTGCGCGATCTCTTGATCGTCGGTGGACACGTAGACCCCCTGGATCTGCGGACAGGCCAGTGCCTGCCGGATGCTGTGTGCGATCAGCGGCAGGCCCGCGAAGGGCAGCACGTTCTTGCGAGGCAGCCCTTTGCTGCCACCGCGCGCGCAGATGGTCGCGATGAGGGCGCCTGAAGGGCTCAAGCCTCGGCCTTCCTGGCGATGACGACCCACTCGGCGTGGACCCGGCTGCGGTTTTCCAGGGTGCGCGAGACCTGCTCGATCTGCAGCACATTCCAGGGCTTGAACAGGTCAGCGAGGTCGGTCTCGGAGGCGAAGCGGACGATCCCGGTCCCGGCGAAGGGGCCTTCGCTGCAACGCCAGGCGTTGTGCCCGTGGGCCTCGCCGGTGCCGTCACCCCAGGTGCCGGCGGCGGGGGTCCGCACATACAGCCACCCGCCCGGGCGGGCCACGCGGTGCATCTGCGCGTACACGCGGCAGGCGCTGGCATGGTCGACGCAGGTGACGGCGTCATTGTCGATCACCGCATCGAACTGGTTGTCGGCCCAGGGCAGCGGGTCGCACATGTCGCCCACGCGCAGGCGGTCGGCCTCGCCCCGGTTCCAGCCCGGGAGCTCGGTGTCCAGGCGCTGACGGGCCTGGGCGGCCCCAGCCTCGCTGCCCTCCAGCCCGTGCACGCCCAAACCCTCGCGGGCGAAGTACCAGAGGTTGGCGCCAGTGCCGAAGCCCACCTCGAGCAGCTTCACGTCGCTGCGAGGCTGGCGCGCATAAAAACGCTGGGCGCAAAAGCGTATGAGATCTTCCGGCGGATAACGGCCCCAGGCACGGGTGCTGAAGATCTCTTCCCAGAGGGCATCACGGCTCATGAAGCACTTTCAGTCAAGAAGGAGTCGGGCAGGCGGGCGGGTGCGGTCAAAGCCCAGGCGAGCCGCCGCCGCCCAGTACCTATTGTCGTCGTGGACGGCCTCACCCACCGAAAACGGCAGGGTGCGCCGGGAAAAACCCAGTTTGTAGAACAACAAGGGGTTGTCGGGCGACGGGTCGGTGCCGCCCGCGAGATAGAGCGAATGCGCGCCGCGCGCCTGCCCCCAGCGGGCCGCTTCGGCCTGCAGCAGGCTGGGGGTGCCGGTCTCCTTGCCCTCGGGGCTGCTGGCCCCCAGGTGGTATTCGACCACCCCGCCCTCCAAAAGGTAGACGCCCGCCGAGAGCCAGCGGCCTTCGCGCTCGCACACCAGCAGGTGGGTGCAGGGCAGCCGCGACAAGGCCTCGAAATAGGCGTCGGGGAAGTAATAGAACGGCGCAGCCTGCAGGTCCTGCATCGCGTCGCGGTAGAACGGCGCGTAACGCGCCCAGTCCGCCGGATCGCGGCTCCAGCGCGCCTGGACGCCCGCCTGCTGCGTGCGCCGGATCTTGCGGCGCGTGAGACTGTTGAATCCTGCAGCCACCTCGGGAACGGTCAGGTCCACCGACACCGTCTGACGGTTCTCCTTGACCGTGCCCCCGAAAGCGCGCGGCGATGCGGACGCCTGCGGATGGAAGCGGCAGAACTCGGCCAGCACGCCCTCCTCGCGGCACCAGGCTTGCCAGGCTGCCCAGGCCCGGGCCAGGAAGGCCGCATCGGTGGCCGGCGTGAGCGGCCCGCCATAGCCATAGGGCGAAGTCGCGCCCCACACACCGGACTGGCCCGCCAGGGGCCGCAGGTGCACCGAGTGGATCCACTCGGCCTCACCACCTTCCAGGCTGGCGTGCACGCAGCGCAGCGTCGGGTCGCGCTGGGTGTCGGCGGCGGCAAAAGCGGGACTGAGCGAGGCGATGCGCAGCGCGGGCGGCAGCCGCTCGAAACGGGCCTGGGCCTCTTGGGTCGACAGGGCGGCGAGGCGCATCACGCAGTCCCCTGCGATCGCGCCAGCGCGCGCGCGACGTCCAGGACGCGCGCTGCGGCCGGTTCCTGCGCCGGGCGGGCGGCAGGGACGGCGGCCGGCGCGGTCTGCGCCAGCCGGCTGCCGATCTCCGGCAGCTGCAGCTCGCGCTGCGCGATGCCCATGGTCAGGTAAGGACTCAGGCTGTCCAGGATGGAGCCTCGCACCTGCGTCACGTTGCGGCCAGCGAGGTGCGCCTCGACGCCCACGGTGGACACGGTCACCACCACCTCGTCGCAGGCATGCAGGTAGGGGTGCAGCGGTCCCTCGGCAACGCGGATGCGGGGATGGCCCGCCGCCTGGATGTCGTCGGCCGGCGCCTCGCTGGGGTGGCGCCGCACCCACAGGGCGAGCGACGGATCGGCCTGCACGGCCTCCACCAGCCGGTCCTCGATGCGGCGCGGCCAGGCGGGGTCGCCGCGCCCGGGCAGGCCGGTGACCTCCTGGGGCTCGGGAGAGGACGCGTAAAACAGCGCGCGGTGCGCGGACCAGCCGGCGTCGCGGCGCAAGGCCTGCCCCTGCGCAATCACCGCCGCATCGTGAAGGCTGTCGAAGGCAGGGTTGCCGGTGACGTGGACCTGAACGGCCGGTCGCCCGCCCGCCACCAGATTGGCCGCCACCTGCGGATTGAGCACGCACAGGGCGTCGGCGTAATCGGGGCGGACCAGCCACTCACGCTCCCACAGGCCGAACAGGTCCAGCAGGCACAGGCTGGGCACGCCCATTCGGCGTGCAGCGAGCAAGGCTGCACGCTCGGCGCGCGGGGAATTGGTGGCCAGCACGCAGGCCGGCTGCCATCGGCGGATGGCGCGCTCCAGCACGCGCACCGGGAGGAAGGCCTGGCGTCCGTACTGGGCGTAGCGCGCAGCGGCCTCCGTGACGCCCACATCCGCCTCGAGCTCGGCGTAGGACAGGCCCAGGTAGGCGATGGACTCCTCGCGCTGCGCCGCCTGCACCGGCAGGGTCTCGACCAGGCGCTGGCCGTGATCGAGCGCCTGGCGGTCCGAGGCGTCGAGCAGGTCGGCAAACCCGCAGGCCTGGAGCCCCGCCTCACGCACGACCGATGCAGCGGTGGTCAGCGCCAGAAACACCACGCGGGCCAGTCCCTGGGCCTGCGCCTGCAAGGCGACGGGCAGCAGCGCCTTGACGTGTCCGCCGCCGTAGGCGACGAAGAGCCAGACGGGGGGCTGGGCGGTTGCACGGGTCATGCGCCGACTCCGGCGCTCAGTCCCTGCTGCACGATGCCGGCCTCCCAGATCGCCAGGGCGGCCAGGGCGCGCAGCTCGCGGGTGTGGTTGGCGCTGCCGTCACGATGGCGCTGAAGCAGCCCGCTGACCGCCTGCGGCTGGAGCAGGCGCGCGATCAGCTCGCTGCCTCGCAGGGTCTGCGCCAGCCAGTCGTGGCTTTCCCTGCGGAACCACTCGCCCACCGGCACGGTGAACATCTGCTTCTTGCGGTAGGCCAGGTCCTGCCCGATCAGGGGCACGACCGCCTGCTTGTACCAGTGCTTCTTGTCGCCCGCGGGCGAGAGCTTGGTGGCCCCTCGCGAACGGAAGGCGAATTCCATCATCCGCCAGTCGAGGAAGGGCGTGCGCGCCTCGATCGACACCGCCATCCCCATGCGATCGGGCTTGACGAGGTTGTTGCCCGAGAGCAGCAGCTGCATGTCCAGGTAGAGAGCCTGGTTGATCCGGTCAAAGTGCGCAGCCTCGTCGAACCAGGGGCGCGCAGCGGCCTCGAAGCTGTCCACACCGGCCAGGCGCGCGGCGATGGCGGGCTGGTAGAGGGCCTGCTTGTCCGCAGGCGAGAACAGCGAGATCGAATCGAAATAGCGACGGCGAAATGCTGCCTCGTCCAGCGAGGTGGCTTCGGGCTGGGCAAAGAACTGCTCGTATTTCTCGTAGCCGGCAAAGAGCTCGTCGCCCCCATCGCCGGTGAGCACCACCTTCACCTGCCGCGCGGCCAGCTCGCTCACGCGCAAGGTCGGCATGAAGGAGGCATCGCCATGCGGCTGGTCCAGGTGGTGCAACACTTGCGGCCAGCGATCGAGCATGTTCAGCTCGGCGACTTCCATGGTGTGGTCGCAGCCGAAGCGGCGGGCGGCATCGGCGGCGAACGGCGATTCGTCAAAGCGCGGGTCGGCAAAGCCGATGCAGAAGGTCTTCACCGGACGGTCCACATGCCGCGCCATCAGGGCCACGATGGTGCTGGAGTCCACGCCGCCCGAGAGGAAGGCACCCCAGGGCACGTCGGCGCGCAGGCGGATGCGGGTGGCGTCATCCAGCAGATGCAGGAATTCCTGCGACCAGTCGTCGAAGGCGATGGCGCGTTCGTGCTGGTCGGCCAGGCGCCACCAGCGCTGCGCCTGCACGCCCTGGCGGGTGAACTTCATCCAGGTGCCGGGCATCACATGGCGGATGCCCTGCCAGATGGTCCAGGGCACCGGGATGTAGTTGAAGGTCAGGTAGTGGTGGATGGCCTCCAGGTCCACCTGCGGCGTCTGCCCGGTGGCCTGCAGCACGGGCAGCAGGGCCTTGATCTCCGAGCCGAACACCATGCGCCGGCCGTCGTCATGCACGTACAGGGGCTTGACGCCGATGCGGTCACGCGCCAGGTACAGGACGTCCTCGCGCGCATCGTCGATGGCGATGGCGAACATGCCGTTCAGGCGTTTCAGGCACGCGATGCCTTCGCGCTCGTACAGGCGCAGGATCACCTCGGTGTCCGAAGCGGTGTCCAGCCGCACCCCCTGGGCGCGCAGTTCGGCGGCCAGTTCGATGTGGTTGAAGATCTCGCCGTTTTGCACGACGGCGATACGGCCATCGTCCGAGACGAAAGGCTGGTGCCCGCCGCCGATGTCGATGATGGACAGGCGCCGGTTGCCGATGGCCACGCCTCGCCCGGCCGGTTGCCAGATGCCCTCGTCGTCCGGACCGCGATGCACCAGGCTTCGGGCCATGGCCGACAGAGACCCCTCGGTCAACGCCTGCCGGTCACGGTGCCAGTAGCCGAAGATCCCGCACATGTCAGCCTCCTCCGAGCCGCCTCAAGGAGGCCGAGGTCCCCTCGGGGGGGCGCGAAGTCCACGACATGACCAGCGTGGGGGTCCCCATCTCAGTTGCTTCCCTTGCCGGTCAGACGCCCCAGCGTCCAGCCGATGATGCGCAGGTCCAGCCACAGGCTCTGCTCGCGCACGTACTGCAGGTCCAGCGCCAGGCGCTGCGATTCGGTGGCCGCCGAGCGCAGCGTGGCCTGCGCCAGTCCGGTGATGCCGGGGCGCACGCTGCAACGCGTCTCCCAGTCGGCAGGGGCGTACAGCGCGCGCTGCGCCGGCACGTCCGGCCGCGGGCCCACCAGGCTCATGTCACCCAGCAGCACATTGAACAACTGGGGCAGTTCATCCAGGCTGGTGCGGCGGATGAAGCGGCCCACACGGGTGATGCGGGGATCATCGGCACGGGTGTGGTACGGCCCGATGGCGGCTGCGTCCTGCACCATGCTGCGGAACTTGTACATGCCGAACTCGCGCCCGCCTCGTCCCAGGCGCACCTGGCGAAACAGCACGGGCCGCCCGCTTTCGAG
>JACCDK010960984.1_pt1 | contig 26570 bp, 23 predicted proteins | sample 7445871 | NCBI WGS metagenome assembly JACCDK01 (sample SAMN15323436, study PRJNA562643) | freshwater metagenome | isolation source: river surface water | place: USA:Blue River Watershed | collected 2017-08-15 | reverse complement strand
CCTATTCCTTGCAGCAAACCTAAGTAAAGGAGCATGTTTAGAGGAAATTATAATAAGGCCGCAACATGGGCAGGTGAGTTAACGCTCTCTGCTCACCGCTCCCCGCTTATACTTCGTCGGTTAATTTACTGCATTCGTCGGTGGGTACTTTTAGGCTTGTCAAACTACTCCCATCTTTGATTCAAATAAAAACCTAAATAATATGGCAAAAGAACTTTACAGAGACAAACAGAGAGCATCTATCGGTGGTGTATGTGCAGGTCTCGCAGATTATTTTAATGTTGACGTAACTTTAGTACGTGCGTTATTTTTAGTAGCACTTGTCGGATTTGGCTCGGGTGTTTTACTCTATATTATTTTATGGGCAGTGATGCCTGAAAAAAAAGTAGATTTTAATGCTTCTGGTCCGATGGTCGATTACACAGTAAACGATTCGGGCGAAGCAATTCCAATGGACGATGCTAAACAAAGAAAAATGAAAAGAAAAAATAGCGAGAGTGTGATAGGGGGCTTAGTACTTCTTACCTTGGGAGTTATTTTTCTTGCAGATGAATTCGTTCCTTGGTTCGAATTCGATAAATTATGGCCATTGATATTAGTTGCTGTAGGAGCCGGTATCATCTGGAACAATTCAAAAAATAAATCAGAAAACAAGTAAGTTATGAATTCAAGAAAATTAATTTGGGGATCATTTTTAATCCTAATTGGATTACTCCTCGTGGTACATAACTTCGGCATCATGCCATTGAGCATTAACTGGGGCCGCTTAGCAAGCCTATGGCCATTGATTCTAATTATATTGGGGCTCAACAGTCTTGCGAAAAATACAAAAATGAATCCTTGGATATTTAATGGTTCGGCAGCGATCATCATTACCATCTTTATCTACCAAGTGGTTGATTTTGGTGGCTCAAAAAGAGATCAATATTTCGATTGGTCTGATGATTTAACTATAGAAATTGATAGTTTAGGGTTAAAAACGCAAGATTTTGTTCTACCACTTGATTCGGGAGTAAGCAAAGCGAAATTATCTTTCGAGGGAGGTGCAGCTAAGTTCGTTTTATACGATACTACCAGCTCACTTATTGATGCCAAAACATTAACACGCAGAGGAGAGTATTCTCTTGAAAAAGTGAGAACAGATTCATCGGAAAGTATAAAGATGAAATTAACGTCGAGTAACATCAACATAAAAAATGGGAAAATTGATAATCAGGTGGAAGTAAAATTAAATCCGAGATTAGACTGGGATTTTAACTTCGAAATTGGTGCAGGGGCAATTGATTTTGATTTCTCTAATTACAAAGTGAGTAAAATAAATTTAGATGCAGGGGCTGCATCAATCGACATGAAATTATCGGATAAAGCATCGGTTAGTAATGTAGATATTGATGCGGGTGCATCGAGTGTTACATTGAGAGTACCTAAAGAGGCAAGATGCAGAGTGAAAATGGATGCAGTTTTATCGTCCGAAAGTCTTGCGGGATTTAGCAAGAAAAAGGATGGTTATTACGAGTCCGACAATTACAACGGCAAGGGTAACCTGATCAATATAAATGTAGATGCGGGGATGTCGAGCGTGACCATCGAACGCTACTAAACCTTTATTTGCAAAAAAAGGCCCGATTTTTATACTTCGGGCCTTTTTTATGTAAACTACTATTGGTTTTTTTTGTTATTTAGCAACATAAAAACCATTATGCTTACAGAAAAGTCGATTCAGCTCCTATCGGAATTAAAAGGGAAATATTGCCATTCTCTCCATCAATATAAACGATATAAAACCAGGGAAGTTCACATTGGAGATGTTCCAATGGGGGCACATCATCCAATTCGTATTCAATCGATGACGACTACCGACACGATGAATACCATGGCTACGGTTGAACAAACCATTCGCATGGTTGAAGCGGGTTGCGAATATGTTCGTATTACAGCCCCAAGTGTTAATGAATCGAATAACTTGGCAGAAATAAAAAAAGAACTACGAAAACGTGGATATAATGTGCCTTTGGTTGCTGATATTCATTTTACCCCCAATGCAGCAGAAGCCGCAGCGCGCATTGTAGAAAAGGTGAGGGTGAATCCTGGCAATTATGCTGATAAAAAGAAATTTGAACAAATAGACTATACTCAAACCGAGTATGATGCTGAGTTAGATAGAATTCGCAAAAAATTTCATCCTCTTGTTAAAATTTGTAAAGAGTACGGTACAGCGATGCGTATTGGTACCAACCACGGTTCGCTCTCGGATCGTATCATGAGTTGGTATGGTGATACGCCATTGGGTATGGTAGAATCGGCCATGGAATTTATTCGTATGTGCGAAGAACTAAATTTCTACAATTTAGTGGTATCCATGAAATCAAGTAATGCGCAGGTTATGGTTCAAGCCTATCGTTTATTAATTGAAACGATGGCTAAAGAAGGGATGAATTACCCGCTCCATTTGGGTGTTACCGAAGCAGGAGATGGTGAGGATGGTCGTATTAAATCGGCCGTAGGTATTGGAACACTCTTGGAAGACGGTATTGGTGATACCGTGCGTGTTTCACTTACAGAAGAACCCGAATTCGAAGCACCTGTTGCAAAAGCATTAGCTAATCGATATGTGTTGAGAGCAAAAGAAGCTGCGAAACTCTCTTCCGACCAAAGAGAAATAATTTTGCCTTCAGAGTTCAATCCATATGAACATACCAAAAGAACAACTCGAGAGGTAGCAGGGCTTATAGGCGCTCATCACGTACCTGTGGTGATTAGCGATTTGTCGAATCTTACACTAAACGAACCTTTACAACTTTCACAAATTGGTTATACCTATTCGGCCCTGCTCGATAAGTATAACATGAGCGACTTGGCTGCTGATATTGCCTACCTTGGCGATAAAATTCCTGAATACACATTTCCAGGTAATTTGAAAAAATTATACAATTACGCTACTTGGTCGACTTTACAAAAAGGGAAACATGCTCAATCAGAAAATAGCATTCCTCTCTTTAGTATACAAGAATATATGCATACTGATGTAGCCTCGATGCCACCTCATTTTTTACAAGCAAAACCTAGCGACTTAAGTAATGAGGTGTTAGCAAAAATGATGAAAGATGCTAATGTTTGCATTGTGCTTGAGGCCAGTGGTTATCACAAAATGTCATCGCAAAGAGAAGTATTTTATCAGTTCTTGAAAGATAAAGTAGATATTCCTGTCATTATCAAAAATACATACCATCAATTATCACTCGACGAGTTACAACTTTATGCAGCAACAGATTTTGGCGCCTTGTTAATTGATGGATTTAGCGATGGAGTTTGGCTAAATGCTGATAAAGAAATTTCATTAAGAGTAATTAATTCCATATCCTTTGGAATATTACAAGCTAGCAGAACACGTATTTCTAAAACAGAATACATTTCTTGCCCATCTTGCGGTAGAACACTTTTTGATTTGCAAGAAACTACTCAAATGATTCGTTCTAGAACAGACCATCTTAAAGGTATTAAAATTGGAATCATGGGTTGCATAGTCAATGGTCCTGGTGAAATGGCTGATGCAGATTATGGCTACGTTGGAACAGGGCCAGGAAAAATAACCTTGTACCGCGGGAAAGAAGTGGTTCGTAAAAACGTAAATACCGAGAACGCAGTAGATGAACTAATTGAATTGATTCGAGAAGATGGCAACTGGATTGAAAAATAGTTAGTGTACTTTTTACAATTATTAAATAACATTTTTTATCTTTAGGTGTTATTAATAAAAAAAATGATATGTCGAGTCCAATTAAAACCATCGGAGTAATGACCTCTGGAGGCGATTCTCCAGGAATGAATGCAGCGATTAGAGCAGTAGTAAGAGCAAGTATAGCTAACGGCGTACAAGTTTATGGTATTCGTAGAGGGTATGAAGGCATGATCGACGGAGATATCATTCCCATGGTATCAAATTCTGTTAGTAACATTATTCAACGTGGAGGTACCATTTTAAAGTCGGCTAGAAGTGAGCGTTTCAGAACGGTTGAAGGCAGAACATTGGCTTACGAACAATTAAAAAAACACAACATAGATGCAGTAGTGGCCATCGGTGGTGATGGGACATTTTCTGGGGCATTACAATTTAACAAAGAGCATGACATTCCGTTTGTTGGGATACCGGGAACCATCGATTGCGATTTATATGGTACTGATTATACATTAGGATTTGATACAGCTGTGAATACAGCCGTAGATGCTATTGATAGAATAAGGGATACTGCCGATTCACACGATCGTTTATTTTTTGTTGAAGTAATGGGTAGAGATGCTGGATTTATTGCATTGTATTCTGGTATAGCAGGTGGAGCGGAAGCAACATTGATTCCTGAATCTAAAACCGATATAAACGCACTAATGGAAATGCTTGGCAAAGGCTGGGAACGAAAAAAGTCGTCGATGATTGTTGTGGTGGCCGAGGGTGACGAAATTGGGGGCGCTTATCAAATGGCAGAACAAGTCAAAGAAAAATTTAATTATTACGATATACGTGTGAGTGTATTGGGTCATATCCAACGAGGTGGAAGCCCTAGTTGTGCAGATAGAGTGTTAGGAAGTAGAATGGGAGTGGCAGCAGTAGAGGCTTTGCTTGCAGGAAGAGTGCAAATTATGATTGGAATTGTGAATAATCATATACATTATACATCACTCGAAAAAGCAGTAAAACATAATCAAGATATTGATATGAACCTATTACGATTAGGAGAGATTTTATCAACCTAATGGTATCTTATTTATAATTCTTCTAAATAATGCCTCTGACAATCGGATGACAGATTAACGTTGTATATGCTGTTAATTTGTAATCATTGATTAGCACATAAAAGATTGAAAAATCTACGAGTTATAGCCTTCACGCACAAGAATTTAGATCTAAAGGAGATCGGAAAATTGGTGCTGGCACCTGAGGAAAAAAAGACGGTACTGAGTACGTTGAAAGAGGAGTTGAATATTCAAGAGCTCTTTTATATTGGTACATGCAATCGTGTAGAGTTGGTGTTCACATTAGAACACGACGTGAATGATTATTTATTGAATAGAGTTATTCAGCACCTAGCCAATCAAAAAATTGAATATCCAGAAATTTTAAGAAAAGCAGCTTCCGTTTACCAAGACGAAGCAGCGCTTGTTCACTTAATGCGCGTGTCGAGTTCTTTAGAATCTTTGGTAGTTGGTGAGAAAGAAATTTTAGCACAGGTAAGAAATTCTTTTGATGAGTGCAAAGAGTGGGGCTTAACAGGTGATTTTTTACGCTTATGCATGAACAGGGTTGTCAAAACCGCTAAGGAAATATATACGAATACTAAAATTTCGGAGAAACCTATATCAGTAGTTTCCATCGCCTACAGACAACTACGTAAATTAGACATAAACAACAATACACGTTTTTTAATTATCGGTGCTGGAGAAACCAATCAACTATTTGCAAAATATTTGAAGAAACAAAAATTAAATAATTTTACGGTGTTTAATCGTACCCTTTCAAAGGCAGAGAATTTAGCAGCAGAGCTAGAAGGTGTTGCCTTGCCACTCACAGAATTAAAAAATTATAAAAAAGGATTCGACGTAATAATTACTTGTACTTCAGCTACAGAGCCCATCATTACATCAGAGATATACACAAGTCTCTTGAATGCTGAAAGTTCAAAAAAGACTATACTCGATTTAGCCATTCCAAACGATACTGCAGCTGAAGTAGTAGCTAATAATGCCATACATTTCATCAGTATTGAAAGTATACAAGAGACGATTAAACGCAATATCGATGAGCGTTATGGTGAACTTTGCCATGCAGAACAAATCATTGATGCCAATGTAAACGAGTTTCGCCCATTGGTGCGCCAGCGTAAAATAGAACTGGCAATGCAAGTAGTACCTCAAAAAATTAAAGATATCAGAAATACAGCAATGAATTCTGTTTTTGCTGATGATATCAATGAACTTGATGAACAATCGAAAGAAGTCTTAGAAAAAGTGTTAAATTACATGGAAAAAAAATACATTAGTATTCCTATGGTAATGGCAAAAGACATTCTCATCAAGGAATAGTATACAATATTCATGGAAAAAAGTACAATTAAAATTGGATCTAGGGGTAGCGATTTAGCACTTTGGCAGGCGAACCACATTAAAAGTAGTCTAGAAAACTTAGGGGCCAAGGTTGAAATTAAAATCTATAAAACTCAGGGCGACAATATTCAACATTTAAGTTTGGATAAATTAGAAGGCAAGGGGTTTTTCACCAAAGAACTAGAAGAGGCCTTGTTATCGAAGGAAATTGATTTGGCGGTACATTCACATAAAGATTTACCAACAGTATCTCCTGAGGGTTTAATGATTGCGGCAGTCTCTGAACGCGAAGATCCATCAGAATTGATTTTAATTCGTAAAGAAGCCTACGACGGAACATTAGAATTTTCTTTTAAGAAAAACGCAGTTATAGGCACCTCTTCTGCACGTAGAAAAGCACAGTTATTATCATTTAGAAACGATGTAGAGATAAGAGATATTAGAGGTAATGTACCTACACGTGTTCAAAAACTTCGTGATGGAATTTACGATGCGATTTTGTTAGCTAAAGCAGGTGTAAGTAGATTGGGATTGGATTTGTCGGACTTGGTTGTTTACGAAGTAAATCCTAAAAAAATTGTACCTGCACCGGCACAAGGAGTATTAGCCTTACAAATAAGAGAGAGTGACGATGAGCTTTTTCAATTTTTACAAAAAATACATGTAGCGAAGGTTCAAGAATGCATCGCTATAGAGCGAAGAATATTGAATTTGTTCGAAGGTGGTTGTCACATGCCCTTAGGAGCATATGCCATTGTTGAAAATAATGTATTTAAATTATGGGTATCGAAAGCAGAAGAAGCAAAAGATATCCCTCAGCGTTTATATTTAGAGTCGACAACGGCAGAGGGCATGGCAGAAAAAGCACTTTCGATATTAAAAGAAAACCCGCTGAAAGGAAAGAAAATATTTATCAGTCGAAGTACCAATGATGTATCGTTTTTAAAATCGAGTTTGGTAGCTGTCAATGCAGTTTTAGAAGGAATTTCAGGCATACAAACTCAAACAATAGCCTTGCCTCAGCTCGATCATTCGCATGCACAAATTATTTTTTTTAACAGTAAAAATGCAGTACAACATTTTTTTAAGCAACATCCAATTTTAGCGAAAGATGTTAAGTATGCAGCATTTGGTCCTGGTACGGAGAAGGCAATCTACCAGCATGGTTATGAGGTTGATTTTTCAGGAAAATCCTCGGATCCGATGCAAGTTGCTGCTCAATTTTTAAGTAAATTTGCCGATGGGAAACGCATTGTATTCCCAAAGGCTGTTCAATCATTACAATCGGTTTCATCGATTCTTTCTCGACATCATTTCGTAGAGCAAGTAGATGTTTATGAAACCAGTTCAATAGAAAATGTTGAATTGCCAATGGCAGATGTATATGTATTTACCAGTCCTTCGAATGTAACTGCATTTACCTCAACCTTAAATACTATAAATACAAAAGTGGTTGCCATTGGTCCTAGCACTGCCGAGGCATTAAGCCTAAAAGGAATAAAAGTTCATGCAATAGCAGAGCGAGCCGACGATGCAGGACTGCTGGACGCAATAACCAGCGTGTTTATTTAATTGCTAATTGTCAATTGTTAATTGTCAATTGTTAATTGTCAATTACTAAAGACTAAATACTAAAGACTAAATACTAACGACTAAATACTAACGACTAAAAAATGATAAGGCCAAGAAGAACGAGAGTAAATCCAATTATTAGAGAATTAGTAGCCGAGACGAGGTTATCAAAAGAAATGTTTATTTACCCATATTTTGTGGTGCCAGGTACAGGAGTAAAACATCCGATTGATGCCATGCCTGGTATTCACCATTTCTCAATCGATGAATTGGTAAAAGATGTAGAAAAAGGACTTCAGTTTGGTGTCAATAAAGTTTTGTTGTTTGGTGTGGGAGAACACAAAACAGAAGATGCATCGAGTTCTTATGCCGAGCATTCGGTGGTTGCAGATGCGGTGCGAGCATTAAAAGCAAAATTCGCAGATCAATTGTATGTAATTACGGATGTATGTACATGTGCTTACACTACACACGGACATTGTGGGATTATACACAACGACTATGTAAGCAATGATGAAACAGTGGAAGTGTTGGTGAAGATGGCATTATCGCATGCAAAAGCAGGAGCGGACATGGTAGCTCCGAGTGATATGATGGATGGAAGAATTGGGGCGATAAGAGAGGGCTTAGATGAAAATGGATTTGTAAATACCTCGATTATGTCGTACGCAGTAAAATTTGCAGGAGCATATTACGGGCCATTTCGTGAAGCTGCTGATTCTGCTCCGAACAAAGGTGATAGAAAGTCTTATCAAATGGATTTCAGAAACGGAAGAGAAGCCATGAAAGAAGCTGCATTAGATGAGATGGAAGGTGCCGATGTATTGATGGTTAAACCAGCCTTGGCTTATTTAGATGTTATACAAAATTTAAGTATGCAAACGAACTTGCCGGTTGCTTGTTATAATGTATCAGCAGAGTACTCGATGGTGAAAGCAGCAGCAAAAAATGGCTGGATTGATGAACAAAAACTGACCTTAGAAAACATGTATGCTTTTGCGAGAGCCGGAGCAGGCATTATTATTAGTTACCATACGAGGGAGATGTTTGAGAGAAATTGGATTTGAGTTGTGAGTGTAGGAAACGAACTGCTAAAATTACACATTGAATTATATTTGCATAATTAACAATTAACAATTAACAATTAACAATTAACAATTAACAATTAACAATTTACAATTAATATGCTCGAGGGATTAAAAAAAATATTCAGTAGTACGGAAGAAGGGAAACCGCTGAGCACGATGGATAAAAAAGACATTTCTCGTGAGAAATCGGCGGCTTTGTATGAAAAAGCTAAAAAATATTTTCCAGGTGGGGTGAATTCACCGGTGCGTGCATTTAAATCGGTTTATGGCACACCCTTATTTATTCAGCGTGGTGATGGTTGTAGAGTATGGGATGCTGATGGAAATGAATTCATAGATTTTTGTGGTTCTTGGGGGCCTTTAATTTTAGGACACAACAACGAAAAGGTGCGTAAAAAGGTAATGGAGGTAGCAAAAAATGGAATGTCGTTTGGAGCACCGACTGCTTTAGAAAACGAGTTAGCGGAACTGATTCTAAGCAATAACAACTACATCAAAAAAATACGATTTGTAAGTTCGGGTACAGAAGCGGTGATGTCGGCCATTCGATTGGCAAGAGGATATACTAAACGCGATAAAATATTAAAGTTTGAAGGATGTTATCATGGACATGTTGATTCTTTATTAGTGAAAGCAGGTTCGGGATTAGTAACCTTTGGAGAAACCAGCTCGGCGGGTATTCCGGAAGCATACGCAAAGGAAACCATTGTAATTCCGTTAAATGATGAACAAGCCTTAACGCAGGCTTTTGAACAATTTAAAAATGAATTGGCATGTGTAATCATAGAACCGATTCCTGCGAACAATGGATTATTGTTACAAGAAAAATCATTCTTAGAAAAATTAAGAGCGATGTGTACGGCTAATCGAACCTTATTAATTTTTGATGAAGTGATTTCTGGTTTCAGGGTTGGATTTGAAGGAGCTGCTGGATATTACCAAATACAACCGGATATTATTACCTATGGTAAAATTATTGGAGGAGGCTTACCTGTAGGTATGTACGGTTCGTCGGAGGAAATTATGAATACAGTTTCGCCTATGGGTCCAGTTTACCAGGCGGGCACGCTTTCTGGAAATCCGGTGGCAATGGCTGCAGGCATTGCTCAACTCACCGAATTAAGTGCGAGTGGATTTTACAAAGAATTGAATAACAAGGCAGAAGAGTTTGTGTTGAGCATACAACGATATGCTGAAGCAAACGGATATAAATTCAAAATATTTAGCATTGGTTCCATTTTTTGGATTGCTTTTAGCGATGCTGAAAAAATAAGTTCAGCTGCGGAGATAGATCCTACAAGCATGGAAAAATTTAAGATTTTCCATAGAGAACTACTCAATAGAGGTGTGTATCTTGGACCTTCTGGTTATGAAGTGGGTTTTGTATCGGCAGCACATACAAAAATAGATCTAGAAAAAGCAAAACGTGCAATGTTTGAAGCACTTGATATAGTATTTGATAAAAGAACACATGTTGCGTAAACCCATTACCATATTTTACGTACTCCTCATTTACGCGTTGGCTGAGCTAATTTGGTGGGGTTATTTGCTCGTGAAAACGGAGCCCGGTAGAATTGGTATGATTTTGGGCGAAGGCTCTACGTTTTTAGTGATTCTAATTGTTGGAGCTATTTATTTTCATCGGCTGTTATTAAAGGAGAAACACATACAAGCACAACAGCGTAATTTTTTATTATCGGTTACTCATGAGCTAAAATCGCCATTAGCTTCCATCAAACTTTATTTGCAAACTATTCTTAAACGAGATTTAGATAAAGAGAAGAGAGAGCAATTCATACAAAGCTCTATAGACGATATTGGGAGATTAGATGATTTAGTAGAGAACATGTTATTAGCGAGTAAAATTGAAAACAGAAGTTATTCCTTCCCTAAAGAGGAGTTTGATTTTTCGGGATTGATGAACACCATGGTTAATCGATTAAAAATTAATGTGCAAGGTAAGCGTGAGGTAATTGCAGAAATTGAAGAGCATATAGATTATACGGGTGATCGGTTTTCTTTAGGATCGATGGTTAATAATCTTTTAGAAAATGCAGTAAAATATTCTGAAGAACAATCGAGAATTAACATACAGCTAAAAAAAGAAAACGAAAAAATAAAATTGATAGTCTGCGACCAAGGCTGCGGAATTGCCGATGACGATTTAGAAAAAATATTTCAAAAATTTTATCGTGCTGGCAATGAAATGACGCGTAAAACTAAAGGTACCGGCTTAGGGCTTTTTATCGTTCAACAAGTAGTACAGAACCATAGCGCTACCATCAGCATAAAAAATAATTTACCCAAAGGCACTTGTTTTGAGATAACCTTTAATTGAAAATCTATGAGCAATTACAGAATTTTATTAGTAGAAGATGAAGAGCATCTATTGGAGGCCTTGAAGCTAAATTTAGAGCTCGAAGGATACCATGTAACCACTGCTACAGATGGAAAGAAAGCACTGAAACTGTTCAAAGAAGAACGACTAAATTTAGTGATACTCGACGTAATGTTGCCAGAAATAGACGGTTTCAAAGTAGCTGAAACCATTCGATTAGAAAATTCAGAAATTCCTATTTTATTTTTAACTGCAAAAAATACTTCGGAAGATAGAGTAGCGGGTTTAAAGCGTGGAGCTGACGATTATCTTACTAAACCTTTTAATTTAGAAGAACTGATTTTAAGGGTAGGTATTTTGGTGAAGCGAAGCTTAAAAGGCGATGAACATAAGCAATTAAATTCTTATAAGATTGGAGATAAAACCATCAATTTTAATAATTACGAATTAGTAGATATGAATGGTAATGTAACATCACTAACTAAAAAAGAAACGATGTTATTAAAGTTGTTAATCGAGAGAAAAGGAGAGGCGGTATCGCGAGAAACTATTTTAGAAACTGTATGGAATTACGATGTTTATCCATCAACAAGAACTATCGATAATTTTATTTTATCGTTCAGAAAATACTTCGAACAAGATTCAAAAAATCCAAAACATTTTCATTCAATTAGAGGAGTAGGATATAAATACACTGATTAGTTCGTGTGCTCGTATGCCCGTGTGCAGCAGTATCGTATATCAAATTTACAATTTACAATTTACAATTAATTAATAGATGGTTTTTTTAAAAGCAGCAAATTCAGAAATTACAGAACGTCCACCGGTGTGGATGATGAGACAGGCAGGACGATTTATGAAAGAATACTGGGACATTAAAAATAAGTATTCATTCTTAGAAATGTGCAAGACTCCTGAAATTGCAGCAGATGTAACCATGTTGCCTATCGATTTATTAGATGTGGATGCCGCAATTTTGTTTTCAGACATATTAGTTACAGCAGAAGCTATGGGAGGACAATTAAGTTTTGAAGCAGGTGTTGGTCCATTGTTCGCTAATCCAGTAAAAAATGAAAGTGATATTGATAATCTTTTAATTGATGGTACGGAGGAGCGTTTGAATTACGTAGCGGAAGCGATTAAAGTTATACAACAACGACTCAATGGAACAAAACCATTGATTGGTTTTGCAGGTGCTCCATTTACCGTGATGAGTTATTTAATTGAAGGAGGTTCATCAAAAGATTTCAAAAAAACAAAGTTGTTTATACATAACCATCCTCATCTAGCACATAAGCTCTTGCAAAAAATTGCAGATGTAACGGTGGCTTATTTAAATATGCAAATCGCAGCAGGAATTAATGCTTTACAATTGTTCGATTCATGGGCTTTGGCTTTAAGTTGGGATGATTACAATGAATTCTCACATCAATACAATAAATACATTATTTCAAAATTAAACAGGAAAGGAATACCTGTAATTTCCTTCTGCAAAGGAAGCTCCGTATTTGCACCATTAATGGCAGAGGCAAATCCTGATGTTATATCGGTTGATTGGAATGCCGATTTATTAACCATTAAAAAGAGCTTACCAGCTAACATAGCAGTACAAGGGAATCTCGATCCCTTTTTATTATATGCCGATAAAAAATTGATTAAAGACAGAATCCACCGATTATTCGATCGAATGAAAGGGACCCCTGGCTTTATCTTTAATTTAGGACATGGTATTATGCCCGACATTCCTTTTGATAACGTAAAATTTGCGATTGATACCGTAAAAGAGTATCGTTATTAAGGGTTTGTGAAATATTTACGAAAAGGTTACCTTAGAAAAATGAAATCGATTGGTATCACTATTCTCATTTTTCTTTGCTCTCTTCAAGCTATAAGTCAGGTTGATAATACTTTGTGGGAGAACAATACCCAATATACAGGTTCCAAATGGCAATTGAACATGTACAATTTTAATTTCATGAGAAATTATGAGTACTTCAATAGACATGCCGATGGGCTCACGTATTTTGGATCTATACTACAACCTACCATCAGTTTTAATCCTAAAAAAGATTTAAGTTTAGAGGCGGGATTGTTCTTAAGAAAAGATTATGGAGCAAGTGGTATTTATGATGAACAACCAACCTTTAGGATAAATTATCACCCAGGCAAGTGGCAAATTATAGCAGGACAACTTAACGGAAATGTGTCGCATCGTATGCCCGAACCATTGTATAATTACGATAGAATTATTACCAACCATTTAGAGTTTGGAAATCAACTTTTATATACTGATTCAAACTTTCGATTTGATGCTTGGATAAACTGGGAAAACATGATTTATAAAATTTCTCCAGTTCAAGAATCTGTGTCTGGTGGTTTCCATATCGATTGGATGCTCAAGAAAAACAATACTTGGAGTTTGAATCTACCTCTTAATTTTTTTGCATACCATAAAGGAGGGCAAATAGATACTCCCGATCGTACCTTACAAACATTTTTAAATACATCAATTGGTTTAGAATTGAAATACCATTACAATCAAAAGGAAAAACATTTTATTTATGCTGATGTCCAGGCGTTGAGTTATAATGATTTTTCTTTTACTAAGGTAAATCCTAAACCAAATGGTCTTGGATTTATGGCCAATTTGGGGTGGAAATTTGGGCATACCTCTATTAGCACCACGTATTGGAAGGCAAATGATTTTGTTGCCGTTCATGGAGCGCCAATATATAGATCTACCAGTGATCAAATGAATAACGTAGGTTACTACAGTACAAATAGAAATTTATTGTTTTTTAGATTGATATCGGATTATGAGATTTATAAAAACTTCAGCATATCTACACGTTTGGAACCGTATATTGATTTAGATAATCCAGCATTTGAATTTTCAAACAGTTTGTTTTTTACCTATCGAGATAATTTTTCATTAGGCAAAAAATACTAAATACTAAATACTAAACACTAAACACTAAATCCTAAACACTAAATACTGATGATACCCAATTAACATAATAACCAATAACTAATAACCAATGACAAGGGGTTACAACTCATATAGTGAACATTTAAATAAGAAATACAAAGGTCAGCGTATCTATAAAGTTATTGTTGATGGAGGATTTACGTGTCCGAACCGCGATGGATCGAAAGGATACGGAGGTTGTACTTATTGTAATGTTGATTCCTTTACACCAGAAACAGCACGTAAGCAACCAAGCATTGCCGAACAAATTGAAATAGGAGTAAAGCGAGCAAGAGAAGGCTACAAAGCCGATAAATTTATTATCTACTTTCAACCCAATACCAATACCTACGCCCCCACTCATTTTCTGAAAGCGATGTATGATGAAGCACTTTCGCATTACACAGAAGATATTGTTGGCTTATCGATTGGAACTAGACCTGATTGCATTGATGCTGAAAAAGTAAAACTACTAGAAAGCTATACCGACCGTTTTGATGTAGATATTGAGATGGGAATGGAATCTATTTATAATGAAACATTGCAAAAAATAAATAGAGGATGTACGCATGAAGATTTAGAAAATGCATTAGCAATGTTTGAACATTCGAAAGTAGAAGTTTGTGTGCATACCATTTTCGGATTTCCATGGGAAACCAAAGAGATGATGTTGAAATATGCAGATGTAATCAACCAGCATAAACAAATAAAATTTGTAAAACTCCATCATTTACACATTGTAGAAGGATCGGTGATGGGAGTGTTATATAAAAGAAATCCCTTTAAATTATTTAGTTTAGAGGAATATACGGATTTCTTATGTGAATTTATTCCACTCTTGCGCGACGATGTTGTTATTCAACGATTGTTCGGATTATCAGATCAGGATATGCTTATTGCACCTAACTGGGGAATGAAAAAGGCCGTTATGCAACAACAGATTGATCGAGTATTTCTTGAGAGAGGAATCAAACAAGGCAGTACATTAATGACTAAATAGAAAGAAAAATTGTGGATGAAAGAGTTAGAAGATTTTAATTGGTTCCCACAATTCCTCAGAAATTATCAAACAGACTATATTGGATTTGTAGTTTCTAAGTTTAAGATTTATCAGGTTTTTATTGATTACTTAAATAAACATAATCTTAAAACAAATTCGATGTTCGACTTATGTTCAGGCAGTGGAGAGCCCGCCATTACTATATTCAAAAAGTCTAAGAATTTTCAAGAGTTAAAATTAAGCGATAAATTTCCCCCCGCTTTTCAATCAAAAAATAATATACTTTATATTGATGAGAGCACAGATGTAATTGAACATACATTTATTCCAGGAGAAACTTATACTATGTTTAATGCTTTCCATCATTTCTCCGATACAGATAAACTCAATATTGTTAGGAAGTGTAGGACTGCTAACTCCAATCTACTGATCGTAGAAATACTTGAACCCACTCTTTTTTTTGCATTAAAAGTTCTTGTGCTTACGACCATCGGTGTATTGTTGTTTAATCCATTTGTTAAGCCGTTTTCTTGGAAACGATTAATATTCACCTATGTATTGCCAATTAATATCATCACCATAACTATTGATGGAATTATTTCGGTTATTAAATCACGTAATAAAAATTCATACATTAAACTCTTCTCAAGTATGGAGGATGTAAAAGTTTTTAGATTAAAAAAAGGAATTAGATCCTTACTTGTGATAGAGCTCATTCAAAAATAAACATGAAAACAGTAAACATACTTTGGAAGTTTAGTAGACCGCATACCATTATTGGTAGCATCATTAGTATTTTTACTTTGTATGTTATTGTTTGTAATAATAGAGAGACTTTATACATCCCCTATTTAATTCTTGCTTTATTATTAGGGATCAGTTGTAATGTTTTTATTGTAGGCATTAATCAAGTAGCTGATATTAATATCGATAAAATAAATAAACCTTACTTGCCAATTCCAGCGGGTGTTTTAAGCTTAAAACAAGCGAAAATAATTGTACTTAGTGCATTGGTATTGAGTTTAATCATTTCGGCATATATTTCTTTATATCTATTTCTGATTATAGTATTGGCCACAGGCATTGGTTGGGCCTATTCTATGCCACCATTCTATTTTAAGAAACATCATTTAGGTGCAGCCATTTCAATTTCTTTCGTGAGAGGCATACTATTGAATGCAGGAGGCTTTTTAGTATTTAATTATTTAGTAAACGGTGTAATAGAAATGCCAATGAATGTTAAAATACTCACATTATTTATTATGGTATTTAGCATAGGCATTTCATGGTTTAAAGATTTAACAGACATTGAAGGTGATTTAACCTTTAACATACGCACCTTAGCAATTGTATATTCAACAAAATCGGTATTAATCGCCGGAAATGTGTTGGTTTCTTTGGCTTATGTATTTACACTTTATTTGAAATACATAGAGTTTAAAAACGCCGTTACCATTAGTTTAGAATGGCACACTTTATTTTATGGACATCTAGTATTGTTAGTTTTATTTATTATTAATGCCATTAGCATAGATATTAATGAACGCGAATCAATTCAAAAGTTCTACAAACGCTTCTGGTGGTTCTTTTTCGCTGAGTATTTGCTTTACCTAATCGCTTATATTATATAATTTTAGATTGAAAATTTTAAATTTACCTTAAACTCATAACTCATAATATGTTCACAATCGCCGATATTCAATCACGTAGAGCCAAAGTGGCTAATGCATGGGATGCTATTTTAGACAATAGAGAAGTAGTATTAGTTTATTCAGGAGAGCCTATATCAAAACCAGGCGGTTTAGATCAAACGTATCCATTCATTCCCCATCCTGCATATTATTGGTTAACGGGCAGAAGAAGAGAATCGGAGGTTTTACTGTATTCAAAAGAGTTCGGTTGGATTGAATTTCAATTGGAGATTAACCCTGAGGAAATGATTTGGGAAGGAGAGCGTAGTGATTTGTTAGTGAAGAGTGAAGGAAAATCAATCAATGAATTAAATGATTTTTTAAGTAAACATTCCTTTGAGAATAAGTATGAATTAGGGCAAGCCGTGTTTATAAATGGTAAATCTTTTGATTTAAGAAAAGCATTGGATCGAGAGCGAAGAAAGAAAGATGCATCGGAGGTAAAACTTATTGAGCAACTTGCAATAATTGCGAATGCAGGATATGAGAAAATTGCAGAAGCGATACGTCCTGGTATTTCAGAGAAAGAAATCCAACTAATTTACGAAACGGAGATTTTTAGAAAAGGTTCACATACCACACCATACGACAGCATTGTTGGTGCAGGAACGAATTCAGCTATTTTGCATGCATTGCCTACCAATCGCATTGTACAAGAGAATGAGTTTGTGTTGGTTGATGCAGGAGCTGATATATATGATTACTGTGTTGATATAACTCGCACTTATTTTTCTTCGGGTGCCATGCATGGGCGACATAAAGATTTGTATGATTTAGTATCGAAGGCCTATACAGAATGTGCTGCGATGTGTATGGTTGGTGTTCAATGGAGAGATGTACACACAAAGGCAGCGCATGTAATTACAGAAGGCTTGATGCAATTAGGATTGCTAAATGGAACCTTTGAGGAGTTAATAGAAAAAGAAGTTGTTTCGTTGTTTTTTCCTCACGGTGTAGGGCACTTAGTCGGTCTACGAGTAAGAGACGCTGGTCAAGAAGAGAACATTCAGCCAAAGACCTATTTTGGTGCCAGACTCAGAATAGATTTAGCCTTAGAAGAAAACAACATTGTAACTGTTGAGCCCGGATGCTATTTTATTGCTTCCATATTAAACAATAAAAAAGTACAAGAAAAATTCAGTAAAGAAGTAAATTGGACAGCACTAGAAAAGTGGAAATCGATAGGAGGTGTTCGTATTGAAGATAACCTGTTGATTTTAGATAATGGTCATAAGAATTTAACAAGTGTAGTAAGGAAGGTTTAAATGTTCGTAGAAAACATTATTGTAGGAGCAGGTCCCGCTGGTTTAGCCATGGCAGCTCGATTTGCAAAATCGAAGTTGTCCTACTTATTGCTAGAACAAGCCGATACCATCGTACCCAAATGGTTCGCACATTACGACAGGCTACATTTACATACAGTGAAAGAGTTTTCAAGCCTACCTTACATCGATTTTCCAGAACATTATCCTCAATATGTTTCTAAATTTCAACTCATAGAATACTATCAAAATTATATCAACGCGTTTGGTATTAAACCTCGGTATCATTCGAAAGTAAGTTCTATACAAAAGCAAGATGATGTTTGGAGGCTTAGAACAGATACCGAAGAATACACATGCAACAATGTGATCATTGCCTCAGGCCTAAATAGGATACCACGTATACCTAAATGGAAAGGGATGGAGCAGTTTGAAGGAGAACTGATGCATGCTTCAGGCTATAAAAATGCCAAGCCTTTTGTAGGAAAGAAAATACTGGTAGTTGGCATGGGTAATACTGGAGCAGAATTAGCACTAGACTTAGCAGAACATAAGATAGAAGTAAGCATAGCCCTTCGTTCAGAAGTTGTGATTGTGCCACGCGATTTGTTTGGAAGGCCCGTTCAGCTCACAGCACGCAAACTCGACAAGTTACCTTTTGGTTTAGGCGATTGGATTGGCAGCTTTTCCGGTAAAATAGCTTTCGGGAATCTCAAAAAATATGGCCTACCGATTTCGACTATTGCTCCAACAGTTTTAAGAAGAGAGCATGGAAAAACGCCTACCATTGACATCGGTACAGTTGAGAAAATTAAGTCGGGACAAATAACGATAAAAAGAGGCATCCAAGAATTAGCTAATCGAAAAGTTGTATTTGATGATGGATCCGAAGAAGTTTATGATGTACTTTTATTAGCCACGGGTTATACAGCCAGTATTGACCAGTTTTTAATAACAGACGGCGGATGTTTCATTGAAAATGGGGAGCCAGCATTCAAAATTGGAAGTTCGCAATATAAAGGCTTGTACTTTATTGGTTTCGAAAAACACACCTATGGGGGTACTCTAGGTACCTTAATAGAAGAATCGGAGCTTATACTTTCTGATATAATTCATTAAATTAGTGAACTGTTTTATGCACTCACAAAAAATATACAAGTCGAAAATCTCCTACTGGCTATTATCAATATTATTGGTGGTGTTTGGTTCTGTATTAATACTTCTCCTTTCTGAGAATAAAACTTGGTATTTTATTTTACTTTTCCTTGTCTTGTTCGCATTCATCATTCAAATATTTGTTAGTACTCGATATATTATTGATGGAAGTTTATTGAAAATAAGATCTGGTGTATTTTATAAACTAGATCTTGATATTCAATTAATAAGAAAAGTAGAATCGAGCAATAGTCCTTTAAGTTCTCCCGCAGCTTCCTTCGATCGTTTAGAAATCTTTTACAATAAATTTGACAGCGTGTTAATATCTCCAGAGCGTAAAGAGGAATTTGTAAACGATTTAAAATCAATCAATAATTCAATAGAAATAAGAATCCAAAGTTAAGCCTATGAAATGGACATATAGCGTTAAAAACAAACTAATAGCATCGCTTGCCTTGTTAGTTTTGTCGATGTTGGTATTAATAAGTAACTATAATGATAGAGAACACACTAGAGAAGTGAAGGAAACAATTAATACGATGTATAAAGATCGTTTAATGGCAGAAAGTTATATTATGAACTTAACAGTATATATGTATGCTCTTAAAGAGGTCTATGCCTTAGAACAAAATACTGGTCTGAAGAACACATTAGGGCAAAAAGAAATTTTCAATAAAATAGCCAATACATCTAAGTTGTATGATCAAACTGTTTTTACCAAAGATGAGAGCATTAAGTATGGTTTATACAACGATTACATGGCTAAAATTCAAAACGATTCGAATATCAACATTAATCAGAAAATAGATATACTTGGTGATGCACTAGCGGTATTAACGGAATTGTCTTCCATTCAATTAGATGAATCCAAGCGTATTATTAAAAAAACGGAGCAATTATATGAGTCGGGTAAACTGACTTCAGATTTTGCTCTCGCAGTTATAGTAATATTACTTATTGTATTGCAAGTGTTGGTTTTCGCGGCAAAAGGAGCCATTGATGGTAAGAATACAGAAAATACTAGCCAACATTAGCATAAATGCTGGTTGATTTATTCTCCAAAACTAATTGTTTATTTGTATGTTTATTATATAGGTATTGCATAAGTAATATCTAATATTTATGTATGGAAAAAAGTATGGATTACATTGATAATATTCTTCTGAAACAGCGTCAATATTTTTCGAATAATACAACGAAGGATATTGCTTTTAGAATACGCATGCTAAAAAAACTAAGAAGTGTAATTTTAGAAAACGAGAAGAGTATTTGCGATGCATTATATAAAGATTTAAGAAAGTCATACGAGGAAGCGTATTTAACTGAAATCAGTATTGTTCTTTCTGAAATTAAATACCATCTAGATCATATAAAAGAATGGTCACAAGCACAATCGATACACACGCCCATTCATCTATTACCATCAAGTAGTAAATTAGTTGCGGAACCTCTGGGGACTGCTCTCATTATTGCTCCATGGAATTATCCTTTTCAATTGATATTTAATCCATTAATAGGGGCTATTTCTGCAGGCTGTACAAGCATATTAAAGCCATCGAACATAACACCAACGGTATCGGCTTTAATTGCAAGCATTATTAAAAATAATTTTGATGATTCTTATATAGCTGTTGTTGAAGGCGGGAGAGAGGAGAATACCTTGTTATTACAAAAAAGATTCGATATTATTTTCTTCACCGGTAGCCCATCTTTTGGCAAAGCAGTGATGGAAGCTGCTGCGAAATCACTCTGCCCTGTAGTGCTAGAATTGGGTGGCAAGAGTCCTTGTATTGTTGATGAGAGCGCAAATATAAAGATTGCAGCCAGAAGAATTATGTGGGGTAAATTAATTAATGCCGGACAAACATGCATTGCTCCAGATTACGTTTTTGTTCATGAAAAAATAAAATCAAAATTTATTGAAGAACTAAAGATTGCTGCCATTAAAATGTATGGTAAAGATTTTAGAAATAGTAAGTATTATCCAAGGATTGTAAGCAGTGAGGCGTACAACAGGTTGGCCTCATACTTAAACAACGCGAACATTTTGTGGGGAGCAGAAAAAGATCCAGCCGATCGATTCATCAGTCCGACGATTATCGAACAAAAAAATATGGAAGACAATATCATGAAGGATGAGATTTTCGGGCCTATTTTACCGATACTTACCTTCAGGCACTTAGATTCTGCTTTGGCGCACATTAATTCTAATGAAAAACCACTAGCCTTGTATTTCTTTGGAAAAAAATCGAAGGCTAACGATGTCATAAATAAAACAAGTTCTGGTGGAATTTGCATCAACGACACATTATTGCACATAGCAAATCATCATTTACCGTTTGGTGGTGTAGGGAACAGTGGTATGGGTAAATACCATGGGAAAGAAAGCTTCCTTGTGTTTTCTAATCGAAAACCTGTCTTAAGCTCACCAACCTGGATCGATTTAGTAGTAAAATATCCACCTTTTAAATGGTTTAGCTTGCTTAAAAGAATTATATAATTTAAAGCAAGATATAATGCATGAAAATTTAACCAATCCCGATAAATACGTTTTATAAGGAGTTTAGTATTTTTATTTCTTTAAACTTTTACTTGAGTTTAGTGTTGTATGGAAATGAAAGTTTATACAAAAGAATACAAGACCTTTTTACCATTAGATATAGATAAAGCTTGGGATTTCTTTTCCTCACCTAGAAATCTCGCTAAAATTACGCCAGAGCACATGGGATTCATTATTACATCAAAATTTAATGATGAAAAGATGTATCCGGGCATGCTCATTACATACAAGGTTAGCCCGCTCATGGGTATTCCAATGGATTGGTGTACTGAAATTACTCACGTTATAGATAAAAAATATTTTGTTGATGAACAACGTTTTGGGCCATATGCAATGTGGCATCATCAACATCATTTTAACGTTGTAGAAGGTGGGATCGAAATGACTGATATTGTGAATTATGCTATTCCGTTAGGCATATTAGGACGCATGATGAATAGTATTTTGATTTCAAATGAAATTGAAAAAATATTTACATATCGTGAGAAAAAAATAGCAGAGCTTTTTCTTTAACCCCACTACCGGTCTTAATTTAGGGTTTGATAGTACCTTGTCGAATCGTAATCTTTCGAATAAATTTTAGATGTTTAAATGTTAATAAAAATATAACATAAAGCTGACTTACAGCTGTTTATTTATGTGTTATTTTTATTGACTCTTGTTATAAGCACTCTTTTTAACATCTGTCATTGTGTAGAAAATCAATTTAAATTCTATTATATGGCTTGGAAAAAATTTAGCGGAGAATCTTTATCTACCGACCTTCTAGCGGAAGTAGAAAAAACCATCGAGCGCGAGTATGAACTCGGCAACAAACTGAAAGTATGTATTGGCACCGACTCTCAAGTAAAAGGAGAGTTGATTGATTTCGCTACGGTAGTAGTGTTTTTAAGAGAGCAAAAAGGCGGCTTTATGTACATTCATCAAGAGAAAGTACATAAAAAAATGAGCATCAAAGAGCGTATGTTGAATGAAGTACAACGCTCGATAGAAACTGCTTACTCCTTGTGTGATTTGCTCGATTTATACGATGTAGATTTAGAAGTTCATGCCGACATTAACACCAATCCTAACTTTAAATCGAATCAAGCCTTACACGAAGCCATGGGTTATATATTAAGTATGGGATTTGTATTTAAAGCCAAACCCGAAGCGTTTGCAAGCTCGTATTGCGCGAATAAAATGGTACAGTAATTCGTGTGCTAGCACACTATCACACTAGCATACTAGCACACTATCCAATGCTTCTATACCTAATTCTTTTAGGACCGGTATCGCCTAGGCGTTTCTTTCGGTTCTCTTCGTATTCGGTGTAATTTCCATCGAAGAAATACACTTGTGAATCGCCTTCGAAAGCTAAAATATGTGTACAAATTCTATCGAGGAACCAACGGTCGTGGGAAATAATTACTGCACAACCACCGAATTCTTCTAAGGCTTCTTCTAATGAACGGAGCGTATTGATATCAATATCGTTCGAAGGCTCATCGAGTAAAATTACGTTGGCGCCTTGTTTTAACATCATGGCTAAATGTACTCGATTTCTTTCACCACCCGAGAGCACTGCAATTTTTTTCTGTTGATCGGCACCGTTAAAATTAAATCGCGAAACGTATGCTCTTGAGTTGATTTGTTTGTTGCCCAACATCATTGAATCTGTTCCACCTGTAATAGTTTCGAAAACTGTTTTTTCTGGATCCATGTCTTTATGCAACTGGTCAACATGAGCAAGTTTTACGGTCTCTCCAATTTTAAAGGTACCAGCATCGGGTTGTTCTTCACCGGTAATTAATTTGAACAAGGTTGTTTTACCTGCACCGTTAGGCCCAATGATTCCAACAATTCCAGCAGGAGGTAAACTAAAGCTTAGGTTTTCATAAAGTAATTTATTTCCATAAGCTTTAGAAATATTGTTGGCTTCGATCACAACGTTTCCTAAGCGCGGACCTGGGGGGATGAATAATTCTAAGCGTGCTTCTCTTTCGCCGGTTTCCTCACTCGCTAATTTTTCGTAGTTCGACAAACGAGCTTTTGATTTGGCGTGACGGGCTTTCGGAGCCATGCGTACCCATTCTAATTCACGTTCTAATGTCTTTTGACGTTTGGTTTCTTGTTTCTCCTCCATCGCTAAACGCTTCGCTTTTTGGTCGAGCCACGATGAGTAATTTCCTTTCCATGGAATACCTTCTCCTCTATCGAGTTCCAAAATCCAACCCGCTACATTGTCTAAGAAGTAACGGTCGTGGGTCACAGCTATAACCGTTCCTTTGTATTGTTTTAGATGTTGCTCTAACCAATCGATTGACTCGGCATCTAGGTGGTTGGTAGGCTCGTCCAATAATAAAACATCTGGTTCTTGTAACAATAATCGACACAAGGCAACACGACGGCGCTCCCCTCCAGATAAAACATTGACGGGCGTATCAGCATCGGGGCAACGCAATGCATCCATCGCACGCTCCAACTTGGTATCAAGTTCCCATCCGCCCACTGCGTCAATTTGATCTTGCAATTCGCCTTGGCGCTGCATGAGTTTGTCCATTTTGTCAGCATCCTCATAATATTCTGGCAAACCAAACTTCTCATTAATTTCTTCGTACTCTTTTATAATGTCGGTGATTGATTTTACTCCCTCCTCTACGATTTCTTTAACCGTTTCATTTTCATCTAATTGAGGTTCTTGCTCTAAGTAACCTACCGTATAACCAGGTGAAAATACAACCTCCCCTTGGTAAGCCTTATCGACTCCTGCAATGATCCGTAAAAGCGACGATTTACCGGATCCATTGAGACCTAAAACACCAATTTTTGCACCATAAAAAAAGGAGAGATATATGTTTTTAAGTACTTGTTTTTGAGGAGGATGAATTTTATTCACTCCCGCCATCGAAAAGATTATTTTTTCGTCAGACATGTCATTGAATTATTATGTTGCGAATATCGTTAATTTTATTGAATGCTAATACTGAATGTTGAATGATGAATGTGAATGCAGAATGTTGAAATTATGTCAAAATAACAATTAAAACGTGCCACATTAGCTAATTATCACCTTATCATATTATCACATTAGCTATTTGGCTCAGTTTTTGACTTATGTTGATAACATTATTTTTAAGGGTAGAAGAACAAATTAATATATTAGAACGTTCTTCAAAAGCAAGAAAGGAATTTATTTATGGAAGCTAAATTTTCACCACGTGTTAAAGACGTGATCTCATATAGTAGGGAAGAAGCCCTTCGATTGGGGCACGATTATATAGGCGCCGAGCATCTTTTATTAGGTTTGATAAGAGAGGGTGATGGTGTTGCGATTAAAGTGATTAAGTCGTTAGGATTGGATACGCCACGTTTACGTAAATCTGTTGAAGATGCCGTTCGAGGAACATCAGGCACCAATGTAAATTTAGGCAACATCCCCCTCACAAAACAAGCTGAAAAAGTTTTAAAGATTACGTACCTTGAAGCAAAAATTTTCAAAAGTGAAGTCATCGGTACAGAACATTTATTGTTATCTATTTTGAGAGATGAAGATAATATTGCATCGCAAATTTTATCTCAATACAATGTTAATTACGAGGTGTTTAAAGCACAATTAGAAAACTTTAAATTAAACCCTAGTGCAGAGGCGCCTCAAAATCCAACCGGCGATGACGAATATAAAGAAGAGGAAAGTTATTCTACACCCAAAAAACCTACCGATGCAAAATCGAAAACTCCGGTGCTCGATAATTTTGGTAGAGATTTAACCCGTGCAGCTGAAGAAGGTAAGCTCGATCCAATTGTAGGTCGCGAAAAAGAAATTGAAAGAGTGTCGCAAATTTTATCGCGTAGAAAAAAGAACAACCCAATTTTAATTGGAGAGCCAGGCGTTGGTAAATCGGCCATTGCCGAAGGATTGGGATTGCGCATCGTTCAACGTAAAGTTTCGAGGGTATTATTTAACAAGAGAGTAGTTACTCTTGACTTAGCTTCGTTAGTAGCAGGCACAAAATATAGAGGTCAATTCGAAGAGCGTATGAAAGCGGTGATGAATGAGCTAGAGAAATCGCCGGATGTCATTTTATTCATCGACGAAATTCATACCATCGTAGGAGCAGGTGGTGCATCTGGTTCTTTAGATGCTTCGAACATGTTTAAACCAGCCTTAGCTCGTGGGGAGATTCAATGCATTGGCGCTACAACGCTCGATGAATACCGTCAGTATATTGAGAAAGACGGAGCCTTGGATCGTCGTTTCCAAAAGGTATTGGTTGACCCAGCATCTCCAGAAGAAACGGTTACCATCTTAAATAATATTAAAGAGAAATACGAAGAACACCACAATGTTACTTACACACCAGAAGCCATAGAAGCATGTGTGTTTTTAACCACACGTTACATGAGCGATCGATTTTTACCAGACAAAGCGATTGATGCCTTAGACGAAGCGGGTTCTAGAGTTCATATTACCAATATCCATGTGCCACAAAACATCATCGATATTGAACAAAAAATTGAAGAAATAAAAGTTGAGAAAAACAAAGTGGTTCGTTCGCAGAAATACGAAGAAGCAGCGAAGTTACGTGATACAGAGAAACAATTATTAGAGCAGTTAGATACTGCCAAAGCAGAATGGGAAGCCGAAACTAAAACTCGCAGATATACAGTAACGGAAGAAAATGTTGCAGACGTTGTATCAATGATGACGGGCATTCCAATTCAACGAGTTGGTCAATCGGATAGTCAACGTTTATTAGCCATGGCCGATGAGTTAAAAGGCAAAATCATTGGTCAGGATGATGCGATTGTTAAATTGGCAAAAGCAATTAGAAGAACACGCGCAGGATTAAAAGATCCT
>JACCDK010796549.1_pt1 | contig 26605 bp, 34 predicted proteins | sample 7445871 | NCBI WGS metagenome assembly JACCDK01 (sample SAMN15323436, study PRJNA562643) | freshwater metagenome | isolation source: river surface water | place: USA:Blue River Watershed | collected 2017-08-15 | reverse complement strand
TGTCGACCTTGCCGTCGCGCAGGACCCCGGCGTCGGGCGGCGCTCCGGCCCACTCGCTCGCCTCCTCGTAGCTGGTCCCCTTGGTGGCCGCCGGCACGTTGGCCCCGCGGATCTCGAAGCGGGCCTCGCCGCGCGCGAGCTCGGCCTCCGTGCTGACGCAGACGACCTTCGGCGTGGGTGCAGGCGGCGCGTCGAGCAGCCGGGTAAGGTCTTCCGCGATCCGACGACGGGTCTCCGGGCTGTTCAGCGCGCCCTTGTGGCGGGCGATGAAGCCGTCGAGGTCCATCCGGGCCGGCGGCGCCAGGCTGACCTCGGCGATGTCCGGCGAGTCCCACTGCAACTTCACGGCCGGCGGCGCCAGGCCGAGCTCGGCGACCGCGTCTCCACCCGTGACCTCGATGGTGCTGGCCACACCCTTCTGGCCGATGCCTCCGGCCGCCCGGATGTGCTCGGCCACGGCGTCACGCTGGCCGTTGTCGACGTCGACCGCCGCGCCGCGCCGCAGCAACAGCTCAGCCCGCTCGATGTTCTCCCGCGAGACCAGCGACGAGTTCAGGAGAGCGATCGCCGCCGTGACCCGCTCCGCGAGATGATGGTGGAATGCGACGAAGTCCTTGAACACCTGCACGGTCGACCGGGACGGGTCCGGCGTCCGCGCCAGGATGCCTTCCGCCTCGCGCCGGATCTCCATCAGCTCGCGGTGCCAGCGGGTCTCCATGTCCATGCGCTCGAGCACGCTGCCCTCGAGCTCGTCGAGGTCGGCGTCCGGGTCGTAGTCCTCCTGTTCGGACATCGGCGGGCCGGGGTGACAGACGGCGCGCTCGAGGAAGGCGCGCCGGGTCGCGGCGTCCTGCTGGAGGGTGACGGCGGCCTCGCGGAGCAGGTCGGCGAGCCAGGCCGTGCCTTCCTCGTCGGCGACGTCAGCCTCGAGCGCGAGGCGGTCCGTCAGCGCGGGCGTCTGGGTGGGGGCGGGGGTCTCGGTCATGCCGGGGTAGACGGCGCCGCGCCGCTACCCCTTCACCATCGCGGCCCGGATCTGCGGGAGCTTGTCCTCGAGCAGCAGGTCGACCAGCCGTTCCACCGCCTGGCGCATCTCCGGGTACATCCGCGCCAGGGTCAGCAGTCGGACGATCGCCGTGGCGTGCTGTTCCTCGTCCGTGACGCCGGCACAGGCGCCGATGGCCAGGCCCGTGACGACGAGCGGGGCGTTGTTGATGACGGCCCGCATGGCGCTGTACATGCGCTCGACGGTCGCTTCCACCTTGGGGTCTCTGCTGGACATGGCCGGCGAGACGCGCGCGCCGGCGCCGGCATTCACGGGAGGGCCGCCTGATGCCGTTCGATGGAGCGCCCAGCGCTTGGGCCGCCCGCAAGCTCGCCCGCACGAAGGCGGCGATGGCCGAGCGGCACCGCAAGATCCTGGCGGCCCGGACCTGCCCGATCGCGTTCGTCGAGTACTGCGGCCGCCTCGACAACGGGCGCTACGAGGTCGTGCTCGAGGAGGCGCACGTCGACTGGGAGAACATCTGGAGCGACCACGACGGCGCGGTCATCCTCGCCCCCGTCGGCACCGGCAAGACCACGCTGCTGCGCTACCGTCTCATCTACGAGATGGGCGTCGACCCCACGGTGTGCATCGCCTACCTGTCCGCGACGCAGGCCCACCCGAAGAAGCAGCTCGGAGCCATCAAGAGCGAGATCGAGACGAATCACCGCATCCATCAGGTGTTCCCGGCCCTGAAGCGCGCACACGGCGAGCGCGAGGTGTGGTCCAGCTCCGAGATCCTGATCGAGCGCGACACGACGCGCCCGGACGTGACGCTGCAGTGCTTCGGCCTCTACGGCAACATCCTCGGCTCGCGCAAGAACATCCTCGTCTTCGACGACATCTGCAACTACCTGAACACCCTGACCGAGGCGTCGCGCGAGAAGATGCACGACTGGGTGAACGAGGCTCTGTCGCGCTTGAAGGGCAAGGTCAAGGTCTGGGCGATCGGCCACATCTGGCACGAGCGCGACCTGCTGCAGCGCCTGGCCGAGCAGCCCGGCTTCGCCTACGCCCGCTACGAGGCGACGAGCCCCGACCCGGAGAACCCGGAGGGTCCGCACATCCTGAACTTCCCGCGCGTGCTGCCCCAGCGCGAGATCAACAGGTTGCTGGACCAGATCAACTCGCCGGTCTTCCAGGAGATGATGCTGTGGAACCGCCTCCCCGACAAAACGGCGAGCCGCTTCCGCGACACCTGGTTCGAGACCTGCCTGCGGCGCGGCGCCGGCCTGCACTTCGTCGACCACTGGGACGCCGTCAACACCCGCGTCGTCTGCGGGGTCGACCTCGGGCACAGGAAGAAGATCGGGTCGGACTTCACGGTCATGATCACCGCGGCCGTGCATCCGGACGGCACGCGGCAGGTGCTCGACATCCGCGCCGGCAACTGGACCGGGTCCGAGATCCTGGAGAACCTCGAGGACGTGCACGACCGCTACGGCGCACACATCTGGGTGGAGAACAACGCCGCGCAGCAACTGCTGATCGACCTCGCCGACGACTGGACCGCGATCCCGCTCTACCCGCACAACACCAACGGGCACAACAAAGGCGACATGCAGAACGGCGTCGAGGCCATCGGGCGCCAGATGAAGAAGGGCAAGTGGGCGTTCCCCTGCGACGAGGACATGATCGCCGCGGTGGCCCCGGGCGCCCTGAGCTCGGCGGGCATCCGCGAGCTGACGAAGGGGTCCAAGTGGCTGATGAAGCTGTTCATGGACTGCAAGAGCTACGACCCGGCGAAGCACACCGGCGACTTCCTGATGGCGCTGTGGATCCTCTCGGAGGGCATCCGCAAGATGGCCAGCGGCGAGGTCTACGAGCTCGGCGACATCCAGGTGCGCTGACGAAGAAAACCCGCAGCCGGTGAATCCGGTGCGGGCTGCCCTTTGGTGGACCCCCACCGAGCACGGCGACGGTAGCTGCGCGGCGGCGGGGCGGCAACGAAAAAACCCGGACACCGGGGAATCCGGGCCGGGCTGCATGTGACACGTTCCTCTGGCACTTTACTGGGCCGACGGCGCGTCGGCAACGGGGTGCGCACGCTCGCCGGGGTCGCTGTCCGCGGGCTCGGCGTCGGCCTTCGCCTCCTCGGTCTTGTCGGTCAGGAAGTACGCGACCGCGCCGACCACGTTGTCGATCACCACGAGGGCGTCGCGCAGCTTCGGGTCAGCGGCCGGCGTCGAGACCTGCGCGCGGACGAGCTTCCAGGCATGGGTGACGTGGTCGGCCGGGTCGTGCAGGAAGCGGGCGAGGGAGCGGGCGAGGGAGCGGAGGAGTTCGTTCAGCTTGCGCATGGGGCAGGACAGGGGCGGTGAAGATTCAGCGCGTGGCCGCGTCTGCTGCGGGCTCATGCAGACCACAACACCCATCACGATCGCCGCCCAGCTTCGAGCGGACGCCGTCGACGCGCGCGAGGGCGCGGCCGAAGCCCGCGAGGCTGGCCACTTCGACGACGCCGAGGCGGCCGACAACGCCGCGCTGCTTTGGGAGGCGGCCGCGGACGCGCTCGACAACCCGGGCCCGTCGACCATGCTCGACGCCCTCCGCCGCTGCCTCGTGACCGGCGACGCCCTGCGCCCCGCTGCGTGGGGGCCCGGCTTCTACCTCATCATCAGCCCGCGCCCGTCCGAGGCCAGCGTGAGCCGCGAGGACCCGGCGCACCGCGGGCTCGAGCACGCCCGCCTGCGCAACCCGGCGACCCGCGCCGACCACCCGCTGGACCTCGAGGACATGCTCGGCCCGTGGGTGACCCTCTCGATCAAGGACGCGCAGCTCGAAGCGGCCACCCGCGCCGCCGACGGGGAGGCCGTCCGTTGATCACGGTCGACCCGCTCGTGCTGCTCACCGCCCTGGCCGTCCTCGTGCCGTGGGCGGCGGTCCGACTCCGCGTCCGCTGCTGGTGGTTCAAGGCCCGCCTCGAGCTCGCCCGGCGCCGCATGCAGTGGAAGCACAAGGCGACGGTCCTCGTGCACACCGGCCACATCACCCGTGGCGCCACCGTCGGGCTGGCCCGCAAGGTCAGGCTGGTCCCCCGCGGGTGCCCGCTCGTGCTGGTCCTCGACACCCCGGGCGGCGAGATGCCAGCTGCGCAGCACCTGCTCCGGTGCCTCTCCGAGCACTCCGGGCAGGTCATTGTCCGGGTCCCCGACGAGTGCTGGTCCGCGGGCTCGGTCATCGCCTGCGGCGCGGACCTGATCATCCTCGGGCCGGACGCCAACCTCGGGCCGACCGACTCGATCGCCCACGTCGACCCGTCAGAGATCCGCACCGGGCCGGCGACGACGGCCGACATGCAGGGAATCGAGGTCGGACTTGTCCGCGCCAGGCATGCGCAGAGCGCCATCGTCGAAGCGATCGCCGCGGCCCGGGTGAAGCGCGGCGACGACCCGGAGGCGGCTCGCACGATCGCCGTGCGCCTGACCTGCAGCGACGTGGATCACCACGAGCCGTTCTTCGTCGAGGACGCGCGGGCGATCGGCCTGCCCGTCGCCGTCGACCCCGACCCGGCCTGGTTCCACCTGGTGCACCTGTCCAGCTGGACGCGGTGAGGGGAAAGCCGGCACCGGGCCCCCGACCTCGCCGAGGAGGGGTAAGCGCGCCAGGGGCCCGGGCCGGCAGACCCTTGTCGGCCGGCCGGGGAGCGGCGTCAAGCGCGGCGAAATAAGCGACGCGTGATACTTGACAGCGCGGAGCGTCCATCATACAGTCGCTTGGCAATGACGACCCGCTCCACCGCCACCATCGCCGCCTCCCTTCGCACCGGGTGCAACATCCTCCGCAGCGCCACCGCCTGCGTCGTCAACGGCCAGCGCCGCCTGTCCGTGAACCTGCCGGATCGCTCGCTGTCCGCCCTGGGCCTCGCCGGCATGGTCTGCAAGGCCCGGGATGCGCTGAGCTTGCAGCAGTTCCACCTCCTCACCCCGGCCGGCGAGGCCGCTCGCCTCGAAGCCATCGAGGCCCGCCGCGTCGAGGCCATGGCCCGGCGGGCCGCCTGACCGGCCCCGCTCCGAGAGCCCCGCACCCTCACGGGCCGGGGCTTTCGGCCGTAGGAGACCCCGACCATGCCCACCGCCTCCCTGTCCCTGTCCTGCTCTCTGACCGATCGCCCAGCTGCGGCTCGCTTCGCCGCCCGGTCGACCCTTCGCGCCGGCGCCAGCCGCTTCGCCGCGCTGGCCTCCGCCGCCCGCCTCCTGCTCACCGGCCGCGCCGAGCTGCGCATGCGAACCCAGGACCGCGACCTGTTCGTGGCCCTCGCCCGCCGCGACATCAAACCCGATAAGGCCCTGTCCTCGCTGCGCGCCGCCGCTGCGCTGGGGGCCGCGTGAGCGCCTTCGACGACCTTCGCCGCTCCAGGCAGGCCGCCCAGATCGCCACGCTGGCCCGCGAGGCCATCGCCGCCGGCGAACCGACGACCGCCGAGATCCTGTCCGCCGCCGAGCAGGCTCGCGCGCTCGAGCTCTCCTCCGGCGACGTCACCTTCGGCCGCCGGCTGGTATTCGCCGCGGGCATCAACGCGATCTCCCGCGAGCCCGCCGTCATCGACCTGTCGACCCCCGCGCTGATCCGGGAGGCCTCGAACACCTGCGCCGTGCTGAACCAGGCGCTCGTCGTGGGCATCCGCTCGCACCTTTGGGATTGAAGCACCGGCGCGCCGGGCCCGTCTCAGCGGACCATGATTCCAGCAGCAATCCCGGCCCCGCAGGCCGTCGCCGAGACCATCAACAGCCACTGCCCGCCGGGCCTCTCCGTCGCCCCGGTCGGCACCACCATCGCGCTCTACAGGGGCGCCAGCAAGACGGCGTTCGCGTCGTTTGCCTACACCGGGCCTGACAGCGTGCTCGGCATCGTGGTCGCCACCTGGCGGATCGCGCTCGCCGAGCACAGCCAGCCGGTCACCAACATCACGAACGTGTCGAACTCGCTCGCGGCGGCCGACATCGAGGAGATGAAGGCCCGCGGCGACGCGCTCCAGATCCTCGGCTGGCCGGGCGGGCCCGTGGAACCGACATCGTGGGCGCGCAGCTACCTGAACATCGAGGCGATGACGCTCAGCGAGGCCCGGGAAGCCGCCGAGAAGGCCGTGCGCTCTCCACCCCGCTCACCGCCACGCCCGAGAAGGCCGCGGTTCACCATCGGCAGCAAGGAGACCGTCGGGCCCCGCTGGACCGGCATCACCTGGATGTCCTCGAAGGGGCGGGCGAAGACCTGCCGGATCGAGGGCATCACGTTCTCGGTCAGCGACCTCGCGCCGGCCGGCCTCGCCCCCACGGTCATCAAGGTGCCGACCAGCCCCTGGAATCTGCCGGCGAAGCTGGTACGCCGCATCCACGCAGGGGAGAAGCTCTCCTTCCACGTCGGCGGCGGGAAGGTCATCACGGGCTGCGTGGCCAAGGTCGACGCCTCCGCGATCTCCTCCATGCTGCTCTACGTGGCGACCTGATACAGTCGCGGCCGATGGCCGCCTCCACAGCTTCCGACGCGGCCGACCTCCCGGGGTCGGCCGTCTGCGTTCTCGACTACTCCAGCGATCCCCGCACGCTGGCGCTCCTGGCCCTGCGTGCCTTCTGGGGAGGCGAGCAGCACGACGCGGCGCCGGCCTCGTGGGACGGCGCGCCGCGCAGCGACAAGGGGCGCTACCTCGCCGAGCGCTTCGACTACGGGGCGTTCCAGAGCACGAACCTGAACGCTGACGCGTGGAGCTACTCGGCCCGCCGCCCGAACGCCGCGGCGCCGATGCCCCGCTGCGTCGTCTCTGCCTTCACCGCCGCGCTGCTCGGTCGCTCCCCGCAGCTCGCCACCCCGAGCGACCCGCGGACCAGCCGCTACCTCGCCGCCTGCTGGGACCAGTGCGACGGCTGGGCCGTGCTGACCGAGGCCCGCAACTACTCCGGGGTCCAGGCCGCGGCCGCGCTCGTCCCCGCGGTCATCGACGGCGAGCTGTCCATGACCGCCTACTGGGCGCACGAGATGCACGTGACCGAGTGGTGCGACTCAGCGGGCTGGAAGCCGAAGCGGGCCATCTACCAGGACACGGTGAGCGTCGAGCAGGAGCCCGACGAGGACGGCCGGGTCGTGTGCGCGCCGAAGGTCCGAACGAAGGAGTGGGACGAAAAACACGTGACAATCTACGAGGACGTGGACCCCGACCACGAGGGCCCGATCCCGATCAAGACGCAGTACGAGCACCAGATGGGCCGCTGCCCCGTGGTGTGGCTGCAGAACACCCACAACAGCCGCGAGCCGGAGGGCACCTACGACCTGCAGACGCCGCAGGTGCTCGAGCTGTGCGACCAGCTGGACCGGGTGCAGTCGTTCGCCGTCCGGGCGACGAAGGCGAACGCGTCGCCGACCCTGTACCGCCGCGACCACATGCACTGGCTGCAGCGCGGCGGCCCGGTCCGCAAGGGCCACGGGGCCGAGATCACCGGCACCCCCGACGGCGACGTGAAGCTGATCGAGAGCGCCGGCGACGGCGTCACGAACAGCTGGGTGACCGCCTCGAAGCTCAAGCTCCAGATCCTTCAAGCGTGCAACTGCATTTTGCCGGACATGGAATGGGCGACCTCGAACATCGCCGTCGAGACCTTCCTGATGTTGTTCCGCCAGATGGACGCCCAGTGCGACCTGCTCCAGACGCCGCTGCGCCGGTGCATCCGCGAGATCTGCGACATCTTCCGCACCCTCGGCAAGACCATGGGCGTGCTCGACAGCGAGAAGGCGACGCCCGGCGCGAAGGGGCTCCGGCTCCCGCCCGACGTCACCATCGACGAGCCCGAGGACGAGGACGACCTGGACGCCGAGCCGTCGATCTCGACGGCGCCCTACGAGGTCGGCGAGGCATCCTTCGTCAACGTCATCTGGCCGCCGCGCCAGCTGCTCTCGCCGACGCAGATGGTCGCCTTCGTCGGAGCCCTGAACGCCGCGATCGGCGGCGGCCTGCTCTCGAAGGAGTCCGGTGTCGAGGCCCTCGCCGCTGCCCGCGGGGCCTGCGACGCCGCGGGGGAGAAGCGGCGCATCCGCCACGAGAAGGCGAAGGGCAAGGCCGCGCTGATGGAGACCGGCGTCACTCCGGGCGGCCTGCCCGGGGACAAGGAGGTCGCCGACGACGAGGCCGACAAGGAGGAGGACGAAGGGCCCGAGGCGGAGCCCGGCGACGAGGCCGAGCCGGAAGAGGCAGGGGAGCCCGCCGAGTGATAGCCTGCGGGGCATGCTGCTGGCCGCCCTGTACAACACGATCCTGGTGATGCGCCGCAACTGGGCCGACTCCAACACCTCCGGGCGGGGGTACTCGGCGCTCGCCGCCGTCGGGGTCGGGCACATCAAGCGGCACCACCCCACCCTCGCCGCGGCCATCGACGCCGACACCGCAGCCTCGCGGAGCCTGATCGAGGTCGCCGCCACGGCCATCGTGGACGACGTCGGCTTTGCGGCCGCGCTGGGCCCCTTCGAGCTCTACCTGAGCCCGCCCCTGCTCGGCTTCTTCGAGAACAGCCTGACGGTCGCCCTGTGATCACCGCGCAGGACATCGTCGACGCCCAGCATCGGGACATCGAGCAGGCGCAGCGGCTGCTCACCGAGCGGGCGAAGAAGACGACCGACGACGCGCTCGTGCGCATCGACCGGCAGCTGTTCAAGGCGCGGCGCGGGTCGTGGGGCGAGGCCGAGGCCCTGGCCACCCGCGCGCAGCTCCGGGCCGGCGTCTTGTCCCTCGCGCTGGCGCACCAGCAAGACCTCCGGTTCGGCCTGCCGCCGGTCATGAGGGCGGCGCAGGGGCGGACCGCCGAGTACTTGCGCGTGCTCGACGAGAAGTTCCACGGCGCCGTGCGTCCGCTCCGCTTCGACACCCTGGCCTGGTGGGAGAAGCACTCCGCCGAACTCGGGCAGGTCCGGCTCCGCGAGTTCGGCCGGTCGTTCCAGCGCTACGGCGCCGAGGCGGTCCTGCAGATCGAGCAGGCGATCTCGTCGGCGGTGCTCACCGGCCAGCGCTGGGACGTCGCCCGGCGCGAGGTCTGGAAAGCCACCGCGCAGGTTGTCGGGCAGGCGCAGTGGAAGGTCGACCGCATCCTCGTGACCGAGACATCGGCCGCGTACAACGGCACCACCCTGGCGGCGCTGCTCGAGGAGGACGACCCCGCGGCGCCGATGCTGAAGAAACTGGTCGCCACCTTCGACCAGAGGACCGCGTGGGATTCGGTCGCCCTGCACGGGCAGGTCCGCCGCGTCTCCGAGCCGTTCAAGGATCCGAAGGGCCGGCTGTACATGGCGCCCCCGAACCGCCCGCACGACCGCGAGATCGTGATCGGCTGGCGCGCGAGCTGGGGTGAGAGCCTCCCCGACTTCGACCGGCACACCACGGCCGGTGATGCACGCTTCGTTGCCACCCCAGACCTGCCCGCGGCGCCGCCGATCCAGGTGCCGCCCGACCAGGTGGCCAGATCGCGTAAAAGCGATTTGCGTCCCGAGAAAGTCTTATTGCAGGCCGGAATCGGGTCCGCGGCGGAGCGCGCTTCGAGGCCATCCCCGCAGCGCGCCATGCTGGCCGGCTTGACCGCGCAGCGGCTGTTGCTCGCGGCCCAGATCCGCAGCCTGATCACCATGCCGAAGATCGGGCCCGAGCTCGGGCTTGGACCGTCGGCGCTCGACCCCATGGCGATGCAACTCGAGCAGGCGAAGGCCGAGTATCGAGACCTGCGCATCCGCCAGGCCGCGGCGGCGACGTCCGTGCTGCTCGCCGAGGGCGACGGGGTGCCGCTCGATCGGGTGAAGCCCGGGGCCTTCCTCGACTTCGGCGGGATGGTGTTTCGCGTGCTCGCCGTCGACGCCCGCGGCATCCGGATCAGGACGCCGTATGGCCCGGCCATGCTCCCGGCGGCGCCGGTGCCCGCGACGCTTCGGAGGGTCCGCCCCGATCGGGTCGTGCGCCCGCGGAGCATCGACGACGTCACCGCGCTGCTGTCGGTCGCTCGCGCGGCACGTCAAGGCGCATAGCGGCGCTGCAATAGATGCACGCCGAGCGCCGGCCGCTCGCGTGCACACAGCGATCGCGTTGCAGCGCTGCGCCCGGGGCCGGCGTTCCCCCGATCTGGGGGCGCCGCTACTCTCCTGCTGTGAGCACTGAGCTTTCAGTGGTCCTCGACGGTGCGGTCCTCGAGGTGAAGTACGGCAAGTGCGGCTGCCCTCCCGGGGGCGGATCGAGCACGGGCCCGGCTTTCCTTCTGGCGCTGCAGGCGACGAGCGCCCTGACGAAGGGCGCGCCGTCGAACATGGCGCAGACCTTCGACGACGAGAACAACTACGTCGCGCTGCCGCTGCCGACCGGGTGGGAGGGCCGCGTCGTGCTCATCGCCCCGACGAGCGACACGGCGCCCAGCTACTGGGTGCGGCTCACCAGCGACGGCGACACCTTCGAGATCCCGCTTCAGGGGATGCTCCTCGTTGAGGCCCCCAAAGACACCCCTTTCACCACGGTGGCCGTCAAGGGGGCGGTCACCGTCGGATGGCTCGTGACGGGCCAGCAGGCGTAACACCATGGCGACCAAGACCGACGAGACCGATACCGAGACCGACGACAAGGGCAGCGAGAAGCTGACCGACGGCAAGGGCAGCGAGAAGCTGACCGACGGCAAGGACGAGTCCGGCAAAGACGACAGCACCGACGTCGACACCGACGAGGACGACGAATCGGCCAAGGCCAAAGCCGAGGCCGAGAAGAAGGCCAAGGCGAAGAAGCCCAAGATCGACCTCGACGACCCCGTGGTCAAGAAGGCGATCGACAAGGCCGCGCGCGAGGCGGAGGCCCGCGGGCGCAAGATCGCCGCCGACGAGGCGAAGAAGGCCGCCGACGCCGAGAAGCTCAGCGAGGCCGATCGTCTCCGCGCTGCCAAGGAGGAGGCCGAGAGCGCCCAGAAGGCCGCCGAGAAGCGTGCCGCCGACGCGGAGGCCCGCGAGGCCCTGCGCGACGCGATGGACGCCGCTGGCGTGAAGCCGGCCGGCACCGTCGCGCGCGACTCGGTCATCGCCGCCTTCACGGCCGCGCGGGCGAAGGACCCCGACGCCGACCCGGCCGACATCATCGCCGGGATCCAGAAGTCCGACGCCTACCTGTTCGCCAGCACCGCCGCCGCCAAGAAGGCCGAGGCGGAGGACGACGGCGAGGAGAAGGCCGCGAAGAAGACGTCGACCGACACCCGCGGCGGGAAGACGGCCTCGAGCGTCAAGGCCCCCGAGAAGAAGGACGAGGTCGGCGTCATCGACATCGCGTCCCGCGACCCCCGCAAGATCCGCGAGCAGCTGGCGAAGGCCGGCCTACGCAGCAACTGAACCGCCACACCCGCAGAGCCTGAACAATGTCCATCAAGAACCTCTCGTCGTTTATCCCCTCGCTGGGATTCCTGGATGGCATCGTCCAGAAGAACCAGCTCCACGCCCAGATCCTGCTCCCGATGATCGAGCAGCTCCTGTATGGCCGCGCGTTCGCCAAGCGCACCATCTGGGACGCCAACAACGGCGAGACGCGGACCTTCAACCGCGGATCGACCCTCTCGGTCAACCTGAAGCCGGCCACCCCGGGCAAGGACCCGGTCGGCAAGAGCTCGAAGAAGGAGCAGTACAAGGCGCAGTGCACGGCCTGGAATGAGGGCGTGGACATCGACCTGAAGGTCGCCGCTGCCGCGCTCCCGGGCCACTTCGCCGACAAGACGAACGAACTCGGCATCAACTGCGCGCAGACGATGAACGGCCTGTACAGGCAGAAGCTGTTCGCGGCGTACGGCGGGGGCCATGCGGTCGCCAACAACACCAGCGGCGCCGGCACCACGCTCGAGGTGTCCTCGATCCTCGGGTTCACCGAGAACATGAAGGACAGCCTTCTGCTCGACGTGAGCCCGACGAACCCGAAGCCGATCCTGATCGGCGCGTCGACCTACGCGCTCGTCGTCGCGGCGACGCCGGTGGATCCGGCGTTCCCGTACGGCTCGGGCACCCTCACGCTGTCGGCGAACGCCGCCTACAACGCCGGTGACACCGTCGTCGCCATGGACGCGCCGGTTGTGATCTACGCCGGCGGCGGCACCAGCGTCGACGCGATCAGCGACAACGACGTGCTGACCCCGAAGGCGATCCGCGACGCGGTGTCGGTCCTGAAGAAGTACGGCACCCCCCGCGTCGGCAACATGAAGTACGAGTGCCACATCGGTAGCAAGGGCACCAACGACATGTTCGACGCGAACGAGCTCCAGCGCATGCTGCAGTCGCGCGAGTCGGAGCAGTTCGCCGACTTCGTGCTCGGCTCGGCCCTCGGCTGCACCTTCATCGACAACAACTTCTCCCCCGACGAGGGCAACACCGGCAACCAGCAGTCGAGCCGCCCGGACGGCGCCCCTCTGGCCAAGCTGGCGGACGGCATCTACGGCGAGGTCGTCAACGCCCAGGGCGTGAAGATCGAGCGCACGGTGATCTTCGGCGCCGACTGCGGCGAGCTCCTGTACAAGCCCCCGGGCCAGTTCATGAGCGCCGCCGGCATGCAGGGCGAGCTCATCGGCGGCTTCAACGTCTCGGCCGACAACATGAGCGCCATCCTCGACGAGGCGGTGCGCTTCATCATCAACAAGCCGCAGAACGCCTTGCAGGACATGGTGAAGACCGTCTGGGAGTTCATCGGCGACCAGGTTCTCCCGAGCGACCAGTACGGCGGCGGCTACAACCCGGCCAAGCCCGCGGCCACCACCAGCAACGCCCGCTACAAGCGCGCCGTCGTCATCGTCCACGCCTGACCCGTCGGGGCCCGCGGCGAGTCCTGAGTTCGCCGCCCATCCAACCTCCTGACCTCCTGAGAGACCCCGACCCATGTCCGACATCAACCAGACGATCAAAGATCAGATCGACCTCTTCAACGCCAACACCGCGCACGCCTCCATGGCGCTCGTGCAGCTGGGGACGTTCCTCGCCGGGCAGCTGAAGCCCATCACCGACTCGTCCGCGCGCACCGTCACGACCAACGTGCTGGTGATGGACGTGCCGGGCCGCATCGAGGCCGTGTGGGCGACCGCCGGCAACGTCACCGGCATCATGCTGGTGGGCCCCGAGGGCGCGACCCTCCGGACCCTCACCTGCACCGTCGCCTACGACGTCAACGGCATCGCAACCATCACGTTCTTCGGGACCGACGCCGTCACCGCGGCCAAGATCACGTACAGCCAGGCGCCGTACCCCAGCACCGCTGACGGGCGCACCGTCGGCCTCGGGAACATCCTCGCCCTCGTGCCGACCTGATATGCTCCCGTGCGGAGGGAAGACCCCGCATGAGTAGAGACAAGACCCAGGCCGAGCAGGCCACCCAGGCCGCCCCGAAGGACCCGATGGAGGTCCTGCTGGGGCGGTTCTCCGCGTTCCAAACCGAGGCATCCGCCGCGCTGAAGACCATGGCCCAGCAGGTCGAGGCCAACACCGCCGCGCTCGAGGCGATGTCGTCCAGGTTCTCCGAGCTGAACGTGTCGGCGCCGCACACCCCGGCCGCCGAGCAGCAGCCGCTGACCCACGAGCAGATCGGCCAGATCCTCGCCAAGAACCCCAGCGCGAGCTTCCGTCTCTTGCAGGACGTCACCTACCCGAGCTTCGACCGCACCCGCGGCGCCATCATCCGCCCGCAGGTCATCGAGCCGCGGATCTGGTCCGCCCTCCTGGCGATGCGCGTGCGCATGGCCGACGCCGACGAGAACCCGTAATGCCCCTCACACCCTTTCAGCGCGCGAGCATCAAGCGGCACCTCGGCTACCCGCTCATCACGGCGACCGAGACGCTGCGCAGCGGCATGTTGCCGTCGGGACCGGACGACCTGACGTTCGCCATGGAGAAGGCGTTCGACAACGTCATCCCCGAGGCCGAACGGATGATCCTGGCCATCGTCGAGAAGCTCGAGTGCATCGAGAAGCAGCTCGACGATCAGGTCGGCGACCTCGCCGTGCTGGCGGTCGGCTCCACGCAGCTGGCGGGCCAGGAGGGTATGGGCGCCGTGGAGGCCCAGTATCGCAAGTGGGCCCAGAAGCTCAGCGACACGATCGGGGTGCCCATGTACCGGCACAGCCAGTACCAGCGCGAGATCGGGACCTTCGCCGGCCGCGTCATCGAGCCCTGCTGACCGTGGGCGCCGGGCCTGCCGCCCGGCGCCGGTTCAGGCCTGGTAGTAGATAAAGTCGACGACGAGCGTCGCGCCGGTCGTCTTGCCGAGGACGATCGAGGCATTCGAGCCGGACCGAAACAGGAACGTGCCGGCCGGCGCCGTCCAGCTGTTGCAGTTGTTCTGCAGCAGGCTGTGCACGCCGGTGCCAGTGACGCCGGTTGACGTAAGCGACCACGTCGACTGCGCCACGGTGCACGAGACCGTCATGCTGAGGATATACGTCCGCAGGCCCACGCCAGCCGCGGCGATGAGGGTGCCGGTGGTGCCGGCGCCCGAAACAGTGACGCTCGTGCGGAGGACGTTGGAGCCGACAAACGCCGACGTGATCGCCGACGTGATCTGGGCGGTTGTCGGGATCGCGGCGCCCATGGCCGCCGTAAGAGCCGCGTCGCACGCCGCCTGCGCGTTGACCGTCGCCGCGATCGATGCCGCGGACGGGAGGGCGCTACACGTCGTCTGCAGCGTGGAGAGGGCCGATGCGGTGGCCAGGCCGGCAGCGACGATGGCGGCCGCGCAGGCGGCCTGTGCTCCGACCGCCGTCGCCACCGCAGCCGCCGATGGAAGCGCAGAGCACGTCGTCTGCAGGGTCGACAGCGCCGAGCTGGTGGCGAGGCCGAACTGGACCTGCGCGGCGGTCGGTATTTCGTCCCCTACGGCTGCGGCCAGCGCGGATGCGCAGGCTGTCTGGACCGCCGCGGCGTCAGGGACGGCGGCAGCGATCTGGGCGACCGTGGGCAGGGCCGCCGTGATGCCGGCGATGTCCGGCACCTCGAGCGCGACGGAGCTGGCGATGGCACCGAGCTTCGCGTCGACGGCGAGTTCGCACGACGCCTGCGCCGCGACCTCGGACGCCACCTCGGCGGCGCTCGGCAGGTCGGCGGCCGCGATGGCCGCGGCGGCCCCGGCTTGTACGTCGATGGCGGCGGCGACGGCGGCAGCCAGCGCCGCCGCGTCAATCTCAGATGATGCGTCGATTGAGAGCAGCATTGGGTGCCGTCGTTGGTTCGCTCAGAAAGCGACGGCGTTGTTGGCGAGCCAGATATTGGCCCAGCAGTCGAGCAGGCTCGTCGGCGCGAGCATCGAGCAGCCGAAGCCGAGGACCCGCTCGTCCTTCGTGACGTCGGGCTGATACCAGCTCAGCGTGCACGTCAGCGGCGGGTCGACCTGCTTCTGGCAGGCGTTGATCATCGCGACGAACTGCTTGCGGTAGATCGGCTTGCCGCCGAGCGTGCTGGTGTAGAGCCCCTGCGGCGGGCCCTGCTCGCGCAGCTGGACGGCGTCGGCAGCCAGGTCGGAGCCGACGGGCGGGGCCATCGACAGGGAGCTTTCGGCGCCGCCGTCGATAGGATCCGGCGACTCGCAGGAATCGGAGGCCGGGTCGCAGGCGAGGGTGGTCAGGGAGGCCGCGAGGGCAAGGACGGTGAAGAGGGGTCGCATGGTCATAGGGGGCTCCAGGTCAGAAGTCGGCGACTTCCAGGTGGTAGGTAATGCGCAGCTTCGCCGCGGCGTTGCTCGAGCGCAGCACGAGATTGCTCTCGAGGTTGCATCGGAAGTTCTGCATGGCGCTCGGCGAGACCTCCCATTGCTCTCCGACCTCGTGCGCGTCGGTGAGATGGGCCTCGACGCCGGTCCACCACTGCAGCGTGGTCTTGGAGTCGGTCGTGATCGTGAACCCGTGCAAGACCAAGTACTTGTTGGACTGCAACGCCTGAATCACGTACGAGGTCGCCCCGGTCTTTTCACCGGCCGCGATCGTGTAGACGACGGGGTTTACCGTCGCCCGGATCGCGCCGAACTGCGCGCATTCGGTAACGATCGCCGCTGACGCCGCGGTCTCGCAGGCCGTACCGATGTCGCCCAGCGACGCCGCCACTGCAGCCTCGCACGCGGTCTGAACCTGCGCGCTGTCGATGCCGCTGCCTGCATCAATCGATTGGAGGCCCATGGCTACACCCACTCCTGGACGTAGACGTAGACGAGGGTCGCGCCCACGGCGGTGATGCTGGTGAAGGCCAGGCCCATCGCGTCGAAGCTGGCGATGTCGAGGATGATCGGCTTCTTCGACGGCTGCGCCGACACGGCGCCCAGCCACTCGACGCCAGGGCGGCTCGTCGCCTTACCCTCTTTGCCGTCGCGCGGGACGATGGCCCACGCGGTCGCGTCGTAGGTGCCGGCGACCTCGTCTCCGGCGGCGTCTCGGAATGTGACCTTGATCTTGACCTTCGTGAGCGGGTTGCCGTCGGACCGGCGCGGGACGATGGCCCATCCCGTCGCCAGCGACGGGTCGTCGCTGAGCAGCGACCCGGACTGTCCGGCGTATCCGGGGATCGCCACGGTCGGGTCGGTGTAGTCGGCGTCGGCCGTCAGGCCCGCCTTGATTCGCATGAGCTGCTGGTGTGAGCCTTGGAGGCGGGCCATGCCGCAGGGTACTCTCGCACCATGGCGGAAAACAACTGCGGCAGGGACCCTTGCGGGCCGGGCGTCGAGCCGGTGACCGAGGCCGAGTACCAGTGCTCGCTCGGGGTGCGGCTGCAGCCGACGATCGACCGGGCCCGCCGGATCAACCACCGGCTGGGCTTCCGCCCCTATCGGGTCTGGATCGTCTGGCAGGAGCGGGCTGGGAAGCGGGAGTGGCGGGAGGTGCTGCGCCGAGAGCTCGTCCCCTGCCGTGTGGTCGCTATGGACAGCGTCGGGCGCGAGCTCGGGGAGTCGGGCAATTACGCCGACGGCCAGCTGCGCCTGACCGAGGTGTCGCCGCAGCAGGTGACGGAGAACACGCTGCGCGGCCAGCTGCCGGCGGGGGTGCAGTGGGGCGGTGATACCCACGACCGCGAGATGTTCTTCGAGGTCCAGCGGATGCGGCGGTGCCCGACCGACCCGGAGAGCCCCCGCCACCGCTTCGTGCTCGTGAGCGAGGTCCATCACGACGCCGAGCAGATGTTCTTCACCTTCGTGCTCGGCGCCCAGCAGACCCCGCGGGGCGACGGCGGCGAGGATCGGTCGCTGAACATCCGCCGGCCGAAACCGTCGGTCGTGGTCACCTGATGCTGCTCGACATTGCCCTGATCGTGACCCTGGCCAAGCCGGCCGCCTGCGTCCATGCCCTCGACGCTCCGCGTCCGAGGCTCACCCTCGCCGAGCAGGCCGAGACGCAGCGGGTCATCCGCGGCGCGGTCGCGGGGCTCGGCGGCTCCAAGGATTTCGCCACGCTGCTCGTGCTCGTGGCCAGCCGGGAGAGCTCGCTGCAGCGCGGGCTCGTGCACCGGCTCCCTGCCGACCTCGCGGGCAGCGCGGCCGCCTGGCGGCACACCCGGGGGCTGTACGAGGGCAACGTCTTCGCCGCCGACGCGGAGCGGTGGCAGACCTACGGCCTGTTCGGCATGAACTCCAACTACTTCACCGCGGTTTGGGACAAGACCGCCGACCCCATGGTGCTCTGCGACGCCGTGGTCGACGTGATGGTCTACCAGCGCTCGGCCGCCCGGGTGGCCGCCAAACTGCGCAAGACGCGGGCCTGCGCGCCGACATGGGCGAACATCCACGCCGCGGTCTCGGGTGGCAAGATGTGCCCGCCGGCGGCGACGCTGGACAGGTTTCGCCGCCGAGCTGCGCGCACCGGGCTCGACCCGGACCGGGAGGTCACCGCCGCCGACCTCGGGCGCGGACCCTCGCGCGACGAGCAGGACGCGGTGCTCGCCAGGCTGCGCGGGTCGACCGACCGCTCCTGACGGTGAAGCTCGAGCGCCCCGGCGGCGTCTGCCGAGGATGCGAGAGCCCGGCGATGTTCACTTCGACCCCAAGACCGGCAAGGACCGGACCTTCGTCCGCCACGCTGCGGTAGGCGTGTTCGCCGGTGCCGAGATCTGGGTCGTGCAGGATTGCGTCGCGCACGCGGGCTCGCCGGTGCCGTGGGACACCGCCCGGACCTGGCCGTGGGTCGTCCACGTCGACGTCGTCGTGCCCGACCGCGACGGCGGGAAGCCGGTCAAGATCACGTTCTCCATGCCGTCGCTGGGGCCTCCTGGCTCGCTGGAATGGGCCGCCGCCGAGCTATCAGCGGTCCGGCGCATGGGCGCGCACGAGGCGATGGAGAGCTTCGGCTTGGACCCCCACGTCATCGGCGATATGCCGTGAAGCTCGCAGGCGAGGCCCGCGTCTACCTGCGATGCCTCGCCCTGTCCTCGATCCCACCGACGCGCGGCGCCTCGCCGCGGCCCTGAACGCCTATGCCCGGCTGAAGCCCGCATCACCAGCCGACTCCGTCAAGATCGCGGACGCCGTGATCGCTGCCGCCGTCGACCTCTGCGCGCGCGAGGTGCTCGCCGAGCGCATCATGGCTGCCTGCGCCGACGACCCGGCGCCCGAAACAGCGCAGGACCCCGAGCCGCTCCCGCTGTTCGCGCCTCCGGTGGTAGAGTCGTGAACATGCGGATCGCTCGCTACCTCGCCCTCGGGCTGGGCCTCTTCCTCCTCGCCGCGCTCGCCCGCGACGCCGCGGTGGACGTCGCCCGCCTCCTGAGCGCCATCTCGGCGTCGCTGTTCGCCCTCGCCGCACTCGCCATGGTGATGGCCGCCTGGAGCACCCGTGGCTGACTCCACCGTCGTCGTCAAGGGTGGCCCGTCGGCGCTCGGCCGCGCGATGACCAAGACCCTGCAGAACGTCCAGAAGGCGATGGCGCAGGCCGCCGTCTCCACCGCCCGGTGGGGCGTCGCCAGGATGGTCCGGGCCACCGCGGCGCAGAAGGTCGACGCGACGGGGCAGTTCAAGCGCAAGTGGAAGGTCGTCCGCTTCCCCGGCGGCGCCGCCACGGCGAACACGAGCCCCTACGCGAGCTTCGTCGAGGCCGGGCGCGGAGCCGGCCGCATGCCGCCCGTCGACGCGATCGAGCAGTGGATCCTGGCGAAGGGCATCCGCCCGAAGAAGCCCCCGACGGTGAGCCGCAGGGAGGCCATGCGCGCGACCTCGAAAGCGCACCGCATCACCGGCGACGTGTCGGGCGGCAAGCAGCGCAGGCGCATGCGGGCGAATATCAAGCTCTACGCGAAGATCTACCGGAGCAAGCCGGCTCGGACGCTGCGCCACGCGAACATGATCGCCGGCCTCGCGCTGGGCATCGCCCGCAAGATCGGCAAGAAGGGCACGAAGAAGGGCACGAAGCCGAAGTGGCTGCTCCGCGACGCGCTGGACGAGTTCCGACGCGAGGCGGCGAAGAACTACGACGCGGCCCTCAGGCGCGTGGCGCGGGATCCTCTGGGCCGGGTTCGCCGGACCGCCTGAAGATCCGGCGCTCCTTGTAGCCGTGGAACGCCCGCTCCATGCCGTTGACGATCCACAGCCGCTTGTCGCGGCCGCAGGTTGACGACTTCAGGCGGTTGGTCCTCATGTACGCGAGGAGGCGCCGGGCCGCTGACAGGGCGAACAGGTCTCGCCCGATCCCGATGTGGTGTCCTCGGATCTCGGCCTCGGCGAAGCCCTCCCCGCGCAGGGCGTGGGTCACCTCCTCGAGCGTCGACGGGAACGGGGCCATCGCCCACGACTTCGCCGCCTCATCGTGCACAAGGACGCCGGCGCCGACGAGCCGGCGCAGGATCCGGGCGGCCATGCGGATCCGCGGGTGCGGCTGCATGCGCCCGCTCCTGTCCGCGTGAGGCAGCAAGCTCTCCGGGCTGATGCCGTCGAGCTCGAACATCCGCCAGGCGAGCTCGTAGCTGGAGCCCCGGAAGCTCGCCAACTTCCCGCGCTGCGCCCAGAACAGCCGGACCATCTCCTCGCTGGCAGGGTGCGACGGCATCTGCACGGCGAGGTAGATCTGGTTCGCCCCCATGGGGCCGCGGGTCGGGCCGGCGATCAGGGAGAACTTGTCGAAGTGGCGCCACAGCGGCGGCGCCGTCTCGATGTCGACCTCCGCCGGGGGCTTCACGCGCTGGATGACCCACCGGAGGATGCTGGCCAGGTCCCACGGGTTCACCAGCCCCTTGGCGATGTCCTTGGAGACGTTGCTCGTGCTCATGCCGACGAGTTTCGCCAGCGTGCGCACGTTGTAGCCGAACACCTTGCCGTTCCTGCCGGTCTTCAAGACGTCGGCCTCGGGCACGAGCACGTAGCGGCGGCTGTACCTGTACCCCTCGATGGCCACGCGCTTTGCCGGACGGTCCGACCAGCCGCTGGCCGACGAAGCCCGCTCGACGCTTTCACCCTCGCTCATCAACCCCTCTTGCATCGGAGCCACGCTACCAGATGATCGATGCGTGAGCGAGACGATTGACGCCGCCGCGTGGCGCGAGTAGCCCTGACGCATGGCGACGACCTCTGAAAATCCGGACGGCTTCACATCCACCACGCACCCCGACGACGAGGCGAGCGTCACCTACCAGCCGCCCGCTACCTCCATCGACCCGGCCCGCAAAATCCCCAGCCTGTTCGCCGCGCAGCTGGCCGTGTCGCAGATCCTCGAGGCCGTCCGAGCCACCGTCAAGGACGACGAGAACGTGGCGACCGGGCGCAGCCCGAACTCGCGTCAGGTGAAGATGACGACGATCTACGTCGACTGGCCCCCGAACGAAGCCGAAATGCTCCCCGCGACCGCCACGATCCTCGAGGCCGACGACCAGGACTTCGGCGACGAGGTGTCCGCCGCCCGCTACCTCGAGGAGACCGCCGACAAGTTCGGCGAGGGCACGGTGCTGTTTCGCCAGGCGTTTTCGACGGTCAAGCTCGCCGTCCACATGACCTTCGCCCACCGCGACGACCGGCGCGCGTTCCGGGCGGAGCTCGAGGACTGGCTCGCCGAGCCGCAGACCGACCGCATGGGCCGCGCCGTCAACGTCCCCGCCTACTACGGCGCGCAGGTCCGGATCGGGCTCGTCTCCCTGATGAACCGCGACGACGGCGACAAGGCGCAGGCCAACATCTACGCGCTGATCGCCGGGCTCACCTGTCTGGTCCCGGTCCTCCGCCTGATCACGCGGCCCAAGATCCTCCGCCCCCACGTCGACGCCGGCCTGGCGTAGGTGCTGGCCGTGGAGCTTTCGCCAGCGTGGCGCCCATCGTCGCCGCGCCGTCGACAGACAGCGGGCCCGCGTTGCAGTCGCAGGCGGCTGGCCTCACTGGGGGCCCGTGTAACCTGCCGCCGTGGTCGCCAAAAAGGTCTATCAGCAGTTTCCGACTCTCGCTGAGCTGGCGGCTCTGCCCCAGATCGCGCTCGTCGATCAGGTCACCCCCGCGCAGACGCTGGGGGCCGGCACCGGCACGGTCCTCGTGATCGGCGAGACCGAGGCCGGCGAGTTCACGCCCACCCAGATCTTCAGCGACAGCGACTACGTCTCCCGCTACGGGGGCTTCGGCCACCTGACGAGCGAGGGCAAGTACAGCGGCGTGGTCGCGCGGCGCAGCGGCGGGACCGAGTACTGGAACGGGAACCTGCACATCTGGCGGACCGCGCTCAGCTTCGCCGCGCTCGTCGCCTGCCGCGTCGACAACAGCGCCGGCAGCGTCCAGTTCCGCCGTTTGGCCGCGAAGAAGGGCGGACAGGGCACCTTCGACCTCGAGCCGAACGACTCCGTCACCTGGCGCCGCAACGACGCCGCCAACGTGATCGGCACCTTCCTGGCCAACAAGGCCGCCATCAACGGCGTCAGCGGCACCTTCCCGACCAACTTCACCGGCGGCGAGACCCTTCTGCTGGTCGTGGACGGCGTCACCCTCCCGCCGATCGTCTTCACCGATCAAGAGCAGACCGCGGCCGAGTGCATCGCGCGCATCAACCTGGTCGCGGCGATCGACATCGCGTTCGCCAACGGCGGCGAGATCAGCCTGCGCAGCGTCATTCGCGGCACCGCGGGCTACATCGAGATCGCCGGCGGCACCGCCGTGACGACCCTCGGATTCGTCGCCGCGCCCGTCGCCGACGTGTGGACGTGGGCCGCGGTCAACGCCCAGGTCGGCGACTACACGATGCGCATCGCCATGTACGTGGACGGCGTGCTGACGAACTTCGACATCGAGTACACGTCGGCCGATGCCGTGGAGGCCAACCTGCGCAACGGCCTGCTTGCCGCCGCGCAGGCGCTCGACCCGGCCCCGCCCGGCATCACCTTCGCCTCGGTCGGCGGCACCAGCTTCAAGGCGACCGGCGACAACAACGTGCTGTTCACGGCGAGCGTCTTCCTCGAGGTGTCCCCGGGCGACGTCTCGATCACCCACACCACGACCGGCCTGGCGACCATCGACTACGGCGACGGCAACGTGGCCAACATCGACGCCGTGACCGTGGCCGAGGCCGCCTCGATCTTCGATGCGCTGGCCGGCGCCGGCTCCTACGTCGACAGCAAGGGCTACCTCTGGGTGACCGAGAACGCGACCCCCGGCAGCGGCAAGCTCCAGGCGATCGCCGGCGTCTACGAGACCCTCGGCTTCGACGGCGTGAAGGCGGAGGCCAACGCTGGCGCCGAGGTCACCATCCCGGCCGGCACCCGTGTGCAGGACAGCACCACCTCGACCGTTTGGGTGACGCTCCAGGACGTCGTGACCGATGACGAGGGCGGCCCGTTCGACGCGAAGGTCCGCCCGTGGGTCGACAACGACACCGCGCTCGGCTCGGCCGCGTCAGGCGTCGACTTGATCATCGACAAGAACCTGCCGGACGCCTTCGCCGTCACGAACAGCGATGCGATCGCCCGCCTCTCCCCCGGGGCCCTCGACATCCGCTACCGCGACGCGCTGATCCGGACCCTCGGCAAGAACGGCCCGGGCGCCGCCGCCAACATCGTCGTCAGCGCGCGCAGCTCGGCGAACATCGGGGCCTTCCTGCGGGACAACGCGATCGCGGCCACCGCCGCCGGCCTGACCTGCCGCAAGGCCATCTACGGGCCGCCCATCGGCACCACCCGCGCGGTCGCCAAGGGCGACGCGGGCGTGGGCGTCGGCAACGTCGGCCGGCACGACCGCCTCACCTACTGCTTCCCCGGCCACAAGACCCTGATCCCCGAGATCCTCGAAGTGGGCGTCAGCGGCGGCCAGGGCTTCAACGTCTCGGGCGTCGTCCAGCGCCACAGCGACGGCATCATGGCGATGATCCGCTCGAAGATCCCGCCGGAGCGCTCGGCCGGCGAGGCGCAGAAGTACACGAACGTCGGCGCGCTCAACATGATCATCGCGCTCGAGGACGCCTACGACCCCAACATCGGCGGCGTCGACCTCGTGGACGCCGACTACATCGACTTCCAGGCCAAGGGCATCGCGGCGCTCCGGTACTCCAAGCCGAACGGCTGGGAGATCGAGAGCGACGTAACGAGCGTCGACCCGGCCAGCGACAAGGCGCGCAGCGACAACTTCCGCCGCTACTTCGCCGACTTCCTGATCGACACCGCCTACAGCGTCGCCGCGCCGTACAAGGACCGGCTCAACACCCCGCGCGAGCGGGCGTCGCTCGAGGACCAGCTGAACGGCTTCCTCGACACCCTGCAGGCCCCCGGCCAGCCCGAGCAGTCCCGCATCGAGAGCTACCTCGTGCAGTACGACTCGAGCCCCGCCCAGACCGCCGCGGGCATCCCGATCTTCAAGGTCCGCTCCCGCATGTACGGCCTGATGAAGGCGATCGTGCTGCTCATCGAGACCGGCCCCAACGTCCAGATCAGCCAGACGGAGTAACGAGACGCCATGTTCGACCGCATCACAGGCCAAGACATCTCCGTCCGCATCATCAAGGATGGTGCGCTGATGAACGAGATCACGACGATCAAGTCGATCCAGTGCACCTTCGAGCTCGCACGCTCGGAGGAGGACTACATCGGCGAGGTCGCCATGCGCTACGACTCGAAGTTCAACGGCCTCGCCTTGAAGATCGAGATGCACAGCGAAAACCGCCAGGGGCTCGACCTCATCAACGCAATCGTGTTGAAGGCGCAGCGCCGGGCCGGCGGCGCGGTCCGCATCGACATTGCGTGCTCGCTGCTGTGGCCGAACGGCGACAAGACGAGCCTGATGGCGAAGGACGTCGCCTTCGCCGACATCCCCTTCGGCTTCGACAGCCGCAAGGACTTCGGCAAGATGGAACTCGACGGCAAGTGCTCCGAGTTCACCATCAAGCCCTGACGAGACGCGTAGAGGAGAGGGAACATGCAGAACGTCCAGATCGATCCGAACACGGGCTTGCCCGTGCCGAACATGTCGTCGCCGGCCACCGCCACGGCGATCCAGCCGACCTTCGCCGGGGTGCCGCAGCAGTTCATCGAGCAGCGCGAGCACTACGCATTCACCATCCCGCCCGACTTCCTGCCCGAGTCGTGGAAGACCTCGGGCCGCCCGGACGCTGACCGCACCTTCGCGCTGACGCTGCTCAGCACCGCCGAGGAGGAGGCCGCACTGAAGGCCGCCACGCAGAACGGCACCTTCGACGGCGGCCAGATCGGGAAGCACTGGATGCTCTCCTCGGTCTACGCGATCGGCGGCCAGTACACCCGCCGCAACTTCGACACCATCACCGCGTGGATGGACGCGATCGGGCCCAAGGGGCGCAAGCTGCTCGACAAGGCATTCTCGCACCTCCACACCATCACGGACGCCCAGGGGGAGGCGTTCCTCGCCGGCATGCAGCGGAAGGGTTAGCAACACCCGTCCGCCGGCGAGAGACGCCGGACGCATCTGGGCAGCGCTGCGCCGGGTCGACTGGGCAGCGCAGGTTGAAGACCACCTCCTCGGGGTCATGTACCTCGCCAAGAACGTCCCCGGCTGCAACTATGACGCGATGATGCACTGGTCGACAGCGAAGCTCCGGAGCCGCATCAGACACTGCGGGTACTGGATCGACCGCGAGGATAAGGCCAACGAGGCCGCGAGCAGGCAGCACCGATGAGCGTCTCCACGATCTACAAGCTGGCCGCCGAGATGAGCACCAAGGGGAACCTCCCCTCGGGTGTGGCCGCGGCGAACAAACAGCTGAAGTCGATGCAGTCGAACATCGGCGGCATCAACGCCAGCGTGTCGAACCTCGGCCGCTCGATCGGGTCCGGGGCGTTCCAGACCGCGGCCGCTATCACGAAGGGCGCGGGCGCGGCTGGAGCTGCGGCGGCCGGCGTCGCCGCGGGCATGATGGCGAAGGGCGGGCTCGCAGCCGCTGCGTCGACCGAGCGCCTGCAGTCGACCCTCGCCGGCACCCTGCAGCTGTACAACCACAGCGCGGGCGCGGCCGACCAGATCGGACAGAACCTGAAGGTCGCCGCGCAGGCCATGCGCGAGCTGAACGACATTGCCGACTCGTCCCCGGGCGAGCTCGACGACGTGTCGAAGATGTTCCAGAACATGCTGCCCGGCGCCCGATCGGTCACCGGCGACATGAAGCGCATCATGACGATGACGCAGAACCTGGCGCTGTTCACCCCGACGCTGACCGGCGGGGACTTCATGACGAGCGGCGCCCAGATGGGCCGCATCCTCACCGGCAGCGCTGGCGCCGAGATGGACACCTGGAAGCGCCTCGCGCCGGTCATCGCCGACGTCGGTGTGGCCATGAAGAAGACGGCCGGTGCCGGGAGCCTGCTCGCCGAGGGCCTGACCGGCGACAAGCTGACCATGGCCTTCAACAAGCTCTCGGGCGAGGACCGCATGCGGCTCGTCGAGGAGAGCTTCAAGCGCGGCGGCCCGGCGCTGGCGAAGATGTACGCGAGCTCGTGGGAGGGCGCCTCGTCGTCGGCGCTGTCGTCGGTCAAGAAGGTCCGCAACGCCGTGATGGCGCCGATCTTCGACCGCGTGAGGAAGGCCGCGATCCGCCACACCGAGGACCCGAACAGCCTCCTCGGCAAGAACCGCACGGCCAAGATGGTCGTCATGGCGGGCCAGATCGGCAGCCTCATGGCGAAGCCCGTCGAGCGCGCGCTCGAGCGGATCAGTCAGGGCTTCCGCTACGTCCAGGAGAACACCTACGCGGTCGCCAACCGCGTGTATCAGGCGTTCCAGGTGGCCGGCGCCGTCATCCGTGGGGCCGCGACGTTCATGCTCGCCAGGATGATGGTCGGCGCCGGCCTCATCGCTGCAGCTGCGGCGGGGAAGGCCGTCGGCGGCGTCGCGCGCGGAGCCAAGGCCGCGTACGGCGCGACCCGGGACGGCATCTCCGGGATCGGGAAGGCGGCCAGCGCCACCTCCAAATTCTTCAAGGGCTTCGCCGGCGGCGGGGCCGTGTCCAGCTCGCTCGGCCTCTTCACCTCGCTGGGCAGCGCCTTCGGGTCCATGGCGAAGTTCGGCCTGGTCCTGGTGCCCATGATCCTGATGGCCGCCGCCGCGTTCGCCCTGCTGGCGATCCCGCTGGTCGCCGCCGGCGGCATCGCGGCGTACATCGCCAGCAAGTGGAGCGAGCTCTCGGCCAGCATCGTCCAGGGCTTCA
>JACCDK010620104.1_pt1 | contig 26651 bp, 27 predicted proteins | sample 7445871 | NCBI WGS metagenome assembly JACCDK01 (sample SAMN15323436, study PRJNA562643) | freshwater metagenome | isolation source: river surface water | place: USA:Blue River Watershed | collected 2017-08-15 | reverse complement strand
GATTTTCAATCGTGCGATGCAAATAAGAGAGTGCATGGTCTTCAGACTCAAGCTCAGGGGCAGCAAGCATGAACTTGATGAGAGAATCTTGGGTGATTTCCTCAGCCTTAGCCGAGTACTTCAATACGCGATTGGCATGCGCGAGTAGCTCTGAACGGTGCTCAGTGTAAAAAGCCCCTAGTTCAGCAACTGTCCATACGCTAAGTGCCACTTTTGGAATCCTTCTTTAACCGGTATTGTCCTGCAGAGCCAGCCGTCGCTGCCTCTACCCCCTACTACGAATCCCAGTCTAGATTGTCGCGGGAAGCGAACAAATCGGACATTTCATCACCCTTTACATTCTCTTTGATTTTCGGGGTCTATTTCCGCCTAAACAGATGTCCAGATTCCTCCCAAAAGCACGACAGCACAGAGTTGATGTGGCAGTTCAAAACCGCTGATTACAGAATTCTCCTTAAATTCCGGAGTGCCTATTCTGGGATCAACGAATCTGCCGAAGAAGAGAACACATAACCAGTTCCGCTTCTTGCACCGGTCTCACGAGATGCAGGAATTCTTGGCACCCAAATTTCCAAATTGGAATTATCTGTGGGCACTATGTCTTTGCCGATTGTCACGGTTCCATACGAGTCAAATTTACAACCTGCATCACCTTCGACTTTGAAATCCTCAATAACGGCAATCCAGCATCCACCCCACTCAATTAAAGCTTCTGGTTCACTACGTGTTGGGATGTCAGCCAGCCTATGCACGTCCAAATATGCGATTAATTTACTCGACTTAGGAATGCTTGTTAAAATCTTGCGCATTTCAACAGCAAAATCACCTAAAACCGATTCGATTTTTAGTGCGGGGTGATTACGATTGAATCGCTCCCAGGCTACATCATGGAACTTAGGTTCAATTTCTATAGTGAAAGTCTTGCCATCCGTTATAGCAGCTAAGGAGTTGTTGTAGAACCAATATGTGTGCCCGTCTCGATAGTGAATTCAGGCTTAAACCCAAGATAAACAGTTGAAATTGTCTGCATAAGAATTGATTGGGCGTTCAATGGGAGATTAGTCTAATTATCCCTGTAATCGGCTGGATGTATTTTTTCAATCAAGATGTAACCAAGCCCAATTGGGAACTTCTTAACTATCAATAATTTACTTAAAACAACTCCGCACACTCTTCTTGCGTTCATCTCCTTAGTGTAGAGCACCTTATCTCCGGACCCTCTTTCGGTGCGTCCAGATTTCAGTTATTCGGATAGAATTTTCGCGTGCTTAAGAAAAAAATATCTTCAAATTTGAAGAAGGTTCTCGTCTCTGCTCAAAGGTCGACGTCAATATTTATGATTAAGGCTGGTTTCGCTCACAAAGGAAAATCAATCAAACACCGAAGGTTGGGTACAGATTATGGAGGGTGGTTTATCCCCGAACATTTCCTAAAAGACGAAAATCGCAAGCTTCTAATTTCGGCAGGTCTAGGTCATGACGTTTCCTTTGAAAAGGAAATGCTTGAATCTGGTTTCGATGTAGTTGGGCTAGATCCACTTCCCGAATGCATACAGTATGCAATTGTTGAATTATCGGAGTATAAAAAAGTTTCTTTAATAAATAAGGGGTTATGGATTTCTAGTGGTGAAGCAGATTTTTACAGTCCTCCGAGTAAGAACTCTGATGCGTATTCAATTACGAATAGTCACTATAATAATGGTGCTGAAATTCTGCAGTTCGAAGTTATCTCTCTTGTGCACTTACAAGAGCAGTTGTGCGAACCTAGTATTGACGAATATAAACTCGTGGTTCTAAAGCTAGACATCGAAGGAGCTGAAGTCCAAATTTTATCTAGTTACTTTTGTGGCGAGGGGAAAGAATTCGATTTCGTGGCTGTTGAACTTGACAGTGTTTCTCTAATTCCTTTCTGGAAATTTGGGAAGCGGTTCGCCGCGATTCTGTTAGCCAGAAAGTTTCTGAAGCAGTTATCTAAATTGGGATATGAGTTGACCATGACTGATGGTTACAATTTCCATTGGATTGGAAAGAATAAAGCCATCCTTGTTGACTAAAGTCCCATTAATTCAGCTTGAGCATCAAAATTGGGAACAAGAGATCTAACCTCGTCGAAAGTTCCTCGTGCGACTACTTGACCACTTTCCATATACAGAACCTGGTCCGCATTTCTAACAGTTGAAAGTCTGTGAGCCACCATGATGAGCGTAACTTTGCCTTTCAATTTTTGAATAGAATCGGAAATAAGCAATTCTGTTTGGGCATCCAAGGCGCTGGTCGCTTCGTCCAACACTAGTAATGACGGGTTAGTCAAAAGAGCCCTAGCGATTCCAAGACGTTGACGTTGACCGCCACTTAATTGCGTTCCTCTTTCACCAACTTGCGTTTCCAGACCTAGGGGAGAGGAATCAACCAGTGATGTCAAACTTGATTGACTTAGCGCTCTGATCGACTGCATGTCAGTCACGTCTCCTTCGTCAAATCCAATTCCAAGATTTTGACGAATCGAACCGTTAACTACTGCAACATCTTGCGGAACATATCCAATCGCTCCTGGCCATTGCTTGATAGTTTGAAGGGGTTCTTTCCCAGATATTTTGATTGCTCCAGAATTGGGTTTGATTGCTCCCAAAATCAAATCAACTAGGGTTGTTTTCCCTGAACCTGAAGGTCCAACTATTGCTATCACTTGTCCAGGCAAGATCTCCAAATTTAGATTTGTAATTGAGAACTCGCTCGATTCTTTGTATCTAAAATTTAGTGTATTTATCTCTATTTTGGGTTCAAAGCCATCATGTGATTGTGCTATCGAATTATTAACTTGGTTTGAATCTTTATATTCTGGTAACTCTTGAAATAGGTCAAGAGTTTCTCTGGCCGAGCCAATAGAACCTTTAATCACTATCGCCCCTTGTTGAACGCGCAAAACTGCAGGCGCTATTCTCGTACCTGCTGCTAAGAATATTGCCAGGGTTGCAATAGCATGTGACGCGTCTTGAAGCAGAAATTGAGTTGCCCCTAATATAAGCGCAGCTACAAAAACAGAAATTTCAATCACATATTTGCTTATATTGGGCATAAACGATGCTTCGGCGAGTACGTCGGCCAGCTCATAACGAATTTTTCCAATCTCCTTGGAATAGTAGCCTCTGCGATCCCTGACTAGATTTTCGCGGAAAGTCAGCAAGACTTCCATCAATTTTTCATTGCTCCTTATGCTCAGCTCTGCCTGCCGCTCCCCGAGTCGCTTTGCTCTTTTTTGTAGGAGCATGTGCAAACTAAATGCAATTAAGCTAAATGTTACTAGGGTTCCAAGAGCTACATATGTATCAACCAGAAACAATCCAAAACTAAGGACAATTAGAAGTGATGCGTCCGCAATCATGTTTATGGATGTGCCAATTATGCCCAATGTAATATTGGTTACACCGGAGGTAACGGCATAAACTGTTGACTGGGAAGTTCGACTTTGTAACTCGATTGCAGACTGCGACAGAAGTCTTTCTAATAATTTCTCCGAAATCAAAGCTCCGCGACTGCTTAAAAAGAAAAGGACTTTCCGGGCGAAGAAGATTGAGGAGGCTGTCCTAATCATTAGTATCACTGTTGCGAGAACAGCAAAAATTCCTATTTGTGCCTGGAATGAGAAATTTTCAAGATTCAATACGCTCAAAAAATATGCAACTCTGTCACCTGGAGGCCTAGATTGAATTCCGTTAATTGACAGCGCCCCAAGCACTCCGATCAATGCTACTCCGACGAGGTCCAGAAAACCCATAAAAATCTGAAGAATTACAACAACGACAATTTTCTTTCTGTCCCTTTTCTCAAGGATACGGATTGCGCGTGCGAGGTCAGAACCCTTAAGTCCTGACGGAAGATTTTTCTTGAACTTAAACTTCATGAGCCTAAGATATCTCTAAATGTGGAAATTGTTTCAAAAACTTGGATTGGAAGTCCAGGAATCAGGTGTTAAATCAATCGGGTCATCCATTCCTTGGAACCAAGGAGATGGAAAAATGACTGAAGGGTTTGCGGTGTGCGATAAAAATGCACCCCACCAGCTAAATGTTGAATTTGCGATTACGTATGCAAATCCAAACCGCATGCATTCTAGTATTGCGGCAGGGTCTGTCTCAACTTCCTCGACTAACCGGAGTTTATGTTCCAACTCTTTTGGAAATTTTCTTTGTGCCTCTAATGGGTCATCCGAAAATAGCCAGATTTTTGAATCTGGAAACTCTGAAACCAACTTTTGTATTGCGCTCCGATAGTACTTTTCGGAGGGTATTCCAAAACTGCTCTCAACCAGATAATCTCCTAGGCGCATATGTACCACAATTGGTGCTTCATTTACGGAGAGTTTTCTATACTTTTCAACTACGTCACTCTGTTGAGCAAATCTCAAAGCTTTCAACTCAGAATTAACATGAGGAAGTTGTGCAAATCTATAAGTTTGAAAATACCCGATGATCATACTGCTCTTGGGAGAAATCTCTGAGTAACCGACTCCGGAGGACCTGCTGAGCTTCAAGAAATTTCGATATCGCGTTGATAGAATTAAGCTTGCAGACAAGAGCGTCAACTTTTTTACAAGGGCAGAACACTCCCAGTTTCGCGGACTGATACCGGTGCGTAATACATAACCATAAACTTTTGTAAGGAAGCTTGATGAAAACTTTTCATTGAATAGGTTCACATTTTGGGGAAGTGTAAAGCTAACTATTGCTGGGAGATTTTCAGAATTTAATCGGGGGCGACCTAGTTCGGCAAGCAAATGAATTTTTCTATTTTGAAGTGAAAGACCTGCCGCAAGTTGAAACAGCTGATTCCCAAGTCCTCCCGTCAGTGGGACGTAGACAATTGGTAGTTTATTTCTCATATTACTTCCCTCTTAACTTAAGGATATTTGTAATACTCAAAGCTGTTCTCCGTGGGTGAAAAATCACGTACTTGATTGTAAACAGAGCCGCAATACTCACAAATTCTTTTTTCACCCGAGGCCCCGACCGACTCAATCCGGTTAATATCAGACGAATTATAAGTGTTGATATGAAAGCATTTGCTTTCGAATTACCGATTTCCAAATGATTCATCAACCTCTTTGTGACTTCCACTAAATCCCTCAAATTATCTCCATCAGAAGTCAGCTGGTAATCTCCTCCAAAGTAGTATCGATAGAGTGTGATGTCAGAATATTTGGCATTTAAATTCCATGGCTTTAGCGAAGCAATAAATTCTTGATCTTCTCCCATCTTTGAATTTGAAAAAGTTCTTCCTTCCATAAGATCTCGTTTGAAAATCATCCGCCATATTCCGGGATTCACGGCTATACCGTTGATACCTCCATGACAGGCATCAATGAAGGATTGGCCATCATGGCTAATTACCTCGTAGGATCCAACAATCAAGTTCACTGCACTTTGATCTTGGATCAAATCAACGAGTGACTTTGCCGCTTGAGGATTGGGGACATCATCAGCATCCCAGAATGCAATCCACTTTCCAGTTGATTTGGATATCCCCTCATTCCTCGCTAGACCAGGAGAATTAAACCTACCTTCTAAAAACTTAAGCTTTGAATGATTAATTTTCTTGAATCTGGCAGCGATTTCCACCCCAGTCAATTCGTCTTGGACATCGTGGACAAGTATTACCTCTATCTCAAGCTCTAGGGCCGACATTAGCCATGACTCCAAGTTCTCAAATCGACCAGCCATCTTTGTGATTGGAACAACCACGGATAGAAGTTGGGTTTCACTTGGGATTCGATTTGGATTCGGGAATTTGGTCAAGGAGCTAATTTCGTATTCCATATACTAAATATTTTCCGAGTTAAGGCGTGCTTCTAAAGTTTCATTGAATTTAGGGTCTATCTTTCGGATAGAGTCCAAAAGTTTAACCAAAATTACTGAAAATATGTGCCTTCTTTTGACTTTGTAAATTCTACTACGAATCAATTTCTCTTCTTTGTAGGTTGCTAGTTTCACATCTTTGGGAAATTCAAACTCTGAGACCAGGAGATGTTCGGCTTTCACAAAAAGAGGCCAGGTATCGTTAACTGTGTGAGTCGCCATTATATCTGCACCAATATTTGAAACTAGATTGACTGGAGGCAATATGCAAAGTCTATTTTGATTGAACATATAGCTCGCAAGCGGAAGATCCCAGGCATCTATTCTGCCATCTTGTGCCCTGAACTTTCCCGCAGCGAGAAATGATTGAGTACTCAAACTTCTTCTGAGTGAAAAACCAATTCTCCCATCGAGAATTCCGCTCCGCAGTTCTTTCCACTTATCTGACCAGGTCCCCCATCCCCAAATCAGGGGAAGATGTACAGGGAGAGGGTAGTTCACTCGATTTTCTTCATTAAAGAATCTATTTCCACTCCACATCAAGACCTGTTCATCATTCACGTAAGAAGCGCAGCAGAATCTAGAAAAATCATAAAAATCTTCGTTTGGAACTAAATCATCCTCAAGAATTACAAAATTCTTCTTTTCGCTGGCTATCCAGTCAATTGATTTGATTACGGATACAGCTGAGCCAAAGTTGCTCTTGCGTCTCCAAAGCTTCAAGTCTAACTTTGACGCGGCAGAATACTCTTCTATTTCCTTGACGAATATCTCTTGCAAATTGTGCTCAATTTGATTTCGTGGCCCATCAATTGAAAGATAAATGCTTTGGATCGAATTAGATTGGGATAGCTCGATCAATTTTCTGATGTTCTCGCCTCTTAGAAAGCCAACAATTAGGACGCTGAGATCTTCTCTACTATTCATTTCGTAGCCTCTTATATAAAGAGACGTGACTCATAACTATGTCTCTCTCATTACTTCGCTGCTGGGCGAATTCTCGTGCATTTTTTCGAATCACATCCAAATTACTTGCATTATGAAATTTAAGAAGTGACCGAACTAATGAATCCACGTTTGGGTTGAAAAGAAATCCCGTTTTATTCTCAACAACTAATTCTGGGATTCCACCAACTTCGCTTGCAATCACAATTAGTCCGATAGCTTGGGCTTCCAAAACTACATTTGGAGAATTGTCATTTCGGCTTGGCACCACTAGGGCGTTCTGGGTCATCATTAAGTTCTTCATTTGAACGGGGTTGCATTTCTCAATGTTCGTGATAACTAACTTAGAGTTTTCTGATACCTTTTCGAATCCGTGTCCAACTATTGTCAGATTAAAACTAATTTTGTATTTCTCTGCTAAAACCGATAAGGCTGCCATTAGTAAATCTAGGCCCTTGATCGGGGAGGTTAAATTGTGAGATATAAAAAGCAGATTACGGGTGCCATTTGGTTTCTTGGTGAGCAATTCAGCAAAGGGGCTGACTTCCTGATTTTTTATCACATTTGGTATCGACAGAACCTCTGTTGCATTTCGCCCAATGGAATTCTTGAGGGCTAAATCACTCAGCCAATTCGAAGGGGTGACTATCGCGTATCGACCTCGATTAGCTAAAAAGATCTCCTCTTGTTTTCGCTTTTGAGTTGAATTGAAATCAATTGACGTGCGCGTCTGTGGACAACTCCTGCAGCTTGTTTCAAATTTTTTACAGTGAAGGGAGTAATGGCAACCTCCTGTCAACAGCCTCATATCGTGCATTGTGAACACAACAAAGAAATTTTTTAGTAAGAAGTTTATATCGTCTAGTGATAGGAGGTTATACCAATTATGTATATGAATAATTTCGGGATTCAAGGAGATAATCATTTTTCGCTCAATCGAACTGATTGAGACAATACTGTGTGCAGGAAAATTTTTTTTCGTCATCAAGATGTTTTTTGCTGTTGCAAGCTTAGACTTACAAGATATCCAAAGATTTCTTAAAGCAAGTTGTTCGCCTGAGGATCTAGTTTGATTTGAATAAATCAGAGCATCAATGCCGGTTGAAACTTGAGCTGCAACCAATCGACTCGCAGCTAATCCTGCCCCTCCACTCTCGGATGTTGATAGGTGAAGGACAAGCACATGCCAATTACATCAGAGCATCAATGCTTAATCAAGTGTCAATATAAATTTGGGTTACTTACACCGCTGTTTTGTTCCCCAAACGCTAATGAGAAACCATAGTTCTTAACAAACCAGAAAAGTGATTTTCTCTGCCATAATGTTCTTCATGTTCGTTAGACGGGATGAGATTCTCATCGTTGGAATTTGTCGCGATGTAGGTGCCGAGATTGCGGACGAAATCGTTCGATTGAAGAATAGTTTTTCGGACTTCGAGAAGGTTCACTTTTATATTATTGAATCAGACAGCAAGGATAATACGGTTGAGATACTAACTGAACTGTCAATTGAAATTAGTAATTTTGATTTCATTTCCTTGGGAGACGTTCAACCGCAAATTCCCGACCGCTGGTCTCGTATTGCATATCTGCGGAATCTTTGTGTCGCCGAGTTTCTTAGTTCCAACAAATATTTGAAGTGTGACTTCCTTGCAGTTTCTGATCTTGATGGCGTTAACCGGGAATTATCAATTTCAAGTGTTAGGTCAGTTTTTCAAAGAAATGACTGGGCAGCTTGCTTTGCCAATCAATCCGGGCATTACTACGACATCTTCGCACTCAGGCATCCCACATGGTCACCTAACGATTGTTGGAAACACGAAAAATTTTTGCGCTTAAACGGGGTAAATCCAATACGGGCACGAGAGTTGGCCGTTTACAAGAGACAAATAAAAATTCAGCCAAAGAGTAAATGGATTGAAGTTGATTCGGCATTTGGGGGGCTCGGAATTTATAAGAGAGCGTTTCTTGTCGATGCCAAATATGAGTCAAGGGATGAGAATGGGGAACTAGTTTGTGAACATGTCAGCTTTAACAAAGCGGTCAAAGAAAATGGTGGCAAACTTTTTGTCGTGCCTGGATTTTTAAATTTTAAGCTGAATGGGCATAACTACCCTATGCTAAAGAGGAAAAGAGCAAAGCGATTAATCAAGCTTGCCTTGTGGTACCTATTCCCCCCAACGAGGAAATTTTTTGCCCGTCAGTATCTATAAAATCCCATGTATAGCCGCAGCAAATTTGGAAGGATTGATGCTGTATCCATCAAATGCAATCCCGTTTTTCCCAACCCACTTCCTAGACCCCACGATTTGATGGTAGTTGATTTGGAAGATTTTGGAGTAGTCCTCCCACATTGAAAAATCCCCGACGGCAGGAATGAGTTGGAAAAATGATGAATTTGGTTTCATAAACATGAGATTTGTCAGAGCGGCTCCGCCTTCAGCTACTAATATTTCACAATTCTGCATCAGGTTTACAATCTGACTTACCGTGAATTCTTCGGGGTAACAAGCGTAGAAGCCTAATTCCTCCAACAGTTGATAAATCTGCTCCTCATTTTGGAGTGGACGGCTTAATCTCTTCTTCCTTCGAAAAAAAATCCTTTTAGGCTCTATTCCAAGAGATTGAGCATGTGTGTTCTTGATTATTCTCTTGGCCAGTTCAGGCAAGTAATCAACTCTTTCGAGAACCTTAATTGGATCTCTTACGCCATGTTCCCTGCATAGAATTAATTCATCGACTTGAACGGATTCGCAAGGAGAAATCAACACTGGCTCTGCTCCCGTCAGAATCTTGGCAAATTCAATTAAATTGGGGTGGGTCCCACTTTCAATCACTACTGGAATCCCTTTATAAACATCTTCTGGGGCAGCAATAAGCCTAATCAGGCATTCAACCAAAAAGTGATACAAATTAAAATCATTTCCTAAGAAAATAGCCTGGGGCAAATGTGGTGCCGTGAAGTGGGTTTTTAGGACTTTGTATCCATCAGGTGACTCCTCAACAAATGTCGGAGATTTTCTAGACAGTTCAAGTCTTTTGTTGCTCAACTGCAAAATCTGATTTTTTTTAATCGCTAGTCTTCCATGAAGAATTTTTGTGTTTGAATATTGACTATAGCTCAACTCAAAATTTGTAGGACTAAAATCTTTCTCATACAAATATTGAAATCTCTCACTTTCATAAGGATTGAAAATGTTTGAGTTACTTGAAGATTTTACGCTTCTTACCAAGAACCCAAAATCAAAGGGGTTTCTCGACCTATACATCTCTAAGAACTCGTTAACAATCGTTGGACGAATTCCTTGAGTGATACAACTCCGAGCGACCCATGGTTTAGACCCGTCGGCTGCAATCACAGTAAGGGGAAAATCAATGAGATTGTCTCCTTCAATTCTGATACGGTACGTATTCCAAAACGAGTGTATGACAAAAGAGAAATTCTTAACAAAATCTCGAATTAGCCACCTGACAACCGACCTATTGATCCAATTTGGAGCCTGTGCCAAATCATCATTCGTAAGTACTTCTAGTTTCTGATAGTAGTGCAACTTCGGAAAAATTCGACGTGCTGAAAACGTGAGTTGATTGCCTGATTTATCAGAAACTTTAAAGTTAGCTAATTTACATTCATTCAATGTTATGTCAATGCTAATCATGCTTTTAATTCCTAGTTCCTTGATTTATTCTTGACTGAGGAGTAACTCGAAGTAAGCACTGCCTGCTCCTTCTCGGGCTAAATCTCGAAATTCCCCTTGCGTGATGTTCCCCGCGTGGAGAGATGCTTCTTCTGGGCTTCCGATTAGCAATCCTTGCCTAGTTTGAATGGCTTGCACAAAATGTGCACCCATGAGCAGATTGTCAGGAGTTCCGAGGTCAAACCACGCATTTCCTCTTGACACCTTAATCGCGTTGAGGCTTTCGTTAATTCTGTAGCTATCAAGAAGGTCAATAATTTCTAACTCCTGTCTTTTTGACGGCTTAAGACTCTTAGCCCTTATGATTGCCGTTTCATCAAGTAGGTAGAGACCTGGGACTGCCCAGCCCGGATCAAGCGAAGAGGGTTTTTCTTCTAGTGAATCAACATCTTCTGAATCCAACTTGAAATTCACCACGCCATACTGACTTGCATTCATAACTCGATAGGCAAAAACTGTAGCCCCTGGGTTGTTGCTCTGTGTATGGCTCCTGAGAGATGCGCCGAAACTTGGACCGTGAAAAAGATTGTCGCCAAGGATGAACCAAAATTTCTCACCCTGTAAAAATTCCTCGGCTAACAGGATTCCTTGAGGTAGCCCTCCTGGAAATTCTTGAACAACATATTTAATTGAAATTCCAATTCGCGAGCCATCTCCTAGTAGATTTTGGAACTTACTCAACTCGTTTGGAGAAGTGACAACAAGCACTTCTGTTACGCCTGCATGAATCAAGGTACTTAGGGGATAAAAGACCATAGGCTTGTCGTATACAGGTAAGAGCTGTTTACAAACAACTGTTGTGAGGGGCCTTAAACGAGATCCACTACCTCCGGCTAGAATTACTCCTTTCATACTGACAGCCTACTCTGACTTCGCTGCAGCCAGTCGAGGTTGGACCTGTACCAGTCAACTGTACTCGCTAACACGTCAGTAAACTCTTTGTCTTGGATTTTTCCAAACTCTGACACAAATCGCGAATGGTCTACTGAATACCTTCTGTCATGCCCCGCGCGATCCTTTACATAAACTATTTCAGTTTGAGGGGCTCCAAGAATCTGAACTAATTGGGAGGCTAATTCAAGATTAGTCATCTCGATGCCGCCGATATTGTAAATTGAGTGCTTTGGTTTTCCTTCTACAATTCTCATTAAGGCGGATGCATGATCGGCCACATAAATCCACTCTCGTCGGTTTTGTCCGTCACCATAAATTGGAATTTTTTTTCCATTTAGGACTGATGAAATGATTGTAGGAATTAACTTTTCCGCTGATTGTCGGGGCCCGAAATTATTTGCGCATCTTGTTATTACAACATTCACATTGTGGGTTGTTTGGTAGGACAGACAGAATAACTCTGCAGCTGCTTTAGAACTTGAATAAGGGCTTCGCGGGGAGATGGAGAATTCTTCATTCCAAGATCCGTGCTCTATGGTTCCATAGACCTCATCAGTTGAAACCTGCAACATCTTTGTTTCAGGATGATTCTTTAGGTATTCAAGCAAATTGACGGTGCCCAGCACATTCGAGTTTACAAACTCAACTCCATTTTTGATGGAACGATCAACATGGGATTCGGCGGCAAAATTAACTATGTGGTCAAATGATTGCTGTGCTGATAAAAATTCCCTTAAAGTATTTGAGTCGGATATATCTATAGTTGAAATACAAGCTTGACCCCTTAACTCAGGACTAAGGTTCTCTGAATCTGCGGCGTACGTCATTTTGTCAATAATTGTCAGATCGTGCCCAAATTTATGCGCAAGCGATGAAAATTCACTTCCGATAAATCCGAAACCACCAGTCACAAGTATGCGCATTGCCCTAGCATAATGCCGAGTGGGACAGTACAGTTTCCCCGTGGGGTACAGTCTTTCTCGGGAAGAAATCGAGTTTTTTAAGGATTTTCGTGGATCTCTCGGTGTTCTAGAGTTCAACAGACTGTCGTTCCTTCCTAGAAGGATTTACTGGGTTACGGATTCCTCTGAAAATGTTACTCGTGGTGCACATGCCCACAAATCATTGAATCAGATTTTTGTAGTCCTCTCCGGAAGTGTCACGATTGATTTATTCAAAGGTTCAGAAAAGCAGACTCTTAGTTTGGTTGCGGAAGGTCCAATTCTCAAATTAGAGCCGGGCTATTGGCGAAATATAGAACTCTCTACGCCAGAAAGCCTACTGCTCGTGTTGTGCGATCAAGAGTTTGCAGAAAGTGATTACATCAGGGACTGGGAAGAATATTTAGGTTGGTATAAGGCTAATGAGTCATAGGGTTCCTTTTTTTGATCTTAAGTTGGTTCCTGAGACTGTAAAAAATCAATGGAGAGCTGACTTTGATCGGGTAATTCGCTCTGGACGGTTTATTGGTGGCGATGAACTAAAAAAGTTCGAAAGGGCCTGGTCAGAAAAGATCGGTGTTTCATACTCTGTTGGGGTGGGGAATGGCCTCGATGGCATTGTGATTGCACTAAAGGCGCTAGGCATCAAAGATGGGCAGAAGGTTGCCGTTCCTGCCCACACCTTTATTGCAACCTGGAACGCCGTCCATTTAGCCGGAGGTTCCCCTGTTGGAGTTGACGTGGATCATCGGGGCCTAATGGACCTTGATTCACTTGAGCAAATGCGCGAAGTGCCACAGTTTGTGATTCCCGTTCACATGCACGGCATGTCGGTTGACATGCTGCGATTGATGAAATGGGCGAGAGCAAATGATTGCCGTGTGATTGAAGACGCATCACAGGCACATCTTGCTCGATCAGGAGGACAAATGGTTGGTTCGACTTCTGATGTTGGAGTTTTTTCCTTATACCCTTCAAAAAACTTAGGGGCTCTTGGAGACGGAGGTGTAGTTAGCACCAACAGCGAAGAGACCTATTCAAAAATTCGAAGATACCAAAACTACGGTTCAGATAACGCTGACAAATACAGCCATACAACCTTAGGGGTTAATAGTCGTCTTGATTCTATCCAAGCTGCATTTCTCACCACTAATTTATCTCACTTAGAAGATTGGAACTCGAAGCGTAGAAATCTTGCGAGAGTTTATTTAAATGGATTGTCTAAGCAACGCCGGTTACGTGTCTTGAATACTCAATTAGACGATTCGGTCTGGCACCACTTCCCAATACTAGTAAAGGACCGCTTACATTTGATCACTCACCTAAACAACCTAGGTATTGGCACAGAAATTCACTACCCAAATCTTGCGAGTAACGAATTTTCAAGAATTATGGGTGTTACTCATGTTCATTTTGAAAATGCGGAAACTATTTCGCGTGAAATCTTAAGTTTGCCAATCTCTCCTTGGCATACGAAGGATCAAATCGAGTACGTTGTTGAGTCAATCAATAGTTTTCCTGGTGTTTAAGGCTATGAAGTATCTGATTCTAGGGTTGCAAAACTAAGAAATATGAAGTTTTTAAAAACGGACCTCAGTGATAGTCGATTTGAATCTGCTGAATCGGCAATTTCCAACTACCGTGATGATTTCAAAATAAGATCTGGTGGATTTTCTCTTCCGGCGGTCCATGTCACTGAAATATATAGAGCAAATCAAAGTTTAGACATTTCCCAGCCCCAATTGCTTATTTCTCTTCCAGTGTGTAATCAAGAGAGCATCATTCATGGAATTCTCACTCAACTGATTACACATATTTCGATTTCATCGACATTGGTAATCATCATTGACTATTGCCTTGACAATTCTGAGGCTGTCGTTCGACAGGTAATTGAGAACTTCGACGAAGAATCTTGTATCTCAGAGATATTGCTGTTGAAGTCCCAAGGAGATTTGTTCGAATCTACTTGCGAAAACCTTACATTGGCCGTTGCTGACGCTGATTACTTTCTTTCCATGCAGGCTGACATTTACTTTGTGGATCCTAAATTCCTCTATGTTGCCGTAGCTGGTTTTGTTCAGCATTCAACTTTGCTCGCCATTGGCTCAAGGGCCGTAATTCCAATAGAAAAACCTTCCAGATTCAACGTTTCATACATTTTATATAAGGCCGTAACTAAAGGTCTCAACTGGTTAACATCAGAATTACTAGGGGTTGTATTTCTATTTCCTCGGCTATTCATGAATTCTTACTACGGAGACATTTCAAGCCCTCCAAAGAATAAATTGCGCTTTAGCAGAACCCAGTCCCGAAGAATTTATCCTGGAGCCTATCTAATTCGAGGCCCCATTCTTTGGCGGACCAATTTCTTAAGAGAATTGGGCGGAAACGATGATGTCTCATTCTTTATGGGAGGAGATGAGCGCAAGCTTTGCCTGAGGGGGGCGGCTGAGCGAGGATTTTTTGTCGGTTACTTACCTTCATTCTGTTTTACGAACCTGTGGACTGGCACTAGCCACAAAGCTCATCTGCGCTCAAATGAAACCGCCTTGGCATTCGAAGAGAGGGCCATACTCTGCGATAAACACAGGGTTCTTGAGGAAAGCGGCCTGCTCGAAAAGGCTTCTAGTCTGTTAAAGAAACTACCGAATCACATCACGGTTGGCATTTAATTCCAAGATCCGGCCACATACTCCCATTCAGGTAGGCCCCAGCCTTCTTTAATCATGTTTATCTGACTCGGACTAACAACCCTCCCTTTGTTGTGAAGTGAGTTGAACACGCCCGCCCAACGTGAAAATGCAGAATTGGCACTCAAGAGATTTGAAGCATTGGCCATTAAAACAAAATCTCGTGCGGGTTCATCGAGAAATGGAGTGAATTCAACTTCCTTGAAATTTTGTGAAAACGTTTCTAAGGTTTTCGCGACATCAAGAAGATCGTCGGTGAATACTAATAGCGAAAACTCTGATAAATCTGCACCTTGGGCAATCGTTGAGATCGCATTCATCCAGTAATCTGAATTTAGAACGCCGCGCTTGGCATCGCCCACCGTATCGCCTCTTCGAATGTGCAAGCAAATCGTTCTCGGATTCTTAACTTTCTTTAAAAAACTTAAGTCTGTTGGGTCCGGATGTTTTAAAGCAGCTTGTGCTAAATTTTTGACACCTAGGACGGCCAAATCAATATCTATATTTGAAAAATTGGTTTCAATTCTATTTGATCCATAAGCATCAATTGGCAATGCAATATTTTCATTTGAAAAATACTCGGTTCGGATCACAAATCTCTTGAGTTTATCAAAGCAGACTCCGAGTGCAATTAGAATTCGGAAGAGAGCTGTTGTATGGAATAAATTGTTTCTATTTGCTGGGTCGAAATGACGCACCACATATCGCCAGTTAAACCTAGACGGTCTGCCCTCACAAATATTCAATGGTTTAGATTTAAGTCGATTTCTGTACCAGAGAACCCAACAGACTTTTTGGAATTAGACCCATCTAATATTTCTTACAGCCGATGCTGTAACAATTGTGGTGATCTCATCTCCCAGCCTCCCCCACGGAGAAAGAATCAACTTATGCAAATCAGTGCGCCTTTTTTGAACGCGATAAGGAAATCTCAGACCCATTCTTCAAAGCGTGGAAAACTAAAGACGCAACCATGCATGTACTGACACTGACCATAAAGACCTGAGTGTCTCGCTCATTCAGAGATAAGGCGCTGGATGCAATTCGAAATAACAATCCGGTGATTGTGCCAGCAATCAGGTTCAAGATAGCCTTGCGGGTAACAGATTTATACAGCCCAAAGAAGGTTGTTAAAAGCCCAAATAGCAATACATTTTGGATGGACTGATATTCCAGGGGCAGCAATATGTATGAGATGCAGGCAATTTGTAGGAAATTTCTCTGCTTTTGTAAAATCACCCCTATCGCCATGATGGCTAGTGGAGCTAGGTCGTAGAAATGAAAATAAAGGGATACAGAGGGAATTAGAAAAGAAAGAGCTATTCCTTTTGCCTCCGCATAAGGTTCTCTTGCAATTCGTAATAGAAGCAAGAACAGTGTCAATACCAGTAAAGTTGAAATGATATACAACAATTGTGGGTCGAGCGAGATTTTAAGTGCTAAAGGCCAGAATGAAACCGAGTCATTTAAGTTCCCTGCTTTTGCAAGATCATTCAAGCTACTTAATTGATCCAACCAGGAAAGTTCAAGAATTTGTCCTTGAAACAAGTTTATTGAACCGTGGGTTACAAATAAAACAGCAAGTGTGAATACAGAAAGTCTGACAGCTTGTTTTCTAATAATGAAATAAACCAGAAAGAAAAGTACTAGGTGTGGCTTTAAATCTAAGGATACCGCCAAGAATGATGCTGCTAAAAGTTCGAATTTCCAGTTTCCTTTGTACCTCTGGAATACCCACACGCCAGCGCTAAGTATTCCAATGACGATTATGCTGATCTGGTTTGTAGCCAGGTTCTCTCGAAATGGCGACGACCAAATTGCAAACAAGTAAATTATGAGTTTTGCCACGCGCGATTGGTTTGCGAAAAAGGTTTGAATAATCACCCCCACGCTGAGAAGTGAAAGTGCTTGTACGAGGATTGTTTGTGCAAACCCAGGAACTGCCAGTAACAACAGGCTTATCACTACCGGTCCGAAAGATCCGGACCGACTGGAATAGATTTCGTATGGATTTTCATTTTGAAGCACAGATTTTCCCCAAGTGAGGTATGCCGAGGCATCCCTAAGGTTTCCTCTGTAGTACCACATTAAAACAACGAAAGAGAGAAAAATCATCGCTAAAACAATTAATTCCTGGCGTCTCAAGTTTAAGTTATTTACTTTTGAAGAGCTCATACCCGGAATCATAAGGGGCGTGAAGCGAGAACAGGGTTAGTTAATCGTATTTTTTGCCCGCCTAATCCTATATATGCAAAACTGGGTTTAGTATTAGTCATGCGTAAAGAATTAGACGGTTATGCACTGAACTGAATCCTTGGCCCACGAATCTATTGAAAAGGTGAAACGTGATTTGCGAAGTTTGTCTAGACGCCCTTGAAGGACCAATTCTCGACCTTGGATTTCATCCACTATGTGACGACCTTACCGCTATAGGCCAGAACGTAACTGCGGAAACTTATCATCAAGAGATTCAACTGTGCATTAAATGCAAGACAGCTCATCAACTTCATCAGGTGGTTAAAGAAAAGCTCTTTAAGCCTGATTATCACTACAGGGCTAAACTCACGAAAGATGTTCTAGACGGCATGGAGGGTCTTGTCGACCAAGTAACAAAGATTATCAATCTTAATGAGAAAAGTGTCGTCTTAGATGTTGGATGCAATGACGGAAGCCTACTTGGTAAATTTAAGGAAAGAATTAACTGCGTTACTGTTGGAGTTGATCCCACAGATGCCATAAATGATGCTGGCACAACTATCGATTTTGCGATTCAAGGATTCTTTGATTCTGAGATCGCACGTAGAATAGCAGGTCAGATTGGTATTCCGGATGTCATAACGTTTACCAACGTTTTTGCTCATATTGAGAATTTGCCAGAGTTAATCAATGCAATTAAAACTCTGCTGAGTCGTTCAACCATCCTGGTTATTGAAAACCACGATTTAGGGGCTGTCTTGAGAAAGACACAATTTGATACCTTTTATCATGAACATCCCAGGACATACAGTGCAAAATCATTTGAATTTATTGCGGAACGGCTCGGGATGGAAATTCTTGCGATGGAATTCCCTTCAAGATACGGAGGGAACATTCGGGTTATTCTAGGCTCAAAGACAGACAGTGAGAATCTGTCGATAAGAGCGCTTGTGGAATCTCAAACCCTAGATGTTCATGAGAACTTCCTCAAATTGCAGGCATTTTTTTCCAACTGGAAGCTTGAGTCTCGTGCGAGATTTAATGAACTACAACTACGCGGGCCTATCTATGGCAAAGCGCTGCCCGGCAGGGCTGTCATGCTCATTTCAAGTTTGGGAATTACTCCAGGCGAGATGCCCATCATTTTTGAACAAGACAAATCACCAAAGGTTGGATTCTATGTACCGGGTACATTGATTGAAGTTAAGGGTGACTTGGAACTAAATCAGATTAAGCCTGAGGTAGTAATCGTTTGGGCCTGGCACATTATCGAAGAGGTTTGCAATTACCTGGAAGGCTTTGATTTTGTCGGGGAGGTATGGACTCCTATGCCTCGATTTGAAATGTACAGAAACTTTAAACTATCTCGATGAAGGTAGGCGTCCTCGGAGGTGGGTTTGGGCTGTACGGATACATGCCAGCTTTCCTTGGGCTAGGAATGGAAGTATTCACGTTAAGCAGATACAAACAAGAGCTTGAGGGGCGGCTCGAGTTGAATAGTCTGCTCGGAAAGGTGAAGTTTCTTTCAACCGAGGAAGAAATTGTTCGCTCAATTGAGGTTATTGCGATCGCGAGAAATCCTTCATCTCAAGAGAAATTCGTGGAAGGAATCACATCGGGCTTTACGCATCTGTTCCTTGAAAAACCAATGGCGAGTTCAGTCAAGGAACACGAGAGGTGTCTAGAGAAACTAATTACTTTAAAGCAAAATTTCTCCATTGCATATCTGTTTAAATACTGTGACTGGTGGGTTGAAGCTAAGGGCTTATTGAATTCCACGAATAATTCCTCTGTGGTTATTCATTGGGGTGTCCCTCTGTCAGTCAATAACTGGAAGAGTCTTGATTCTGAGGGTGGCGGGATAGGAAGTTACTATGCGACTCATTTAATCCCACTTATCCATGATTTGGGATTTGAATTTAAGATTCAAGATTTCTTGCATGACTCAGACTTAAGAATTGTTGCAAGAAACTCAGGAGGTTCTACGCTTAAAATCAAGATCTTCAGGGCTGAAAAACAAAGTTTCTTGATCTACGAAGACCTAGCTCTTTCAAAAAACCTCATTTACGAGGCACAAACCCCTTTTGGTGAAATCGGAAGAAAGGGTGTCGCAGATGCGCGAGTTCCTGTGCTAATGAATTACATCAGGGACAAGTTAGTCAGTTCTTCATTTTTAACAGAATGCTCAATGGAGGCCGAAATTCTTGGATTTAGAAGGCAACTCCTTATATAGGCCTGATGTATTTCTATAGCTCTTGCCCTTATTCTTACCGCATGATGAAAGCGCTAATTTTGGCAGGTGGATTAGGTACTCGATTGCGCGAGGAAACAGAATTCAGGCCTAAGCCAATGGTTGAAATTGGTGGCAAGCCAATAATTTGGCACATCATGAAAAATTTAAATCAGCAGGGTATTAATGATTTCGTAGTGGCTCTCGGTTACAAAGGAGATGTTATTCGTGACTTCTTCTTAAACTATGCGATTAAGCAGCATGACTTTACGGTAGATCTTTCGAATAGGACTTCCGTTGTTTTGGGCAAACCTAATAGCGAAAAATGGAAAGTTACTTTGGTTGAGACGGGTCTTGAAACAATGACTGGTGGGCGGATTCTTGCGTGCAAAGACCACTTGGCTGAGGATTTCCTTTGTACCTACGGAGATGGGCTTGCCGACATATCATTAACGAAACTTTTGGATTTTCACAATAACCACAAAGGAATTGGGACAGTCACGGCAGCAAGTCCACCTTCTAGATTTGGTCGATTAAACATAGGCAAGTCTGGGGAGGTAACTTCCTTCATCGAGAAGCCGACGGAGAATGATTGGGTGAATGCAGGTTTCTTTATTTTCAGAAGCCAAATTTTTGATTACTTGAAGTCTGACTCAACCCTCGAAAAAGAACCATTAGAGCAACTTTCTGCGAAGTCAGAACTTTTTGCATATAAACATCACGGATTTTGGCAACCTATGGACACATTAAGGGAATCTCAACTGCTGAATGAACTTTGGGCTCAAGGGAGGGCACCATGGAGAGTTTGGGAATGAGAGCATGAATTTTTTCGGGAAAAGAGTCTTAATAACTGGGCATACAGGATTTAAGGGCACTTGGATTTCTCATCTTTTGAACCAATTCAATCCGGAGTTATTTGGAATTTCTCTCCCTTCAAAGATTCACGACTCTTTCCCTGAGCGAGATGTACGTCCAAAGATTAAAGAATTCTTTCTTGATATTCGGGATCTAAATTCAATTACTCAAGTTATTGGGAGTATTAGGCCTGAAATCGTAATTCATATGGCTGCACAACCCCTCGTTTTGAACTCCTACGAGATGCCTTTGGAGACATATCAAACCAATGTAATGGGAACCGCAAATATTCTAGAAGCTTTGAAAACTACAGGGTGTACTTCCTCTGTTATCGTCGTTACCACCGACAAGGTATATCTCAATAGGGAATCAGGTGATGGCTATCGCGAGGATGATCCACTGGGAGGATTAGATCCCTATTCAGGATCGAAAAGTGCCGCTGAGCTAGTTGTAAATTCTTGGCGCGAGTCCGTTAAGGACATTGGTAAACTTAAATTTGTCACAGTCAGATCTGGAAATGTTATTGGTGGGGGAGATAAAGCCGAGAATAGAATTGTTCCTGATTTAGTTCGAGCATTTAAGTCTGGGGAGTCGATTAGCATTCGCAACCCTAATGCCATAAGGCCTTGGCAGCATGTGCTTGATACCTTGTATGGCTATCTTCTGGTAACTGACAAACTCCATTCAGGAGTACCTACACATGATTCATACAACTTTGGCCCAGATGAAAACTCTCGCATCACTGTTCTTGAATTAGCCAGGTTGTTTTCCTCTCAGTGGCCCGGTGGTGGTGAAATAGAAGCAGATTCTGCAGGATTGGTGGAACGAAAGGAGACCGGAGTTCTTTGGTTAAACTCAGAAAGAGCTAGGCTTAATCTCGGATGGAAGCCTGTTTTAGATATTAGAACTAGTTTAGGGTGGGTCATTGAGTGGGAGAACACTCTGCGCGAAATGAGCACTTTCGACAAATTGCATTTCCAGACTCAGCAGTATTTGGAAAGGGTTCTTCGATGAAGATTTCAATCATCACCCCGTGCTTTAACGAGGAATTAAATATAGGGAGATGCATAACAGAAACCGCAGAAGTCATGAACTCCCTAGAAATTGACTATGAGCATATTTTTTGTGATAACGCTTCTACCGACAAAACAGTCTCAATCATCAAGACCTTTGCCTCAAAGAATCCCCGAGTAAAATTGATTGTTAACAGTAGAAACGTTGGACCCTTCCGGAATATGTGGATTGGGTTGAGAAACTCCACAGGCGATGCGGTTATTCCTTTTTTACCAGCTGATTTACAGGATCCTCCCAGTGTGATTCCGAAGTTTGTGAAAATTTGGCTCGATGGAACTTCGGTTGTTTATGGAGTTAGAGAGAACCGAAAGGAGTCAATTCTTTTACGTACGTCTCGAGGGCTCTACTATCGACTTATCGCAAGATTTTCGGGGTCAAATCTACCTCCTCATGTCGGCGAGTTCCTTCTAGCAGACCGGAAGGTGATTGACTCGGTTTTAAGAGTTGACGATGAATACCCTTATATTCGCGGCCTCATAGCTCAAACAGAGGTACCATCAAAATTTGTTTACTACAGTTGGGCGAAGCGATCCCAGGGCAAGTCTAAGTTGAATTATCTGCAATTGATCGATCAGGCTCTAAATGGGTTCGTTGCGACCAGTCGTATTCCAGCACGACTAATGCTCTTAACTGGTTTTATTGCCGCTTTTTTGGGTTTATTGGGGGCATTTACCACGATTTTGCTGGTGCTGCTCACGAATGTTGTAGCCGCTCCCGGGATACCAACGATAATCGTCAGCATACTCTTTTTTGGTGGTATCCAGATGTTTTTTATTGGCTTAATAGGAGAGTATGTACTTAGCATCCATGGGCAAGTAAGGAAAAATCCTCCAGTGTTCGATGTCGAACGAATAAATATCTAACTTGTCTCTGACGGCAGAAACCTGGATTTCTGCGTGTTTCAAATCAGATCAATTCTCCTCAGAATTTAAAATGCCAGTCATATATTGCAGGTTCTGAAGCCGAATCGAGGCCTAAGTTTACAAGTTTCTCTGACCCTGGTGTGAAAAAGTTACGATTCAGCAATGTCACTTCAACGACTCGAGGGAACCGTCTTCCTTTGAGAAAAAAGAATCCTCCCGCATTATTAACGTGAAAATGCGAGCAAAAATAAATTGTAGACAACTTGTTTAGCACTTCCGTGACGCCTTTGCGAAGATCACTGTTCATCAAATTCTCCAAATTGTGGAGCTCCAGAATAACAATTTGAAATTTTTGTAATTGCAAATTTGTAATATCCTCAAGAATTGGCCACTCCGCACCCTCAATATCCATTTGAAGCATTACCCAAGAATGTTTACTGCAATATTTTGAAACAATAGAATCTAAGCTAACTGTGTTGGCGTCATCTTCAACCCCAAGTAATTTATCTATAAACTCGAAATTGTCGGGAAGACCGGGTGGCTTGGGGACATTTGCATCGATAAGGACAACTTTGGTCCTAGATGTTGCAACAGAAATTTCGAAATTTGACGAACCACCGACACCGGGTGAAATCAAGACATCCCACTGCTGGTTAATTCTTGGAATTACGTATCCTCCATCAGCACTACCGCCGACTCGAATCTCATCATACTGAGTTGAGTATGGCCGTAAAACATTAAATGCGCTTTCCACGGTGCGATAGACTTCTCGCGCATTTGGAGAAAAAAAGCTCCGTAAATGAAAAATCGATAGCCATTTTAGGGTTGAAATAAGTAGGAATTTTTGGCGAAGACTCAGCCGGGCTCGCAATTCACTCAGCAATAGCTTGCGCGCCTGTTTCACTCCTCGAATATATCTACCAGAGAATGGATTCACAAGTCTTTTTTGTCGGTGAATAAGGCTTGGCTTTTCAGGAATTGAAGAACATGTCAGGTGTGTACCTAAATATGCTCTTGGTCGCTTCAAGTTGAGCTCTCAATACTCACCGACAATGCAATTTTGAGTTTCATTTCCCTTTGTATACACAGAATAGACACTGTTTGAAAAGGGAAATTCGTTGCACTTCCTTATTCCTGAATCATCCTCTACGTCTGGAGTGTTCAAGAATCTAAAGCGTTCTTTCCGCAGGATTAACTTGTCGTTCTTCATACAACCAAATCCTCAGTTAACTACATTTAGAATTTTTGGAGCAGGATCGCCGATAACCACACATTAGACTTCAACGTCCTTGGTGACAAAAGAACCTGCTCTAATAATTACTCCTTCGCCGCTTGTGATCCCGGACAAGATTGTTGAGTTTGCACCAATTGAGACACCTCTCGAAACATAGGTTCGCTCTAATTTGAAGTCTTTGTTCCCGCTTCTAGGAAATCTGTCATTTGTGAAGGTTACATTCGGTCCAACAAAGACGTCATCTTCAATTGTTGTTCCGCCCCAAATCTGAACACTATTTTTAATTGTGACGCGGTCACCAAACACAGCATTTTCAATAAATACATACTCTCAGAAACTGCAATCCGCTCCAATAGCTGCTCGAGGTAGAACGTGAAAAAATGCCAAATTTGAGTTCTATTTCCAATTTGCGAACTTTCGCAAATTGCCCTTGAGGGTTTTGCCCACTCATCGTTGTCTCCAGTGTTCATGACAGCAACAAATCCCTCATAGGTGTTTCCTTCGCTCTAAAAAAGTATCGCACTGGTTGTCAAACATACGGAGTCACCCTCTCAACTCTATTCCAGAATGGAGTACTCACAGGTTACGCCTGCATTACGTTGGTGTTCAGGGTATTCCGTTTCATCTTCGTTAAAAAATAAATCATTAGACTCTTCGAAGTCCAAAAAGATTGTGTTCTTTTGATGTTTAGCAGTTACCTTGAATTCATCGTGGACTTCCGTGAAACCGATTCAAGCATCATGAAAAGTTAATGATTTAGTCAAATAAAGCTTTTGTCAGCAAGCGGATTAATCAAGTACCACTGTGCCAGTTGGCGTTGAGAGATGCACTGCAACAATTCCTGATAGGTCATCGTAGGTTGATGGATTAACCCATTCAATTTTCACGTCACCGAGCGATGCAAGAATTTCTACTTTGAACCAGGAATCTGCGAGCTGATCCCCGTCTGCAATAACAATCTTTTCAATTTCTGCGAGCGGTATCCCATCTTGTGATGGGTGATCACTCGAGAGCCACTCAATAAAGAATGGAAATTCGCGAGTATCGGCAATCTCCTTCACTCCGATTTGCTTCCACTTCAAATCTGTTCCATTTGGGCGAGTTCGGTGGCCTTCAATAGCTTCGCGGCCGAATTTTGCTGCAATGGGCGTAATATCTTCTATACTAAAGACCCACGTGAACCATCCGCCCCCTTCGTTGGCTTTCTTCGATACGGCTTTACCCCAAGGTGTCTGTTCTGTAGCTGGGTGATCAAGCGGACACACAACTTCAATGTACTGGCCATTCTTGAGCGCACATGTGAAGTTTCGTGTTCCAAAACGTGGGTGGATTCCTCCATCAACAAAAGTGCCACCGAGCCGTGAGCCGAGGCGTTGCACGGTGTCAGCGAGCTGTTCATGGGAAGTTACGTATGAGACATGATCTAGGCGCATGGGTGAATTCTGCACCATGCGTGGGGGTGGTTTTTACCAGGTCGTGAAATAGCGCTTTCGATGTGCGTTTTTTCGATTATTCAACCCAAGAGGTCAACCCGGTGGAATTGGTCTCGCTTTAGGCCCATTGTGGAGCGTGGTCGCGTTGCGTACAGCTGTGTTTAAAGCTTCAGCAGGTCAGCAATCTATCCGAGTTCTTTACAAAAAGTCGATCACACTAAAGTCACCTGCCCAGATGGCACAAAGTGTGCAACAAATTTGAAACTTCCAGATAGATACCCCTTTATAAATCGAGCTGTGCTTGCATTTTTATGATGTTTGCAAAATTTATGAAGAATTGAAGGCTTGGATTAGAGGTAAATCAACATCATGACATTCAAAATGCGAAAGACTGTGGTTAATTCACTCTCCTTATTTCCAGCCTATCTCCAAGTTGGATTCTATTTTCAGCAGAGTAATAAGTTGCCTCAGATTCTTTCTGGTTGACGGGCAAAATCTCATTGAGCACTGGAAAAACTTCACAAAACAAGGTGTAGGCTTCCTGCAGACATAAATTGTATAAATCTTCCACTTCCAATTTTTTAGCATCTATTGGAAATTTTCGGGTTCCATAAATTGGACCGGTATCGATTCCAGCCTCAACTCTGTGCAGGGTTACGCCATGTTCCTTCTCTTCATTCTTTAAGGCCCAATTAATCGGGTTAACGCCACGGTACTTTGGTAGTGGAGAGTTATGGACATTCAACAACAAATCAAATCTGTCAATGAGATCTTGTTTGAAAATTTTGTCAAAATAGATGCTAAGTCCTAAACCTAATCGGTCTGAGGAGTTTTTCACTTCATCGAAGCTAACTGTCGGTATCTTCTTTTGCTGACAATACGTCAACAGGGAAGGACTCCATTCAGGCTCAGGAGTCACGGGAATCACTAAAATTTTATGGCCTTGAGATATGAGAAAATCACAAATATTTATTGCCAATCGACCTTTTCCAAATATGACTATTGGTTCCAATTTGCCATATTCCATGGACGGCATTCTACTATTCATGCTTCTTGTCTTGTGAAGTTACTCAAGCAATACGGAAGATCGATGGGAACGGAACAGACCAAATCTCTTTTTGCCAAAGCTCATTATTTACGTGCTAAATCGCACATTAGCGCTTCGCAAGTCACCAACGGGGCTGCATTCATAGCCAGGTGGTTTCGAGCCTCCAAAATTGCACTCACCTTTTGGACCACTGTAGGCCCGTGAGAATTTGATGCGTAGCTTGCTATCTCAGTTCGCAGGTCTGAATTAATCATCGATTCTATAAGACCCGCATGGGCCATCATGACATCGCGGTAGAAGGTAGCGAGGTCAAGGAGCGCTCCATCGATCGAGTCACGGACCATTCGGGTGGCTCGAGATTTTTGTTCCTTTTCAAGTTCTTTAACCGCTTTAGAACCACCAGTTGCCATGCCACGGCCTGTGGCGCCTTTTCCATAAGCTTCTTGAAGTTTCTCAATCTCAATTTTATCCCGTGATTCTGAATTTAGATTTGCATCCTCGGTTGCGAGATCAACAAGTGTTTGTGCTGCCTGAAGTGCGGAAGCAAGTGAGCCCAATTGCATGGGCAATTGCATAATCACTTTACGATTACTGCGCGCAGTTTCATTCGTTGCCAAATATCGAGCACGTCCAATATGTCCCTGACTTACCTTTGCAGCAAATTTCGCCATATCTGGTGAAATTTTATCTCGTTTAATC
>JACCDK011959190.1_pt1 | contig 26662 bp, 25 predicted proteins | sample 7445871 | NCBI WGS metagenome assembly JACCDK01 (sample SAMN15323436, study PRJNA562643) | freshwater metagenome | isolation source: river surface water | place: USA:Blue River Watershed | collected 2017-08-15 | reverse complement strand
CTCGCACATAAATTGCGGATCCTGACTCACCTGTGGTAATCGTGCCAATTAATGTAAATACATAGCCACTTCCGGGAACTTGAGTTGCATCGTATTTTGATGATGGTGAAATTACATAATCATAAGACGACGTAGCCCCTTCAGCGATTAAAGCCATTCCCAAATAAACAGACTTTGTTGTTAAACCAGTCAGAATAATTTGGTAGGTAAAACTTTGATTTCCGGGCAAATTTACAATTAAATTTGAATCTATTGATTTTCCATTCATAGAATTCAAGAAAGATATTGATTTGTTGTAAGTCAGTGAAGGACCCGCTGGTCCAGTTGCACCTGTGTCACCTTTAGGACCGGTTAATCCAATCGGTCCTTGTGCACCTGTTGCACCGGTATCACCTTTAATTCCGGCAGGTCCCTGTTCGCCTTGCAAACCTTGAATTCCCTGCAAACCTTGTAAACCTTGTGCACCAGTAGCGCCGGTTGCACCAGTTTCACCTTTAGCTCCTGCTGGACCAGTGGCTCCTGTTAATCCAGTTGCACCAGTTGGTCCCATCGCACCTGTTAATCCAGTTGCACCGGTATCACCTTTTGGTCCTTGTGGTCCTGTTGCTCCGGTATCACCCTTTGCTCCCTTTTCACCTGTAACTGTCTTAGTAATGGTTGCACCATCTGCTCCGTTTTTTCCATCGGTGCCATTTTTCCCATCAAGGCCTTTTAAGGAAATACCTAACGGCCAAAGTCCATTCTTCTTAGGGCCATAAAACATTAGATTTCTAACGTCAACATAGAAATCACCATTCTTGCCGATAGAAGAAATTGGTGGATTTTTTCCATTTAATATCGTGTTAACCACTTGAGTAGTTGTGGTTATTGCAGGTCCTGCTGCAACAGAATTAAATGGGGTCAATGAGATGAGTATTGAGATCCCTGTAATCAGTGTAAATGGGCGAATTCTTGACATGCCCAGCTCCTTTCAAATGGGGTTCCAGTTTGCGCTCACAGAGATTTCTAAGAAATAAGGAAATCCACCTTCAGTTATACGTATCAAATAGTGATAACCCCGCATTTATGAAATTCATGATTTCAGATTCAATGACTCCTCACAGATTTTTTGGGTATAGTTACCAGCATTGGGTAGTTACATATGGCCTAGGACCAATGGCTTAGGGCTGTTGTATAAGTTTCCGAAAGGATCAAGATGAGGAATTACAAAAAAGTTGCAGCGATTGCAATTACTGCACTGGCCATAACTGGCTCTGCTTCTGCTCTTGCAAACGCAAGTTCTAACAAAGGCAAGACTGATAGAAGTTCAAGTTCTACAGGATATAAAGGCATGGACTCTGATCATTCTGAAATGCATGCCAAAATGCATAAAGATGGAATGGGTATGCGCGGACCAAAGGGTTGGCACTCTGCAATGGAGTCCGTGATCACCTCAACGCTTGGAATTGATGCCACAACACTTCGTAGCAGATTACAAGCTGGTGAAACTTTGGCGGCAATAGCTGGCGCAAAGAAAGATGCGTTAGTCGCTGCTTTAGTTGCAGAGCACACCAAGCGAATTGATGCGGCAGTCGCAGCTGGCAAGTTAACTGCAGAGAGGGCAAAGAGCCTTAAAGATGGTTTGCCTGCACATATAAATGAAGAAATTAATGAAGTGCGAAAGCCAGGTATGGGCAAGAAGGGTGACCGTAAAGGACATGGCCCAGGACATGATCACAAAATGGGCAGGTCTCAAGGATCTACTTCAAACAATTAATTATTCTCATTTCTAGGTGAAAGCCCGCTGAGAAATCAGCGGGTTTTTTCATTTACTTCTCATCCTTTCGAATATTTTCGTGGCAACATTGCGTCATGCGAATTCATATCGGTGCTGATCATGCAGGTTTAGAGTTAAAGAGTGCTTTGATCGAGCACTTCACGTCGAAGGGCCACGAAGTCAAAGACCATGGGCCCTATACCTACGATGCACTTGATGATTATCCAGATTTCTGCATACCTGCCGCAGAAGCAGTTGTAAAAGATCCAGGTTCACTTGGAATCGTGATCGGTGGATCAGGAAATGGTGAACAGATCTCAGCTAACAAAGTAAAAGGTGTGAGGGCTGCATTAGCTTGGAGCGTAGAGACTGCCAAACTTGCAAAACAACATAACAATGCCAATGTGGTTGCCATAGGTGGAAGAATGCATTCAATAGAAGATTGCAAAACCATCTTGGATGCGTTTATCTCTGAACCATTTAGCAACGACGAACGTCACATTCGTAGGATCGATAAGATAGCTAGATACGAAAATTAATCTCGAGTAAACCTGATATCCGTTACTTGATGATCTTTATCTAAACCTTGGCCTTCAAATCTGGTAACTGGTCTCCAGGTTGGTCTCGGCACCGGTCCTCCATGAAACTCGGGAACTTGCTCAAATGCTTTTAAAATAAATTGTGCGTATGGGACCCAATCAGTTGCTATGTGTATAAAGCCACCTGGCACAATTTTTGGGTAGATCAATTTCAAGAATTCAGTCGTTATCAATCTGCGCTTGATGTGCCGCTTCTTTGGCCACGGATCAGGAAAGAAAATATGCACCCCATCTAATACAGAATCTGATAATTGATTCTGGATTACATCAATCACATCATTGTGTAATATTTTTACATTTGTTGATTGGTTCTCATCAAGTCTTGCGCATAACTTTCCAACTCCTGGACGGTGAACCTCTACTGCTAGGAAGGCAGTTTCTGGAAAATCTTTAGCCAAGATCGCAGTGGCCTCGCCCATCCCAAATCCAATTTCGAGAATTCTGGTTTGATATTTAGGAAAGATCTCATCCAGGTTCAGCGGCTTCTCGTTCGGCAAACCATATTTTTCCCAATGAGCTTTGAGCGCCGCCTCTTGGGCTTCGGTGATGCGATTACCCCGTAGTCGATAAGTCAGAATTCGCTCGCTTTGCATTGGCCAACGCTTTCATATTGGATAGCGCAATAACAAATTGGCTAACAGGCAAGACTTATATTAAAAGGAGTAGTAATGCCAGGCATTAACCTGACCAGTATCGAAGCAGCTGAACGTTCTTCAATCTTAAAGATTGATAACTACAAAGTTGATTTGGATTTAACCACTGGAGATGAGACCTTTAACAGCAAGGCAGTCATCACTTTCTCAGCAAAGCCTGGTAGTTCGACATTTATCGATGCGGTTGCCAAGCGCATTATCAATGCCACTTTGAATGGTAAGCCAGTAGATGTTTCAAATTACGATGGCGAATCAGTCTTTCTAAATGATCTTGCAGCTGAGAATGAACTTATTATTGAAATGGAAGCAATCTATTCAAAAACAGGCGAAGGTCTTCATCGCTTTGTTGACCCTGCTGACAACGAGGTTTATCTATATTCGCAGCATCAGGCACATGATTGTCGTCGCACCTTTGCATCCTTTGATCAACCGGATTTGAAAGCAACTTATGAATTCTCAGTTATTGCCCCAGCAAAGTGGGAAGTAATATCAAATAGCCCAGTAGCAGAGCGGAAAGACCTGGGCAACGGAAAACACCATTGGACTTACGCCAAGACCCAGAAGTTCTCCACTTATCTCACCTGTTTTGTTGCCGGTCCTTATTACTTCGTGACAGATGAATATATTGGTGAGAAAACTATTCCACTTGGGCTCTACTGCCGAAAGTCTTATGCAGAGTTCTTAGATGCCGAAGAGTTCTTCCTGCTTACTAAACAGGGATTTGCTTTCTATGAAAAGGAATTTGGGCTGCCTTATCCATTTGAAAAATATGACCAACTTTGTGTTGCTGAATTTAATGCAGGTGCCATGGAGAACGTGGGCTGCGTGACCTTCCGCGAGGATTACGTTATCTATCGCTCTAAAGTAACCGAATCTCTATATAACTGGCGCGCAAACGTGATTCTCCATGAAATGGCGCACATGTGGTTTGGTGATTTAGTAACCATGAAATGGTGGGATGACACTTGGCTAAATGAGTCTTTCGCAGAGTGGGCTGCTTATTACACATCTGTAAACGCGACCAAGTACAAGAACTCTTGGACTGAATTTACTGGAGCAAGAAAGAATTGGGCTTATCGTCAGGACCAACTCTCCTCTACCCACCCAATTGCGGTAGAGATGAAGAACATGGAAGAAGTCCGTACAAACTTTGATGGCATTACGTACGCAAAAGGCGCTTCAGTACTTCAGCAATTAGTAGCTCATGTTGGTAAAGAGAATTTCTTTGCCGGGCTAAAGAAGTATTTTGCAAAGCATGCCTGGGGAAATACCGTGCTAAAAGATCTATTAGTTGAGCTCGAGGCCACTTCTGGTCGTGATCTAACTGCTTGGACCAAAACCTGGTTACAGACGGCAGGTGTAAATACCTTCCGCCCAGACTTGAAGATCTCTGATGATAAATACAGTGAAATTGCAATCATCCAAGAAGCGCCTTTAGTTCCAGCTGGCTCTACAGAACTTCGTCCACATCGTATGGCTGTTGGTTTATACGATGTAAAAAATGGCAAGCTTGAAAGACGCAAGAGCGTCGAGATTGATGTCTCCGGTGCTAGAACAGTTGTAAATGGATTAGCTGGAGAAAAAGTAGCTGATCTATTGCTGATAAATGACCACGACTTGACTTATGGAAAGATTCGATTCGATGAGCGCTCAATTCAGACTCTTAAATTGCACTTGGGTGACATCACTGATTCTTTAACCCGTGCTCTCTGCTGGTCAGCAGCATGGGATATGCATAGAGATGGAGAGCTATCTGCTACAGATTATGCAGAGATGGTGCTAAATGCACTTGGCAAAGAGAATGAAGCTTCTGTTATTCAGGCCCAGATTGGAAATCTAGAAGTAGCCGTTGAGATGTATTCAGCTCCAAGTAATCGCGAAAAACTACGCGCTAAACGCTCTGCCGGTCTATACGAATTGGCAAAGAGCGCAAAGCCCGGAAGTGATGAACAACTAGCGCTTGCTCGCGGCTTTGCAAATGGCGCGACCATTTCTGATGCTGCAAAAGTGAAAGATATCCTCGACGGCAAAATGGCTGGACTCACGATCGACTCAGAGATGCGTTGGTCTTTGGTTAAATCTCTAACTGAAAGAGGCGTATTTAGCGCTACTGAGATTGATGCTGAACTTGCACGCGATAACACTGCAGATGGCGCAAGACATGCAGCGGAAGCGAAAGCCATGATTGCAACGCCACAAGCAAAAGCTGAAGTTTGGAGCGCCCTAACAAACACTGAACTTTCAAACCATATCCAGCGACACATGTTGATTGGGGTAAACCGCCCAATCCAACAAGATCTCTGGGCTCCGTATGTTGATAAATATTTCGAAGTGGTCAGAAATCTCTGGGATGAAAATTCCTACGAGATTGGAAAGCAATTTGCAGATTTGGCTTTCCCAAGACTTGCGCCAACGGCAGAGAATCTAGCTAAAGCTGAGAAGTGGATTGCTGCTAATCAAGATGCATCAGATGGCGTTATGCGCTGCGTGAAAGAGGGCCGAGATTCTTTGGTTCGGGCTTTGAAGGCGCAATCAGTCGATGTGATCGACTAGCGATTTTCGCTTATCGCGTTTAGCGCTACCGGCGTATGCAAGCGCGCTGATCACTATGAAAAGCGCGATTGGTGCCACCACAAAATAGAGAAAAGTCTGGGTAGCGCTAAGTCCTGGACCTGGAACCATGCCTGGTTCCCATGTTGTGGTTAATAAATTCATGGCGTGATTTTATGCAGTTGCCGTAGCAACGCCAAATGGTTCGAGATATGGAATCCATGCAGCTTCGGCACGTGTGGCACCCAACACTCGCCATGCCGCACCCATTGGTTCACGTGGCAAATGACGCAAACGCCAACCTAATTCTTTTAACGCTTTATCAGCTTTTAAGTGATTGCAACGATGGCAAGCACTAACCACATTCTCCCAAGTGTGCGAACCGCCTCGACTTCTCGGAATTACATGATCAATAGAAGTGTCGGTTGAGCCACAATAAACGCATCTGCCGCCATCACGCGCAAAGATTGCTCGTCTAGAAAGTGGAACAGCATGGCGATATGGAATCTTTACAAATTTATGTAAACGAATTACAGCGGGAAGCGCAATCTGTCCGCTGGTATAGCGCAATATCTGATCAGAGTCTTCGACAACAGTCGCGCGTTCGTTTAAGACTAAAATGAGCGCGCGTCTATCACTAACAACACCTAGTGGTTCGTATGTTGCGTTGAGCACTAAAGCTCTAGACATATCCGCTCCCGTCCGGCACATGGCTTGGGCCGATTTGCAAATCCTGCCCTAACTTGCCCAAGTTTGCTGGCATTTCACTCTTATAGAAGGTAACAATTTGGGAAATTTACCCCCTTCACTGGGTAGATTTGCGACTATGAATCAGGTGGAAAGCTTCTGGAATTGGTTTAACGGAGCCCCAATCCGAATCACGGTAATTCTGGTGGTCTCTATCGCCGCCCAACAATTAGGCCGTCGTACCATAAATAAGATCGTGGATCGCATTTCAAGAGCGGATTTATTGCCTGGACCGAAAAATATTGGTTATCGACAAGCAGAGCGGGCCAAGACTTTAGGAACCGTGCTCACAAGTACTTTAAATGGAGCAGTTTGGATTATTGCCCTATTTATGTTGCTTGGAGAATTTGGTCTAAATCTCGGTCCACTAATTGCATCTGCAGGTGTAATCGGAGTTGCACTTGGCTTGGGTGCACAAACTATTGTCCGAGATGTTTTATCGGGCATCTTGATGTTGATAGAAGATCAATATGGTGTGGGCGATGAAGTCGATGTACTTGATGTAAAAGGTAAGGTAGAACGCGTAGGTTTGCGTATCACCTCAGTGCGAGCCGCAGATGGCACGCTCTGGTATTTGAGAAATGGTGAGATCTTAAAAGTTGGTAATAAATCTCAATCTGGTTGATTAACCATGCTATTTGCCGCCATCTCAAGATAATTCCAAAGCTCTGCTCTATGAGCATTATCCATATCGATTGTCTCCAACGCCTTACCCATAGCGCTAAGCCAAGCATCTCTGGCTTTTGAGTCTATGAAGAATTCGCTATGGCGCATCCGAAGTCTCGGATGGCCACGCAATTCAGAGTAAGTGGTTGGACCACCCCAGTATTGCTCTAGAAATAGTTGTAACCGCTCAGCAGCTCCATGTAAATCCGATTCTGGATACATTGGCCGCAAGATCGGATCAGTGGAAACTTGAGCATAAAAGGCAGAAGTTAATTCGACAAAGAATTCTGTTCCACCAACTTCTTCCCAAAAAGAACTCATTTAATTGTTCGCTATGGAAGTCGTAGCCAAACCGCAGTATCTGTCGGGATTTGCTCTCCGCTTAGAGCGCTGGAAGAAACCAGGACTTTTGCACCGCTAGGTATTACTGCATCAGTTGCGCCAAAGTTCACAAAGCAGGCAAATTTTCCAGGTCGAGTAAATGCAATTACATCATCATTTACATCCAGCCATTCCATCTGACCATCGCCAAGCCCGGATTCTGCTTTTCTAACCTTCAAAGCTAACTTCACCATTTCAAAGAATGAACCAGAAACACCTTGCTGAGTATCTACTGCGTGCTCTCCCCAACCTGATGATTGCGGTAACCAAGCGTTATCTGTGGTCAAGTTTTTATCGGATGAAAAGCCATGTGCACCTGAAACATCACTTGTCCAAGGTAGTGGCACACGACATCCATCGCGACCACGATCTGTGTAGCCTGACATCTTCCAGATCGGATCTTCCAATCTATCTTCGGGAATATCTCGCACTTCAAAAAGTCCAAGCTCTTCACCTTGATAAATATATGCTCCACCGGGCAGGGCCAGTTCCAACAAGGTTGCAGCGGCCGCGCGCTTTAAGGCACGTTCTTTATTTAACTTCTTCGGATCACCAAACTTTTCGATTCCTTTGCCTTTGTTCTGTAACCCAAGATCCAAGCGATCTGTTTTGCGCACTACATCATGATTTTCCCAAACCCATGAAGGAGGTGCGCCTACCTTTACAACTTCAGCCATAGATTGATCAATAATTTTCTTTAGTGATTGGGCTTCCCATTTAGCAGTTAAAAAAGAGAAATTAAATGATTGATGAAGTTCATCTGGCCGCACATACATGGCAGTTCTTTGATCATTGGGAGCCCATGCTTCAGAGACCAACATCGGTTGGTGTTTGTAGGTATCTGTGATCTTTCGCCAGTCACGATGAATTTCATGGACTTCATCCTGATCCCAATATGGGCGGTAGTGGCGATCAAATATCTCTAAAGTCGCAACATCCATGTCTGGCAAACCTTCTGCTTTCCACATGCCATGCGCAACATCAATTCGAAAGCCATCAAATTCGAGGTCCAACCAGAATTTAAAGATCTGTCGGAAGTGATCCCAAACTTCTGGATTACGCCAATTGAAATCAGGCTGTTCTACTGCAAATAAATGTAAGTACCACTGCCCTGGTTTGCCATCTTTTTCAATTACTCTCTCCCACGCTGGTCCACCAAAAACAGCCTCCCAATTATTTGGTGGCAGATCTCCGTTAGTGCCTTTGCCATCACGGAATATGTAGCGATCTCGGGCCTTAGAGCCAGGTTCAGAGTTCAAAGCTTCTTGGAACCAAACATGTTGATCGGATGAATGATTCGGAACCAGATCCAGAATTATTCGTAAATCAAGCGCATGCGCTTCTTTGATTAGCGCTTTGGCATCATCAAGAGTTCCGTAATCGGTATTGATGTCCATGTAATCAGCAACGTCATACCCATGATCTTTCTGTGGCGATTGAAACCATGGATTGATCCAAAGGCAATCAACACCTAATTCCTTGATGTAAGGAAGGCGCGAGCGAATTCCGTTGATATCACCAATGCCATCTCCATTTGAATCTGCATAGGAGCGGATATAGATCTGATAAGTAACTGCATCGCGCCACCAGGGGCGTTCTTCACGAACTGGCAGATTGCTATGCATTAACTACTCCTTTGAGCCAGGCTCTAGAAACTGCTTCAAATACTCAATTTCATAGTCACGAAGGGGTCGTGATTTCTCATTTTCCATGTCTACTCCGACTTGCACGGTCTTTGCCTTTGCGCGCAACTGCCCAGCCTGAGACATTTCATAAACCATCACAAATGAAGAATTGCCGATCTTTTCTAGATAAATCTCGACATCTAAAGGAATATCAACATCGTGAATCGGTGCGATGAAATCTACTTCTGCGCGTGCAACCACCATATCGGCAAGAATTGGTCGTTCACCTTTTAATTTTCGAGAATACCAAGTGAAATCTGCCCGAGCTTCCTGCATGTAAACCAGATAGGCCGCATTGTTTACATGCTTGAATGCATCAAGATCCGCCCAACGGATCTGCAATTGCGATTTATGGCGCATTATCGAGTCAACTTTCTATATGTAGCGCGATGTGGACGTGCAGCTTCTGCACCAAGTCTCTCAATTTTATTCTTTTCATAGCTTTCAAAGTTTCCTTCGAACCAGAACCACTTGGATTCTCCCTCGTATGCCAAGATATGGGTAGCCACGCGATCTAAGAACCAGCGATCGTGAGAGATCACCACTGCACAACCCGGGAATTCAAGCAATGCATTTTCTAGTGAACCCAGAGTTTCTACATCCAAATCGTTTGTAGGCTCATCAAGCAGTAAAAGATTCCCGCCCATCTTTAAAGTTAGCGCTAGGTTTAACCGATTTCTTTCACCGCCAGATAAGACACCTGCAGGTTTTTGCTGATCGGGTCCTTTAAATCCGAAGGCAGAGACATAAGCGCGTGATGGCATTTCGACCTGTCCAACTTTTATAAAATCAAGTCCATCAGAAACAACTTCCCAAAGACTTTTCTTAGCATCAATTCCGCCGCGAGATTGATCTACGTACGATATTCGTACAGTCTCACCAACTTTTACAGTGCCTGAATCCGGTGTCTCCATGCCCATCAACATCTTAAATAGCGTGGTCTTGCCTGCACCATTTGGTCCGATTACACCAACGATGCCATTTCGGGGCAACGAAAACGATAAATCATCAATCAAAATTCGATCGCCAAATCCCTTTGATAAGTGCTCAACTTCCACCACCACATTGCCAAGTCTTGGTCCAGGCGGAATCTGGATCTCTTCGAAATCTAATTTGCGCATCTTGTCCGCTTCGGCTGCCATCTCCTCGTAACGAGCTAGGCGAGCCTTTGATTTAGCTTGGCGCCCCTTTGCGTTCTGTCGAACCCATTCGAGCTCTTCTGAAAGTCGCTTGGCTCGCTTTGCATCTTTCTGGCCTTCGATCTTTAATCGAGTTGCTTTGGTTTCTAGGTAAGTCGAGTAATTACCTTCGTATGGATAAGCACGACCACGATCTAATTCCAAAATCCATTGCGCAACATTGTCCAAAAAATATCGATCGTGGGTAATCGCAACTACCGTGCCAGGATATTTTGAAAGATGCTGCTCGAGCCAGAGCACTGATTCTGCATCCAAGTGGTTGGTCGGCTCATCAAGAAGAAGTAAATCCGGTTGTTGCAGTAGCAATTTGCACAGCGCAACGCGACGACGTTCTCCGCCAGATAAAACCTTTACATCGGCATCGGGTGGCGGACAGCGAAGTGCGTCCATTGCCTGTTCCAACTGGGAATCTAAATCCCAGGCATTGCGATGATCGAGCTGCTCCTGAAGATTTCCCATCTCTGTTAATAACTTGTCGTAATCTGCATCAGGGTTTGCCATCTCAGCGCTAATTTCATTGAAACGATTTAACATCCCGATTGTCTCAGCAACACCTTCTTGGACATTCTCTAGAACATTCTTGTCTTCAGTAAGTGGCGGCTCTTGCAACAAAATTCCAACGCTGTAACCGGGTGTCAAGAAGGCTTCACCATTTGAAGGTTGCTGAAGTCCAGCCATTATTTGAAGGACTGTGGATTTACCAGCGCCATTTGGACCGACCACGCCGATTTTTGCGCCAGGCAAAAACATCAAAGTCACATCATCAAGGATCACCTTGTCGCCATGCGCCTTGCGCGCCTTCTTCATCGTATAAATGAACTCAGCCATAAGCGGAAACTTTAATCTATATAGTCAGTAGAATTCGCATTGTTCAAATCACATGCGCCTATAGCTCAGTCGGATAGAGCGCGGGACTTCTAAGCCCGGCGTCGCAGGTTCGATTCCTGCTAGGCGCGCTAAAAAACCCAGTGACTTGCTAAGCCACTGGGTTTTTTGCGGATTGTTTACTGATTCATTTTGGCGATTAGTGACTTGGCCTTGTCGAGGAAACCGCCAGAGAGAACTACATACCCGAGCCTTGGATCTGCTGCAGAACACGATGGTGAGAGTATGTACTCGGCCAATTGTTTAACTGCAGCTCCTTTGGTCTTGTCGTTGTATGTGGTTTCAACCAACATGTAGGAGATGATTCCAAGAGTATAGGCTCCGGCGATCTTGGTCTGATAATCATATGTGACGATTCCATTTGCATCTTGACTAGCCTCACCAAGAAATGCTGAAACAGCAGCTGAATCCGGGAATGTGAAGTTTCCAGATGCATTACTTACATAGGCTGAACGTAATCCATAGGCATCTCCCCAATTTTTCTCTGCATAAGTAATCGAATACTTAGTACGCGCAGCCAATGTTGCAATTCCCTGTGACTGATTTGCACCAACGATTCGGCCAATATTCTCTTTGTCATTTATATTGCCAGGAAACGCAGTAGTAAATGCATCGTTAGCCGGCTTGTTCCAGATAGACGGAGCTACTCCATTTAACCAGCGGGTGAAATTGTTTGTAGTTCCAGAGCCATCTGCTCGGAAAATGACCTTGATAGGTTTATTTGGCAAGTTGTAAATCAACGACTTAGTGATTCGATTCTTAACAATCGGATTTCCACTCTTGTCTTTGAGTACATTGCCTAAATTGTCTTTCTTATAAGTTACAACAGTTACCTGTCTGTTGTTGTCTGCCGCAATTGCTGGATCGCTCCAGTTGGTGATTTTGCCAGCGAAAATCTTGGCTACTGTTTCAGCAGAGAGATATATATCTTTCTTTGCAGTCAAATTCACTAATACTGCTATCGGTGCAGCAATGATTGGAGCGTGATAAACGGTGGAGCGCTTTGTTGCTGCTGTATGAGCTGAATCCGAAAACCAAAAATCTCCAATTCGAGCGTCTGAATTCTTTTTACCAGTTCCAGAACCAGTTGATGTATATACATAAGAATGTCCTGTAGCTTTGGCAAAACCTGCTTTGCAACTTTGTAGCAGTGGATCAACAAAGGAGGCTCCTGAGCCTGCTAGGTCAACCGCATGAGCCGGTTGCGCAATAGTTACCGCCATGCTGAACGCAATTAATAAAGCGCCGATGCGCCTTGTATATTTCATTTTTAACCTTTCAAATTTTAAGTGGGAAAACTTGGTGGTTTTTACACGCAAAAACATAGATTCTCTTGATGACTTTAACCTTACTTATCGGTTAACTTTTCGCGGATTGAAAGTGAACTTTTGGGTTTAGCCAAAACGTCCAGTTACATAATCTTCGGTACGTTGATCACTTGGAGATGAAAAAATTTTTCCAGTGGTATCAGTCTCAACCATTACTCCAGGCCCGCCATCGGATAGAAAGAAAGCGGTGTAATCCGAAACTCTGGCTGCTTGTTGCATATTATGAGTAACAATCACGATAGTCATGGTTTCAGAGAGTTCTGCAATAGTGTCTTCAATACGAAGAGTTGACCCTGGGTCCAGTGCTGAACACGGTTCATCCATCAAGAGCACCTTTGGCTCAACTGCAAGTGCACGGGCTATACATAGGCGTTGTTGTTGACCTCCTGAGAGTACTCCACCATATTCATTCAGCCTGTCTTTAACCTCACTCCAAAGTCCAGCTCGCACTAAACATGATTCCATTAAGTCCTCGATATTGCTCTTCTTAAGCTGGGCCAATTTAAGTCCTGATAAAACATTCTCACCTATTGTCATAGATGGAAACGGATTAGGTTTTTGAAAGACCATACCAACTTTGAGTCTGATTTTTGTTACATCGGTACCCTCGGCATAGATATCTGCACCATCAAGAACAACCTTGCCTGCCATCGCAGCGCCTGGAATAAATTCATGCATGCGATTTAAAGTACGGATAAAAGTAGATTTACCACAACCAGATGGCCCAATTAGAGCTGTCACTGAGCCAGGCGGAAAAGTTAGATTTATGTCAGAAAGAACATGTTTGTTGCCAAACCACGCATGAACTCCCAGTGCTTCCATGTCTGAAGCGATCACTGAATTCTTGCGAAGCTTAGATGCTCGCTCGGATGCGATATCCGCCAAGGTATTTGAAGATCTGCTCATCTAAAAACTCCCCTGATATTTGATGAAGTATCTGACAAAGTCATAATCAATTTGAAATTCCTTTCACTTTTTGACCACTTAGAATTCGCGTCAAACCAAATAGAATGAATATAAAAATGAGTAGAACCAACATTCCAGCCCACGCACGAGCAAATGCCTCATCTGTACCGCCTGTCAAAAAGGCTTTCCAGATGTAGTAAGGCAAGGAACCCATAACGCCTGTTCCCGGGTTCAAATTCATTGCATCTCCTCCACCAGACACCAAAAGAACAGGAGCGGTCTCACCGATAATTCGAGCTATTCCCAGAATCACGGCAGTGATTAGGCCGCTGCGAGCCGCTGGCAATACAACTGACGAAACTGTCTTCCATTGCGTAGAGCCCAGAGCAACGCCAGCTTCGCGTAGCTCATTCGGTATCAAGAGCAACATCTCTTCGGTTGTTCTGGCAATAGTAGGAATCATCAAAATTGATAGTGCAAAAGATCCCATCAAGCCATTCAGTTCCTTGGTTATTGGGTAAACCAAAATTGAAAGGATAAAAAGTCCTGCAACAATGGAAGGGACTCCGCTCATCGCTTGAACTAAAAATCTTATTGGCCTGGTTAATTTTCCTTTTATCTCGGTCAAGTACAGGGCTGTGAGCAAACCAATTGGAAAACTAATTATCAGGGCACCTGTAACCATAATTATTGTGCCTACTAAGGCGTGCGACAGGCCACCTTGAGTAATCGGATCATTGACCGAGGAGAGCGACATATCTTTGAAAAGTAAACCAAAATGTAGCCCTTTGTAACCACGAACAAAAACAGTGTAGACAATACTTGCGATTGGTATCAAAGTTAGCAAAATGCCAGTGAATGCAAATACCTTCAAAATTGAATCTTTCCCAGCCTGCTTGCCTAATCTATTACGAACTGCTAAAAATGAAATAATTTGATAGCTTATAAATAATGCCAATGCGAAGCCCAATTTCCCGCTTAAGAACGTGAACTCCACTAATGCTATGGAGCAGACAATTGCTAAACAAAAGATCAACAGATTATTAATGCGATCTCTTCTCGTGACTTCCCAAGGTCGCTGTGGTTCGATTTTATTCATTTTCCTTTAGCACCAAACCTATTAATTATCAGATCAGCGGTTAAATTGACGATTAAAGTCAGAACGAACAAAACCAACCCGGCTGCCATTAAAGCATCAACTTCGTATGGGCCAGCTTCTCCAAACTTCAGTAAGATAAGTGAAGCCACATTTCCACCAGCGCCAAAAAGCACTTGCCAATTAATTTGATAGACAATATTTAAGACGGTATACACCGCAACTGTTTCACCCATAGCCCTGCCTAAACCCAACATAGCGCCACCTATCACGCCGCCTCGGCCATAAGGAATTACGACAGCTTTGATCATCGAATATTTAGCAGCCCCTAAGGCGTATGCGGCTTGGATTCGATCTATTGGCGTTTGATCAAAAACTTCTCGAGCAATAGAAGTTGTGATTGGAATGATCATAATTGCTAGAACTAAACCAGCAATAAAGGGAGATCTTTCAAAAATGGGCGTAGGGACATCAAATAGCGGTATGAAGTTCAAATACTTATTAATTAATTTTGCCCAGTACTCTGCAGTTGTCATAAATACGAAAAATCCCCAAAAGCCAAACAACAAAGATGGGAAAGCAGCCATCAAGTCAATGAGTGAAACTAAAAACTGTTTCAGTTTACCTTTAGCGTAAAAAGTCAGATATAGAGCGCTAAGTATTGAAATTGGAACGCCAACTATTACAGCAATTATGGCTACCAAAAATGTACCCACTAACATTGCGCCAATTCCGAAATCTTTCTGGACGATATTTCCATTTTCGTCGGTGATGACTTCCCAATTCGAACTTGTTACAAAACCAAAGCCTTCTTCGCGAAGTATGTGGACTCCCTTTATCGAGAGAAACAAAGCAATCAACCCCAAAATCACCAGCGATGCCATTCCGCCCATCGAGACAACTAATCTAAAAATAAGGTCTGATCTTCGAGGTTTGGTGGTGAGCTGCCTAGGGGCAGGCTGCTGCGGCTTGGTTTCTATCGCCATGGACACCCCCGTATCCTCTTTCAAATCCCAGAGATTTCTCCGTGAAAATGGTTAACAGATAGTGAACTAGCCATGAAATTAATTGCTTTGAGCGCTCAATTCATGGTTTAGGGTTTACCTCGATATGGCTAACGAACAACCACCTCTAGTCTGGATCGATTGCGAAATGACTGGGCTTGATACCGAAAAAGATGTCCTAGTTGAAATTGCGGTGCTGGTTACTGACTCTGAATTGAATGTGATCGGAGAAGGAGTCGATGTAGTAATAGCTGCCACGGCCGAGCAGATCGCTGGTATGAATGAATTTGTCACCAAGATGCACACCGACTCTGGCTTGATCGAAGAAATCCCAAAAGGAATTCCGATATCTGAGGCAGAAGGAATGATTCTGAAATATCTAGAATCTTCCGGTGTCTCCGCAGGAAAATCTCCTCTAGCGGGAAATTCCGTATATGTGGATCGAATTTTCATCGCGCGTGATATGCCCAAATTAACTGAGTTTCTTCACTATCGCACCGTTGATGTCTCCTCTATCAAAGAGCTAGCAAGGCGCTGGTATCCAAAGGCCTACTTCAATGCACCAGCAAAGATTGGAAACCACCGAGCGCTTGGAGATATCAAGGATTCGATTGCAGAATTGAATTTCTACCGTAAAACAGTTTTCGTCGAAGCACCCGGACTTGCAAGTCACGATATTAAGCAGATTGCAGCGCAGTTTAATGAGGGGGCTTCCACAACCGAGGGCTGATAAACTTGGCAATTGTCGCAACCAAGTTGCGACGCAAACGACATGGTGGATGTAGCTCAGCTGGTAGAGCACCCGGTTGTGGTCCGGGATGTCGCGGGTTCGAGCCCCGTCATTCACCCCAAGAATTTGTTACGGAAGTTGTTCGTTAGGACACTTAGCCAAAATGCCTTCCATCGCTCTTTTCTCCGGAGCAGTTACCCACAAATCATATTTGCTCTTTACTGCAATTTGTCGAGCCACATATTTACACCGATAACTCTTTAGTGGTGGCAGCCAAGTTGCAGCATCACCATCACCCTTCTGAGAATTAAGCCTTCCCTGCACCGCTAATAAATTAAGTGGGTCATTTGCAAATTGAGTCCTAGCTGCAAGGTTCAATTTGAAAGCGCCGGTTTGCCATGCGTTTGAAAGAGATACGACATGATCAATCTGAACTTCCATGCTGCTGGTATTGCCTCGCACAAATGAGATTAACCCTCCAGAGTAAGGATCAAATAAGTCACCACTTGCTACTACACAATTTCTAGTTCCTGATTTAAATGAAATATTTTTCAGATCTCTTTGCAAGATATCATTTCTGGTATCACAACCATTTCGATTAATATCTGCCCATCTTTGGCCAAATTGATCGCGATCGTAGCCAGTCTTAGGTGCTCTCCCTTTTACCGCCAAAGAATCCAGCGCTGAGAGTGCGTTCTCAGAAGCAGCATCAGCATTTGAAACATTTAAAGCAAGAATCAACGCAATTGCCCAAATACTTCGTGCTCTCATGACGGGATTTTAATGTCCAGATTTCTCCCCGTGCCTGATTTTGCCGCGCTAGTTACTATTGGTAAGGTCTGCTCCGTTCGGTCTTTGGGTTGTTAGCTCAGTTGGTAGAGCAAGTGACTCTTAATCACTGGGTCGTAGGTTCGAGTCCTACACAACCCACCAAAGCGCGTGAAATTGTTTAGGGAACTACTTCATTTAGGGAAAGTCCCTTGTGATTGCCAGTTAGTGTTAACGAAATGCAGCACCAGCTCTTTATCAATCGGTAGTCGCTTCGAGTCTCACACAACCCTCCAAATTCGAACCTTGTCTCCTGATTTAGAACTGAGCGTAACTTGGAAATTAAGTCCACCGTAAGATATTTTCTCACCACTTTTAATCGACTCAAGAGTTTGACCTTCTCGCTTAGTTCCTTTCTTGCCTAGCAAAGTAATGATTCCTTGATCATCGCCCTTAGAAACATCAACACGATAAACGATTACTCCCTCTTCGCTCTTCAATAACTTGTCGTATGAAGTTCTGCGCCGCAATTCCACAACTATTGCTTGCTCATTATTTAGTCTAATGATGACAATCTTTATGCCATTACTTCTATTACCAATAGGCAAAATTAATTGATCGACTTGTGTCAAATCTTCTTTCGAAATACATAAAACTTCAGAATCTTTAAACCAGCCGAGTACAAATCTGTGCCACCCAATAAACTCAGGAATAGAAGTTCCTCCATTGCCCATTAAATCCCAAATTGCTCCAGGCCCACCATCGCGCTGAAAATATGGGTGAGCTAGACCTAATACATGTCCAATTTCATGAGCATAGAAACTCCAGCCATTACCTGGTTGAGCAAAATTTGATAACTTATTCTTTCCAATCCAAATAGCACTTGAGAAATTACGTTCTTCAGAGGTAAATAATCCTTCTCCGCCTGTAATAGTTCCACTAAATAGAATACTTTTGCTGTCCTTTGGAACTACGACCGTTACAAAGTTATAGTTTTTAAAGTCAACCTCAGAGTCTGCGGCGTTGATGGCATCTTGAATTAGCTCACTAGCCTCTCCTTGGCCATCTTTAACTAAACCGTATACCGAAGAATCCTTCTGAATTCTAAAAGTTTTTTGAGCTGTATCGAAAGTGAATTTTGCTCGACCATAACTCTGCGTTTCAAGAAATTTTTTAGCTCCACTTGCATAATTCTTAGTGAATGTTTCATTTGATTGCTGCGATTGATTATCTAGAAAATCAACATAGAGAAAAATTGAACGAATAGTGCCCGTCGAAGGAATCAGTGCAGAATCTCTGGGAAAACCCGCGCTTAAGGGTTCTTGGAGAAGCTTTGGCACCCGGCATTTCTCTAGGTAGCTGGCCGACGTCTTTTCAGCCGCTGATGCTAAGGTGACGTTAAACATTACAAAAATAAGTGTAGAGACAAAAAACTTCATCTATTAATGATAAACAAAGTAATCAATCAATAGGAAACCTCGGCTAAAACCCTCCGATTATGCGTTCCTACTCTTCATATCTTGCCCCCATCTCACGACGTTGTGGGTAAAAAAGGCTTCCTGCCATAAATTGACTGATACTTCAGGCATGAGTTTGGGTTCCCCACCACCTACTAAAGCGGCCCTAAATTGATCGATGCAAAATATAATCACTCATGGCAAACGAACAACCTACTGACTTTTCCTTTTTGAAGCACTATAGATTGGATGAACTTTCCAGTGAAGAATTAAGGGCAATTTACCCGCACATTGCTGCTCGGCGACAGAATTTTGAAAATTTACTATGGCAAGTTCCTATGCTTTCTCTTACTGGAGAATCATTTTTATTTACGATTATTTTAGGTGAGTCAAGCACGTTTTTCTCAAGATTAATAAGTTCCTCTCTGGCGATGGTAATAGCTCTGACATCACTATCATCGCTTGCTAGGCACCGGTTGTCTGAAACTCACGATTCACAATTAATTTCTGCAATTGAAGAAGTGCTTTTTAAAAAATCATTTCATGGTCTAGGTTTCAGAGATTCAAGAAAAGAGTTTTTTCATTCCAAGAAATCCTTACAAAGAGCAGATTTTTGGGATTTCTTGGTTAAGATTTTAAGTAAAGGTCGGGCATATCCGATTTGGATGTTTGTATTCACGTGTTTTTTTGTTGCAGCATTTACCAGCTTCTTACTTAACTTTATCGACCCAGCAGTCTTTTCAATCTAAGGAGTTTTGAAATACTTCCGGCAAACTAATTACTAATTAATTAGTGTGAGAAGAATCAGTAGACCTGAGATAATCAGAATTGCAATGTTTGACCCTTTGCTTTCAAGGTATCTCTGAGTTGATTCATTCCGGCGGGCTAAGAAAATTGCGCTTCCGAAGAGAATTAATAAATAACTTAAATTGAGCGAGTTGCTATCGGAATTACGATAAACAGCATTAATTAAGCCAACTGCGATTAATGTGTAAGGAATAAATTGGAAGTTTTTCATAGATATAAAAAATGGGGCTTTGGTTTTACCCAAAGCCCCATCTCCTAATTAGTGGGAATCAGCCATTCCTTCAGCTGCTGACTTTAGTCGAGCAATTCTGAAGACCATCAGACCGAACAAACACTTAGCAAGCACGTCTGCCACCGTATAACCGACTTGGCGATAGGTGAATAACGATGCAGCCTCTTGTGCAGTTGGGTTTGTGATAAAGACTGGAATTAGGTAAGAGATTGGATATACCAACCAAGTCACCATCAAAAGTGTGCGTAGCTGTCCAACAGCCTTCGCTACACCTTCTGGCTGTCTATCTAGAGACTTGCTGAGTTCTACGAATAGAACGTACAAGATATAGACAAATGGAATCATTGAAAGCACGAAGTAGAGCATCTTGGTTCCGTTAGCGGTTGCAATTTCGCCAGGGTAGCCAAGAATGATCATCGCTGATGAAGCAATAACTAAACGTGTCATCAGCGACCTTGATGCCTCTTTTGCTAATGCGAGTACCGCAATTACTTCAACGAGCAATAGTGGTACTGTCAAAATCCAGTCAACATAACGATATGCCTCGTTAAATGATTCCTGGGATGTTCCGATAGTTACAGCCATGTCCTTTGAAGAATCTTCAAATGAATTGAAGATTCGGAAATAGTGATATGCCGCAATGAAGGTAACCATTGAGGACATCACCAATGCTGGTCTGTACTTAGGTAATACACGGTTTTGCGCAACCAACGTATACACCGTACATGCCATCATTGAGATCAAGCCAAAAGAGAACATGTTATAGAGCGAACTCCACTGGCCATTTGTAAGTTGTAGCATTTATATCTCTCCGAGAGATCTGCCTAAAATCCGGCATTTCCGGTTACGGCAGATGAAGTAAGTATGGCCTTTCAAGTCGCATTACTAGAGCGTAAATGGCTCAAATATTGGGATTTTTTAAAAAACTGCCCTAAATGTCCGAATTAATTATACATAACTATAAGAATTTAATTTCTCTCAATTGGCTCTTGAGATTGATCATCAGCAGTTGGCAAAAATTCTGAAACAAGAATGAGAACACTTTAGGTAACACTCTGTGTTGATAGAAGCTAATTGAATTATTATGGAAAGAGACTAGAACATGAATAAATTTAAAAAAAGTGCTATTGGAATTACTGCTTTAGCGTTTGGTGCTAGCGGAATTTACTCTGCTCAGGGACAAGAAATTGCGGATCTGCCTATATATGGCATTACTGCATCCATTTCAAAGTCGCCTGCACTCTCCTTAGGTGGTGGGCAATTCTTCCCTGTGCAAAATAAGTTGCGTTTGGCAGATGGCGCTTTTACCGATGGAATGAAATTAATGAATAAAGATGGTGAAGAATTCTTACTCGAGGCAAAGGATGGCGTTACTTACGTAGGTGGCGAAGTCCAATACTCTCAGGTTTATATGGCCAATTGGCCTGAGTTAGGTAAATGGTTACCAGTTCCAGTAGTGCTAGATGGTCCTATGAAAATTGGACATGTCAATTTTGCAAGTAGCTCAGCTAGATTGGACTCTGCAGATAGACAGCTACTAAGTGCGATGGCTGATGAAATTGAACATACTGGGCTAAAAGCGATTTATCTGGTTGGAAAAGCTGACTCGGTTGGCAGTTATGAAGGTAACCTGGAAATCTCACGAAAGCGCGTGCTTGCCGTCAAGTCTTACCTACAGAACCACTTAGCGGAGATGGGCATCACCGATGTGGAGATTTCTACCGAATATATGGGAGATTTAATTTCTCGAAGCGCTCCAGATCCAGAAGACCGCCGAGTCGAAGTAACTATCTATCCAAAGATCTAAGATCCAAGGGGGTTAGTCCCACTTCTTCATGATTTGGGGCACTCTTAGCGAGTGATTTATCTATGGGCGGCACTTTCAGGGTTAATTGCAAGTGCCGCCTTTGAGCCTATCTCCTTCTGGCCTGCGCTCTTCCTTGGAATTGGTGGACTCTATCTACTGAATAAAAGAGCTTCTCTAAAACAGAAGATAAAAGTAAATCTGCTCTTTGGCATTGCATTTCAAATTTACTCGCTATATTGGATCGGAACTTACGTTGGCTGGTATGCCTGGCTAGCACTGGTTCTGATGCAAGCAACTTTCTTAATCGTGCTTAGTTTTACTTCTGGCCCTATTGCATTTGCTGCTTCGTGGGTGCTCTTCGAATTTATTCTCCGCTCATTTCCCTTTGGCGGATTTGGTTGGAGTCGAATTGGATTTGCTCTCACAGAAACACCCCTAAATTATCTCTATCCAAGAATTGGCATTGTCGGAGTGGCTTTCTTGGCAGTTTTAGCGGTTACTTTAATTATCGATTATCGTGCTAAAGGTGCAGTAATTTCGATTGTTTCCCTTCTGGTTATGGCCTTAATTCCAGTCAACGTAAAAGATGGGCGAGATGTGAGAGTTGCTCTTGTACAAGGTGGCCAAACAGAGAAAATGGATAACACTTTTGAAAATGCAGAAGCCGCAATCTCTAAGCACTTTGCAGCAACTCGAAAGATTCCTGCAGGTTCAGTAGATATTGTGCTTTGGCCTGAGAACGCTGTTATGCATGATCCTTTTGTAAGGCAAACAACTAACCAGACATTTATCTCGGAAGCTAAGAGAATTAATGCGCCAATTTTGGTCAACGCTAATTTGAAAGATGGCACTAATGGAACAGTGCTACTTGGCGATGACTTAGACCAGAGATATTCAAAGAGATATTTAACTCCTTTTGGCGAATTCATTCCATTTCGCTCAATCGTTGAAAGCATTAACGATAGGGCTAAGCGAGTAAGTGGTTATATTCCGGGGACCGAGCCATATCTATTCAAGACTGAAAAAGGAACTTTTAGAACATTAATCTGTTACGAATTGCTTTCTGATAAACAAGCTCGAACTGAAATGGCAGATGCGGATTTCATTGTCACGCAGACTAATAATGCTACCTATTTTGAAACCTGGCAGTTAGAGCAAGAACTTTCGATAGCTAAGGCCAGGAGCGCTGAGACTTCCAGGCATAGCGCATATGTATCAACCACTGGTGGTACCTCGTTGATTGATGAAGACGGTAGTATCTTTAAAGAGATACCCAAATATCAGAATCAGGTTCTGATTGGTGAAGTGAAAACCAGAGTAGGAAGTACCCCGGCAACTCAATATGGAAGTTACTTGGAATTAGTAATCCTGGCGCTTTGGTTGACTTTGGTTGTATACCGCTTGACCCGCACAAAATCGTTTTGGAGCAGGTTTAGAGTTGTTTTTGGCAAGGCTGGCTCTTAAGTAGAATTGCGATCATGGAATTGCAGAAAGTTATCTTGTATTACGGCTTTGCCCCGATTGCTGACCCAGAAGCGGTCCGTTTGTGGCAGAAAGACCTCTGCGAATCATTAAATTTAAAGGGTCGCATATTGATTTCAAAGCATGGAATCAATGGAACTTTGGGTGGCGATATAACGGCCTTGAAGAGATACGTCCGAAAAACTAAGGAATACCCTGGTTTTAAAAAGATAGATTTCAAATGGTCAGATGGCACCGGAAAAGATTTTCCAAGACTTCGGGTCAGGGTTCGCGATGAATTAGTTGCCTTCGGTGCTCCAGACGAGATACAAGTTGACGTTAATGGTGTGGTTAATGGTGGAAAACATCTAAAACCTTACGAAGTAAATAAATTGGTCGAAGAACGTGGTGAAGATGTGGTTTTCTTCGATGGCCGAAATGCTTACGAAGCAAAGATCGGAAAGTTCAAGAATGCCATAATCCCTGATGTGGTCACATCACGTGACTTCATCAAGGAGATTGAAAGCGGAAAGTACGATGCGCTAAAAGAGAAGCCGATCGTGACCTACTGCACTGGCGGTATTCGATGCGAGATTCTCTCGGCTGTTATGGTGAATCGCGGATTCAAAGAGGTTTATCAGATCGAAGGCGGCATCGTTAAATACGGCTTGAAATATGCTGACTCTGGACATTGGGAGGGCTCTTTATACACCTTTGATGATCGCATGACGATTGACTTTAGCGATGAAACCAAAGTAATCGGTAAGTGCGATAACTGCCAGAATGGAACTAAGAATTTCCATAACTGCTCAAACCAGAATTGTCATGAATTATTTCTGCTTTGCGATGAATGTGTAAAAATTGAAGCAAACCTGAGATGTTTTCATGACGTTAGTAGAAGTCACAAAGAAGGAAGAGAAGAGCTAGTTGGCTAAACCTTGGGTCGAAGGGCCCGAACCAGATTCGGTTTTAACCTATGGCAACGAGCCAGACCAATTAATTGAATTCTTTGGATCTAGCGGACCTACTGTTGTAACCATTCACGGCGGTTACTGGCGCTCAATCCATAATCGAGAGCACATGAGAGCCTTTGCAGCAAAGCTTGCAGACTTTGGTTTTCGTGTCGCCAACATTGAATACCGGCGTGAAGCGTTATCGCCCCATAAGACCATAAACGACATAAATGAAGCATTAAAGCTATTAAATAATCCAGTAGCAGCAATTGGTTTCTCTGTTGGAGGACAGTTGGCTTTAGTTAGCACAGAGAACTTTGCAACTATCAGAAAGTTAATCCTCTTAGCACCAATTACAGATTTGCAGCGAGCAAAGAATGAAGCTCTGGGTGAAAATGCAGTAGTCGCTTTCTTTGGAGAACAGAAACTAGACTCTTATGATCCAATGAATCGAGAATACAATTCAGAAATTGTCTTAATTCATGGTGATACAGACCAAAGAGTTCCAATTGAACATTCTCGGGATTTTGCTAAATTAAAAGGCGTCACTTTGATAGAACTATCAGGTGTGGATCATTTTGGGGTGATAGATCCCAACGGAAGGTCATTTGAATTGGTTCTTGAATTTCTAACCAAACCCTAAAGCCTTACTTTAGGTAAAAGAGATGTTGAGTAAGGGCAATTACTTTTTTCATCCAAGATTTAAGCGTTCTTTTCCAACATGAAAGATCAATTCAGGTAAGGTTTAACCAAATTCCCTACCCCACAAACAAAGGAAATTGTTAAATTAAATGAAGAGAAAAATCTCCTTATTTGGTGTGCTAGCTCTACTTGCAACAACTGTTGCATTTGCACCAGCAGCAAAATCTGCAGAGCAATTTGCAGTGCCTACGGCACCTAAGATCACTAAGACCACAGTCTTCCCCAACGGTATTTTGATCAAATGGGATCCAGTAGTTGCACAGCCCGAAATAAACACTTATGTAGTTTCTGGTGGTCCTGGATCTTGCCCAATTTACATCTCTCCCAATAAGGGATACATGCAAGCAATCCTTCCGGTAATGCCTGGGCAAACTTCAGTTATTCCTACAGTTCAGGCCGTGAATGCCTACGGAATCAGCGCTGCCAGTAAAGCAAAGGAAATTCCAGCATCAGCGCTAACGAATGTCTCGAGACGCAGTGACCTAAAAGTTGTTCAACTCAATCAGCTTAGTGACTTTCACGGAGCGCTCGAAGGCACTGCTACTAACGCTGGTGCCGCTATTCTGGCGACTGCATTTGCAAATGATCGCAAATTAGTCCCTGCTACCTTCACGCTCTCATCTGGCGATAACTTTGGTGCTGCACCAGTGATCTCATCTGAATTCGAAGAGATTCCTTCTGTTGAAGCTATGAACCTCATGAAGTTTGATATCTCTACATTTGGAAATCACGAACATGACCGCGAAATGGCACATATCGTGAAGATGATCAATTTATCGAATTTCAAATGGGTGGTTTCAAATTACTCGACCATAGCTCCTCTAAATACTGGTGCAAATAAAGTTGCGACCTATCAGATCCTGGAGCGTGGCGGTGTTCGCTTGGGCGTAGTTGGAGTCAACACTCCTGAGACTGTCGATGTGGTCTCACCTGGTAATCTTGCAAATATCACCATCACGTCGGATCCAAAACCGGTTAATCAAGCTATCGCTGATGCCAAAGCCGCCGGAGCAGAATTTGTAGTGGTTCTTAACCACCAAGGCTGGTCGGAAAATCGTGGTGGAGCTGCAACTGGAGAGTTGATAAAGAGCGCTGCTTCTTACAAGGGCGCTTCAGTTGTATTTGGCGGCCATAGTCACTTGCAATACAACAGCATCTCCAAGAATTCACGAACCGCACCCGCAGTCACACTTGCACAAGTTGCGAACTCGGGTGCTGCTTACAACCAAGTGTCAGTTTGTGTTAGAGATGGAAAAGTTGTTGGAACTGCAGTAAATGTAGTAACCGCGGCTTCAATCTCTAAGCTCACACCTGATGCAACTACAGCTGCGATGGTGAAGAAGTACAAAGATCAGGTAAGTGCCAAACTGGATGTGAAGATCGGTCAAATTTCTGGAATCTTCCCTCGTGGTGGTACTCCTGCGGTAGAGCGCTCTGGCGAGACTGAAATGGGTAATTACATGGCAGATCTGGTGCGTGCTGCGACCAAAACACAAATCACCATTCTCAATGGTGGTGGTATCCGCGATACCTTCCCTGCAAAGACCTATACGCCAGCAGATAAGACTCTGGTACGTCCTGGTACCAGCACAACCGGTCCATACGATGTAACACTTGGAGATGCGCTAACAGTCTTCCCATTTGGTAACTACATCGCTACAACCAAGATGACTGGTGCTGATGTCTGGAAAGCCATTGAAAATGGTGTTTCACAGTTCCCTACCGCTGGTCGTTTCCCACAGATCTCAGGATTTAAGTTCTCCTTTGATCCGACGAAAGCCGTGGGTAGCCGCGTAACTTCAATTAAAACATTAGATGGAAAAGATATTCCAAATAATGGTTCAGTTGAATTCACCGCAGCAACTGTTGACTTCATGGTCAGTGGCGGCGATGGCTACGTAGATGTATTCCATCCACAGACCGCAAAGATTGGTGGCTTGCTAGTTGATGTATTAGTAGCAGGCTTAAAAGCTGATCTGGCGGCAGGCAAAGTCACTCAGTTACCTAAACTAGATGGACGTATTGCTAAGCCCTAATTGAAAACAACTAAATCAGCCCCAGCTTCTTAGCTGGGGCTGATTTAGTTCAAGAATTAGCTTTGATTTACTTTTTCTTCTTTGGGTTATCTAACTCATTAACTAATTTGAATTGACCATCACCTAACTGGCCTTGTGCAGCATAAAGCTCCAATTTTGAGCGAGTGTCGGCAATATCAAGATTTCGCATGGTCAACTGTCCAATCCGATCTCCCGGACCAAACGCGGCATCTTCAGTGCGCTCCATTGAAAGT